>UMHH01025138.1_pt1 | contig 219316 bp, 157 predicted proteins | sample 1965491 | NCBI WGS metagenome assembly UMHH01 (sample SAMEA4836094, study PRJEB28245) | human gut metagenome | biome: gut microbiome; material: fecal sample | place: Denmark | collected 2008
AACCGAGTGGCAGCTCGTCCAGCTCGGCGGACGGAGCGTACAGCCACAGGCGGACCGGTTTCACATCACCTTCCAGAGCGAAGAGGGCCGCATAACGGGCGTCGGAGCCTGCAACCGGGTGTTCGGCCCCTTCGAAGAGGGCGAGAAGCGCGCCCTCCGGATCGGCCCGCTGGCCTCCACGATGATGGCCTGCCCGGACATGAAGACCGAACGCGAATTCACCGAAGCGCTCGAAGCCACGACCCACTACGACATGGACGGTCCGATGCTCCTGCTGCTCTCGAACGGCGAACTGCGGGCCGTGTTCCAGGCCAAACCGGAGACGGAACGATAGCCCGCCGTCCGAACTCCGGCCGGGGATCCGACGCAAGACGGTCCGGAGTTCCCGAAAAGAATCACCCCTGCCGCAAACTCCGTTGCAGCAGGGGTGAAATCGTTCCGGACCGCTGTCCGGAGGCTACTTCAGGTTCGGATTGAGCCCGCCCCACTCCGAAACGGGCGGGATAATGCCCATCGAGATCACCTCGTCGCGCAGCTTGCAGAGATGTTCGTAGCTCTCCCGGAGCGTCTTGTGCTCCTCGGGGGTTCCCTGCACGTCCTTGCAGGTCACGCCGTCCTTCGTGATCTCGGTCTCCATCGCCATCAGGATGTGGTCGAACTCGCCGTTATGCACATACACGCCGGCGGGGTACTCGAACGGCTTGCCGCCCATGGCCGCGGCGATCATGCAGATCGACACGTAAGCCGGGCTCTGGAACGACGAACGGCCGCGCAGGTCGATGATGTGCTTGCCGCCCTGGATGACCCGCTGTTGCAGCGCATGCCAGTCCTCGACGGGCATCTTCGTACCGATCAGTTCCGAGAGGGGCTTGCCGTCCACGAGCGTCGTCGAAGCGAAGACGGCCATCTGCTCCCCGTGGCCGCCGTAGGTGCGGCAGTTCTTCACCTCGTCGGGCGAAATTCCGAAATATCTGGCCAGCTCCGAACGCAGACGCGTGGAGTCGAGGGCCGCGAGGGTCGAGACCTGCGAGGGTTTCAGCCCCGAATAGATCAGCGTCACCAGCCCCGTGATGTCGGCCGGGTTGAAGATCACCACCACGTGCTTCACGTCGGGACAGTAGGTCCGGAGGTTCTTGCCGAACTCCGCGGCGATCTCGGTGTTGCCTTTGAGCAGGTCCTCGCGCGTCATGCCGGCCTTGCGGGCGGCGCCGCCCGACGATACGACGTACGAAGCGCCCCTCAGCGCCTCCCCGACGTCGGTGGTCCACGTGATGTTCACCCCTTCGAAACCGCAGTGGTACAACTCTTCGGCCACGCCTTCGAGCGCCGGACCGAACGGGTCGTAAAGGCAGATGTTGGGCGTCAGGCGCATCATCAGCGCCGTCTGGGCCATGTTCGAGCCGATCATGCCGGCCGCACCCACAATGGTAAGCTTTTCAGTTGTTACGAAATCCATGACTTTATCGTTTAAAAGGTCTTGTTCATTCTATCTCCCGCCGGTTCAGCAGCGCGTGGGTGATCGTCAGCTCATCGACGTACTCCAGCTCGTCGCCGAATCCGATCCCCCGGGCGATGGAGGTGATTTTCAATCCGGGGAACTGCCTGAGACGGTTCATCAGGTAGAACAGCGTCGTTTCGCCCTCGACCGAGGTCGAAATGGCGATGATGACCTCCCGGACGCCGCCCCGCGCGATGCGCTCGCACAGCAGGTCGATCTTCAGGTCCGAGGGCGAAATGCCCTGCATGGGCGAAATGACGCCACCCAGCACGTGATACAGCCCCTTGTACTGGTGCGTGTTCTCGATCGAAAGCACGTCGGCCACCTGCTCCACGACGCAGATCGTCGAGTGGTCCCGCTCCCGGTCGGCGCAGATCGGGCATACCTCCTCGTCGGAGAGGTTGTTGCACTGCGAGCAATACCGGACCTCGTTGCGGAACCGGTCGATGCTGCGCGTCATGTCGGCCACCGACTCCCGCTCCATGCGCAGGATGTGGATGGCCAGCCGGAGCGCCGTGCGGCGTCCCACGCCCGGAAGTTTCGACAACTCCCCGACAACGTCCTGCAAAAGCCTCGACATCAGATCCTCTCGATCGTCCTACACTCCAGCCACCCCTTCTTGCCGTCGGCGATGGTGATTTCGCACCACCCCTCGAGCCGGTCGGAAATCTTCACGAGCGTCCCTTCGTGCAGCACGAAGAGGTCCGTCGCCGACTTGTCGGGCGAGCTCTTCACGGCCGTCGAGGCCGCCATCACCACGGCCTGCGAATCGTCGAGCATCTCGCGGCGTTCGCCCGCGGCGAACCACGTCGTCAGGACGAACAGCGCCGCAGCGACCGCCGTGCCGTAGAACCCCGCCTTGCGCAGCGACAGGCGCGGCGCGAGCAGGTAGAGGAGAAACAGCCCCAGCGCGAAGGCCAGCGCGGCGAGCGACAGCACGCTCCAGGCCGTGCAGCTCATCGTGCGGCGCACGGCGCGCACCCACTCCGTGAGGAAAAACGCGGGAATCTCCTCGATGCGGTCCTTCGTCCGCGCCTCGGCCACCGAGAGGTTGTAACGGATGTCGTCGCTGCCGGGAGCTAGCCGCAGGGCGCGGTGGTAAAAGAGAATCGCACGACCGGTCTGGCCCTCCTTGAAGCAGGCGTTGGCCAGGTTGTAGTAGAGTTTCGCCGACCCCATCCCGCCGGCGAGGATCCGCTCGTACATCTCCAGCGCGGCGTGGTAATCGCCGTTGATATAGGCCGTATTGGCCCGGTCCCAGAGCGACCCGGCGGAGGATTCGGCCCCGGAGTCGTCCGCCCGTTCCCCGGCGGCCGTCGCCGCATCGCCGGACGCCGCGACGGAATCCGTCCGCGGCTCCCCGGCCGGTGCGGCCCCCTCCTGGGCGGACAGGGCCGAGAGGCCGAACAGCAGGACAAGAGTGATTATCAATCGCTTCATGACACTATCGTTTTATGACCGCCTCGATGCGGGAGATCAGGTCCACGCCCTCCGAATAGACGTCGCTCATCTGCGCCGACGCCGCGGGCGAATACTGCGCCTCGTCGCACTGCGTGATGATGGCCGTGAAGCGCTGCGACTCCTCGGCCGACACGCCCCGCTTGTGCAGCTCCTCGCGGACGTTCTCCTTCGTGAGGTTGGCCACCGGAATGTTGAACTTGTCGCTCATGTAGCCCCACAACGCGCGGAGCATCTCCTCGTAGAAGGCGTGGCGGTTCTGTTCCTCCATGTAGCGGCGGGCGGCGCGGAAACGCTGCACGGCGACCTTGTTGGCCCGCTTGCCGCGGACCAGCGCGGCGTTCTGCGACTCGCGGATCTGCCGGCGCAGCGCGACATAGACCGCGGCGAACAGCGCCAGCACGGCGCACAGCACGCCCCAGTAGGCCGCTCCGAAGAGGAACGGAGCGCCCGTCGCACGCAACTGCGGAGCCCCCAGCTTGATGAAGCGGATGTCCTGCCCGAGCATCTTCACCTCCTCCTTCGACATGCCGCGGCCCTGCATCACCACCGCGTCGCCTCCGCCTCCGCGGACGTCGGGCGTGACCTCGAGCGTCATGGGCTTCGACTGCAAGGTGACGTACTGTCTGCGTTCGAGGTCGAAATAGGTGAACTCGATCGGATCGACCTCATAGGTTCCCTCGGCGCGAGCGATGAAGGGGTACTCGAACTGCCGGTATCCCGAGATGCCCGAGGCCGAGGTGTTGATCGACTCGGTCGTCTTGACGTTGTACTGTTCGAACGACGCGGGCAGCGCCAGTTTGGGCGCCTGCACGAAGGTCAGGTTGCCCGTACCGGAAATCTTCACCGTGCACGTCGCGCCCGAGTTGGCCGCGAAGCGGTCCGACGGCAGGTCGGTATCCATGCGGAACGACCCGACGGCTCCGCTGAAGCTCGAGGGCGCACCCTCGGGCAGCGGCCGGACCTCGATCGCCGCCCGCTGGCTCTTCACCTTGCGCGGAACGTTGAAAACCTCGTGACCGCCTCCGAAGAAGGGGTCCACGTGGCGGCTCTGCACCATCACCTGCGCCACGACGGTCATCTCCACCGGGTCGATCGAGAGCGTGCCCACCTGCTGCGGATAGAGCAGGTAGTCGAACAGCACCCGCGTCTCGTACACCTTGCCGTTGTAGCTCTCCCGGCCGATGCGGGCCGATCCCGGGGCCGAAAGGTCCTGCGACCAGAAGCCGTTGAACGAGGGGGCCGATTCGGGGACGATGTTCACATAGGGAACGCGCGTGTAGAGCTTGAAGGCCACGTGCAGCGGCTCGTTCTTATAGACCGACGACTTCGACACGACGGCCCGCAGCAGGATGTCGTCCTTGCCGATCTGCTGCTGCACGTCGCGCTGTCCGCCGCCGTCGGGTCCGCCGGGTCCGCCCCTCTGCGGACGCTGCTGCGCCCGCGAAGCGTCGCCCTCGTTCACGATCTCGATCGGCAGCGGCTCGGTGCGGTAGGTCTTGCCCTCCACGTCGATCCGTGCCGGGCCGATCGTGACGTTGCCCGCGCTCTGCGGCAGCAGGACATAGGTGATCGTGTAGTTGATGCTCTTGGTCATCGAGTTGCCCACGATCTGCACCGAATGCCCGCGCGACTCCGCCGGACCGGCTATCACGTCGAACCCCTCGAACGACGGAGCCTGGAAACTCCCTTCGTCGGGATCGGCGTTGAGCGCGAACTCCACGCGGAACGCCTCGCCGACGGCCACCGTCAGCGGCGAACTGGCCTCGAAGGTGACCTCCCCGGCGGCGAACGCCCGGAAAGCCGCCAGCAGGAGAAGCGCCGTTCCCGTTATTCTCGCAATAAAACCTTTCATCAGTTCTACAACGTGCCATCCCGCCCGGTTAGTATCCGGACGGGATGGAAATTAATGTTTGAAATCGGCGAAAAAGTCGTTCCCCTTGTCATCGACGATGATGAAGGCGGGGAAGTTCTCGACGTAGATCTTGCGCACGGCCTCCATGCCCAGCTCGGGGAAGTCCACGACCTCGACCGACTTGATGGAGTTCTTGGCCAGAATGGCCGCCGGGCCGCCGATCGAACCGAGGTAGAACCCGCCGTTGGCCTTGCAGGCGTCCGTCACGGCCTGCGAGCGGTTGCCCTTGGCCACCATCACCATCGAACCGCCGTGCTTCTGGAACAGGTCCACGTAGGGGTCCATACGTCCGGCCGTCGTCGGGCCGAACGAACCCGAAGCCATGCCCTGCGGCGTCTTGGCCGGACCGGCGTAATACACCGGATGCTTCCTGAAGTATTCGGGCATGGGTTTGCCCTCGTCGAGCATCTGCTTGATGCGGGCATGGGCGATGTCGCGGGCCACGATGAGCGTACCGCGGAGGTTCAGGCGCGTCTTGATCGGGTATTTCGTCAGGATGGCGCGCACCTTGTCCATGCCCTCGTCGAGGTCGATGTCCACGGCGGGCGACATGGCCGGCGCCTCCGCAGGCAGGAACCGCGCGGGGTTCTTCTCCAGCTTCTCGAGGAAGATGCCCTCGGGGGTGATCTTCGCCCTGATGTTGCGGTCCGCCGAGCAGCTTACGCCGATGGCCACGGGGCACGAGGCCGCATGGCGCGGAGCGCGGATCACGCGCACGTCGTGCACGAGATACTTGCCGCCGAACTGGGCGCCGACGCCGCTCTCGCGGCAGATTTTCAGCACCTTCTCCTCCCATTCCAGATCGCGGAAGCAGCGGCCGCCCTCGTTGCCCGAAGTGGGAAGCTCGTCGAGGTAGCCGGCCGAAGCCTTCTTCACCGTCGAGAGGCACATCTCGGCCGACGTGCCGCCGATGCAGAGGGCCAGGTGGTACGGCGGGCAGGCCGACGTGCCGAGGTCGAAGATATGCTGTCGGATGAATTTCGTGAGCGACTCCTCGTTCAGCAGCGCCTTGGTCTGCTGGTAGAGGAAGGTCTTGTTGGCCGAGCCGCCGCCCTTGGTGATGAAGAGGAACTCGTACTCCATGCCGGGCTTGCCGCCGTAGATGTCGATCTGCGCCGGAAGGTTCGTGCCCGAGTTCTTCTCGTCGGTCATCGTGAAGGGCACGACCTGCGAATAGCGGAGGTTGCGCTCCTTGTAGGTCTCGTAAACTCCCCTGGCGATGCACTCGGCGTCGTCGGCTCCCGTCCAGACGTCCTCGCCCTTGTGCCCGATGCAGATGGCCGTGCCGGTGTCCTGGCAGGTCGGCAGCTCGCCCTCGGCGGCCACGCACTGGTTGAGCAACATCGTGTAGGCCACGAACTTGTCGTTGTCGGTGGCCTCCGCATCGTCGAGGATGTCGCGCAGCTTTTGCAGATGCGCCGCACGCAGATAGAACGACACGTCCGAATAGGCCGCCTTCGACAGCAGCTCGAGGCCCGCGGGGTCCACTTTCAAGATTTTACGCCCGTCGCACTCGACGACCTTCACGTAATCCTTCGTCAAAAGACGGTACTCGGTTTTGTCCTCCCCGACGGGGAACGGCTCCTGGTAGATGAACTCAGCCATAATCTATCGTTGTTGTTTGTGTGTTTTCCTTGCCGGCGGATCCGAAGGCCGCGCACGCTTTCCCGGAGGCGGAACAGCCTTTAGACCCGCACAAAAATAGTAAAAAAATAATGATTGCGCAGCATACCCGTCCAAATATTGAGCGCTCCGCACATTCCGGCAGCTCGCCTCAGTCCGAGGCGTTCTTATCGCCCGACGAACCGAATTTTCCTTATTTTTCTTGCAATATGCAATATTGTTTATTATTTTTGGATACCAACTAAAACTTTAACCTAAAATTCATTATTATGAAACGGACCATTTTCACTATTGCGTGTAGTTTATGCGCTTTGGCAATCTATTTCTACTCCTTGAGTGCAAAAACAACAACGGACACATTTTCTTCCGCATTAAGAGCTTCCGACATCGAAGCTCTAACTCAAGATGAAGGTGGAATATCGATCGTTTGCAGATGTGCTGGTTTTTTAGGGAACAGCCAGTGCAAAGCAAGCAATAGAAAAGCCATTTGTGCATCTGGATACAATATTCAATGCCAAGAATGGAATGGAAATTGTTAGCAATTAAAATCCACACAATCCTAATGCCCCATTAAGAGATGTATTCATCGCCTTAATGGGGCACAAAACATTCGAATATGAAGTACCTCTTCTTAACAATTCCCATACTACTTTTGACGGCATGCCGATCCGACCGATCGGCCTATCCGATCGAGGGCGACAGAGACATCCTGTTTACCGAAATCGTCCTGGACACGATTCCCGTCCGGCTCGAAAACACCTCGTACAGCGGTCATTCGGGCGTCGATGACGGACACATCTACTTTCTGGATCAATTTTTCAGCTATCTGTATCTGATCGCCCCGGACGGAACCCCGATCAGCCGGAGCATGGGAATGGGACGGGGGCCCAACGAAATTCCGCTGAAACAAACTTCAGCAGCCACCGTCAGAGACCGGGAACTGCTGATTCTGGGAAGCTCCTACGATTACTACATCAGCGAAGATTTCGGTACCCCGCAGCGAAAGGAGATACGAGTTTCTCCCGAAGACTCCTCTCTGGAAGATGCCCGCGCCTACACTTCCTTCTCCGAGATTCTGCGATCGGGCAACGGCAAATTCTATTACAACATCTACTCCGAATCGCCCTATGCGAACCCCGTCGAACACAGCGCCGACTACTTCCGCAACGCCCATATTCTGATGGAAATCGACTCAGAAACGGGCACAGCCCGCCCGATCGGCAGATTTTCGGACTACTATACGGAGAACCATTCGCGTCTGAAGCACCTGTTCGGAACCGTATACGACCTGACCGAGAACGGCGACTTCGTCGTATCCCACCAGGCCGATTCGATGATCTACGTATCGGACCGGGATTTCAGACCGGTTCGGGCATTCGGATTCCAGGGAACGGGGATGAATACGGATTACGCGCAAGCGGCTCCCGGCTGGGACGGCTTCAACGACGCCTACCTCGAAGATACCACCCATAAGGGCTACTATTACTGGCTGGAATACGTAGACGAGACCGATACGACATTCCGCAGCTACCAGAAGGGGAGCCATACGGACAGGGACGGGTTGCAGATCTACCGAGGCAGTACGCTCATCGCGGATGTAGAGGTTCCCAAAGGATTTTGCGTCGCCGGATACATCGCGCCCTACTATTTTTCCCGCATGAATTGCGATATAGACAACAAAACGATACATTTTTATCGCTTCAAATTAACACAACCATAGTTTATGAAAAAACGTACATTAAATGTATTGAGTACTATCATTATAATTATATCGGCAATAGTTATCATCAAATCCATTGTCTCGATTTATAAAAATAAAACGAGTCCATCCCTTTTCATCCAAACAGAAAAGCCCAACAACGACCCATTAACAGAAATAGCTTTCAATGAAGAATTAAGGGACGCGGGAGATCTATCCCGAGATACTATTATATATCAAAACTATACTATCCGAAATATTGGAAATAACCCGTTAATAGTTTATCATGTCAGTCCAGACTGCAACTGTACTGACTACGATCTTTCTCAAAGAATCGCACTTCCTGGAGATAGTACGATAGTTCGTTTGACTATAAGCACTAAAGGGAAACAGGTAGGAATGTTCATGTTGAATACCGTTATTAAAGTAAACACAAATAAACAATTCTATCGGCTCCGATTAATAGGCAATGTTACTTCTGACAAATAATGACATACAATATCATTCTATCACTCTTTCTAAAACAATCCGGATTGCGCAACTATTTTCCGCGCTCTGTTATTTTTCTCACAAAATGAAATCTTTATTTAGTTTTTTTAGTAAATTTGCAAGGTCAAAAACAGCCAGTAATTTCACTTAAACTCTAATAGTATGGTATCGTACAAAGATCTGGGCCTCGTGAACACCCGCGAAATGTTCGCCAAGGCCATCAAGGGCGGTTACGCCGTACCGGCATTCAACTTCAACAACATGGAGCAGCTCCAGGCCATCATCCAGGCTGCCGCCGAGACCAAGTCGCCCGTCATCCTGCAGGTGTCGAAGGGCGCGCGCAACTACGCCAACCAGACCCTGCTGCGCTACATGGCCGAAGGTGCCGTGGAGTACGCCAAGGAGCTGGGCTGGGCAAAGCCCCAGATCGTGCTGCACCTCGACCACGGCGACTCGTTCGAGCTCTGCAAGAGCTGCGTGGACATGGGCTTCTCGTCGGTGATGATCGACGGCTCGGCGCTTCCCTACGATGAGAACGTCGCCCTGACGAAGAAGGTCGTAGAGTACGCCCACCAGTTCGACGTGACGGTAGAGGGCGAGCTGGGCGTGCTGGCCGGCGTCGAGGACGAGGTCGTAGCCGAGGAGAGCCACTACACCAAACCCGAGGAGGTCGTGGACTTCGTGACCAAGACGGGCGTGGATTCGCTGGCCATCTCGATCGGCACGTCGCACGGCGCCTACAAGTTCACCCCCGAGCAGTGCACCGTGGATCCCAAGACGGGCCGTCTGGTTCCGCCCCCCCTGGCATTCGACGTGCTGGCAGCCATCGAGAAGGAGCTTCCGGGCTTCCCCATCGTGCTCCACGGGTCGTCGTCGGTTCCCCAGGAGGAGGTCGATACGATCAACAAGTACGGCGGTGCGCTGAAGGCTGCCGTGGGCATTCCCGAGGAGGAGCTCCGCAAGGCCGCCAAGAGCGCAGTCTGCAAGATCAACATCGACTCCGACTCGCGTCTGGCCATGACGGCCGCCATCCGCGAGGTCTTCGCCACGAAGCCCGCGGAGTTCGACCCCCGCAAGTACCTGGGTCCGGCCCGCGACAACATGAAGAAGCTCTACATCCACAAGATCAAGGAGGTTCTCGGCTCGGACGGCAAGGCCGAGTAAGACATCCGCATCCGGGGAGCGATCCCCGGACACCGAAAGAAAAACGGAGGCTCACGCCTCCGTTTTTTTCATCTCCTCCGCTCCGGACGCCGACCCGAACGGCCTCGGCCGGGATGCCGCATACCAAGACACAACCGGCCGGGATGCCGTTGTCCGCCGGGCCCCCGCCTCCCGGGAGCTCTCGCCCGAAACGTCGCAACCCGGAACCCAGCCTCCCGGGAGCCCTCGCCCGGAATGTCGCAGCCCTTCGCCGGCGCGGCCGTCCCGCGACGGATTCCTCCGGAATCATCCGACAGTCACCCGGAAACGGCACTCGCCGCCGCCCGAAAGCACGGTCCGCAGCGTCTCCACCCGGATCCGCCTCCCGGGCAACAACTCCCGCAGGACGTACAGAATGCTCTGGCGGGAGCATTCGCAATGCGCCGGCGTCTCCACGAATCCCGCCGCGACCTGCGGACACAGGCAACGCGGGTAGCCCATTTCGTAAACCCGGCCCGGCTCCACGACGTCCGCGAAGAAATACGCCGAACGACCGTACCGGGCGTACTGCCGGTCGAGGTCGCCGCCGCACTCCAGGAACTGCCGTCGCTGCTCCTCCAGCACGGATCCTTTCACGCACGCCTCGGCACACGGCCGGTAAAGGGCCGCACGCACGTCGTCCGGAAGGTTCGCCGCGGCCTCTTCCAGCGTCCGGCAGAACTCCCGCACCCGCAGCAGTTCGGCCGCATCCGGCCCGTTTTTCTTTTCCGATTCCATGACGGGTACGGTCAATCCGTTCGCACGGGCTGTGCGGAACCGTCCCCGACATACCGTCCGACGAACTCCGCGACACGCCGCGTATATTCCGCGCGGTTGTCCCGGTAGGACATGGCGTGCGCCGCACCGGGAACCACCCACAGCTCCTTCTCGCCCGGCTTGGCCTCGTAGAGCGGATAGACCATCCGCGTCGGCACGAAGTCGTCCGCATCGCCGTGGATGAAGAGCATCGGCAGCTCGCATTTGGCCACCTGCCGGAGCGCCGAAGCCTCGCGGAACGACCAGCCGTACTTCAGGTCGCACAACCAACTGGCCGTGTAGAGCAACGGGAAGGCGGGCAGCGAGAACTGCTCCCGGAGCTCCTTGCGGAACTCGTCCCAGACGCTCGTATAACCGCAGTCCTCCACGAAACACTTCACATAGGGCTGCTGCGGCTCCCCCGAGACCATCATCGTCGTCGCGGCCCCCATCGAGATGCCGTGCACGACCATCCGTGTACGGCCTCCGAAAAGCCCGTTGGCGACATCCATCCACCGCAGCACGTCGAGACGGTCCTTCCACCCCATGCGGATGGCCCGCCCCTCGCTCTCGCCGTGGTAATGGAGATCGGGCAGCAGGATATTGCAGCCCAGGTCGTGATTGTAAAGGTAGCCGATCATCAGCATCCGCACGGCGTTGTCCGTGTAGCCGTGGACAATGACCGCCGTCCGGTCGGTCGGTTCGGGCGCCGCGGCGTAAACGGCATGGAGCCGCTCGCCCCCGTCGCCGACGATCACCGTGTCGCGCAGCGCCCCCGAACTGCGGAGGCTGTCGGCCCACTCCGCCAGAAACGGATATTCGGCATACATATATTCATAGGAGGAGGCATTCTTCTCGGCCATCACCGCGTCGGGACGCAGGGCATAGGAGAGCATGTAGAAACTGCCTCCCGCAAGGAGGCCGCCGACCGCGACCAGCGCGGCGAGCACAATCCCGATACTCTTTTTCAGACTCTTTTTCATACGTCAGGGTTCGGATTTCACCGACAGCGGCACGCCCTCCGCCCCGGCATAAAACATCACCAGTTCGACCTCGTCGTCGCCCCGGTTCTCGCCGTAATGCAAAGTCCCTACCATTTCGACGATCCCCTCCCCGGGGCGGAACGTCCGCTCCGTCCCGTTCCCGGCGACCACGGTCAGCTCGCCCCGCAGCACCACCCCCGCATTGACGACCGGATGGAAATGCTCCTCCAGCCGCGCATGCGGCGGAATCAGGATGCGCAGAAGCGACACGAGGGGCCGTCCCGCCGGGTAGGCAGGCAACGGCTCCCCGTTCCAGCTCGACGACGATGCGGCGATGCGCTCCGCCGTCGGTCCCTTTCCGTCCGACACGGCCCCGGCTATTTCGCCAGCTTGGCGCGGATATGCGCCAGCATGTCGTCGGTCATGCGCGAAAGGTCCCACTCGGGTTTCCACCCCCACTCCTCGCGGGCGCAGGTGTCGTCCAGCGAATTGGGCCAGCTCTCGGCGATCTCCCGCTTCACGGGGTCGATGTCGTAGGTCATCTCGAACGCGGGCATCCGCTTCCGGATCTCGGCGCAGATGATCTCGGGCGTAAAGCTCATCGAGGCGATATTGAAGCTGTTGCGGTGCACGAGTTTCGAGGGATCGGCCTCCATCAGCTCGACGCAGGCGCGCAGGGCGTCGGGCATGTAGATCATGTCCATATAGACGTCCGCGGGGACGGGACAGGTGAAACGGCCGCTGCGGATCGCCTCGTAGTAGATCTCCACGGCGTAGTCGGTCGTGCCGCCGCCGGGCAGCGTGACGTTCGAAATGATGCCCGGGAAGCGGACCGAACGGGTATCGACCCCGTACTTGTGGTGGTAATAGTTGCCCAGCAGCTCGCCCGTGACCTTGCAGACCCCGTAGATCGTCGTCGGCTGCATGATCGTATCCTGCGGGGTCTTGTCCTTGGGCGACGAGGGGCCGAAAGCGCCGATCGACGAGGGGGTGAAGAGCGCGCAGTGGTGCTGCCGCGCCACCTCGAGCGAGTTGTTCAGCGCACCCATATTGACGTTCCAGGCCATCTGGGGATTCCGCTCTCCCACGGCCGAAAGCAGCGCCACGAGGTTGAAGATCGTGTCGATCCGGTGACGGGCCACCACCGACGCCATCGCCGTGGCATCGAGGGCATTCAGCACCTCGAAGGGACCGTCCTCGCCCAGGGACTTGCACTCGCGCATGTCGGTGGCCACCACATTGTGCCCGCCGTAGATTTTGCGCAGATAAACTGTCAGCTCGGAACCGATCTGGCCTCCGGCGCCTACTATCAGAATACGTTTCATCTGTTTTTGGTTGTAATTCGTCAGTAAAGATAGAAAATAATCGGGAAAATCGCACATTTTTTTGGTCTTTTCATTTTTCTTGCGTACTTTTGCACCACTCGAAAGAGCAAAAGGCTGTCTTAGCTCAGTGGTAGAGCACTTCCTTGGTAAGGAAGAGGTCGTGAGTTCAAGTCTCATAGACAGCTCTGAAAATCAAGCGGTTACCGAATCAGGCAACCGCTTTTTTGTGCCGTTTTGCGAAGGAAAAGGGGGCTGTAAAGGCGGTTCGGACGGGCAATGTTACACATAATGTTACACATAAAAATTAGGCGTCCTGCACTGTTTGCGCATTGCGCAATCACATGAAAATCAAAACAATCTGCCGTTATGAAATCGTTTACAAAAACGGCAAGTCTCCGTTGGCCGTTCGTTTTACGCACCAACGTACCCACAAAACCGTTTCGCTCGGCATTTCGGTAGAGCCGCATTATTGGAATAAGGATGCTGAAATGATAACGGCAGACTGTCCCGAACGTGCCATCTTGCAAAGTAAAATCGACAGTGCATTAGCGATTTATCGAAAGAAAATCCAGCGATTGGAGGCATTGGATATGGAGGTTGATTTTACCAACCTATTTGACCAGACCGCAAAATGCACTCCACAATTCGTCGATAACTATTTTCAGCAACAAATTACAGCCATGAAACAAGCAGGGAAAATCAACACGGCAATCAAGTACACAGCCACCTGTACCTCACTCGTTAAATTCCATCCTGCCAAATTACGGTTTGAAGAGATCAACGGAAAGTTATTAGGTGATTTTGAGGTATTTCTCCATTCGGCGGGTAATCAATCCAATTCGATAGCCACGAAATTCAGTGTACTGAAAGCCGTTTACAATAAGGCCATTGCTGACAAGATTTTCCTTTGCAAGGAGAATCCTTTTATTTCATATAAGGTGGGAAAGCATTGGACACAGACACGTAAACGAGCCATTCATAAAGAGGATATACAACGATTGATGCAGGCAGAATTACCCGTAACGAGGTCTCCCTATACCGATTTTGCAAGGGATATATTCTTGTTTTCTTACTTTTCGGCTGGAATCAATTTCAAGGATATTGCCACCTTACGCTACGTCGATATGGAAGAGGATCGGATTTTCTATCGCCGTCATAAGACAGGAAAGACGATGACTTGTCGATTGCATCCGCAAGCAAAGGCAATCATTACCCGATATGGTCGTTCAGAAGCTATGCAAGAAGACTACATCTTTCCTATTCTTGATCGTCATGTGCATCGTACCGAACAGCAGATTCACAATAGGGTGCATAAGGTTCTGATTCATATAAACCGAGAGTTGAAAGAATGGAGCAAGCGGTTGGGACTGACAACGAACTTAACGACCTATGTAGCCCGTCATACCTATGCCACGGTGCTCAAACGGTCAGGCGTAAGCGTAGCCTTGATTTCCGAATCGCTGGGGCACTCTGATCTATCCACTACTCAAATCTACTTGGATAGCTTTGAGAACTCGCAAATTGACGCTGCAATGCAACACTTGTTATAGGAGTTTGGAGGTCGGCGGCCATATTGGTAACCGACCTCCTTTTCCTATTATTAGTATATGGTGGCATCATCGACCGAGGTATTCGACAAGATTATCCACAATCAACTGCTCACGTGTTACCAACCCTTTGGGAGGATTCATAATTAGCTGGGCCTGCTTATCTGTCAATTGCTCGATCCTGCTCTCGATTTGAGCGTAAAATGCCGTAGGGTCTTCCGCTTCACGGCCCTGATCAATAATATATCCTATCAGGTATTTTTTTGCCAAGAATGTTTCGCTGAATTTCTCTTGTGCCACACGATACCAATTGATGCTCCGTTGATACCATGCGCTATTCTCGAATGCTTTGGGTAATTTTTTCTCTTTTATGGCGTTTACGAAATCACGAGGTTTCAGTGTGTTCTTCCCAAGACACCACTGTGAGATAGTCGAGAGCGGATAATTCTTACGCCGTAATTCCAGCGCAAATTCGAATACCTCGTTCTCTTTTAGTTCAAGTGCCATGCAGGGTGCGGCCATATAGTCCGTACCCTTCCACGAGGTCGTACAGATATTCATTTCGGCAATCAATGCCACGATGGACATCTCGGCGTTCAATGGTTCGCAAATTACGAGGTCATCCAGATTCAGCCCCAGTTTCAAGTAAGCCATCAAACGGTGCTGACCATCCAGCACGACAAAATAGTTTTCGGTCTGTTCATCGGGAATGTCGTTCCCGTCCAGATCGACCAGATGTCCTCCCGAGAGGAAGACATCCTCCCCTTTGACGACGGTGATCGGTGATAACTGCCCATATTCTCGAATGGATTTCACTTTGGCAGCAACAGCCTTTGCATTGATCTGACGGTTGCCTTTGACAAAGGCGAAATTACGATTGAGTTCTACAGAAGCGATTATTAATTGTTTCATATATTAAGTGCGGGTTGACCTCATACCACCCGCAAGGTATTAAGTCTATTATAAATTTTGTTGTTACAATAAGTAGGGTTTTCCTGTACCACCCTCAAGGTTTTGATATTGTTTTCTCGGCGTCGGGTCTAACTGGTGAGCTCTTGCCAGCTCGTCGGGCGGGCGGATGATGGCTTGGGCAAACTCCCATCATCGTTGCGTCGTTCGATTCGACCCTCGGCCTTTCGGTTCGGATATTCCCTCCCAACCGAGAAGAGGGGTGTATGTCAAGGAGCGTTCGTTTGCGTTTCTGTTTGCAATACTATCGAATACCATGCATAACTCATTGTATCACAAACTATTGTCGGATAACAGAAAATGTATTATTTCTGTTATCCCTTAATTTACAGCACAAAAAAGGACGGCTTTTCGCCGTCCCATTCCATCTAAATTGAGAGATTATCAATATAAGCCTCTCCCTATGGTATGCCATTCTTCATCCTTGTATCGTTGCCAGATAGCTTTTATATTTTCATCATTATCAAGATATTTCTTATTCTCCGTATAGCCGAACATATAGACGATGCGAGAGATTAAGAGCATAAGATTATATGAAACTCGGGCAGGATTTGCACTGCGTTTATCCTCGGCCTTGAATTGCTCCAGAAATGGCAACAGACACGCAACAACAAAGGTAATTTTGTAGCAATCTTTCAAATTGATCGAGAAATCGCCCCAGCCAAACTCCACATTGCGTGACAGATTGGCATAGAGTGCAGCAGAGTTTTCTGCCAGAATAGCACCCAACATCCGTATTGCCTCTTGTGATTCGATGGTTACACCGTGTTCACGCCCCCGCCAGATACGAATTTTGGCATCGGGATTGGCATGGAGATACTTGGCGAACGCTCGGAACTGGTCGAAAGCAGGTGCAGGAATCGCCATCACATTCTCTGTTTTCTTCTGTGTAAGGTAATAAACAAAAAGCAACGTTACCCAGAATTTTCGATGTCGATGCCCAATGCCTGTAACGAACGGATGACTGGCTCATTCTTCAAAAACTGCTCTTTGGTGAAAGGGTATTTCGACATATCCAGCCGTCCGTCCCTATGCAGTACGATAAAATCTCCTGTGCAAGCGGTATCGACTTGGTATTCCTTTCCGTCTTCTTCAATTTCGTATGCAGGGAACATTCGGTTCCCAATGCTATGCACATATTCGTAAATCTACATAATGCAGATAGTTTAAGGTTATTTTCAAAGGTAGCGTTTTTTCCTACAAAATTTCCTTAAAAAACAATGTCAAAATATTTGATTGCTTATTAAATTATTTATATATTTGCCAAACAATTTACAGATAAGGGTAATTCTTGTTTCTTCCATAGAAATATGTTATAGGACGGATAAGGACGGCATCATGTGCTGTCCTTATCTTTGGTCGATAGTCGCATATTTTTTGTGTAGGAAATGAAATTCCCTTAATAAAAGATATTTCACACACAGAAAAAATGCGGTGAAATCCGTTACCACATTTTTTGAGTACGAATCAAGTATTCTTTATAAAAAGAGTATTTCAGAATCAGAAAATGTGGAAGATTCCAATTAAAGAGATAGTAGGTTTTTGAATGACGGGATAGAGAGTTGCTCAAAACTGTCCTATGTAAACTGCTCAAAAGTGTCCTATATATACACTACCTACTTATACATAACCTATTTAAGTCTTTCAGACCATGTACTACCATATCAAAGACCGCAGGTGATTCGAGAACCGCAAACAAGCCAAAGACCATTACGGCGTGGCCTGCTTTCGAAAACTGCTACACTTAAAAGAAATCATATTTACAAACAATCAAAATTCCATTGCTAACGATGAATTATACAGTAATCCCCAAATCAATCGTGAACTTTCAGACGGGCAACAGTAAGCCTATTGATATTTACGTGTGAGCGATCATTAAATATTGCTCCAATTACAAGACGAACATATCCCATATAACCGAGGAAAAACTATCCTTGCTGACGGGATTAGATGAACGAATCATACGACGGAGCATTAAACGCTTAAAGGATGCAGGTTATCTGACCGTGCAGACTACCATTAAAGAAGATGCAGACAGAGGATTTATAAAACGTAATTCTTACTTTATAAAGCCTGTTATTAAAGACTATTTCTTCCTCGATAACAATTACTTTAAGAGGAACTATCACGCCAAGATTGTAGGGTTTCTGCTCTTATTAAAGGCAATATGCCTTAATAATACGGATGCCATTCAATGAAGCAACAGCCAGATTGCAAAGAGTATCGGATTATCCCGCAATACAACTCCTGCATTATTAAATGAATGTCTGCAATTAGGGCTTATAAAACAGATTGCAAAGGGCTATGAACTGACGGCAGGTTGTTTTATCAATTCTTCTGTCAGAAAGACCGACGCAGGGATTTATAAGGAGATATGCGAGTTCTGCAAATCAAAAGGCATAGCACCACCCAATTGGGATAAACGGGCGATGTCGGTACTGCTCACGAAATACAACATTATCAACTTACCGACTACCGAGCCGATAAGCCTAACCTACCAACTCGACAAACGATGCAAGAACCTGCCTGAAAAGGTGTCGTTGGCCTACTTTATAAAGGCTCTCGATATGCAGGAACAGTTTCGGGAGGTGATAGAACGAGCCAAACAAGCAAAACGCTACAAAGAAGAGTTCAAAGGTTTTGCTTTTGAATAACAGCCAGCAAATAAATCATCCATATACAGCCCTCATGCTTACGCATATTTGCACTTTTTTAGTACATTTGCAATCATAAAGCCTCTACTATATATGAAACCTATTATAAAATATAGGGGTGGTAAATCTAAAGAGATTTCACTACTCACCCCTTATATCCCTAAATATGCAGGGAGATATATAGAGCCTTTTTTAGGTGGTGGGGCTATGTACTTTCATCTAGAGCCTTCTAATGCTATTATTAATGATATTAATAACAAGTTGATGGCATTTTATAGAGGCGTGCAACAAAATTATCTGGAACTGAAAAGAGAGCTGTCTGAGATAGAGAAGGTATATGCCATTAATCGCGCGGCCTTTGATGCTCTCAAGAAAAAGCATCCAGAAGAAAGGGTAACAGATGGGAATGAATCTCTTTATTATTTTCTAAGGGATATGTATAATGATTTAATCCCTTCTACTTATTCTGCTCCCGCTCTCTATTACTTTATCAATAAAACGGCTTATAGTGGAATGATAAGGTATAATTCTAGAGGAGAATATAATGTACCTTATGGGAGATATAAAAATCTCAACACAGGCTTAATCACTGAGGCGCACCATCAATTATTAGCTAATACAGAGATATTTACAGGTGATTATACTCGAATATTTGAGATAGCCAATGAGGATGATTTTATGTTTTTAGATCCCCCTTACGATTGTATTTTCTCTGATTATGGGAATGATGAATATAAGGATGGCTTCAACGAAGCTAACCACGAAAAACTTGCGGCTGATTTCTTTAATCTAGGTTGCAAAGCTCTTATGGTAATTGGAGCAACTCCTCTTACCAGAGAATTGTATAGAGGAAATATTATTGCAGAGTATGGTAAAAACTACTCTGTAAATATACGGAATAGATTTCAGGCTGGGGCTACTCATATAATAATAACAAATTATGGCAATCCTCAGGAGTAAACCGATTAACGGTAAAACACTTTTCTTTACGACTTCTCCTAGAACACCCTTTAAAGTATTACCAGAAATAAAACTTCTGGTAAATAAAATGGAAGGAGAAGTCTGGAATCCCGAGACGCAAAGGAAGTTCTATCAACTCTTAGTTGATAATGACTTTTTTGAGGGCACCGCCTCTAAAACCCCTGCTTTATCTGCCAGAGATAGAATCAACAGAATTCCTAAAGCTCTAGGGTTAATCACCCTTCCTATAATTGGTTATTCTGATGCTGGTAGAGAATTTGTAGAATCTGAAAATAATAAGGAAGAGATACTACTAAGACAGCTCTTAAAATTTCAATTACCTTCTCCATACCATCCGTTAGGAAAATCTGCTATTGATTATAATGTAAAACCTTATTTAGAAATTCTAAGGCTCATCTATGATTTAGACGGATTGGCTTTTGACGAACTTCAAATATTCGGGATGCAATTAGTAAATTATACTCGATATGAGAAAATAATAGCTAAGATTAAGGATTTTAGAGCTAAAAAGGAGGCTTATAAAGGGGAATATAAAGAATTTAAACAACAAATATTTTATACAGAGACGAGAGAAATCTATTCTGATGAGATAGCTACAGGACATATAAAAACCAGAGAAAGCAAAACTACTTCAGTTAATGATTTCTTAGATAAGAAAATAAGAAATCTTAGAGATTATTCTGATGCTGTAGTTAGGCATTTAAGAACTACAGGTATAATAAACGCTACGGTTATAGGTAAAACTCTGTCAATAGCTCCTGAAAGGAAAAAAGATGTAGAGTATTTATTATTTACAGTAGCTAGAGAGCCTGTTTTTATCTCCGATTTGGATAGTTACCAAAAATATCTTTATGATCCTACTCTCCCAGCCCTTCTCACTGACGATAAAGCTAAAATTATAGAGAAATTATCGGTGGAATTTAGATTGGCCCCAGCCCCTGACCTCAGTCTTAATCAGCTAAAAGATTTACTAAAAACGAAGATAGAAGAAAGACGTTCACAAAGAATAGCCGCAAAAGTGAAGGATATAAAGGATTATAAGTTATATAATGATATAGAATCTGTTTTTAACACGATGAATAGCTCTTATGAACCATCTTTATTTTTTGAGTGGAATACTTGGAGAGCTATGACTATGTTAAATGGAGGCGATATTAAGGCTAATTTAAAGTTTGATGATGAAGGAAATCCGATGAACACAGCCTTAGGTAATATGGCCGATATAGTTTGCAATTATGGAGATTTTGATGTAACTGTAGAAGTTACTATGGCTAAAGGCGCTTTGCAGTTTAAGATGGAGGGGGAGCCTGTACCTAGACATATCGGACAATTAAAGAAAAAAACGAATAAACCGACATATTGCTTTTTTGTAGCACCCACAATCAATCCTGCTACTATCGCTCATTTTTATACTTTATATATTTCTAATATTGCCATGTATGGAGGTAAATGCTGTATCATACCCCTGACTCTGGAAACATTTAGAAAGATGTTAAAGGCAGCCGTAGATGCCAAGCAAAAGCCGAATCCTTCTGATATTAAAAAACTCTTTGATGCCTCTAAAAGATATGCCAAAGAGTGCCTGATAAATGAAGGCACAGAAAATGATTGGTACAATAAAATTACTGAAACCGCTATTAATTGGTTGTCCGCTTAAATGTGAGTTAGCTAGTCATAAGTTCTAAGGTCTATTCACTAATAGAGATAGATTATATCTCAGACAACAAAGGTTTTGTATTTTTAATATACAGCCCTCCTGCTCACGCATGGGGGCTTTCTTTAATGAGAGGATGACATATTTTGCGGATTGTTCCAGCTATAAGGACATTTGAAATTATATCACTTGTATTTCTTCTGCTTTTCTCTTTATTGGGTGTGCCGCAGGCACTCACTCAATAAGCCCAAGAATATAAAAATTGCATATATACCGCCCACAAGCAGATACATGGATCAAATCCCCCTCCCTACCGAGATTTGGGAACTAATATTACAGAGGCGAATTTCTCTGGCAGATTATCGAGAGAAATCTCAGACAAATACAAAAGCCACGAACGGGATGATCAGTTCAATCATTTACTAATCATCTAATTCGTAGAGTTATGCAATTAAGACAATCCATGCGCCGTGCAGCCAAGATGCGGCTTGCGCTGGCGGGAGCTTCAGGCAGCGGCAAGACCTATTCGTCGCTCCTTATCGCTTACGGCATGACAGGCGACTGGTCTCGTGTCGCCGTCATCGATTCCGAGAACTGCTCGGCAGACCTTTATGCCCATCTGGGCGGTTATCAGGTCCTCACCCTCAAAAACTATGCTCCCGAAACCTACATCGAGGCCATCGGCATCTGTGAGCAGGCAGGAGCCGAGGTAATCGTCATCGACAGCATCTCCCATTGCTGAGACTATCTGCTGGATTTTCACGCCAACCTGCAAGGCAACTCCTTCGCCAACTGGGCCAAAGTTACGCCCCGTCAGAACGCCTTTATCCAGCGGATTCTGACATCCTCCGCTCATGTGATCTGCACCATGCGCTCCAAGCAGGATTACGTGCTCTCGGACAAGAACGGCAAGATGGTTCCAGAGAAGGTGGGCTTGAAAGCCGTACAGCGCGACAACGTGGATTACGAGTTTACCGCTGTCCTCGATATAGCCATGAACCACAAGGCCACCACGTCCAAAGACCGCACGGGACTGTTCACAGGGCGTCCCGAGTTTCTCATTACACCTGCCGTGGGGCAAGCCATCCTCAAATGGTGCAACATGACACAGCCTGCACAACCGAATGTTCAACCTCAAACTCCTTACAACCATGTACCCAGCGTTTCAGCCTAATGCAGAATTTGCCGTTGGTCTGAACTCCGACAGCCCTTTCCTCGATAACCCTGCCGCAGAGGGGACAACGACCGTAGAGGAACAGTCCGCCCAACCTGCAACGACGGGTGTTGTCGTTCCTTTGGGTGTACGGCACAACCGTCACTTTATCGAAGCCAACACCAAGCCCGTGGATATAGCCCATCTGAAGAACGATTGCGTCGTTCCCGTATTCAGCAAGGACAACGAGGTGACCATCTCCCACCAGAGCTTTATCGAAACGGTGTTAGGTGCTGCACACCGTATGTTCCCGCAGGAGGTAATCGACGCGCCCGATATAGTCGTGTCCCATATCATCAAGGGACGGATTCCAGAGGCTGTCCACAAGCCCGTGAACCAGCTCTTGGAAACAGACAAGACCATCTATTACGAACGGATGGCTTTCTGTTTCGAGATACCCACGGTTTACGAGGAGGTGGCAGGGAACAGGCTGAACCTTTCGATAGGAGGTGTACGGGCCTACAACCACGAGAACCTCTATTCGAAAAAGACGGTCGAGAAATTCAAGGTCTTCATCGGTTTCAAGAACCTCGTGTGCTGTAACCTCTGTGTATCGACGGACGGATTCAAAAGCGAACTGTGGGTGATGGGTGTGCAGGATTTGTTCGATGCCACCTTGCGCCTGTTCCGAGAATACGATGCTGAACATCATGTAAAGCGGATGGCCGCGATGCAGGAACGATGTCTTACCGAACACCAGTTCGCCCAGCTTATCGGCAAAACACGGTTGTATCAATACCTGCCCACGGCCGAGAAACGATAGCTTCCTGCTATGGAGTTTACGGACTGCCATATCAACGCGGTTGCAAAGGCGTATTACACGGACGAGAACTTCTCACGAGGAGACAATCCAGAGATCGACCTTTGGAGGCTTTACAACCTCTTTACGGGAGCCAACAAGTCGAGTTACATAGATACGTTCCTCGACCGTTCGCTGAACGCTACCGAGCTTATCACGGGTATCGGCAGAGCCATCGAGGGTGATGCAGAATACAAGTGGTTTGTGGAATAGCTGAACTGAAGACGAATACCCTTGCTGTTTCACGACGGCAGGGGTATTCTCTTTTATGGAACAACAAAGCGGACAGACACTTAATAGATTGGCAAAGTATCTGAGATAGTGCGCCTTGTAGCTGCCATGTTATCGTTCTTGCAGAAAATACGGACTTTATGAGGGAGGGAACCCGACAATCGGTTATATTTGACTGATGTAACGTACATTTTGAGGGCTTATGCAAGCTTAAACTCCAAGTCTTTTGTCCCAATTTACGAATAACAAAGTTTTGATTCCATAAGCTCGGCTATTGGAAAGATGCTTTGTTTTCAAGACCTTTGCAACTACAATACCCCAAGAGTGTTGCGTATTGAGAAACATTTTCTAACTTTGTGGCATCGTCCCCAAACGGACGAAGACATATTAGTTTAGTGAAAGTGTTTCGCTAATCCTTGAGAGAAAATGTGGAAGTTTTCAATGTGCAGGGATAACGCAACGCTCATCACCGTATATAGGCATATATCGTTCTCGATATATTCTATTCGGTGTGGGGTATTGTTTATTTGCACATAGGTCATTCCACAACCTTCTCTCAGATAAACGAACAACTCCACACTTTCTTTTTGAATATAACCCACCGCAGCAGGAGTTGATACGGGAAGAAACTTTACTGTTATGGAGAGTCCTTTATGGGAAACCGTCATTTTAAAAAGTCCATATAATGGTGTATCAATCCCTTATATGGTTGGGAAGTATTACAGCAATGGACGAGTACAAGATTTACAGACAGCCGATTGTATTAGAATTGTACTTGAAGATATTGTAAATACAGCACAGCCCAATAACGAGGCCGCGATCTTCTTATGTGATTCATATGTACCATATATTCCAATGATTCAATTGTTAAGAAACAACAGGAGTGTGGATAAACTTGAGAAGATCATAACTAATAATCCCCATATAAAAAACAGCAAAGGACAAATTGCTATTTATTTACAGGCAGATTGGGCAGAAAAGTGTTCGTTAGAATATTTAGTCCAATTCTTTTGGAATATGTATGGCGAACATATAAAGCAAAAACATTTTTCGGTTCAAGCCACCACCGCATTGCAACCTGATAATACCTATCATCTTTGGGGTAATTATACAGATAAAGAGTAACTAATTTTTAATTTCAAATTTCCATGAAAAAACTATTTATGTTATCTGCAATCGCTACATTAGTGTGCGCAGGTTGCAGTGATGAATACGATGACAGCGCATTGCGCAATGATTTGAACGACCTTGAAAATCGCGTGGCGAAATTAGAGGAACTCTGCAAGCAGATGAACACAAATATTTTATCGTTGCAGAAGATTGTAGAAGCCTTGCAGGATAATTTGTCGATTTCCAAAGTCGAGCAAATATCCGATGGTTACATTATCCACTTTTCAGACGGTTCTACTGCCACGATTAAAAACGGCAAGGATAGCGGGACTATTCCTATTATTGGTGTTAAGCAAGATACAGACGGCATCTATTATTGGACACTTGATGGTGAATGGCTGACCGACGGACGAGGCGATAAGATCAAGGCCGAGGGAACGGACGGCAAAGATGGTGCAGACGGTTCTGACGGAAACGATGGGCAGGACGGTAAAGATGGTATTACACCCAAACTGGAGATTCGAGAGGGTTACTGGTGGATTTCCTACGATAATGGAACGAACTGGATGCAGTTGGGCAAGGCTACGGGAGAAGACGGACAGGACGGTACCGATGGCAAAGATGGAGACAGCATCAAGATCACGCAGGATGAGAACAATGTCTATTTCGAACTAGCAGATGGAACTATTATTACTATTGCGAAATCAAATCAAACAGAAGAAGGTGACACCCAAATCATTCAGTTCAAGGATGCAAAAGTAAAAGCGATTTGCGTACAGAATTGGGATACAAATGATGATGGCGAGTTATCATATGGAGAGGCAGCAAAAGTGACAAGTATTAGAAAGTTTTTCAGAGGAACAACGATTCAATCTTTCGATGAACTACAATATTTTACTGGAATAGACGAAATCGGGACGGATGCATTCAGACAATGTAAAAATCTTACAAACATCACAATTCCCCAAAATGTTATTTGGATTGAAGAGTATGCATTTAGCGGATGTAATTCTTTGAATGACATCATGATCCCTAAAGATGTCACTTGGATTGGAAATAGTGCATTTAGCCAATGCAACAATTTAACAAATATTATCATCCCCAATGGTGTTACAACTATTGGAGCTACTGCATTCTTTAATTGCAACAGATTAGAAAATATTACTATTCCTAATAGTGTTACAACACTTGGAAATTCGGTATTCCAAGGTTGCGCAAACCTAATTACGGCTATTATCAGCAATAATATAACAATAATTGAAAGTACAACATTCTCTGGCTGTAATAATTTAACAAAAATCGTAATTCCACAAAATGTTACATCCATTGGGAGTAGCGCATTCTCTAATTGTAGCAAACTCAAAGAAATATACTGTATCCCAACTAATCCTCCCACATTGGATGGAAATACGGTATTTAGTTCTATAGCTTCTAATGCTATTTTTTATGTCCCCTCTGCATCTGTAAATAATTATAAAACTGCAGATGAATGGAAAGCTTATGCCGATCAAATTGTCGGATATGATTTTTAAGTAGCATCTTAATAAAGAACAGACTTGGACAGACGGTCTATAATTAACCGCTCTGCCCAAGTTTGTCCTTTTTATATTACTTGCATAATTCATAAATTTTTCGTATATTTACATCATAATCAAACATTTAATAACAATACAAATTTTATCTAAAATGAAAAGAAAAACACCAAGAATTGAATGAACAGTAGGTACGGAAACAAAAGAGGGCATGGAATTATCCTATGTTGCCAAATCCGTAAGTTATGACGATGATTTTGCAATGACACTTATCGTTGCACGCCAAAAAGATAATCCTACACCCGTAGAATTTTGATACATGTTTGCTTTGGATATAGACCCAGCACAAGAGGTATCTATGACTTTTCAGAAACGAGGACGAGGGTTTGCGGGCATGTCTTTTCTGATAAATCCAGCAATCGAAATACCAGCAATGGCCTTTCCCAATATCGTAACATTTTCAGAATCTACTGAAACCTTGAATATGCTTCAAACACATATTGACAGCGATACAATCATATTCGATTATACGACAAGAGAGGGCAAACCGAGTGTATTCAAATTTCCGCTGGCTGGATTCAAAGAGAAATATTTAGAGCAGTTCATATAAAACCAAAAGGACAGACTTTGACAAGGGGGCTATAATTAGACCGTTTGACAATGTTTGTCCTTGTGTTTCCTCAGAAACAAAAGCGACAAAACATTCTTAAAAAGGAGAGAGCAGGGAAGAGGATAAAATTTTCCAGCGCGTTTTTCTCCACGTATTACGAGGACAGACTTTGCAAAGGGGTCTTAAATATACCCCCCCCTTTGCAATGTTTGTCCTCTGTTTTTCAAATATAAGATAATTAACTAATTCACTATTGTTTAACTGCAAACAGCGCAGGCTGCCATGTTACACATAAGGTTACACATTGCATTAAAAACTATCTTTTCTGGCTGCATATTACACTGATTTACAGAATATTCATGTCTAAGCTCAGTGGTAGAGCACTTCCTTGGTAAGGAAGAGGTCGTGAGTTCAAGTCTCATAGACAGCTCGGCGACAAGAGGGAGGGAAGAGGATTTCTTCCCTCCCTCTTTTTTGTATGCAGTCTTGCCTGCCCCCGGGAACGGAATGAGGAGAGGCCGCCGGCAGGTTACGATTTCCGGCATCCGGGGTATCGCTTCCGGCAACGGAAAAGTCCGGAAATGCACGTCGCAAAGCCGCAAATAACATGATAAAATAAAAGACGCGCATTTTGCTTACGATCAGACTCCATTTTACCTGCAAACGGCCGGAAACACCCCGAAAAAACTCGATACAGACCGGATCAAGAAGCATATAATATCACTAAATAACTACTATACAATATAATACAGAATATTAGCCGATAAGCCGTTTTTAATTACGATTTATCGAATCACGAGCGATCCGGCCCGAAAAACGCCTCCGGCGCGACAAAAAAACAGGGTTTCGGGCACTTTTACAGTAAATTCAGATTATTAAATAATTTTACGAATATATCACCCCGCCATTTCACGAATCTGCCTGTGCAAAATTTAAATTTACATAAAAATAAACCACTATTACTGCATTTATTTTACAAATAAATAAAAACGAGACGCCGCTTCCGACAGAATCGAATAAAACGCACGGCAGACAATTCATTAAAATTGCATGTCGATCCGAAACAGGATATAACACACCTTATTTTCAGATTATTTTCAGAAGAATACCCTCGGCGTCCGCCCGCACCGCACTATCAAAAAGACGGTTTTTCAATGATTTTACTTACAATCCGATATTAAAAAACATTTTGTTCGTAAAATTTAATTTCGTACGTTTGCGGCGTAAGAAAGTCAGTTTCCTTATGCAAAAAACTATTCTACTCACTCTTCTCGCACTCTCCATGTGCGCGCTGTCTGTCGCGGCCCCGTCTAAGGGGGGGGGAATCTGGTCACCGTTAGCGGTGTCGTAACCTCCGCAGAAGACAAGCAACCCCTGATCGGGGTAAACGTGATTTCCGGCTCGGCGAGCGGCGTCTCGACCCTCGCGGACGGAAGCTATTCCATTCAGGTCGCACCCGGGACCACGCTGACCTTCCAGTACATCGGTTACAAGACCGTGGAGTACACGGTCCCCGACGGACGGACGCAGGTGACCTGCAACCTCGAAATGCAGAGCGATACGCAGGCGCTCGAGGACGTGGTGGTCATCGCCTACGGCGTGCGTAAAAAGGGAACCATCGCCGGATCGGTCTCGACCGTAAAGGCGGAAAAGATCGAGACCACGCCCACGGCCGCCTTCGACCAGGCGCTGCAAGGGCAGGTTCCGGGCCTCACGGTACTCTCCAGCTCGGGCGAGCCGAGCAAGTCGGCGGAGCTGACCATCCGCGGCACGAACTCGATCAACGCCGGCACGGACCCGCTCTTCGTCCTCGACGGCATCGTGATCTCGGCGTCGGATTTCAATGCGATCAATCCGGCCGACATCGAAAGCCTCTCCGTCCTCAAGGACGCCTCCTCGACCTCGATCTACGGCGCACGCGCCGCCAACGGCGTGGTGGTCATCACGACCAAACGCGGGCGCATGGCCGACCGTCCGGTCATCAACTACCGCATGCAGCTCGGTATCTCGCAGCTCGCCCACGGCAACTGGGACCTGATGAACACCGCCGAGCGCATCCAGTACGAAAAGGAGATCGGGCTGACCGAAGGCAAGAACTACTCCCTGCTGAGCCAGACCGACGTGAACTGGCTCGACGAGGTTTTCAGCGACAACGCCCTGCTCCAGAACTACGAACTCTCGGTCTCGGGAGCCACCGAAAAGACGAACTACTACGTTTCGGGAGGCTACTACGACCAGGAAGGCATCGCTCCCGGTTCGGACTTCAGCCGCTATTCGCTCCGCGCCAACATCGAACAGCGCGCCGCCAAGTGGCTCAAGGTGGGGACCAACACCCTGCTCAACTACCAGCAGATCGAACTGGCGCAGTCGGGCGAATACACGGTCGTGACGCCGATTTCGGCCGCCCGCTTCATGATGCCCTACTGGAATCCCCGCCGTCCGGACGGTTCGATCGCCTCGATGGAGGACGGCAGTTGGAAAGGCGAAGGCCAGAACCCGCTGGAGTGGATCGAGAACAACCCCGTGCACTACAAGAAGTACAAGGTCATCTCCTCGCTCTTCGCCGAGGCCACGCCAATCGAAGGACTGACGATCAAATCGCAGTTCAGCGCGGACTACTCCCACTCCACGGGCTTCGGAATCTCCTACCCCGAATACTATCCCAACCTGGGCATCGGAACCGCCGCCCGGAACACCTCCGACGGCCTGACGCTCTCGGTCACCAATACGGTGAATTACCGCTTCCGCGTCCATGAGGACCATTCGTTCAACTTCCTCGTCGGACAGGAAGGCATCGACTACCACTACGAATCGTTCGGCGTGACCACGCAGGGACAGAACAACGACAAGCTGACCAGCATCACGACCGGAACCCGCGCCACGACGTGGGAGGACGAGCCGGACGACGACTACGGCTACCTCTCCTTCTTCGGCCGCGGCGAATACAACTTCGCGGACCGCTACTACGCCGACTTCTCGCTCCGCGCCGACGCCTCGTCGCGCTTCGGAGCCTCGAACCGCTGGGGCGTATTCTGGTCGGCGGGCTTCATGTGGAACATGCGCAACGAGCGTTTCCTGGAGAACGCCCGCGAATGGCTGACCAACGCCCAGATCACGATTTCGACCGGTACGTCGGGCAACTCCTCGATCCCCAACTACGAGCACCTCGCGCTGGTCAAGGGCGGTCTGGAATACGTGGGGACCGCCGGCATAGCCCCCTACACGCAGGGCAACGAGGAGCTGAGCTGGGAAACCACGTGGACCACGAACCTCGGCCTGCACTTCGGATTCTGGAACCGCCTCACCGCCGATCTGGAGTTCTACCACAAGAAGACGAGCGACATGCTCATGTCCGTCCCGCAGTCGTACACGAACGGCGGCTTCGGATTCCGCTGGGACAACATCGGCGCGATGGTGAACCGCGGCGTCGAGCTGAACCTGACGGGCACGGTCATTTCGACCCGTGACTTCGCCTGGTCGCTCAATGCGAACGTCTCCTACAACCACAACGAAATCACCGAACTTTACAACGGCGTCCGCGAATACGAGATCGCCTCGTCCGACCTGAAGTACGTCGTCGGCCACAGCATCGGCGAGTTCTACATGAACCGCTACGCCGGCGTGAACCCCGCCAACGGCGACGCCCTCTGGTACACGAAGGACGGCAAGCTGACGAACGAGCTCCGCGACGAGGACAAGGTGATGATCGGCAAGAGCTTCATCGCACCCTGGCAGGGCGGCTTCGGCACGAACCTGAGCTGGAAGGGCATCGCGCTCTCGGCCCAGTTCTCCTGGATCGCCGACCGCTGGGTGATGAACAACGACCGCTACTTCGACGAGTCGAACGGCCGCTTCGCCTCCTACAACCAGTCGAAACGGCTGCTCCACCGCTGGAAACAGCCGGGCGACGTCACCGACATTCCGCGCCACGGCGTTTACACCGAATTCGACACGCGGCTGCTCGAAGACGCCTCGTTCCTGCGTCTGAAAAACCTCATGCTCAGCTACACCTTCCCCCGGGAGCTGTTGCGCAAGACGCGTTTCATCAGCGGAGTCAGAATCTATGCGCAGGCGCAGAACCTGCTGACCTTCACCAACTTCTCCGGGCTCGACCCCGAGGGCAACGGAAACACTTACGCGGCGGAGTACCCGATGACGCGCCAGTTCACCTTCGGTCTCGACTTAACCTTCTAAAGAAAATCCACGCAATATGTTATTACGACACATAAAACTCGGCCTCGTCGCCCTGACGGCGCTCGTCGGCGCGACCTCGTGTCTGGACAAATACCCCGACAGCGCCATTCCCGAAAAAGATGCCATGCAGACGTTCGCCGACGCCGAACAGCACCTGATCGGCATCTACGGACACCTGATGAACAGCGCTCTCTACAGCGGCTACCTCACGCTGCTGCCCGACATCCAGTGCGACCTGGCCTATGCCGTCGAAGGCAACTCGAACACCTACGGCGATTTCTGGCTCTGGAAGATCCGTCCCACGGACCTGCTCATTCAGGACGTTTACGCCCAGCTCTACGCCGTGATCGGCGCCTGCAACTTCTACCTCGACCGGATCGACGCGGTGATGGCCCGCGAGACCAGCGACGCCAACCTCGAAACGCTCGACCAGTACACGGGCGAGGTTTACGCCATCCGCGCGCTCTGCTATTCGGAGCTGCTCAAATGCTTCTGCGAGGCGTACGATCCCGCCACGGCCGAACAGCAGCAGGGCGTCGTGCTCCGCACGAAGTATTTCGAGAAGGAGCCCGTACGCCGCGCCACCCTCTACGATTCCTACAAGTTCGTGCTCGACGACCTGACGCGCGCCGACGAGCTGCTCGACGACGCGGAGGACACGCCCAACAACTACTACATGTCCGAAGCCGCCGTGCAGGCCATCCGTGCCCGCGTGGCCCTCTACATGCAGGACTGGGACGCCGCCATCGAGTACTCGAGCATCCTGCTCGACGACAAGAAAGACACGTTCCACCTCGCCTCGTTCCAGGAGACCGCGGCCGACGGGGCCAGCACGTTCGACTACATGTGGGCTTACGACGAAGGACCGGAGGTGATCTGGCGCATCGGCTTCACCAGCACCTCCTACGGCGGCGCGCTGGGAACCGTGTTCCTCAACTTCAACCGCGACTACACCTACTTCTATCCCGACTACGTGCCGGCGCAGTGGGTGCTCGACGCCTACGAGGAGAGCGACCTGCGTTCGACCAGCTACTTCGCGGATTCGGAATCCGGCATCACGATCGGCTATGCCAACGGACTGGACTGGCCGCTGCTGGTGAAGTACTACGGCAACCGCGCGATCTTCATCCCGCAGCGCATCTTCCAGGTTTCCATGCCCAAGCCGCTGCGCCTGGCCGAGCAATACTTAATCCGCGCCGAAGCCTACTGCCGGAAGGCTTCGCCCGACCCGGCGCGGGCCCAGAAGGATCTGGAGGCGCTGCGCAAGACCCGTTTCGCATCCGGCGGCACGATTTCCCTCACGGGCGACTGGGCCACCGACGTGAAGACCTTCTCCGAGGAGCGCGTCCGCGAACTCTACATGGAAGGTTTCCGCCTGCAGGATCTCAAGCGCTGGGGGCTGGGCTTCGAGCGCACGCCGCAGTCCTGCACCCAGGACGAGGGCAACGACCTGAAGATCGAAGCCGGCGACCCGCTCTTCGTATGGCCGATTCCCCAGCACGAACTGGAGGCTCCGGGTTCGGAGATCACCCCCAACGAAAGCAACAAATAGTAACCTCATAGCAGACAAACCATGAAACGAATCATAACGTTCATTTTCGCGACGGGACTTTGCGCCTTCCTCGCGACGGGTTGCCAGGAGGAATACACGACCTATTCCGATGCGGAATACGTCATGTTCTCCGACTCCGTATCGCTCAACATGGTGCTGGAGAACCAGGACTATTTCACGGTTCCCGTCGCCTCGACCACGGCATGCGACTACGACCGCACGTTCGGCGTCGAGATCGTAGATCAGGGCAGCACGGCCATCGAAGGCGTGCACTACCGGCTGGCTTCCAACACGGTGACCATTCCGGCCGGCAAACGGACCGCCGACGTGCAGGTGCACGGCTATTACGACCGCATCGAACCTTCGGACACGTTGCAGTTCTCGCTCCGGCTGGTCATGCCCGAACAGCTCGAATGGGACCTCTACAAGGACCGGACCCGCGTCCGGATGCTGAAAGGATGCACGTTCCATGTCGAAGACTTCACCGGCTGGTGCGTCGTGACCTCGACCTTCCTGCAGGACTATCCCGGCGTGGAGAACACCAGCATCCAGCGCCTGATCCGCACGGAGCGGGATCCGAACGACCCGAACACGGTCATCATGCACAGCTGGCTCTTCTCGGGATACGACGTCCGGATACGGTTCGACACGAGCGATCCGGCCAAACCGCTGACGACGATGCCCGAGGACCAGGTGATGAGCGACGAGATGTCCGTGTTCGGCAAAATCAACGGCGACAACAAGATACTGGTCACCGACAACGCCAACTACTACTCCTTCTACGACGCGTGCGCGGGGAACGTCAAGCTCTGGACGCAGGTCTATGTCAAGAACATGGGCACGATGGTCGGCACGGTGGGTTCCTACTACAATATCATGGAGTGGATCAGCGACGAGGAAGCCGACCGCCTCGAGAGGGAGGAGGGCATGAAAAAATACGAATAACCGACCTGACAAACAAGTAAAAAACAAACGACTATGAAACGGTATTTACTCAATCTCCTTACGGTGGCCTTAGCAGGTGCGGGGCTTGCGTCGAGTTCGTGTTCCGACGAGGAAACGGGGGAAAAGGTTCCGGCTCCGAACTTTCCGGAAAAGACCGCTCTCGGCATCGAAGTCGGAGGGACTTGTTCGATTCCCATAGAGCCGAATCAGGACTGGTCGGTAAGCATAGACCAGAACGAGGCCGGCGAATGGTTCTGGATCGACGACGACGGCATGACCGCCTACACCGTGCGCGGCAAGGCCGGCAAACACGAAGTCGTCATCCGCGTCTCCGACAAGGAGGAGAACGACACGGACCGCAGCATCGACGTCTCGATGACGATGGGCGGCCAAACCCAGGTGATCGCCACGGTGACCCGCGGCAAGGTGGAGCGCACGTTCGACCTCTACCTGGGCAAGAAGAACGAAAGCGGTGACTTCACGCCCGACAGCGACGGCAAGTTCGCCTACGAGGAGACGGCGGCCGACGCCGCGACGGCCGTCATCGACCTCAAATGGCCGGCCGAGGGACAGAGCGGCCTGCGCTATCCCGTCAGGATCGCGGCCAATTTCCAGTGGCGCCTCGACTCGAAGCCCGCGTGGGTATCGGAGCTGTCGCCCTCGGAAGGCAAGGCCGGCGAGACGGTGGATATCCTGCTCACGGGCGATCCGACGGCCTATCCGCTCGACAACGAAGAGGGTGAGCTCGTATTCTGCGACTACAATAACACGGCAGAGAAATACACCTACAAAATGTCGATTCCGGGCTGCCGCGACAAGGGTTCGGTCGGCATCGACAAGGGCACGGTCTATACCTTCAACGCCGCCGGCGAGTACGGCAATCCGGCCTCCGGCACGACGACCTGGACCTACATGGGTCCCGAGTTCGACGTCGTGGCTCCCGAAATCCCGTTCGAGGACGGCACCCGCAACGGCAGCAAGGTCTACGTCGTGGAGAAGTCCGAACTCGCTCCGGGCAGCGGCATGTACATGTACGGCGCCTGCGACTGGCTGACGCTCGACGGTAACGTCATATCGGGCGAGAACGTGCTGGTGGAGACCGAGTACACCCTGAAGGCCGGAAGCAACCCGGACAGCGGCCTGCGGTCCGGTGCGCGAACGGCCGAAATTCTCATTCTCCCGGCCGACATCGCGCACGGCGTCTCGTCCGTGGACGACCTGTTCGAGGAGGGTTCGTTCGGCGCGGCGGACCTGAAGGCCGAATACCGGGATTACATCACGGCGACGGTGAACCAGGACGCCCCGAGCGGCGTCTTCTCGGCACGCGACCTGGCGTCGGCGGCCAAGAACGGCGATGCGTTCCGGACAATGGAATATTCGAACCCGGAGGATCAGACGGCCATGGACGCCATTGATCCGGACGGTACGATCCGGTACCTCTACCGCATGACCTACACGACCGAGTGGTCGAATGTCGAACTGAACTACGATCCGTCTTACGAGTCGTGCTTCACGAAGGAGAACCTTCCGAAGTGCGTCAGGGCCTTCACCAGCGAGGGCATCGGACATCCGATGGACGACCCGTGGGCATCCGTCGAGGCCATCGAGGCCGTTTCCGGCGGTGACGGCGAACCCATGACGGCTCCCGCCTTCCGAATCTCGATGGGCTCGGCGGAGAGCGCCAAAAGCTGCTTCCTCGTCTTCTACGACACGAACCAGACGCCCTATGCGGCCATCTGCTGCGAAGTCGATCCCGACAACGGCGGCCAGAGCGGCGGTTTCGAAGCGGCCTTCACGAATCCCGATCTGACGGAGGGCGCCACGCTGGAACGGATCACCGAGGAGAACATGAACCGGATCGCCGGCGAATTCGCCGAGAAAGACGGAACGGCGGAGTCCTGGACGAGCACTTTCGCGGAGGCCCTCGGCATGGGACAGACGATCTACGCCCTGACCTACACCTCGGCCGCCCCGAAGAACACGGAACTGACCGTATCGGCCTACTCGAACGTGATGTGCATGCCGTGGGGCATCGCCTGGCTGAGCGCCGAGCCGACGGGCGACACGGGAATCGACATCACGATGAGCCGTCCCGGAGCCGAAGACCCCGCAACGGGCATGGTCAATTTCATGGACGCCTCGGGCGAAACCGCATGTATCATCTACTGCAATCCCGCATTCTAACAGACAACCACCGAACCCGTCCGGCAGCCCCGCGGCATGCGGGGCCCGCCGCGGGCAAACCAATTACCGAAAACAACGTTTACATGAAACTATTCAAATCCGCCGTAATGCTGACCGCCGGGCTGGCGATGGGATTTCTCGCCGGATGCTCCGACGATGACGGGATCGACAACCGGGACCGGGATTACGGGTACGTACAGTTCAGATTATACAAGGAGGCGTCCTACGACTCCTTCCGAACGGACGAGCCGCAGGCGGACGCGTTCCGGACGGCCGGGACCCGGGCCGTCAAACCGCAGCTCGACTACCTCGCCGAAGCCAGCAAGGTGCAGGTGACCCTCACCTGCGGCGAGCAGACCATCATCCAGACCCTCACCCTTTCGGCGGCCGACAAGGAGAGCGCCGAATACGGGATGCGCAGCGACAAGCTCAAACTGCTGACCGGCGAATACGAAATCGCCCGTTTCACGCTCTTCGACAGCAACGACGAGGAGCTCTACAACGGCAACGCCGCCGACACCCGCCTGACGGTCGTGTCGGGCGGTCTCACGACGCACGACCTGACGGTGAACGTCCTCCCGCGCGGCTCGGTGCGCTTCACGCTGACCAAGGACATGTCGGGATTCAACCCGCCCGCCAGGACCCGCAGCGACATTCCGCGCCAGTACATCTTCGAAGAGATCGGGAAGTTCGACGTCACGGTGAAGAACACCGAGACCAACAACCTGGTGACGTTCGAGCAACTGCCCGTCACCTTCTCGATCCACTTCGACGACGAAGAGAACACGGAAACCCCTCCCGGATACCAGACCTCGACCTGCGCCTGCGACTCGCTCCTCTCGCTGCCCGCCGGCAACTACGTCGTGCTCAGATACCTGACCTACGACAGCGACGGCATCCTGCTCGAGACGAACAACAGTCCGGTCGAATCGCCCTTCACCGTCGAAGACAACCGCACGACCGAAGCCGACGTGGCCGTAACGCTCTACGAAGCAGACGAGTACATGAAGGATCACTATGCCCTCTATGCCATCTGGAAAACGCTGCACGGCGAGGAATGGTCCTATCAGGGAGAGAACTACCCCATCGGTTCGAACTGGGACTTCAACAAGGATCCGGACCTGTGGAGCTACCAGCCCGGCGTCGAAGTCCACACCAACGGACGCGTGGCCAAAATCGACCTCAGCGGCTTCGGATTCTACGGCGACATGCCCAAGGAGATCGGCCAGCTCACGGAGCTCGTGGAGCTGTACCTCGGCACGCACAACGACGTGACGCAAGGTTTCGAGGACCCGACGCTGGACCCGAACCAAAGTATCGCGGAGCGCACGCGCAACCGGCTCGAGAATCACAAGAAATACCTGCACCTGCTGCATCCGGCGCAGCAAATGTCGTGGCCGTGCGCCTTCGCGCTGCGCGAACACAACATCCACATCCGCGCCACGGAGCTTTACGATCAGGGCTACACCGAGGATGAGATATTCGAAGCGGCGACGGGCCGCCAGCGCGACATCCGCCCGCTGGACACCTCGCACGGCAAACTCTGCAACGGCCTCAAATCGCTGCCCGCGGAGATCGGCAACCTGAAGAAACTCGAATACCTCTACATCGCCAACAGCGCGATCGAATCGCTGCCCGACTACGAGGGCGAAGGCAAGGAAGGCATGCAGGGGCTGGAATCCTGCACGGACTTCGAAGTCTATAACTGCCCGAAGATGGAGAAGTTCCCGATAGCCATAACCAAGATGCCGCGCCTCGTGGCCGCGAATCTCTCGAACAACAGGCAGTGGCAGGCACAGGACCTCCACGACGGACTCAAGGCGTTGGCCGAAGGACCGTCGAAGGAGTACATCCAGTTGCTTTACCTGGTGAACAACAGCCTCGAGGAACTGCCGGCGGAGTTCAGGAACATGAAGAGACTGAGCATGCTCGACCTCACCCAGAACCGGCTGCGCGTACTTCATCCGCTGGGTAGTGAGGTGGCGCTCGTGCAGTTGTTTCTCGACAACAACCGGCTCGAAGAGATTCCGACCGACGAAAACGGCATATTCTGCAACATAGCCGACATGACCGACTTCTCGGCGAGCTACAACAAGCTCCGGAAATTCCCCAACATCTTCAAGGAAGCGAAAAGCGCCATCGCCAACATCGACTTATCGTACAACCAGATAGCGAACTTCACCGAAGAGGAGACCGCGGCTTTTCACGGCGTCTTCGTCGAAACGCTGACGCTGACCGGCAACACAGGCATCACGAAGTTCCCCAAATGGCTGGCCGACAGCGAATCGCAGGTGGCCTACATCATCCTCCGGGGCTGCGGTATCACGGAAATCCCCGAAGGCAGCTTCAAGGGCAAGTATTCGAACCAGTTCGTCTCGCTGGACCTGACCTACAACCGGCTGTCGAAACTGCCCGACGAGTTCAACGCCCTCCAGTTGCCCAACCTCTACGGACTGGACATCTCGCAGAACGCCTTCTCGAAATTCCCCACCGGTCCGCTGACCTGCAAGGGCCTGACCATCCTCGGCATCCGCGGTCAGCGCGACGCCGACGGCGAACGCTGCCTGCGGGAGTGGCCCACGGGGCTCTACAACCATGTGGGACTGCGCGGCTTCTACATCGGCTCGAACGACCTGCGCAAGATCGACGACACGATCTCGACGGCGATCTGGACGCTCGACATCAGCGACAACCCCAACATCACGTTCGATGCGTCGGGCGTATGCAGCGCCTGGCAGAGCGGAGCTTACAAGCTCATCTACGACAAGACGCAGAATATCGTCAATTGCGACGCGATGCTTGAATAACCATTAAGAACACGAAGGAATCATGAAACTGAAAAGCTACATAGCCGTATCCCTCTGCGCCTTCGCACTCGCCGGCTGCTCCGACGACGACAGGAAGATCGGCGTTACGGTCGATGGCGACACGATCGAAATCGGCGCCGAAGGAGGAACGCGGAATATCAAGGTGACGGCCGACGACGCCTGGATCGCCACGACCAACGATCCCTGGATCACCATTTCTCCGGCCAACGGCCGCGGATCGGCCCAGTGCCGGATCATCATCGACTCGGCGCTGCGCAACGAACCCCGGCAGGGCATCGTGCGCATCCAGAACCAGAACGACTGGGAGGAGCGCCGGGATATCACCGTCTCGCAGGACGGATACGATTACGCCATCACGCTCGACGACAAGGAGATCAACGTCTCGAACTACGCGGCCTACGACGACCGTTCGTTCGACGTGCGGGTGAAGACCAACGTGGACTTCGACATCGAAATCCCCGAAGAGGCCCAGGCATGGCTCACCGCCGGCGACTACAAAGTGGAACTCGACCGGGGCCTCCGTCCGCGCGAAGTGACCGTCCGCTTCAATTGGGGCATCAATTCGCGCGACATCGAACGGAACGCCGTAGTGAAGTTCAGGCCGAAGGACGAAGTGACGCTGGCCCGTCAGGACGAACTCTCCGTAAACCAGAACGCCGCGGAACCGATCGAAGAGGACACCCGCGCCGGCGACTCGGTGGCCCTGCTGGCCATCGCCCGCTCGCTCAACATGTGGGAGTCGTGGGAGACCAACGAAAAGATGGACAATTGGGACAACGTCGTCCTCTGGGAGGAAGGCATGGACGGATACACGCCCGAAAAGGCCGGACGCGTGAAGTTCGCCAGATTCTCCACGTTCGGGACCAAAGAGGGCCTGCCTTTCGAAGTGCAGTACCTCACCGCCGCCGACGAACTGGTCTTCTTCTCGAACACCAACTGGACGACCTTCGACCTCTCCACGGGCGAGTACATCACCAAACTCGGACAGTTGCGGCGTCTGACCATCAGCGGCTATGGGCTGGTGGACCTCGACCCGGACTTCAAGAACCTGAAGAACCTCGAGTCGCTGGACATCTCCGTCAATAACTTCGAGAAAATCCCCGAAGTGCTCACCAAGGAGAACTTCCCCAAGTTGCATGCCCTCTACCTGAACACCTGCCAGAGAGGGGTCATCTACGATCTGTCCAACACCACGACGACCCATTTCGGCGGTCTGTTCGAGGAGACCGACCAGACGCGCGAGTTCCCGCGCCGTCTGCTGGAGTGGGACAACCTCGACACGCTGACGCTCTCGGTGAACTACCTGCAAGGACGCATTCCCGACATGAAGGACTACGCCCAAAAATACACGCAGGCGGACATCAGCGCCGCCGACTCGCTGCCGCAGGCGCTCGTCGGAACGCCCAAGGTGCTGCCGAACATAAAGAGGTTTTCGATCAACCTGAACCGGCTCACGGGCGAGTTGCCCGAATGGCTGCTCCACCACCCGGCGCTCGACTGGATGGATCCCTTCACGCTGGTCTTCACGCAGGAGGGCAAGGACCAAGACGGCAAGCTGGCAGGCTTCACCAACGAGCCGGTCAATCTGGACGAATACTATCGGTTCTACGAAGGAAAGAAATACCTCGATCCGAACAAAAAGGAGGAGTAACGGAATACCCCGACACCTAACAAACACGACAGGAAAATGAAAAGATCCATATACGGCATTTGCACCGCGGCGCTGCTCGCCCTCGGTGCCTGTACGACCGACGAACTCCCTGCGCCCGACAAAACGCAGCCCGACGGGACGGAGCAGACGAAGCCCGTCTCGGGCGAGGTGCTCGTGAAATTCAAGAGCTATGTCAGCGACATCCTCGACCAGACCGCGGCACGGACCCGCAGCGGCGGACCCGCGACCCGCTCGGGCATCCTCTCCGTGGACGAGGTGCTCGACCTGGTGGGCGGCTACGAGATCGAGCGCGTCTTCCCGGTGGACCCCCGCACGGAGGCCCGGACCCGCGAAGCGGGGCTGAATCTCTGGTACGTGGTGCGGTTCGACAAGGAATATACCGTGGAGGAGGTCGTCGAGCGGCTCTCGCAACTGGGCGAGGTGCAGTACGCCAACCCCAACCGGACGATCAAACGCGCCTACAACCCCGAAAAGAAGGCCGTACCCCTCACCAGGGAGCGACTCAGCGCGCTCACGCGGCAGACCCGCGCCGCAGCCGCGGAATACGGCTTCAACGACGCGCTGCTGCCCCAGCAGTGGCATCTGGTCAATCGCGGGACGATGTTCACCGGCACGGAGGCCTGCGGGGAGACGAAATCCGTCGTCGGCGCCGACGTGCAGTGCGAGGAGGCGTGGAAACTCTCGACGGGCGACCCGTCGATCATCGTCGCGGTGCTCGACGAAGGCGTCTGCCTGACCCACCCCGACCTGCAGGCGAATATCTGGACGAACGAGGACGAGGTGGACGGCTCGCGGGAAGACAACGACGGCAACGGCTATGCGGGCGACGTCCACGGCTATAATTTCGTGACCGACACGGGCGTCATCTCCTGGGACGACATCTCCGACACGGGCCACGGCACGCACGTGGCCGGCGTGATAGCGGCCCAGAACGACAACGGCGAAGGCATCTCCTCGATCGCCGGCGGCACGTCCTCGCAGCCGGGCGTGAAGATCATGTCGTGCCAGATCTTCTCGGGCGACAAGGGCGGCAACTCGATGACCTCGGTGAAGGCGATCAAATACGCGGCGGACAACGGCGCCGTCGTCCTCCAGTGCAGTTGGGGATATGTCTCCGGCACGGCCAACAGCTACGAATGGGGCACGCCGGGCTACGCGACCGAGGAGGAATGGGAGACGATGGATCCGCTCCAGAAGGAGGCGCTGGACTACTTCATCCACAACGCCGGATCGCCCAACGGCCCGATCGAGGGCGGTATCGCCGTCTTCGCCTCGGGCAACGAGTACGCCAACTCGGCAGGCTTCCCCGGTGCGGCCGAAATGTGCGTTTCGGTATCCGCCACGGCGGCCGACTTCACGCCCGCCACATACACCAACTACGGGCCGGGCACGAAGATCGCGGCCCCGGGAGGAGACCGGGACTACTACTGGGACTATTGGACGGAAGGCGACAACGCCACGCGCGGCGAAACGGGCTGTGTGCTCTCGACGCTGCCGTTCAATGTCAGCGAAACGGGATACGGCTACATGGAGGGCACCTCGATGGCCTGCCCGCACGTCTCGGGCGTCGCGGCGCTGGGCCTCTCCTACGCCGCACAGCTGCGCCGCCACTTCACGGCCGACGAATTCAAGGCGCTGCTCTACGAAACGACGACCCCGATCGACGACCGCATGAAGGGCTCCAAGCTGTACTACCGCTACGCCTATGAAATGGGGCTCACCCACCCCACGCACCTCCTGCTCTCCGACTATGCCGGGAACAGGATGGGCGCGGGACAGGTGAACGCCGCCCGGCTGCTCGACGCGATCGGACAGAACGGCCGTCAGATGACCTTCCCGAACCTCTACATTCCGCTCGAAGGCGAGGTGACGGCCATCCCCGCCAACTACTTCCTCGGCGGAGAGACGCTCTCCTACACCGTGAAGATCGACGACGAGTCGGTCGCCTCGGCCTCGATGGACGGTTCCCGTCTGACGGTCCGCGGACTGAAATCGGGCGTCACGAAGGCGTCGATCACCGCCAGCAACAACGAGACCCAGACGTTCAACATCACCGTCCGCAAGTCGGCGAGCGGCGACGGCTGGCTCTGACGGATTCCGACGGATGAGACCCGGCTGGAAAACCACGGCACTTTGCCTCGGAGCCTTGTGCGCGGCATCGGCCGCCGCACCGCTCCGGGCGCAGGTTCCGCCCGTTCCGCAGGCGCTGCGGGACAGCGTGGCCAATCCCCCGAAAGCGCAGGGGAGCGGTGCGATGCGTTTCCTCGAAACGCACATCGACACCGGACGGATCGGCGAGGACGACCTGCCGCCGAGCTACACGTTCCGCTGGACGAACGACGGCGACGCCCCGCTCGTCATCACCCGCGTGGAGACCACCTGCGGATGCGCGGTTCCGTCCTTCGACCGGCAACCCGTACTCCGGGGCGGCGAGGGATCGGTGACGGTCACCTACCACCCCAGGCGACACCCGGGGAACTTCCACCGCCGGATTTTCGTCTTCACGCAGCTCTCCGCACAACGGCCCACGGCGATCCTGGACCTCACGGGACATGTCACGCCCTCGTCGGCCCTGCCCGCGGCGGACTACCCCTACGCGATGAACGGACTGCGGCTCAAGCAGCGGGAGGTTCGCATGGACGGAACGCAGCGCCGGACCGAACGGATCGCGTGTCTCAACGCCGGGCGGCAACCGCTGCGCATCTCGGCCGACAGCCTGCTGCTGCCGCCCTATGTGCGCTTCGAGTGCGAAGCCGCGACGCTGGAGCCAGGCGCGACCTGCGACCTGATCTTCCGCTTCGATCCCGCGAAGGCTCCGGAACGCCTGCCCGAACAGGTTCCCGTGATCCTGCGGGGACTGGGGCTTCCGCCCGTGCAAAGCACGGTGCGCATCCTCTTCGGCGAAAGGCCGCGGCCGGAGACCGAATACATGAAACAGACAGAAAAACAAAAAAGAATACCATGAAAAACTTTCTGAAATCCACCGTTCTCTCGCTGGCCGTCCTCTGCCTCTGCGCCTGCGACGACGACAAAAGTTACGAAGACCCCGGGCTGGAGGTGACCCCGCACAACATCGCGGGAACGTGGCAGCTCGCCGAATGGAACGGCGCGCCGCTGGCCGAAGGCAGTTTCGTTTACATCGAATTCACGCGCAAGGACAAACTCTTCACCATGTACCAGAATCTCGACAGTTTCGGCACGCGCAAACTGACGGGACGCTACGACATCGCGACCGACGTCGAGCTGGGGGCGATCATCATGGGACAATACGACTACGGCACGGGCGACTGGGAGCACCGGTACATCGTGTCGGACCTCGACGCCGACACAATGACCTGGACGGCACAGGACGATCCGTCGGACATCTCGATCTACGAACGCTGCGCCTCGATTCCCGACGAGATCACCGGCGCGACCGGCGAGGAGCCGGACACGGAACCGGACGGGGAGTGATTCCCGGCGGTCCCGGCGGCTTCACCGAAAAGCATTCGCCGGAAGGAGGCTCCCGGCTCCGCGGACCGGAAGCGTCCGGAGGCACTTCCCGACAGAGCCATCCCGGCCGCGGCCGTCCGCAGCCGGGATGACCTTATATATATATTGGGAGAGGAGGTCGTTTTCCGTCCAATCCGCCAACATTGCGCCCGAAAAAGTCTTACGCGAACGGCGCGAAAGGGATACCTTTGCCGGAAACGAACCCGAACCATGCGCATTCACCTCAATCCCGCTTCGGAGGCCCTGCGGGCATTCGCGGAAGGGCTTCCCGGATCCTTCGACCAAAGCGGAGAGACGCTCCATGAAGGACGCAATACGATCAAGGCATTCGAAGCAGACGGAAACAAGCTGGCCGTCAAGCGTTTTCAGCGCCCCGACCCGCTGCGGGCCGTGATCTACACCTTCTTCCGCCGCAGCAAGGCGCGCCGCTCCTACGAACACGCCGAGCGGCTGCGCGCCCTGGGCATCGACTCCCCGGAACCGGTCGCCTGGAGCGAATACCGCCGCCACGGCCTGCTGTGCGACAGCTACTACGTCTGCCGCCGTTCCGACTACGCCCCGCTCTCGCAGGCCACGAACCGGTTCCCGGCTCCCGACACGCTTCCCGTGCTGGAGGCCTTCGCCCGCTTCGCAGCCGAGCTGCACGCGAAAGGAATCGAACACGAGGATTTCAATCACGGCAACATCCTCTGGCAGCGCGACCCCGCCACGGACCGGTTCCGGTTCCAGCTCATCGACATCAACCGGATGCGCTTCTCGGCGCGGGCATTGCGTCCGCGCCGGTGCATGATAAACCTGCGACGCCTGGCTTGCCCGGCCGCGGCGTTCCTCTTCATCCTGGACCGTTACGCCGAGGCGCGCGGCTGGAACGGGGACGACACCCTCCTGCGGGGCACTTTCTTCCGGCTCGTGTTCGGCCGTCGCCGCGCATTGCGCAAACGCTTCCGGCAGCGGATCTCGGCCCGCCGGAACGGAAAAACACGCCGAAAATTTGGATTCCCGGAATAATTCGCTACATTTGTCCTTCGATAAAACGATCCGGACGATGCGTTCATACGGCTTTGCATATTATTTCCATTACTTTTTCTTTTATCGCAAGAGAAAAAGCGGGACCGTATGCGTTTGATCCGACGAGGCGAAAAGCATAAGACGAATGAGACACGAAAATCCCGCTCCCGAAAGAGCGGGATTTTCCGATTTTTACACACCCGACATGAAACGAGTAGCGATACAGGGCATCGCAGGATGTTTCCACGAAACGGCGGCGCGCCGTTATTTCCGGGACGAGGCGATAGAGGTCGTCCCCTGCCGGAGTTTCGGCGAACTGTTCGCCCGGATGGCCGGCGACCCCGCGCTGCTGGGCATCGCCGCCATCGAGAACACCATCGCGGGCAGCCTGCTTCCCAACCACGAATTGCTGCGGCAAAGCCGCGCGCGGATCGTCGGCGAGCAGAAACTCCGCATTTCGCACGTCGCCGCGGCGCTGCCCGGACAGGGGCTCGACGCCGTGAGTGAGGTGCGCTCGCATCCGATCGCCCTGATGCAGTGCGGCGACTTCCTGAAAGCCCATCCGGCGCTGAAGGTCGTCGAGCGGGACGACACGGCGGGCAGCGCCCGCGAAATCGCCGAAGGCCGCCTGTGCGGCACGGCGGCCATCTGCGGCGCCGACGCGGCCGAACTGTACGGACTGGAGATACTCGAACGGGGGATCGAGACCACGAAACACAACTTCACCCGCTTCCTGCTGCTCGCCGACGAAAGCCGCGCCGAAGCCTTTTCCGAACCGGAACGCATCGACAAGGCATCGCTGCTCTTCACCCTTCCCCACACGCAGGGCAGTCTGTCGAAGGTACTCACCGTACTCTCGTTCTACGACATCAACCTGACGAAAATCCAGTCGCTGCCGATCGTCGGCCGCGAATGGGAGTACCGCTTCTACGCAGACGTCACCTTCGGCCGTCGCCGGCGCTTCCGCCAGGCCGTCGGCGCGGTCCGCCCGCTCACGAGCGGCTTCCGCATCCTGGGCGAATACGCCGAATGCACGGATCCGGCCCTCTGAATCACGAAACGACAAAACGAAAAACATACTTCAGACCATGAACGACATTCAACCCATCGCACTCCCCGGAGTGGATCCCCGGCGGCCGCTGGTCATCGCAGGCCCCTGCAGCGCCGAAACCGAAGAACAGGTGATCGAAACGGCCCGCCTACTGGCCGCCGAAGGCTTCCGCATCTACCGCGCGGGGCTGTGGAAACCCCGCACCAAGCCGGGTGGATTCGAGGGCGTCGGCGCGGCGGGCATCCCGTGGCTGCAACGCGTCAGGCGCGAAACGGGCATGTACGTCTCAACGGAGGTCGCCACGCGCGAGCACGTCGCCGCGGCGCTGGCGGGCGGCATCGACCTGCTGTGGATCGGCGCCCGCACGGCCGCCAACCCCTTCGCCATGCAGGAGATCGCCGACGCGCTCCGAGGACAGGACATCCCCGTGCTGGTGAAAAACCCCGTCAGCCCCGACCTCGAGCTGTGGATCGGCGCCATCGAACGCATCCGCAACGCCGGCATCCGCCGCATCGGAGCCATCCACCGCGGCTTCACCTCGATAGACAAAAGCCTCTACCGCAACCACCCCATGTGGGCCATTCCGATCGAGCTGCACCGCCGTCTGCCGTCGCTGCCCATCTTCTGCGACCCGAGCCACATCGGCGGCAAGCGCGAACTGATCGCCCCCCTTTCGCAGCAGGCCATGGACCTCGGCTTCGGCGGCCTGATCGTCGAGGCGCACTGCTCGCCCGACTGCGCCTGGAGCGACAAGGCGCAGCAGGTGACGCCCGAAGCGCTGGCCTACATCGTCCGCAACCTGACGATCCGCGAACAGACCTCCACGACCGAGAACCTCAACGAACTGCGGGCGCAGATCGACAAGCTCGACGACGAGCTGCTCGAACTGCTGGCGCGGCGGATGCGCGTCTCGCACGAAATCGGGCAGTACAAGAAAGAGCACGACATGCCCGTCCTGCAGGCGCAGCGCTACGAGGAGCTGCTCGCACGCCGCGCCGCACAGGCCGTCGAGATGGGCATGGACCGCGAATTCATGCGCACGGTGATGCAGGCCATCCACGAGGAGTCCGTCCGGCAGCAAATGCAGGTGCTCGGGAAATGACGCCGGGTGCGGGTTACATTTCCGTTAAAAATCGGCGCACGGCATGCAACATCGGCGAATGTTGCGTAATTTTGGGGCGAAATCCGATCCGCAAACTCCGACAGCTATGGCAAAACACAAGATTCTGGTGGTGGACGACGAAGAGTCGCTGTGCGAAATCCTGCAATTCAATCTCGAGGTCGAGGGTTACGAAGTGGATGTGGCGTACAGCGCCGAACAGGCCCTCGGGATGCACCCCGAACGCTATTCGCTCATCCTGCTCGACGTGATGATGGGCGAAATCAGCGGATTCCGGATGGCGCAGATGCTCAAGACGAACCCCGAGACGGCGAATATCCCGGTGATCTTCTGCACGGCCCGGGACAACGAAGACGACACCGTGGCGGGGCTCAACCTCGGGGCCGACGACTACATAGCCAAACCCTTCTCCGTGCGCGAGGTGCTGGCCCGCGTGCGCAGCGTGCTGCGACGCACCGCCGCGGCGCAGCCGGCCGAAGACCGCATCGGGTTCGAAGAGCTGGAGATGGACCTCCGGCGCAAGGTCTGCACGCTCGGCGGCGAGGAGATCCCGCTCACCAAGAAGGAGTTCGAGATCCTGGCGCTGCTCATCGCCCACCGGGGCACGATCTTCTCGCGCGAGGAAATCCTGCACCGCATCTGGAGCGACGAGGTGGTCGTGCTGGACCGCACCATCGACGTCAATATCACGCGCCTGCGCCGCAAGATAGGCCCTTACGGCGAATACATCGTAACCCGTCAGGGCTATGGCTACGGGTTCAAGGGTTAGGCTCTCCTACCACCGCCGCCTCTTCCTCGGGCTGCTCCTCTTCCTCTGGACGCTCGTGGGGAGCTTCGTGCTGTTCCAGTACGGCCGCGAAAAACGGTTCAAGGTCGAACGGCTCGACGACCGCCTGCAACTCGTCAATCTGCGGGTGCTCGACGCCTACGCCGCCGGAGAGGCCCCCGAACGGATCGCGGCCCGCTGCGGGGGGCCGTTCGACGACCTCCGCATCACGCTCATCGACCGCTCGGGACGCGTATTGTTCGACAACTCGCTCGACACGCTGCCGGACGAGAACCACCTCGGCCGCCCCGAAGTGGCCGCCGCCCTGCGCGACGGCACGGGTTACACCATCCGCCGCCACTCGGAGAGCACGCACCGCAACTACTTCTACTCCGCCATGGCCGACGACCGCTGGATCGTCCGCACGGCCGTACCCTATTCCGTGCCGCTCGCCGAAATCCTCTCGGCCGATCCGGCCTATCTGTGGTTCATGCTGGGCATGACGCTGCTGATGAGCGTGGCGGGCTACTTCGCCACCCGGCGGCTGGGGCAGAACATCACGCGGCTGAGCGACTTCGCCCGCTGCGCCGAACGGGGCGAACGGATCGACCAGACCGCCAGTTTCCCGCACGACGAGCTGGGCGACATCTCGCGCCACATCGTGCAACTCTACGCCGACCTCCAGCGCACGGCCGCCGACCGCGACCGGGAACATGCGCTGGCGCTGCACGAGGAGCAGGAGAAGATCCGCATCAAGAAACAGCTCACGAACAACATCAACCACGAACTGAAAACCCCCGTGGCGGCGATCCAGGGGTATCTGGAGACCCTGCTCGCCTCCCCGCGGATCGCGCCCGAACGCCGCACGGCCTTCCTCGAGAAGAGCCTCGCGCAGACCGAACGGCTGCGCCGCCTGCTCTCCGACGTATCGACCGTGACGCGCATGGACGAGGCGAGCCAGCTGATCCGGAAGGAACCGGTCGTGCTGAACGACCTGATAGCCGAAACGGCCGCCGACATGGAGCTGCGCCCGGCCGACCAGCGACTCCGCGTCCACGTCGATTTCCCGCGGCGGGTCGAGGTCTTCGGCAACCCCTCGCTGCTCGCCTCCGTCTTCCGCAACCTCGCGGACAACGCCGCCGCCTACTCGGGCGGGCGCGACATCTTCATCCGCCTCGCGGAGGACACGCCCGAGGAGTGCACGGTGCTCTTCGCCGACAACGGAATCGGCGTGGACGAAGAGCACCTCCCGCACCTGTTCGAGCGCTTCTACCGCGTGGACAAGGGACGCTCGCGCAAACTCGGCGGCACGGGGCTCGGGCTGGCGATCGTCCGCAACGCCGTGGCGTTCCACGGCGGCACGATCTCGGTCCGCAACCGCGACGAAGGCGGACTGGAATTCCGCTTCACCCTGCGCAAAGTTTCATAGGAGAGCAACGTCCCCGTAACGGAATTGTAACATCCGTTTCGGAACTTTGCACCGTACAAACGTAAAAATACGGTTCCCCTATGTCCCCTCTCTTCATCGCGATCGTCGTCATCATGGCCGTTCTGGCCATTCTGGGCATCGTCGTGGGCGTCGCCAACGACGCCATCAACTTCCTCAACTCGGCCATCGGCTCGAAGGTCGCCCCGCGCCGCGTGATCCTCTGGATCGCCGCCGCCGGCATCCTGATCGGCACGCTCACCTCGAGCGGCATGATGGAGGTCGCCCGCAGCGGAGTCTTCTATCCCGGGCAGTTCTCCTTCTCCGAAATCATGATGCTCTTCCTGGGCATGATGCTGGGCAACGTGCTGCTGCTCGACCTCTACAACACGCTGGGACTTCCGACCTCGACCACCGTGTCGATGGTATTCGGACTGCTGGGCGCCGCCGTGGCCACCGCGCTGTTCCGCATCGCGGCCGACCCCTCCTTCTCGCTGCACGACCTCTCGCAGTTCATCAACACGGGCAAGGCCATGGTCATCATCGCCGCCATTCTGGTCTCCGTGGTCTTCGCCTTCGCGGCCGGCACGCTGTTCATGTACATCTCGCGGCTCATCTTCTCGTTCCGCTACCACCCCGCATTCCGCCGCTGGGGCGCGTTCTGGTGCGGCATATCGCTCTCGGGCATCCTCTACTTCGCCCTTTTCAAGGGTCTCAAGAGTTCGGGACTGATCCCCTCCGACATCACGCAGTATGTCGGCGAGCACGTCCTGCTGACGCTCTTCGCCTTCTGGGCCGCGGCGTCGCTCATCCTGTGGATACTCCAGCGGATGCGGTTCAACATCATGCGGATCACGATCCTCTCGGGAACCTTCGCCCTGGCGCTGGCCTTCGCCGGCAACGACCTGGTGAACTTCATCGGCGTGCCGATGGCCAGCTACGACGCCCTGCAAATCGCCCGCGACGCAGGCAGCGAGTCGATCATGATGGACGGACTGGCCCATCCCGCCCGCGCGAACTTCCTCATTCTGCTCGCCTCGGGTCTGATCATGGTGCTGACGCTCTTCTTCTCGAAAAAGTCGCGCCACGTCGCCGAAACCGAGCTTTCGCTCGCCTCGCAGCACGAGGAGTCGGAGCGCTTCGGCTCGACCTACGTGTCGCGCAGCCTCGTGCGCGCCACGCTGCTGCTCAACAACCTCTGGTCGGGCATGATTCCCGCACGCGTTCAGAAGGCCATCGACCGCCGCTTCGAACCGCTGCCCGCCGAAGAGCGCACCACGGCCCAGTACGACATGATCCGCGCCGTGGTGAACCTCACCGCCGCATCGATCCTCATCGCGATCGGAACCTCCTACAAACTGCCCCTCTCGACGACCTACGTGGTCTTCATGGTGGCGATGGGTTCGTCGCTGGCCGACCGTTCGTGGGGACGCGACAGCGCCGTTTACCGCATCACGGGCGTCATGGCCGTCATATCGGGCTGGTTCATCACCGCGCTCGGAGGCTTTCTCATCGCCCTGGCCACGACGGCCCTGCTGCTCTGGGGCGGATGGATCGCCGTCGCCGCGCTCACGGTCCTCTGCGCCTGGCTGCTCGTCCGCAGCCACCGCAAGACCCCGGAAGAGAAGGAAGCCGAAGCGGCCCGGCAGCCGCTCGACGACGCCGGAACGCCCGACGAAGTGATGCACGCCTGCATCGGCGAGGTGTGCACGACGATGCAGGAGGTGACGCGCATCTACAACCGCACGCTGGTCGCCGTCTTCAAGGAGAACCGTAAGGTGCTCAAGGAGATGGTGCAGACCTCGGACAAACTCTTCACCGAAGCCCGCGACCGCAAGTACGGCATCGTGACGACGCTGCGCCGCCTGCAGGAGTGCGACATCAACACGGGCCACTTCTACGTGCAGGTGACCGACTACCTTTCGGAGGTGACCAAGGCGCTCATCCACATCACGCGCCCGGCCTTCGAGCACATCGACAACAACCACAAGGGACTGTCGAAGGAGCAGATCGTGGACCTGATGCGCGTGAACGACGAGGTGGAGGCCATCTTCGACAAGATCAACGACATGCTCTCCTCCGAGAACTTCGCCGACCTGGATCTGGTGCTCGAAATGCGCGACAGGCTCTTCGACACCATCGTCGGGGCGATCAAGAACCAGTTGCGCCGCATCCACGAGGACCCATCGGGCAGCACGCGTGCCAGCGTACTCTACCTGACGATCCTCAACGAGACGAAGACGATGGTGCTCCAGGCCCGCAACCTGCTCAAATCGCAGCGTTATTTCCTCGACGTCGCCGGACAGAAATGATCCCGCGGCTTCCCGCCGCGACAACGCGAGCCCTCCTTTCCGTACGACGGAAGGGAGGGCTTTTCCGTCCGCGCCCCTTTAGGAAAGCACGGGCAGGGGGGGGGTCCGCACCGGAAACGGCGCACGACACGGAAACGCAACGGGACCGTCATCCGGATGAAACGACGGTCCCGTATATTTGCAGCGTGAAACCCGGAAACAGGGATTCACCGAGTTGGTTTTAGGTTACATAAGTTGGTGGGAAGATGCCGCGACGCGAGGTTGCCGCATCTTCGTTTTTTTTGCGGCGCTCCGGCCGGCCTACCGTTCCATGTCCTTCAGGTGGATTTCGAGGGCCCGGACCGAAATCTGAATCTCCCGGATCGACACCCCGAGCGACCCGATCAGCAACAGCAGCGCAGCGCCGAAAACATAGGCCGAAAGCACGAGCAGCCCCACATAGATCAGAAACATCGTCACGACGCACAGGAAAAGGCTCGACACCCCCAGCGCCTGCATCGTGCGCGTGAGGTGCAGCCGGCGGCGCAGGTTGTCGATCTGCGCCCGCGTCACGTTCGAAGGGTGTTCCAAGTGCTGTTCCTTGAGGGTGCGCACCAGTTGCGCATAGGAGAGGAAACGGTTGGTGTAGGCCAGAAGGATCAGCGACACGGCCGAAAACAGCAGTGCCGGAGTGGTAAGCGTCAGTTCTTCCATCGGAATCGGTTTTTCTCGGCGGCAAAATTACGAATTATTTCCGGAACGCCCTCGCCCCCGCCCGCTGGGAATGTTCCGCCGGAGCCGCCGTCCGCCCGGCGCCCCGGAGAGGCCGGAACCCGCCGCTCCGCCCCGCCGCCCCTTCTTCGGAACGTCGCAATCTTCCTTCGCCCCGTCCGTCGCCGGCTGCGCAAAAACGGGCGGGCAAAATACCGGATTGCAGGTATTCTGACGGCTGTTTCATACGAAATGCAAGCGACTGTCCCGTTTTCCCGAAAAATTCGCTTATCTTTGCACGCCGAAATACGACAATTTAAATCTCAAAAAGAACAATATCTTCTATGGAACCGAACAAAACCTTCATCGACGGGCTTTGGAGCAAAGAGATCAACGTCACGAGCTTCGTACAGACGAACATCACCCCCTATCTGGGCGACGCTTCGTTCCTGCAGGGCCCGACCGAGCGTACCAAACACATCTGGAATCTCTGCCTCGAGGCCCTCGAAGAAGAGCGTCGGAACAACGGCATCCGTTCGCTGGACAACAAGACCGTCTCGACCATCACCTCGCACAAGGCCGGCTACATCGACCGCGAGCAGGAACTGATCGTGGGCCTGCAGACCGACGAGTTGCTCAAGCGCGCCATCAAGCCTTTCGGCGGCATCAACGTCGTCTCGCGCGCCTGCAAGGAGAACGGGACGGACGTGGACGAGAAGGTGAAGGACATCTTCACCCACTACCGCAAGACGCACAACGACGGCGTGTTCGACGTTTACACCGAAGAGATCCGCTCGTTCCGTTCGCTGGGCTTCCTGACGGGCCTTCCGGACAACTACGCCCGCGGCCGCATCATCGGCGACTACCGCCGTCTGGCGCTCTACGGAACCGACCGCCTGATCGAGGCCAAGCAGCAGGACCTCCGCAACCTCACCGGCCCGATGACCGAGGCCCGCATCCGCCTGCGCGAGGAGGTCGCCGAGCAGATCAAGGCCCTGAAGGAGATCCGCACGCTGGGCGAGTACTACGGCCTGGACCTGAGCCGTCCGGCCCATTCGGCGCAGGAAGCCGTGCAGTGGGTTTACATGGCCTACCTCGCGGCCGTCAAGGAGCAGGACGGCGCCGCCATGTCGCTGGGCAACGTCTCGTCGTTCCTCGACATCTTCATCGAGTACGACCTCGCGCACGGCCTGATCGACGAAACGTTCGCACAGGAGCTCATCGACCAGTTCGTCATCAAGCTCCGCATGGTCCGCCACCTGAGAATGCAGTCCTACAACGACATCTTCGCCGGCGACCCGACGTGGGTGACCGAGGCCATCGGCGGCCGCTTCAACGACGGCCGGACGAAGGTGACGAAGACCTCGTTCCGCTTCCTGCAAACGCTCTACAACCTCGGTCCCTCGCCCGAGCCCAACATGACGGTGCTCTGGAGCCCCGAGCTGCCGCAGGGCTTCAAGGAGTTCTGCGCCAAGGTGTCGGCCGACACCAGCTCGATCCAGTACGAGAACGACGAGCTGATGCGCGAGGTGCGCGGCTCGGACGACTACGGCATCGCCTGCTGCGTGTCGTATCAGGACATCGGCCGTCAGATCCAGTTCTTCGGCGCCCGCGCCAACCTGGCCAAGGCGCTGCTGCTGGCCATCAACGGCGGCCGCTGCGAGAACACCGGCACGCTGATGGTCAAGGGCATTCCGGCCCTCTCGGAGGGGCCGCTGCGCTTCGAGGAGGTGATGCAGAACTACAAGAAGGTGCTGCACGAGATCGCCCGCATCTACAACGAGGCCATGAACATCATCCACTACATGCACGACAAGTATTACTACGAGAAGGCGCAGATGGCCTTCGTGGATACCGACCCGCGCATCAACCTCGCCTACGGCGTGGCCGGACTGTCGATCGCCATCGACTCGCTGTCGGCCATCAAGTACGCCACGGTGACGCCCCGCCGCAACGCCGAGGGGCTGACCGAAGGCTTCGACATCGAGGGCGACTTCCCCTGCTTCGGCAACAACGACGACAGGGTGGACCACCTCGGCGTCGATCTGGTCTACTACTTCAGCGAGGAACTCAAAAAGCTGCCCGTTTACAAGAACGCGCGCCCCACGCTGTCGCTGCTGACGATCACCTCAAACGTCATGTACGGCAAGAAGACCGGCGCGACGCCCGACGGACGCGCCAAGGGCGTGGCTTTCGCTCCGGGCGCCAACCCGATGCACGGACGCGACAAGAGCGGCGCGATCGCCTCGCTCGCCTCGGTGGCCAAACTCCGCTACCGCGACTCGCAGGACGGCATCTCGAACACCTTCTCGATCGTGCCGAAGTCGCTGGGCCCCACCGATCAGGACCGCGTGGACAACCTGGTGACGATGCTCGACGGCTACTTCACCAAAGGGGCGCACCACCTGAACGTGAACGTGCTGAACCGCTCGATGCTCGAGGACGCAATGGAGCACCCCGAGAAGTATCCGCAACTGACGATCCGCGTGTCGGGCTACGCCGTGAACTTCACGAAGCTGAGCCGCGAACACCAACTGGAGGTCATCAGCCGCAGCTTCCACGAACGCATGTAGGACGACGCCATGCTACGCGTACACTCCTACGAATCCATGGGAACTTTCGACGGGCCGGGACTCCGGCTCGTCGTTTTCCTGCAAGGCTGCAACTTCCGCTGCCTTTACTGCGCCAATCCCGACACGATCGAAGCCTGCGGCGGCACGCCGACCGAAGCCGCGGAGATTCTCCGCATGGCCCGAGACCAGAAACCCTTCTTCGGCCGGCGGGGCGGCGTCACCTTCTCGGGCGGCGAGCCGACGTTCCAGGCCGCGGAGCTGATTCCGCTCGTCCGGGCGCTGCGGGCCGAAGGGATCCATGTCTGCCTCGACTCGAACGGCGGGGTGTGGAATCCCGCCGTCGAGGAGCTGCTGGAGCTGGCGGACCTCGTGCTGCTCGACGTCAAGCAGGCCGCCCCGGAACGCCACCGGGCGCTCACCGGGCGCGACAACGCCCCCACGCTGCGCACCGCGGCGTGGCTCGAGGAGCACGACAGGCCCTTCTGGCTGCGCTACGTGCTCGTTCCGGGATACAGCGACGCCGAGGAGGACATCCGCGCCCTCGGAGAGCGTCTCGGCGGATACCGGATGATCGAACGGGTCGAACTGCTGCCCTATCACACCCTCGGCGTACACAAATACGAAGCGATGGGGCTGGAGTATCCGCTGCGCGACGTGCGCGAAAACACCCCCGAGCAGCTCGACCGCGCCGCGGCCCTGCTCAGGGAGTACTTCCGGACGGTGGTGGTGAACTGATCCCGAAAAGGGGAGGAGACGCAAAGCGGCCGTTCGGACGGAGAAATACGGAACCGCGGCGCAGCCGGCCGCCATCGCCATTCGGGAAAGCGCCGCATCGGGGAAGTCCGCGCTCGGGATCCGGTCCCGGACGAGCCCGCCCGGGCAACGCGACGGAACATCCCCGGAAAGCGCGGAGGGATTCACAGCGGAAAAACAGGGTTCCGGAAAAATCGTTCGGACAATCCGGCTTTTCCCACGATAAATCCGGAACCGGCCGCACTGACGTAGCGGCCGGTTCCGGATTTTTTCGTATCTTCGCCGGAAATCAACCCGAAACTGCCATGAGCGAACGACTGCCCGACCTGAAAACCGCCTCCCGCGAGCGCATCGGCTGGATCGACCTGCTGCGCGTCCTCGCCTGTTTCCTGGTGGTGTTCTCCCACTGCTGCGATCCCTTCGTCGCCGTCTTCGACAGCGACCGTCCGACTTTCCTCTACGGCTGTTTCTCGGGCAGCCTGGTCCGCTGCTGCGTCCCGCTGTTCGTCATGATGACGGGCGTGCTGCTGCTTCCCGTGCGCACCGACACGGCGGTCTTCTACCGCAAACGCATCGGACGCATCCTGCTGGCGCTCATCTTCTGGTCCGTGGCGCTGCCCCTGCTCTACCTCCTTTACACCCGGATCGCTCCGGAGACGTCGCTCGACGCCGGGAACTACACCTGGGAGGCCACGCTTCCCAAACTTTGGAACTTCATATTCAACTTCACCTACGAAACCACGCCGCTGTGGTATCTCTACATGCTCGCAGGGCTTTACCTCGTCATGCCCGTCCTGAGCGCATGGCTCGAGCGGGCCTCGCGGCGCGACCTGCGCATCCTGCTCGGCATCTGGGGCATCACGCTGCTGCTGCCCTACGTCAAACTCCTCGCGCCGCTGGCAGGATACGCCGGAAACTACGGCAACATGGGCCTCTACGGCATCTGCGACTGGAACGAATTCGGCACCTTCCACTACGTCTCGGGCTTCGCCGGATACCTCGTGCTGGCCCACTACCTCGTCAAATTCCCGCCCGCCTGGAGCTGGCGTCGGACGCTCGGCGTCTGCATCCCGCTCTTCGCCGTCGGCTACCTCGTCACGGCCTTCGGCTACGTGCTGCTGCAAAAGCACTTCCCGGGCAACTACGCCTACCTCGAAATCGTCTGGTACTTCGCGGGCATCAACGTCTTCATGATGACCCTTCCGGTCTTCCTCGTCGTGCAGAAACTCGCCTCGCGGCCCCGGGCATGGCTCGCGCGGATCGCGGGCGCGACGTTCGGCATCTACCTCTGCCACTTCGTCTTCGTACAGGCGGGCTACGACCTCATCGGCCGGATCCCGGGACTGCCCGTGCCGGTGCGCATCGTCCTGAACGCCTGCGCGGCCTTCGCCGTGAGCTACGGCGCGGTATGGCTCATGCAGCGCAGCCGCATCACGCGGCGGCTGGTGGAGTGAACCGTTGCGCCGCCCTCTCAAAATGAAAGGGAGGGTCTCATTTTGAGAGAGCCGAACGATTCTCCGGCACGCCCTTAATCACTTGCTGTCAATACGGTATATTCCGGACGGGCGCTTTGTACGCAAATTGCGGCCGTCGGGAGCATGAAACTTTACATCGTATCGAACCGCTTGCCCGTGAAGGTTTCCGAGCAGGAGGGGCGTTTGCTTTTCGCGCGCAGCGAGGGCGGCCTCGCCACCGGACTGGACTCCCTGCACACCGATTACGAAAAACACTGGATCGGCTGGCCGGGATTCTGCCCCGACGGGGAAGAGTGCCGCCGGAAGACGGCCGACGAACTGGAGGCCCTGCGTTTCCATCCGGTCTTTCTCACCGCCGGCCAGATCGCCGACTACTACGAAGGTTACAGCAACAGCACGATCTGGCCCCTGTGCCACTACTTCTTCGCCTATACCCGCTACAAGGCGAGCTACCGCGAGGCCTACCGCGCCGTGAACCGTCTTTTCTGCGAGACGGTCTGCCGGCTGGCCGAGCCGGGCGACATCGTATGGGTGCAGGACTACCAACTGATGCTCCTGCCGGGCATGCTGCGGGAAGCCCGCCCCGAACTGGAGATCGGCTACTTCCACCACATTCCCTTCCCCTCCTACGAACTGTTCCGCATCCTGCCCGAACGCGCCGAAGTGCTGCGGGGGCTGCTGGGCGCCGACCTCGTGGCCTTCCACACGCACGACTACATGCGCCATTTCATCAGCACGGTGGAACGGGTCCTGCACCTCGATTTCCGGCTCGACGAGGTGCAGCTCGGCGACCGCGTGGTCCGCGTGAACGCCCTGCCCATGGGGATCAACTACGACCTCTACCACGGCGCCTCGCAGAAGCCCGAGGTCCGCGCCGCCGTCGAACGCACCCGCCGCCTCTTCGGATCGCACAAGCTGGTGCTCGCCGTGGACCGGCTCGATTACAGCAAGGGCATCCTCCACCGGCTCTGGGGCTTCGCCGCATTTCTGGAGCACCATCCCGAATACCGCGGGCAGGTGACCTTGGCCATGGTGATCGTCCCCTCGCGCGACCACGTGGGAAGCTACGCCGAACTGAAGACGCGCATCGACGAGGAGATCGGCTCGATCAACGGCAAGTACTCCACGATGGACTGGACGCCGGTGTGCTACTTCTACCACGGCTTCGCCTTCGAGGAGCTGGCCGCCATGTACTGCGTCGCCGACGTGGCGCTCGTCACGCCCCTGCGCGACGGCATGAACCTCGTGGCCAAGGAGTACATAGCCACCAAGACCGACAATCCGGGCGTACTGATACTGAGCGAAATGGCCGGTGCTGCCGTCGAACTGTCCGAGGCCCTGCAGATCAATCCCAACGACATCGGACAGATCGAACGGAGCCTCGTCGAGGCATTGACCATGCCGGTCGGGGAGCAGCGGCGGCGCATCCGCGACATGCAGCGGACGATCTGCACGCAGACCGTGGACAAATGGGCCGCCGATTTCCTCGAAGAGCTGGACGCCACCCGGCGGAAAAACGAACGCCTGCGCCGCAAACGCATCTCCGTCGGAACGACGGCGGCCGTCAGGGCGGCCTACGGCCGGGCGAAGCGGCGGCTGCTCCTGTTCGACTACGACGGAACGCTGGCCGCCCTGCGTCCCCGTCCCGAGGACGCCGCGCCGACGCCCGAACTGCTCGACCTGCTGCGCAGGCTCTCCGGGGACCCGGCCAACCGGGTCGTCATCAACAGCGGCCGCGACCACGAGACGCTCGAACGGTGGTTCGGCTCAATGCCCCTGTCGCTCGCGGCCGAGCACGGCGGATTCTACAAGGAGGCGGGAGTCTGGCACAAGAACCTCCGCTCCGCGGAGTGGGACGGCGAGCTGCTGACGCTCCTGCAACGGTTCGTCGCCAAGACGCCCCGCGCCCGGCTGGAGACGAAGCAGACGGCGCTGGCATGGCACTACCGCCAGAGCGACGCCTGGCTCGGCTCGCTCCGGGCGCAGCAGCTCGTCAATCACCTCGCGCCGCTCTGCTCCCGGCTCAGGCTGCAAATCATGCAGGGAGACAAGGTCGTGGAGATCAAGTCCCCCGACTGCACGAAAGGCTCGGAGGTCGAACGGCTCCTCGCCGCCGAACGGTACGACTTCATCCTGGCCCTCGGCGACGACACGACCGACGACGACATGTTCCGTGCGCTGCCGCCCGAAGCCGTGACCGTCAAGGTGGGCAACGTCTCCGAATGCGCCGCCCACAACCTCGCGGCGCAGGCCGAGGTGCTGCCCTTCCTGCGCGAAGTGACGCGCGGCGAAGCCGGCCCGCGAACGGCGGCCTCCGAAGGCCGGAAAGGACTGCGGCTGCCGCTCGGATTCCTGAAAGGACTGCTGAAAAACAACAAGACACGCCATGAATAACCTCAACTACGGCATCATCGGCAACAGCCGCACCGCCGCGCTCATCTCCGACCGGGGCCGCATCGAATGGCTCTGCTTCCCCGACTTCGACTCGCCCTCGGTATTCGCCGCCCTGCTCGACCGTGCGAAAGGCGGCTCGTTCGGCTTCGAGGTCTCCGGCAGCTATGCGGTCCGGCAGAGCTACGTCCCCCACACGAATATCCTCTCGACCCGCTTTTCGGCCGACGAGGGGGAGTTCGAGGTGCTCGACTACATGCCCTGCTACCGCTCCTTCGAGAAGGAGCACTACCTGCCGGCCGAGCTTTACCGCTACATACGCCTCGTGCGGGGCCGTCCCCGCCTCGCCATCGACTACGCTCCGGCTCCGAACTACGCCCGGGGCGAGGTGAGCCTCCGCGTCACGCCCGAGTATGTCGAAACGTGCAGCTCGTACGACCGGAAAGACCGCCAGTACCTCTACTCCTCCCTCCCGCTCGACGCGATCGTCGAACGGCGCGAAATCACGCTCGAGAAGGACGAATTCCTGCTGCTCTCCTACAACGAGAAGGCCATCCCGATCGACATCGAACGCGAGAAGATCGAATACTGCCGCACGCTGGTCTATTGGCTCAACTGGACGAACCGCACGAAGAAGTACAACTGCTACAACGACGTCATCGAGAGGAGCATGCTCGTGCTGAAGCTCCTCTCCTACTACAACGGCGCCATGCTCGCGGCCGTCACCACGAGCCTGCCCGAGACGATCGGCGAGGAACGCAACTGGGACTACCGGTTCTGCTGGCTGCGCGACGCCTCCATGTCCATCGAAACGATGTTCCGCGTGGGACACGTCGGGGCCGCCCGCCGCTTCATGAAATTCATCCAATCCACGCTCTCCGCCAGCCACGATTTCCAGATCATGTACGGCATCCGCGGCGAACGGACGCTGACCGAGACGACGCTCGACCACCTCGCGGGCTACGCCGGGTCGCGCCCCGTACGCATCGGCAACGACGCCTACCGCCAGCGGCAGAACGACTCGTTCGGCTACCTCATGGACCTGATCTACCAATACTACCGGCTGATGCCCGGCACGCTCGACGAGATCGAGGACATGTGGGAGCTGGTCAAGAGCATTCTGGACAACGTTTCGGAGAACTGGCGCAACCCCGACAAGGGCATCTGGGAGATCCGGGGCGAAGGGCAGCACTTCGTCTCCTCGAAGGTCATGTGCTGGGTGGCGCTCGACCGCGGAGCGCGCATCGCCGCGATGCTGCGCAAACACGCCTGCGCCGAGAGCTGGCGCGAGGAGGCCGAGGCGATCCGCCGCGACGTGCTGGAACACGGCTGGAAGGAGGAGATACAGAGCTTCTCGCAGAGCTACGGCAACCTGGCCCTCGACTCGTCGCTGCTGCTCATGGAACCCTACGGATTCATCCCGGCCGCCGACCCCCGCTACCGCAAGACCGTGCTGGCCGTCCGCAAGGCCCTCTTCCACAAAGGACTGATGTACCGCTACAACAACGAGGACGACTTCGGCGTTCCCTCCTCGGCCTTCACCATGTGCACCTTCTGGCTCATCCGCGCCCTCTACGTCATCGGGCAGCACAACGAGGCCAAGACGCTGTTCAACCAGATGCTCCGCAACGGCAACCACCTCGGGCTTTTCAGCGAGCACCTCGACTTCGACACGAAGGAACAGTCGGGCAACTTCCCGCAGGCCTACTCGCACCTCGCCGTGGTCAATACCGCCCTGCTCTTCGCCGAGGAGGACGACCGGCTGGGATTCATCCGTCCGTAATCCGGACCGGAGCCGCCGCCCCGGGCGAAACGGGCGCGCCGGACATCCCGGAGAAAACGCAGGCCGGAAAGAGCGTCCCGGCAGCAACATGCCGGAGACGCGGCCGCCGTAAAAAGATGCGGCCGGGCTTCCCGCCCGGCCGCATCCGTTTTCATGCCGCCGTTACTGCACGACGATCTCATCGACGAAGAGCCAGCCGCCGGGGATGCCGCCGCTGCGCGCGACATAGCGCACGTAACGCGCCCGCGTCTCCCCCGTATAGGCGAAGGTCTTGAAAAGCAGGTAGGGGCACGCGGGCGGGACGTCGTTGTGCACCGTCGCGAGCAGCGTGAACCGCTCGCCGTCCTCCGATCCGTAGATCTCCGCCTCGCGCGGCATCCAGACATAGGGTCCCGCCGACTGCATGAACGTCGCACCGACATACCGTACCGGCATCGTGCGCCCGAGGTCCACCGTGACATCCATGTCGGAATCGAGAAATCCCTGCCACCGCCTGTCGCCGTAGGTCCAGCCGCCCAGCACCCCGTCCGTGAGGGTCGCCGCCCCGGAGGCCGGATAATTCCCGTGCCACGGCGTAGCGTAGCTCACCGGGCACCCTTCGGCCAGATGGTGTTTCGGCGCGAGGCTCTCGGGCCGTTCGCCGTACTCGGTACGCAGGTCGAAAGGCGCGTATCCGCGTCCGCGCAACTGTTCGGAAGCCTGCAACGCCCGCTGCCGGAACGCCTCGTAATCCTTCCGCCCGGGGCGGCTCCACGCCACCTCCGCGAGGGCCATCAGCCGCGGCCACATCATGTATTCGTAATGAGAGTCCGTCGGAATCCACTCGGCCCAGAGGTTCGCCTGCACACCCAGCAGCAGCCGCTCCTCGTCGGGCGTCATCTCCGCCGGAACCGGCTCGAACGAATAGACCTTCCGCAGCGGCGTATAGCCGCCGATCGAGAGGGGCTGCGTGAAAGGAGCGTCCTGCGTATAGTCGAGGTAGCAGAACTCCCCGGGAACGAAAACCGCCTGCTGACCCGCACGGATCGCCTTCAGGCCCCCCTCCGTGCCGCGCCACGACATCACCGTGGCGCCAGGCGCCAGCCCGCCGTCGAGAATCTCGTCCCAGCCCAGCAGCCGGCGGCCGTGCGCGTTCAGGAAGCGTTCGATGCGGTGGATCAGGTAGCTCTGCAACTCGTCCACGTCCTTCAGCCCTTCGCTCCGCATCCGCTCGCGGCACTTCGCACAGTCGCGCCACGCCGATTTTCCGGCCTCGTCGCCGCCGATGTGAATGTACTCCGAAGGGAACAGCTCCATGACCTCCAGGAGCACGTTCTCCAGGAACTCGAACGTCCGTTCGTTGCCCGGGCAGAGGTCGCCGTCGCGGTACGGCTCTCCGTGGCATCCCAGCTCGGGATAGGCCGCCGTCACCTCCTCCGAATGGCCCGGCATCTCGATCTCGGGAATCACCTCGATATGCCGCAGCCGGGCGTACTCCACGATCTCGCGGATCTCCTCCTTCGTATAGAAGCCGCCCCGGGCGCGCGGATCGTCCGCCTCGCAGTAGCTGCGGTCGCCTTCCCACCAGCTCTGCCAGTCCTCGTAGGGCCGCCACGCCGCGAACTCCGTCAGGCGGGGGTAACGGTCAATCTCGATGCGCCATCCGGCGCCGTCGGTCAGGTGCATGTGCAGGCGGTTGAGCTTGAAGAGCGCCATGGCGTCGATCTGACGCTTGACGAACTCCACCGACCGGAAATGGCGGCTCACGTCGATCATGAAGCCGCGGTAGGCGAAACGCGGCGCATCCTCGATCGTGCGGCAGGCGATCTCCTCCGCGCGTCCGTCGTCCGTGAGCTGCAACAGGGTCTGCACGGCGTAGAAGGCGCCCGCCGCCGTCCGCGCCGACACCGCGATTCCGCGCGGCGCGATCTCCAGCCGGTAGGCCTCCTCCGAGACGATGCCGCGCGCCGCGGGGTCGATCCCAATTTCGAGATCGGGACGCCCCTTTCCGGCCTGCCGCCAGCCCAGCCCGTCGAGGCAGGCGGCCAGTTCCGCCGCCGGAACGTCGCCGTGCGGCGCCCGGACCGCATAGGTAAACGGCTCTCCCGGACGGAAGGTCCCCTCCCGCCGAACGTCGGAGACGGGAACGGGAATCACGCCCCGCGGGGCGGCGGCTTCCGGCGTTCCCTCCCCGACCGTCTCCGGCCGCATTGTCTCCGGCTGCGCCGGAGCGGAGACCGCCGCCACCGAAAGCAGGACGGCGAGTCCCCTGCCGAGTATCCGTCTCATGGTTAATTCACGCAGATTTCATCCACGAAGAGAAATCCCTTCTTCCCGCGCGCGCCGTGCCATTCGGGAATCGGATTCACCGTCCGGGCCTCCACGCGCAGGTAGCGGGCCGAAGTCTCGGGGAACGACACCGTATAGCTCTTCAGCGCATCGGGATCGGCCGAAGTCTCCATCGGTATCTCGATACGCCCCGCCTCGGTGAAGTGCTCCCCGTCCTCCGAGGTGCTCGCCACGAGCGTCAGCGGCGGGAAGATGTCCTCGTCCTTGAGCACCAGCGTCCCGAGCCGCACCTCGCCGTACGACGCGCCCGCCATGTCGATGTCCACGACCATCGGATCGCCGAACCAGCCCGCCCAGTCGCCGTTGGCATAGCTGAAATAGCTCTCGATACCGTCCACGAGGCTTTCGGGCGCACCGAAGCGGTACTTGCCCAGCGGTTCGGTCACGAGCGTCACCGGATGCCCCATAGCCTTGTTATCCGAGAAATTGCGCACCAGCACCCGCGACCGCACGCCGTCGCGCAGCGCCGCGGCCTTGAGCGTGCAGCCCTTCCGGATCTCGATCGGAGCCGCATAGCGCGGACTTTCGGCCGTCGGCTCCGAACCGTCGAGCGTGTAGTGGATCGGCGCGTCGCCCAGCGTCGAGAGCGTCACCTCGACGCACTTCTTCTCCGGCAGGCTGCGCACACGGCAGTTCACGCCGAAGACCACGGGCGAGTAGTTGTACCCCATGCGTTCGTAAATGTCCACGATATGCGGCAGCGCCCCGGCGAAACGCGTCCACTCGCGGCTGCCGCGGTCGCACCACTGCACCTCGCTCAGCGCCGCCATGCGCGGCAGCAGCATGTACTCCTGATGCTCGGGGGTCTTGATGTATTCGGCCCAGAGATTCGCCTGCACGCCGAGGATATGCGCCCCCAGCTCCTGCGACAGCGTGTCGGGAATCGGCTCGTAGGCATAGACCTTCTCGACGGGCACGTACCCGCCGATGCCGAACGGTTCGTTCTCGATGTCGCGGGCCTGGTAATAGTCGAAGTAGAAATGCGAGGTGGGGGTCATGATGGCGTCGTGTCCCAGCCGGGCCGCGGCGATGCCGCCCTCCGAACCGCGCCACGACATGACCGTAGCGTCCGGAGCCAGCTCGCCCTCCAGAATCTCGTCCCAGCCGATGATCCGCCGGCCGTGCTCGTTGAGGAACTTCTCCACGCGGGCCGTCACATAGCTCTGGAGGTAGTACTCCGCGGCGTGCTTGTCGTCGCCCTCGATGCCCAGCTCGCGGATCTTCGCCTGGCACACGGGGCACTTCTCCCAGCGCACCTTCGGACACTCGTCGCCGCCGATGTGGATATACTCCGAAGGGAACAGCTCCATGACCTCCAGGAGCACGTTCTCCAGAAACTCGAACGTCTTCTCCTTGCCGACGCACAGCACTTCGTCGGCCACGCCCCAGCGCCCCCATACTTCGTAGGGACCGCCCGTGCAGCCCAGCTCGGGGTAGCAGGCCAGCGCCGCCAGCATGTGGCCCGGGAGGTCGATCTCCGGAATCACCGTGATCCCGCGCGAAGCCGCATAGGCCACCACGTCGCGAATCTCCTCCTGCGTGTAGTAACCGCCGTAAGGCACGCCGTCGTACTGGTCCCAGTTCTTCTTCACGACCGTTCCCTTGCGGATGCTGCCGTACTCCGTCAGACGGGGATAGCGCTTGATCTCGATGCGCCAGCCCTGATCGTCCGTCAGATGCCAGTGCAGCGTGTTGAGCTTGTGGAACGCCATGAGGTCGATGATCTTCTTCACCTGCGCGGCATCGAAGAAGTGGCGCGCCACGTCGAGCATCAGCCCGCGGTAGCCGAAGCGCGGCGCATCGTCGATTTCGACGCACGGCAGCGTCCACTCGCTCTCTACGGCGGGCGCACCGCCGTAGAGGGCCGCCGGAAGCAGCTGCTTGATCGTCTGCACGGCATAGAGGAATCCGCGGAGCGACGACGCGCGCACCTCGGCGCCGTCCGTCGTCACGTCGAGCCTGTAACGCTCCGGAGCGAGCGACTCGTCCACGAGGAAGCGGAATCCGCCCGCCGCCGGAAGGGCCTCATAGGTCACCGCGCTCTCGGCCCCCGAGGCTTCCGAGAGCCGGGCCGCGAACTCTTCGACCACGGCGCACGAGGCTTCGTCGAGCCGTTCGTCGCACGCGACGGCGGCGCCCGCCGCCGCGAATTCGCCCGCACGGGGCGTCAGATGGTTGGGATAGGGAATCAGCTCGTAGGAGCCGGTTTTCCCGGCGCAGGAGGCCAGCAACAGCCCCGATGCACACAAAGCGAACAATCTATTCATCGTAAAAATGGTTTGGTCCGTAATCCGGCGGTCCGGCCCGGAGCCGTCCGCAGCGCGCAGACGCCGCATCGTCCGCGGCGGCCGCTTTGCAAATATACGAGTTTCCCGAGAAAGACCCGCCTGCGAAAGCCGATTCCGGGCCGCACGGCCCGAAAAAAACGAAAAAGGGGGCCCGCCTTCTTGCAGCGGGTCCCCCGAATCAGTCCGTCGGCAGGGATCAGAAGTTGCCCTTGTCGGCGCGGTCCCACCAGAGGCGGGTTCCGGCGTTGTCGCCGCTCGTGCCGCCCGAAGCCTCCGAGTTGAGCAGTTCCACGCCCTTGTTATACTCGGCGGTGTTGGCGTTGATCTCCGTATCGCTGTAAGGCAGACGACGCGGGCCGAACTCCGTGGAAATCACGCCGTTGCTGGCGTTCTGCTTCACCTGGAAGAGTTTGGGATAGCCCGTACGGCGGTACTCGGCCCATGCCTCGGTCGAAAGCGGGAACACGGCGATCCACTTCTGCGTGATGATGCGCTGGAGCTGCTCCTCCTGCGAAGCACCGCTGTCCCACTTCACGGGTAACAGGTTCAGCGCCTCCGAATCGTAAGCTCCGTTCAATGCGGTGTTGGGATCGGTATAACCCGTCTGCACCGTCTCACCGGCGATATAGGCGTCGATCGTGGCATCGTCGGCGAGCGTATTCCAGTCCTCAGGCAGCGACTGCTTGAACTCCGAATATCCTTGTTCGGCGTACGACTTGCGGTAGGCGTACTGGTTCTTGATCGAAGTCCGGATACCGTTCTCGTAGAGCGTCTTCACGTCTTCGGAGCCGATATCGGGCCACCGGAGCTTCGCCTCGGCGCGAAGGAACCAGCCCTCGGCCGCGAACATGATCGGCTGCGGCATGGAGAAGGTTCCGGCCCAGCCCGAATAGTTGCTGTACTGGTTGGGCTTGCCGCCGATAGCGCAGCCGGCGGGAATGCCGATATACGCCGTGCCGGGCTTCAGCTTCTCGCCCGTATCGGGATCGGTAAGGTAGTCCTCCTCGGCATAGACCAGGAATCCGTCGTCGTCCTTCTTGTCCACCATCTTGCCGTCCTTGTCAGGCACCTGCAGCGGCTTGGCGCCCGGCTTGACGATGGGTTGCGTGTTCTTCGTGAAGTACAGCTTCAGACGCGGGTCCTTGAAGCCCTTGAGCATCGTGACGAGCGAGGCGTTCGCACCGCAGTCGCCCCAGTTGAACATGAGCCACATTTCGTTCTCGAAGCCCTTCGAGATCAGAATGTCCTTGTCCTCGAGCACCCCGGCCGAAATCGCCGCCCGGGCCACCGTCTCGGCTTGCGCGGGATCGACCTTCACCATGCGCAGCGCGATGCGCAGCTTGAGCTGGTTGGCCACCTTCGCCCACAGCGCACGGTCGCCGCCGCACCAGATGTCGTAGGTGTTCATGCCGGCCGTCTCGGTCTTCAGACCCTGGAGCGCCGTATCCAGATCCTTCAGCATGGCCTCGTACACGGCCTTCTGCGTGTCGTAGGCGAACGAACTGGGCTGGACGGGGTCGCCCGCCGTCTTGAACACCGACAAGAAGGGGACCGGTCCGTAGGCATCGGTGAAGTCGAGCAGGTTGTAGGTCTGCACGATACGCATCGTGGCGGAAAAGTCGAACTTGCCTTCGGCGTCGCACTGCTTGATCAGGCGGCCCGTATTGTTGATGATATGCAGCATGAAGTTCTCGTACATGCCGCCGCAGTGGCCGCGGTTGATGTCGTAGCGCTGGTTCGTGAAGTTTCCGTTGGGGCTCTCGAAGTACCCGCCGAAAATGTCGATCTGCAGGTTCGTCCAGTACTGGAACAGGTTCTGCTGGTTCGGGTAGCTGTAACTCATCGGCTCCAGGAACTGCGCCTCGAAGGGCAGATCGGAGGGATTCACTTCGATGGGATTGGTGTTCAGCTCCTCGAAATCGCCGGTACAGCCTCCCAACAGAGCGACCGGGAGAGCCAGAGCGGCGGTGTATCGGATAATATTCTTGAATTTCATAGCGATCTATCTCTTTTTGTTAGAAGTTAAGTTTGACATTCAGACCGAAGCTGCGGGTGGTGGGCAGGTTGAAGATGTCGAAGCCCTGCACGCCGTTGGCCGTACCCATCGACACGTCGGGGTCCATCGGCGCATCCTTGTAGAAGAAGAAGAGGTTGCGGGCGATGAGCGACAGCGTCAGATTCTTCGACTGTCCGAACAGGTCGCGGAAGGTGTAGCCGAACGAGATTTCGCGCATACGGACGTTCGTGGCATCGTAAACGTAATCCTCGTTGTTGTACTGCGCGTTGTAGTTCAGCGCGCCCATGGCCTTGTAATACTCCTCGACGTTGTCGAACCGGACGCCCTCGCGTACCACGTAACCCTTGTCGCGGGCGTCTGCCGTGCGCTGCGAGACGCCCCAGGCGTCGAGACCGGCCTCGGTCATCGAGAGCACCTTGCCGCCGAAGCGGAAGTCGATGAGGAAGCTCAGGGAGAAGTCCTTGTAGCGGAACGTGTTGTTCCAGCCCATGTTCACCTTCGAGTTCATGTCGCCGACATATTTCAGGTCCGTGATACCCTCGCCCGAGAGCGTCGGAACCGAATAGAGTACGTTGCCCTTGTCGTCCTTGACGTCCGTCACGAGCATCTTGCCGGTCTTCTCGTCGTGCATGACGTGACGCACGTAGAGGTCGCCGAAGTGGCCGCCCTCCTTCAGCACGACCTGCGCGCCGCCGAAGTTCGAGAGCGAGAGGCCGTCCTGCAGGCCGTCCACCAGCTCGATGATCTTGTTGTCGTTGTAGGAGAGATTCAGGTCGGTGGACCACGTGAACTCGTTGCCGAAGTCCTGGAACCAGCCCAGCGACAGTTCGAAGCCCTGGTTCTGCACGTTACCGGCGTTCACGTACTGCTGGCGGTATCCCGTGCCCCACGGCGTGGTGATGGCGAAGAACTGGTTCTTGGTGTTGGTCTTGTAATAGGTGGCGTTCACATGCAGCCGGTGCTGGAAGAATTCGCCGTCGAAACCGGCCTCGAACGAGTGGGTCTTCTCGGGTTCGAGCGTCCGGAACGGAGCCTTCTCGGGAGGCGTGATGGCGCCCTGCGAGCCCAGCGTGTAGAGCGGGTTGGTCATGTAGGCCGGCACGTCGTTACCCACGATCGAATAGGATGCGCGGAACTTGAACAGGTCGATGTTGCTGCCCATGTCCACGAAGCGGTCGAGCAACAGGCTGGCGCCTACCGAAGGATAGAAGAACGAATAGCTGTCGGTGAAGGCCAGCGTCGAGGACCAGTCGTTGCGCGCCGTCACGTCGAGGAACAGGCCGTCCTTGTAGCCGAACGTGGCCGTTGCGAAGACCGCGTTCAGACGCTTGCGCGTCAGTCCCTGCTTGGCCATGTTGGCATAGTAGTTGGCCGGATTGAAGATATTGGGATACATGACGTTGCCGTTGGGTTTGCCGTCGGTCATCGAGAACTTCGTACCCTCGGCCCACAGATCCACGTTGCTCGACTGCGTGCGCATCATGCTGGCGCCGGCCGTGGCGTTGAGCGAGAAATCGCCCCACGTGTGGTTGTACTGCACCAGCGCGTCGGCGTAGAGCTGCTCGCTGAAGTAGCGGTTGTCCTTCATGCGGCCCATCGGATAGCGGTTGGCCGTCGAAGAGGCGTAGAGATTGTGCTTGAAGTTGTCGTCGGAACGCTCGTAGCGCATACGGCCCGTCACCGAGAGGCCGTCGATGATCTGGTACTTGATCTGTCCGCCGAATTCGTAGCGGTTACGCTCCGAGATGGGTTTCTGCCGGTTGAGAATCCAGTAGGGGTTGTCGAACTGTTCGAGCGACGTGTTCACCCAGTTGTGTACGTTGGCGTTGAGCGTGGGATCGTACACCTCGTAGTTGTTCTTGTAGTAGTTCCAGTCCTCGCCGCGCGGGAAGAGGTAGGCGCCCGTCATCGGGTTGAAGAGCCAACCGGCGGCCGGCTGGTTCGCCACGTGCTGATTGACGTACTTGGCCGTGAAATCCACCTTCACATGGTCGTTGAACAGGTCGAAGCCCACCTTCGAGTTGAGCGTGTGCTGCGAATAGTCGTTCTCCGGGGTGATGCCGCCCGACGACACGTTGCCGTAGGAGAAGTAGGCGCGCAGGTTCTCCGAACCGCCGTTGATCGACACCGAGTTGTTGGTCGTCCAGCCCGTCTGGTAGAATTCCTTGGCATAGTTGGGGGCCTTGGACGAGAGTTTGCCGCCCCAACTGTAAGTCTGGTCGGCCGAGCCGTAGGTGTTCTGGAAATCGGGCAGCGAGATCGGGGTGTCGATCGTCGTGTTGCTCGACACGCTCACCGAAATGCGTCCCGCCGAAGCCGACTTGGTCGTAATCATGATGGCGCCGTTGGCGGCCACGGCTCCGTAGAGCGCGGCGGCCGATGCGCCCTTCAGCAGCGAGATCGACGCGATGTCGTCGGGGTTGATCGTGGACATGGCGTCGCCGCCGTCGCGGTCGCCGCCGTAGTTGCTCTTCACCTGGCTTGCCAGACCGTCCTCGCCGAAGGAGGTGTTCATCATCAGGGGCACGCCGTCCACGACCACCAGCGGCTGGTTCGAGCCGCTGATCGACTTGTTACCGCGGAAGAGGATCTTCGAGGAGCCGCCCGCACCCGTCGAGTTGGGGGTGATCTGCAAACCGGCCGACTTGCCCTGCAACGAGTTGATCATGTTGATCGACTTGATGTCGGCCACGTCGTCGCCGCCCACCGTTTCGGCCGCATAGGTCAGCGTCTTCGACTGACGCTCGATACCCATGGCGGTCACGACCACGGCGTTGAGCTGGTTGGCGGTCTCCTGCATCAGAATCTCCAGCGCCGTCTGCCCCGCATAGGCCACCTCGTAGGGATCGTATCCCACGTAGGTCACCTGGAGCACGTCGCCGTTCTGAAGACCGTCCAGGAAGAACTTGCCGTCCATGTCGGTCGTCGTTCCGCGCGTGGTGTTCTTCACGATCACCGTGGCCCCGAGCAGCGGGCCGGAGGCGTCCTTGACCACACCTTCGAGGGTTCCGTTACCCCCCCCCTGCGCATTCGCCCGCAAAGCGGTAGCAGGCTCCACGATGCACATTGCCATTAAAAAAGCAACGCAGCTAAAGAGCATTCGTTTTGTAAATTTCCACATAAGTAATCAGGTTTTGGTTGAACATAAATTAAAACTCGTAATTTGACACAAACGGGGCGCCCGGCCCCTTTTTTATACTATCCGCGCCTTTCATTCTAAACGGAATGTCTCAAAGCGCCATTCATTCTAAAATCACATGATACGATACGTTTTACAGTTCAAATGTAACATTTTTTCCTTAAACCAAAAAAAATACGTAAAATTTATCGTTTTTTACTTACGAATCGGGAGCCTCCGAAAAGAGCGGATTCCGCGTTTCCCGGCGCCGGACCGCTCCGCCGGAAAGCGGGGCCGTCGGCCGCATACCTATTATTTAATAGTCCGAAACGCCCCGAAACAGGACGCGGAGGCTCTTTTCGGTTTCGAATCCGCAGCCTATATTTATAAATTATTTAATAATACACTCCGAAGACGGCGTTTCCGGGAAATACGGGAAAACAGTATTTTTCCGCGCGGAATGTCCGGCACCGGCTTCCGGTCCGGAAAAGCCCGGCCGCCGACAAGCGGGGGGGGGCTCGCCCGCACCGGGACCGGGAGGCGAAAAGCCCGCGACCGCACCGCAAGGTCTTTCGCAAGGGAGGCGGGGAGAGAGGTGCAGGCCGGAACACGAAAGGCCCCGTCCGCACCGCAGACCCCTCAACGGCAGGGCATCCGCGGCCGCCCGCGGACAGGCCGCCGCGAAGTCATTTCTTCGGGCATTAGTATCAAAACCGCCCCCTGCGGAAAGGAGCCGTCCGTGTAAATTTGCCGTGAAAAGATCCGACACGATGAAATCCAAGGCATTCAAGATGTACCTCAAACCGGGCATGGAGGAGGAATACCGCCGCCGACACGCCGAGATATGGCCCGAACTGATACACCAGCTCCGCGAAGAGGGCGTGTACGACTACTCGATCTTCCTCGACCGGGCCACCGACACGCTGTTCGCCGTACAGAAAACCCGCGGCGGGACCGGTTCGCAGGAGATGACCGACAACGCGCTGGTGCGCCGCTGGTGGGACTACATGGCCGACGTCATTGTCGTCGAGGCGGACAATGCACCCGTCAGCGAGGAACTTCCCGAGTTGTTTTACATGGAGTAGCCGGCGTCCCGCCCTGCGCCGCGCCGGAGATGCATCCGGCCCTGTATTCGGAGGGCGAGCAGCCGACGTACTTCTTGAAGATCGCCGAGAAGTAGGCCGAATCCTCGTAACGCAGCTCGTAGGCGATCTCCTTGACGCTCAGCGACGAGTTGAGCAACATGAGCTTCGCCTTCCGCAGCCGCAACTGCATGATGTAGTGCGCTGGGGAGACGTTGGTGTACTCCTTGAAGGTCTTGCGGAACCACGAATAGCTCATGTTGATGCGCCCGGCCACCTCTTCGGGCGTGATGCCGGCGAGCATGTTCTCGCGCATGATGCTCCGCGCCCGGTCCATCTTCTCGGCCACGATGTCGCGGCCCGTGTCGTTGAGATCGTAATAGATGACGTACGAAAGGATGATGTTGGCGATCGACGCCAGCACCTGCTGACTGCCGGTCTTCTCCCGAAGGGCGATGTCGAGCGCCTCGCGGTACTGGTCGATGATGTGCTCGCGGAGCCCGATCGGATGGATGATCCGCCCGCGGCTGAAAAATCCGTTGTTGTAGCGGTCGTCCACATGCTCGCCGCGGAATCCGATCCAGTACTCGTGCCAGCCGGTCCGGTGATCGGGACAGTAGCTATGCCACGTGTAGGGCGGAATGATAAGCATGGTTCCGGCCCGGATCTCGAGCGCCTCGCCGCCCGGGGTGTCCTTGTACCATCCGCGGCCCTGCGTAATGTAGATCAACTGGTAGTTGTCCAGTATCCGGCCCCGGTCCACGTTGAAATAGTAATCGTCGGGATGCCCCGCCGAAGGGGGAGGGTAAACCGTGTATCCGGGTTCGACGGAGTACTCCCCCACGGTGTCTACGGTGATTCCCCACAACCGGTCGGGACCGCTGCACACGAGGTATTTGAAAGAGGTCTGTTTCGGCATGTCGGTGTCGTTTTCCGGCGAGCGTTCCGCCGGTATTCCGGGGTAAATATACGCAATTTTCCGAAAAACCCGGCAAGAAACGTTCCGCCGCAACTGGCCCGCCGCGCCGCCGTGCGGCGACAGACCGGCCCGGACCGTCCCCGGCGCGGCGCGATCCGAACAGATTGCCCGGCGGAAAGATCAAATTCCGCACGCCGGAAAGAACCTTCCGGCGGCAACTTTGTGAAAACTTTCAAACCACGAACCCGTATGAAAAAAACCTGTCTCGTCCTGCTCGGACTGCTCTGGTGCGCCGCGCTGCCGGCCAAGAACTTCGAACTCAAATCGCCCGACGGGCGGATAGCCCTCGCGATCGACGTCGGAGAACGGATCGCCTACACCGTCCGCGGCGACGGAATCCCGCTGCTGGAAGAGTGCCGCCTGGGCCTGCGGCTCGACCGCGGCGGCACGGCGGGCCCGCTCCGCCTCGTCCGCCACCGGAGCGGCTCGATCGACCGCACGTTCCGCCCCGCCGTGGCCTACAAGTTCTCCGAAATCCGCGACCGCTGCAATACGCTGCGGCTCGACTTCCGCGGCGGCTGGTCCGTGGAGTTCCGGGCCTACGACGACGGCGTGGCCTACCGTTTCCTTTCCGACACGGAGGGCCCCGTCGAGGTGCTCGGCGAGGAGTTCGCCCTCCGCCTGCCGGACGCCTCGACGGCGGTCCTGCAACAGCCCGGCAGTTTCCGGACCGGCTACGAGGAGGCCTACGAGGAGGTCGGAACCCGCTCTTGGGGCACGGCCGGCCGGCTGGCCGTGCTCCCGGCGCTGTTCGACACGAAACGGGGCTACAAAATCCTCGTCAGCGAATCCTCCCTCACGGACTATCCCTGCCTCTTCCTGACGGGCGACGGCGCCAACGGCATGCGGGGCGTCTTCCCCAAAATGCCGCTCCGCACCGAGGAGACGGGCGACCGGAGCGTACGCATCCTCGAAGAGGCCGGCTGCATCGCCGCCACGACGGGCGAACGGGCCTTCCCGTGGCGTTATTTCGTCCTCGCGGACGAGGACGGCGACCTGGTCGAAACCACGATGACGGCCCGGCTGGCCGAGCCGTGCGCACTCGGCGACACGTCGTGGATCGAGCCGGGGCAGGTCAGCTGGGAGTTCTGGAACGCCGCGTCGCCCTACGGCCCCGACGTCGATTTCGTGGCCGGATTCAACACCGCGACCTACAAATACTTCATCGACTTCGCCGCCCGCTTCGGCATTCCCTACATCATCATGGACGAAGGGTGGGCCGAGGACGCGCGCGATCCCTACACCCCCAATCCGGAGGTCGATCTGCACGAACTGATCCGCTACGGCGAGGAACGCGGCGTCGGCGTCATCCTCTGGCTCACGTGGCTGACCGTCGAGAAACACTTCGACCTGTTCGAACGGCTGAGCGAATGGGGCGTCCGGGGCGTGAAGATCGACTTCATGGACCGCAGCGACCAGTGGATGGTGAACTACTACGAACGCGTGGCCGCCGAGGCGGCGCGGCACCGGATGGTCGTGGCGTTCCACGGAGCCTTCAAGCCGGCGGGGCTGGAGTACAAATACCCCAACGTCCTGGCCTACGAAGGGGTGCGCGGCATGGAGAACATGGGCGGCTGCACGCCGGCCAACTCGCTCTGGCTGCCCTTCATCCGCAACGCCGTAGGCCCGATGGACTACACCCCGGGCGCGATGATCAGCATGCAGCCCGAAGCCTACTGCGGCAACCGCCCCAACGCGGCGAGCATCGGGACACGGGCCTACCAGATGGCGCTGTTCGTGCTGTTCGAAACAGGCCTCCAGATGCTGGCCGACAACCCGACGCTTTACTACCGCGAAGAGGAGTGCACGCGCTTCATCAGCCAAGTGCCCGTCACGTGGGACGAGACCCGCGCGCTGCGGGCCGAAGCCGGGAAACATGTCGTCGTCGCCAAACGCAAGGGAGCGAAGTGGTATCTCGGAGCCATCCGTGCGGGCGACGATCCGCAGGACGCGGAGTTCGAAATTCCCCTCGACTTCCTCGCCGGGGACCGAGACTACCGCATGACCAGCTTCGAAGACGGCATCAACGCCTTCCGCCAAGCGATGGACTACCGGAAAAAGGAGCGGCAGGTGCGCCGCGGCGACACGATCGCCGTCCGGATGGCCCGCAACGGCGGCTGGACGGCCGTGATCGAATAACTGCGCCCCGCAGTCAGACGACGGCCCCGGACTTTCCGGAAAGTCCGGGGCCGGTTTCCGTCTGGACCGGGAAAGAGGTTTACGGACGGAAAGGGATGACGGCCGCACACGCAACAGACTGCCTGAAGAGCGATGGAATGCTTTTACGAAGCGGACCGTAAAAAACCGTCACAGCCCCTTACGAGCCGTAACGGCTGACGCATCGGTCTGGTAATCAACGTTCGGCCCCGTCGAGCTGCATCTGCGAAGGCGCGGAACGGAAAACGTCCACACAAAGGGTATCGGGACGGTAGAAGGTCGTATACTCCACCTCCGAAACCATGTCATAATCCTCGAGTACCGTCGTCATCTCCCCAATGGGAACGAGCAATTCGACCTGCTCGGCCGAACCGTTCGTATAGACGACCTCGGTTTCGAACGGACCGAGCGTCGTTTCGATGTTCCACCACTCTATCACGGCCTTTCCGTCCTGTACGGCGAACGATTTTACCAGCCGGTTAGTCAGCGATGCCTCGTACTGTTCGCCGTAGGTTTTGCTAGACACATTCACCGGAACAGAACGATTGCCCGCTGCGTCGTAGGTGTAGATATCGAAATTATAGGTATTCTCCGGCAGGGTAATCTCCTTTTCGATCCGGAATGCTCCGCCGGACATGTCCACCGGCACCTCCTCGTACCGGGTACCGAGGTCCCAATAAATCCGGCAGCTCACGATCTTGGGATCCGAACGGCAAATGCCGTTCACGATGACCCGTTCATGCCCCGTGTTGACCACCACCTGCTCGATTTTCCCGGGATAGACGATCTCTTCGTCACCCGAGATTTTCCGGTATTCATCCATGTCCGTGCAGGAAAACGCTCCGCACGCGATACAACCCGACAGTAAAACTGTCATTGCGGTTTTCGTATTCATTTCAATCGTTGCATTTGGTTACAGAATCTATTTTCTCGCCGCCTGTCAGCGCGGGTCGCCGTAAAGGTCGATCTCCGCAATACCGAATTTCGTGGTACCGTCCCAACTCTCCAGATTCCGGATACGCACGTAACGCACCTTCGGAATCTCGGCACTCACCGGGAACACGAAGTCGAAACCTTTCACCGCCGTATCGAAATCCTCCTGCGACTGCTGCCCGTAGGGGAGCTGCGAAGGCTTTTCGTTTTCGAAGGTCGCCAGTAGCGTCCAACCATCGAGACTGCCGTCGGGAGAGGGCGTCATCGTTCCCCAGATTTCAAACCGCCGCATGTGCTCGCCCGTATAGAACATCCGGTCTCCGGCTCCCGCTCCGGCCGCATTGTCATACCCCCAATCGAAGAGGGTCAGACGGCTCAACTTCGCAGGCGTACCGATGTCAAACGTGCTGATCTGCGGTGCATGGACATCCGAAGGCATGGCGATCAGCCAACGCTCATGATTCGTATAGTCGTAGATATTGTTCCACATGCGATCCATCTCCAGCCAACCCGGTTGTTCGGGCGATGCGTCCCCCGGTAAGTTGTAAGCCTTGAACTGCGACTTGTCGAGCATCTGTTCGAAAAGCGGATGCACCGTGGCATAGAGCGTATCGGTATAGTTCAGGAAACGGTCGCGAACCGTAAAGCGAAATTCGTACTCCAGCGTGTCGAGGCCACGGCAAGCCGCCTCGATTTTCGGCAAGCTGCTCTCGACGCTCTCCAGCGTCTGCCACGTGCCGAGCGAATCCTTGCACATGATCTCTATGGCGACGCTCTCCCGAGACGGATTCTCCGCCTTGATATTGACGCCCGAGAAATCATCCGCGATGACCAGGCTGCGTCGCACGCTCCATATCGGGTTCTCCTGCGGCTGCACCTTCACGGAAACGGGCTCCGAAGCCACCTCGCTTCGGTTGACGGCATAAACCTGCACCTCGTGGATATTCGTGTCACCGAATCCATCGAGTGTCATCGTATTGGTGTAGTACGATGCCTTGATTTCGCGCATGACACCGGAATTGAGCCGGTAGACAGCCTTGACATAGAGCAGATCGGGATCGTCGGGCAACGTATAGGAAAGTTTCGCCTTACCCGGCAGGTTCTCCACTTCGATGCCGGTTACCTGTCCCGGAGGGGTGGAGTTGTGCCCCATCGGCTCCAGTTCGTCTTCAGTGCAACCCATGGCCAGGATTGCAAAAAGCAAGATTCCAAAAAAAGTAGTTTTCATAATGTCGCTGTTTTTTCTCCTGTCGGTTACCATCCCGGATTCTGGACCAAATTGCCGTTCACGTTCATTTCGCTGTTCGGGATCGGATTGAAATAGTCGCGCGGAGCGACGAACGTCCGGTTATAGATCGTCTTCACCTGGTAGTAGGCTTCGGCATCGGACTGGCTCACGTCCCACCCCGTGATCGGCTGGTTGAAGTAGTCGGTCGCAAGTTTCCAGCGCAGCAGATCCCAATAGCGGTGACCTTCGAGCGCCAGTTCGATCAGACGTTCCCGGCGGATGATCTCGCGCATGCCTTCTTTCGTGTCGGGTTTTGTCGGGTTGGTCGAATATTTCCGCCACGACGCTTCGACTGATTCCAGCCCGGCCCGGCTACGCACCTTGTTCAGGTAGAGATGCACATCGGCAACGGGGCCCTCGGCCTCGTTGAGAGCCTCGGCGTACATCAGATAGATCTCCGCCAGACGGATTTCGGGCCATGCGTATTCCACGACGCCCGCCGTGGTGTTGCCAAAACCCGACTCCCAGTGCACAAGCTTTTTGGTGAAGTACCCCGTCGAGGAGGTCGCACCCTGCACCTGCCCGTAACCCAACTGTCCCACTTTGGCCTGAAGCACATAGGTATCGACGTCCGAACGCGAAGGGTGGTACTCCATGATCCACTTGCCGCCGTCGAAGCCGATATCGGCATAGAACCGGTTTTCTCGGTCGAAATTGATCCGAGCGGTGGTGTATCCCTCCTGGAAATTGTAACGTTCGTCGGCCGTGGCCGTGCGCAGTTCGTTGATCTCGGTGAAATCGAGGGTCTTGTCCTCCTCGATCGGCACCCCGTTCCTCGTATAGAACTCCTCGACGACCTGGAGCGTCGGCGCCATACAGCCGCGCACGGCATTAATGTTCATGCTCGCGTCGAGCATCGGCATGCAGGCATTTTGGAGCGTGGCTCCGGCCCGGCCGCGTCCGCCCGAACGTCCCCATACGACCTCATCGTTCCATCGGTCGCAGACAGCCTGCCGGACGCTCAACTGCGTTTTGGTGGTTTCCGAGATTTCGAAAGGCGCATCGTCGAAATAATAAAGATCGTGACCGGCATTCTCGGCGCTCTCGATCGCCTCACGAGCCGCATCGGCAGCCTGCGCCCACTTGCCGGAATCCTCCTCCGACGCAAAGAGCGGCAGCCCGTCGTTATCCCGGAAATTGGCCAGGTCGCTGTTACCGTTGAACAGCGGACTGGCCGCCAGCAGCAATACCCGCGCTTTCACGGCCCGGTTGATGGGCTTGGTAATGCGCCCCAGTTCGGACTGCCGGTTCGTGATGACGGCCGGCAGATCGGGATTGCATTCGTCCAACAGATCGACGATGTACTTCACACAATCGTCAAACGGCTGCCGCTTCACCTGCACCTCCTCGGGCGAGGCCGACACGGGCAGGTTCCGGTCCACGATCGGAATTGGACCGTACATACGCAACAGATAGTAATGGTAATACGCCTTCAGGAATTTCGCCTCGGCGATCCAGCGAGCTCGCTTGTCGGCGGTCAAATCGGCAACCTTCGACATGTCCTCGATGTTCTCGAGGAAAGTGTTGCAGTCGCGGATACCGACGAAAAGTGCGTACGTATAGTCGCTGCCTTTCCAGAAGTCAGGCTGCGACTTGTCGGCGCTACGCACTCCCTTGGCGATGTAATCCCAAGCCGGGGCAGCCACATGGTTGGGCATGTTGAGCCAAATCTCGTCGCCGGCTGTCATGCCGATGTTACCTGACGGTTCGCCTGACCCGGGCAGGTAGGAGTAACATGTGAATAGGTATTTCTCTGCCTCCATCGCATTGGTGAAAGCGTGGTCAATGACCGGCACGTTATCCGGTACGATGTCCAGAAAACTGTTACACGAAGCTGATAGCAGCGCACAACCGGCAAGCAGACCGCCGATCTTTGTCTTTTCCGGAAAGAATTTTATCTTTTTCATATTAATCCTTTTTTCAAATTTCCTTTACAGGCCGATCGTCAGACCGATGTTGTAAACGCGCTGGAGCGGATAGCCCAATCCGTTGCCACCCATCTCCGGATCCCATAATTTGAATCCGCTGATGACAAACAGGTTCGAAGCGTTCAGATAGACGCGCAACTGCCGCATGCCGATCTTCCGGGCTGCCTTTTCCGGCAGGTTGTAACCGATTTCCAGCGATTTGAGACGTAACATTGCCCCGTTGCGCATCCACCACGTCGAGGTCTGTGTGTTGTTCTCATTGACACGGTCGCTCAAACGGGGCCAAAACGCATAGAGGTTACGGTTGTCCTCCGACCAGTGATCGTCGGCGATCACGCGCAGCAGGCCGTTCTGATTGCCTTCGTACCCGGCTTCGGTCTTCATCACAAACGGCGAGATACTCCCGGGATCGATGAAAATCGACGAACGGGCCGAACCCTGGAAGAAGAAGCTGAAATCGAAATTCTTGTACCCGATCGTTCCTCCGAAGCCGTAGTTGATCTCGGGACGAGTCGGATAGCCGATCGGAACCTTGTCAGCCTCGGTGATCTGACCGTCACCGTTGATATCGCGGTATTTGATATCACCGGCCGCCACCGGAATATCACCGAATTTCTGCGAAGGCAGATTGGCCACCTCGTCATCATCGACGAAAAGACGTTCGGCGACGTAACCCCACATCTGGTCGAAGGAATATCCCACGCGCGAACGATAGTATTCATTAGCGGGATAGTTCGGTTCGTCGTAAAGGGTCACTTCGTTGGTGGCATAAGTGAAGTTTCCGCGCAACGTCGTCCAAAGTCCGTTCTTAAAGAACTTGTTGTAATCCACCGAAACGTCGACACCGTGCGATTCGGCCTTGCCCGTATTGGCCTTGACCGAGGCCGAAAGACCCATCGAAGCCGGAATGTAAGTGCGGTCCATCAAGATGTTGGAACGCTTCTGCCAGTACGGTTCGACGATGATATTCACGCCGGCGAGAGTCATGTCCAAGCCGAGGTTCAACTGTCGCGACTCCTCCCAGCCGATGTCGTAGTTGGCATAACGCGTCGTCGCTACGCCGGGACGCGAATAACCGAAGTTCTCGCCAAAGACCTGCGAGCGATCGCCCGTCTCATTCAGGTTCACGTTCGAGAGATAGAAGAACCTATCGCCCGCCTCACCGATCTGGTCGTTGCCGATCAAGCCGTAGGACGCACGCAGTTTCAAGTTGGAGATGACCCGTTTCCAGCGGCCGAAGAACTTTTCGTTGGAAATGACCCAACCGCCACCGATCGAAGGGAAGAATCCCCACCTCTTGTTGCTGGCGAAACGCTCCGAACCGTTGTAGCCGAAATTGAACTCCAACAGGTAACGGGAGTCGTAGTCGTAGGTGAAACGTCCCGAAAGGCCGAGATTGCGTGAAGGCAACGACTGTTCGAGCGACCCGGCGTTCCCGACGACCGACTGACGGATCGTCCCGATGAGCATACCCGTCACATGGTGCCGGTCGGCGAAGGTATGGTCGTAGTTTACGACGGCTTCGCCGTAATAAACCGTGCTGAGTTTCTTTTCTCCCTCGGTATAGTTCAGGTATTCAGTGCCGGCCGTACCGATCGAGTTGTTGCCGCCGTCGTTGTAGGGAGTCAGCACGATGCCCTGTGAAGTGGCATTGGCCTTGTAAAAGAAAGGATTGTACTGCCGCGAAGTCGAGAAATAGGAGTAACGCTGGGTGTATCCCATGGCACGGGCCGTAAGTCCCGGAAGCCAAAATCCGAAATCCTGCTTGAACTCGAGTTGGGCATTGACCGTTGAGGTGTTGTTGGTCTGGTAGCCCGACACCATCTGCGCATAGGGGTTCGCATAGAGCTGGCTGGTCGAATTGGGGACCAGCGCGCTGCCGAACATCGGATGCGTCGTATTGGGTGAGTAACTGCGCGGATAAACGGCCGGGAAAGCCACAGGATTGGCCGACATCGCCGAATTGAAGATCTTTTCACCGCCGCCGACCGGACCGTGGTAGTCGTCAAACTGCGCATAGACGCGCACGGTTGCCACGGTGGTTTTGGTCAGTTGCAGATCGGTGTTCGAACGGATCGAATAGTTTTTCAGACTGATATTGTTCTTGAAATCGTTACCTGCATCGTTGCGCAGCACGCCGTTGTCGATGTTGAATGTTCCGGCCAGATAGAAGCGCGCGACGCGTCCGCCGCCCGAAATATTGGCGTTGAAACGCTGGTTCATGGTGTAAGGCTTGATCAACTGGTCGATCCAGTCGTTATTCGGATAAAGAATCCGGTCGGCGCCACGACGGGTCTGCTCTATTTTGTCCTTAGGATAAATCAGTGCCGCCTGTGGGTTGCGCGTGAGCGCCGCTTCGTTGGCCAGTTCCATGTAGGTAATGTTGTCGGCGAAACGCAGGTTGCGCGTATTGGACGAAATAGAATTCTCCGCACGGAAATTGAACTGTGTCGTACCTTCGCGGCCGCTCTTGGTATTGACCAACACCACGCCGTTGGCACCGCGGGCGCCGTAGACCGCCGAGGCAGTGGCATCCTTCAGCACGGAGAAATCGGCGATGTCGTCGGGCTGAAGACGTGCCAGATCGGTCGACGAGGATTCGATGCCGTCGATCAGGATCAACGGATCGACCTTGCCGGCACCGAACGAACCCACTCCGCGGATGAAAAACTCGGCGTTGTCCTGACCCGGTTCGCCGCTGCGCTGATAGGAGATCATGCCGGCGATCTGGCCGCCGAGCATCGTCGTGAGGTTACTCGTCGGACCCTTCAGCTCGGAAGGTTTGACCGTTGATATAGAGCTGACCAGACTCTCCTTCTTCTGCGTACCGAAGCCGACGATCACGACGTCCTCAACCTCTTGTGCGGCCGTCTTCAGGATGACGGTCAGAATCCGCCGGTCACCAACGACCATTTCCTGTGATTCGTAACCCAAAAAAGAAATGACAAGCACCGACTCCCGATCGGGGACCCGGATCGAAAATTCGCCGTTGCTGTTCGAAACGACGCCGTTTGCCGGATCACCCTTCTCCACGACGGCCACGCCCGCAATCGGATTGCCGTCCTCGTCGACGATCGAGCCCGTGACGGAAATTCCGTTCTGCACAGAAGAGGTCGCCTTACGCGCCTGGGCTGACGCCTCAGAACGAGGGGAAGGGAAATTCTCGGCTCCGACGGCAAAACCCGGAGCCGTGCAAAGAGCCGAGACAAGCAGCAACAGCGCCCGCCCGCACCGCATACGGTCCGGTAAACGGAAGATCCGGCCGAAACTCACGAGTTTCCCGCCATAAATGCAGTTTCTGAACATAGTGTTTGGTATTAATAAAGGTTAGTTTTGAGGTTTTCGAACGATGCATTCCCGCGAACGAGCGCGGTCAAAAGGGAGGAGAGTTCACATTCTCATCATAGGCTCGGCAGAATTAGCGGTTTGGTTTTCGGTTTTACAAAATTAGGCGTCCCATCCCGTTGGCCGAATTAATAAATGACGGTTCAATGTAAGAAAATGATATTTCAAAACGGCGCGTCGAATGTCAAATTATCATGGATTAATCCCAAATTTCGATCCATTCGTCATACATTCCGTCTTTATTTTTGTCATACGCATGACCCGCCGCACCGCATCCTTCCGGCAAACCATCATAAACCATAAAATAGCAATGAAAACAACCAACCGAATCTACAAAATGCTGTTCCTTCTGACGCTCCTTCTCGGATGCGGTGCGGCGGGCCGGGCCACATCTTGGGAGCCGACCATCAACCAAGTGGTCTGGAAAGGCGACGTGAAACGCCTGATCCTGCTCGTTGAAACTCCGGACAGGCCTTTCTACACACCGAACGCCCGCGAAGAATACGACCGAATGCTCAACGGGGAAAACTACACGGGACTGGGCTGTGTCGGTAGCGCCCGCGATTTCCTGATCGACAATTCCGGCGGTAAGTTTCGCCCGCAATTCATCGTCGCCGGACCGCTGCGGCTCTCCAAGTCGATGGGCTATTACGGCGGTAAACCGCAACCGGACGAAGGTACCGACGGCGACGTGGGTAAACTGGTGATGGAAGCCTGCCGGCTGGCCAAGGAGCAGTACGACATCGACTTCTCCGAACTGGACTACAACGACGACGGCAAGGTGGACAATGTCTACCTCTTCTATTCGGGACCGAACGACACGACAGTCCCGACCCCGTGGCCCCACGCTTCGGGCGTGGCCGGAGGCGGATTGGTCATCGACGGAAAACTGGTAGACAGTTACGCCATCTCGCAGGAGATGGCCTCCGAAACCGTACGCGGCGGCTACACAACGTTTCTACACGAATTCGGCCACACGCTGGGACTGACCGACGACTATTCGGGACGACTGGGCCGTTTTTCAATCTACTGCAACGGCACGTTCAACGGCGGTATCATTCCGGTCAATTTCAATGTCATGGAACGGCTGATGCTCGGATGGCTCGACTGCGAGGAAATCGACCACGACGGAACATACACACTGGAACCGCTGGCCCGGAACAAAGGGTTGATTCTGAAAACGAACAACCCCGACGAATACTTCCTGTTCGAGAACCGCAGTAATGCGAGCGATGTCACGCTTTGGGACTCCTATTTCGAATACGGCGGCCTGTTGGTATGGCACATCGACCGCTCCGACAACATCGTGACCTGGACCGACAGCAGTGGCACCCACACCACGACGGCCATGGGCATGTGGGGGAACAACAGCCCCAACGCCGCACCGACACATCCCTGCCACGAACTGATCGAGGCCGACAACATCAACGACCCCTCGCAATACCGTGCGGGCATGTATTTCCCCGGCAGCCGTTACCAGACCGAATTAAGCTCAAGGACCCATGACGAGTTCAAGACCTGGTCGGACCTACCCGTCAGCGCAGAAATATACGACATCCGACAAGAAAGCAACGGCGACATCACGTTCAAGGTCCGCAACATCAACACCTCGTCGTTGAGCGTATCGGTGAAGAATTCCGAAGGGAAACTGCAGACCGACGCTTACGTCAGTCTCACGCCCGTGGAAGAGGTCGCAACCCAATCGCAACTCATCACCCGCGCCATGCAGCCCGCAGCCAGCGGCAAGAAAATCACGGGGAATACGGGCGCGACCGGAAAGTGCATCCTGAGCGGTATACCCATCGGCAAGTACCAGTTGCTCGTCGACAAAGAAGGTTATCTGATCCACACCGCATACATTGATATCGTCGAGGGCGACAACTCGGTCGACGTCTCGCTGCAGGCACTCGCCGATCTTGGAGGGACGGAACTCACTTGGTACACCGGGCAGAATGCCCGCACGGTCTTCTTCGTGGCCGAACAGATCCGTGCCGCAGGCTGGGATAGCGATGATCTGGCGCCCCACGAAGGAAAAAAGCTCACAAAAGTGCGCGTCCAGTTCAGCGGCCGTCCGACGGGCGACCTCTACGTTTTTACGGATGATCAGGTCGTCTACAACAAACCGATGGAGAACGTGGTCGAGAACGGCGTGACGACATTCGACCTCTCGACCGAAAACATCGTCATCGAAGCGGGCAAAAGCCTTAAGGTCGGATACCTGCTTACATCCGACGGAGGAGGTATCTGGCCCTCGACCGCCGATCAGGGATGCCAGGTAACAGGCAAAGGAGGCCTGATCTCCACCGACCGAGGCAAAAGCTGGTACCTGACCAACGATTTGGACGCTAACTGGGCGATCTGGATCGAATTGCAGGAAAAGGTCGACGACGTTCCCGTGGAGGCGATCGAATTTGACGACCCTACGCTCGAAATGGCTGTCGGCGACAAGATCATGCTGCGGGCCAACATCTTGCCGATCAACGTACTGAACCGCAAGGTGACATGGGAAAGCAGCGACGAGGCGATCGCCACGATTGACGAGAAAGGATACCTGAAAGCCCTTGCCACAGGAGAAGCGACGATCACTGCGACCTCGGTGCAGAATCCCGATATTTCGGGTTCGTGTACAGTCTACGTGAAGATGAGTTCCGACATGGTGGACATCATCCCCTACCAGCGTGACGCCCGCATCTCATGGCCGGGATACAACCCTGACTGCGAATGGCGGGTGAGCTGGCGCAGGGCGGGCGAAACGGAATGGAACTCCGCCGAGCCGCAGGCCGAAACAAAAATCTACCTCCACGGACTTCTCCCCGACACCGAATACGAGGGAACGGTAAAGGCAATCGGCGACGAAACGACTTCGCCCGTTGCATTCACGTTCGAGACAAACCCTCTGACCTCGGAATACCCGGTCATCGAACTCTCGAAAAAACGGATCAAAGCCGGCGAGGCGATCCCGCTGATCGTGTCGAACATCGCCGACGACGAGCACACGATCGTCTGGAAAGTGAACGGGTCGGTCATCGACGGAGACGAATACGAATGCGTCAAAAGCGGAACGGTCGAACTCAGAGCCGAGATCTCGCTCGACGACGGATCGACCGAAGTGTTGATCAACGAGTTGGAAGTCATGAAATAAAACACAGAAGCCATGTTCAGGAAAATCATTTGCGCCGTGCTGCTCTCGACAGCATCGGCTGCTTGTTCGAAAAGCGGAACCGACGGTTCCGACAATCCGTCGAACGCCCTGTTGCAAAAGGAGACCTACGGCATCTATGCCGACGACGACAACGTGTTCGTCTACGACAACGACATTCACCAATACGCCTACAACACCGGGCGGCATACGTTCCGAATTCAGAACACGGCACAGGACCGCTACCTGACATGCGAACTGGACACCACTCCGACGGCCAGCAGCACCGTGAATGTCCGTGTAAAAACGCAGGGAATTTCGAGTTTCCCTTCCCGGGAGTTGCAAATGCTGGTTCTCAAGCGGGCGGACGGGAAAGCATGGCTGTGGAATGAGGAAAATCGGACGGGACTCGTGATCCGGATCGAATAACATTCCGAAAACGGCGAGAGCGAGTGTTCACAGACAGCCGGTTTCCACCGTTTCGCTCCCAGGCCCCGCGCGGAGAGACGCGTTTCGGAAAACAGTTGCGGACATTGGACGACAGCGTACAGCGCAACGGCGCACGATCCGGGGCAGTCTCGCCTCCGGGCGAATATACCAACCATTACACAAATGATCCGGTATGGATTCCTTTGGAAATCCATACCGGATCATTTACCGACATATCGCAACGGCAGCTACTTGTCGGTCATCACGAGCCGAACCGGACCGAGCAGCCCGCTGTCACGCAGCGGCTCGTCGGGCGACGGCCACCGGATCACCCACGTCTTCCGCTCCCCGGGATCGCGTCCGGCGTCGTAAACCAGCCTGTTGAACCACGTGCCCGTGACCTCGATCCGCAGCCGGTTTTCGCCCTCGCGGAGATACTCCGCGATCTCCATCCGGTAGGGCGGCGCCCAGAGCGTCTGCACCTGCCGGCCGTTCACCGTCACGGCGGCGATCATCTCGACCCGTCCCAGATCGAGCGTGCAGCTCTTCAGCGGCTCGCGCAGATCGAAGGTCGTCTCGTAAACAGCCGTACCCGAGAAGGCCCTCCCCTCGTCCGGCATCCGCAACGCCCGCCAGGGCAGCAGTTCCGTCAGCTCCATCCGCCCGGGAGCGCCCCAGCCCGCAGGGAAGCGGAGCGTCCAGTCGTCCAGCTCCCTCTCAACGGCCGCGCCCGCGGCCGTCTCCGGCAACGGCAGATCGGATTCCGGGCGGAAGACGACGTAGCACGATCCCGACTGCGGGAGTTCCAGTTCCACGCGGGTCCGGCCTTCCGCCGTCTTCGCCGCGAGGCGGGTGCGACGCCCCGTCGCGGGATCCCACAGCTCGACATCGCCCGCGCAGCGGAAATCCAGCATCCCGGAGAATCCTCCGCCGCGCTGCGGACAAACGAAATACCAGTCGGCCCCTTCCGTCCGGCGGTGCGCCCACAGCACATCGCCCCGCAGGTCGGAAGCGATCCCCGCCGCGGCGAGCGCCTTCTCCACCGGCAGGCCCGAGATCACGCGTCCGCGTCCGACGCGCCGGACGCCTGCCTGCCCCCGGCCCCAGATCGTCCGCACGGTCCGGTCGAAACGCCGCTGCGCCTCCTTTCCGCCGTTGAGCGTCGCCAACCCTTCGGGGGCATCGCCGACGACGGTCGCGCCCTCGCGCAGGAAACCGAGTATCCTTTCGAGCGTCTCGGGCAGCATCCGGCAGTTGTCGGGCAACCACAGCACGCGGTATTCGATTCCCTCCGGCGTCAGCAGCCGTCCGTTCTCCACACGCAGCCGGTGCAGCAGCGCGTCGGGATTGCAGTAGTCGTACTTGTATCCCGCCAGGAAAGCGGGATTCTGGTCGGGCTTGCCGTTCAGCTCGTCGCCCAGATACCAGAGCACGTCCGACACGGGCCATCCCCGCTCCTGCATGTAGCTGCACCGGGCGAAATAGTCGTTGATTGCGCGCATGTGGCGCCACCAGGTCTGTCCGCGCAGGAAGGGCGTACCGATCCCCGGGCCGCCGAACGACGTGCCGGGCGGCAGGAAGGGCCGCTGCGGGTTGTGCGTATAGGTATGATAGACCAAATGCGTCACCCCTTCCGACAGATGGAGGTTGGCGATCTCCTTGAGCATCGTCCAGTGTTCGTCCCACGTATGGGAGAACGACGTGAAGGCCTCGGCCGCGACGCGCGGCTTGCCGTAGAGCCGGGCCGCCGAGGCGGTCGGCTTGACCGGCTTGAAGTTCAGCGACCCCACATACCCTTCGGTGAACGGCTGCCAGAACTCGCACATCGGCACGTCGGCGTACTTGAAATATTCCAGGATGTCGGCCGGGAAGACGTCCCCGGCGGCCGTCTCGTAGGTGACGGACAGCCCGTTCCCGCGGGCCAGGCGGGCCATCGTGCCGTAGAAGTTCTCCGTGAAAAGCGCCGAGATCGTCCCGCGCCAGTCGCGCAGGAAGCGGGCCGAAACCTCCGGATCGTCCACGACATAACCCAGCACGGCCGGCAGCCACCGCCGCAGCGCATAATCGTTCCGCCGGGCGAACTCGCGCTCCATCGCCGGGGTCCAGGTCTGCGTCTCGCACTCCCAACTGTCGAGCAGTATGCCGCCCAGCAGCCCGCCAGACAGCGGTCCGTCGTGCAGCCGGCCGATATACCCGGCGAACTGCGCCTCGGCCCCCGCGGGATCGAGTTTGTTGCACTCCCAGCCCGTGCCTTCGGGAGGCGCGGGCGAATTTCTCCGACCCGTATTGACATGTCCGATGCGCAGCACGGTCCAGCGCCCTGCGGGAGGCGTCCACGCCAGCCCGCCGTCGGGCCGCATCCTGTCCGTCAGGTCCTCGATACGGCCGGGGGCGATCCACGCCGCGGGATTCTGCTTCGGGCAGGCGTTCTCCCGGTCCAGATTGCGGAGGGTCCAGCCCGCCTCCGACTCCCAGCAGTTCTTCCGCGCGGCGGTATAGAATTTCAGCGACCCGAGGGTCATGTGATGGCGGTTCGAAAGCGCCACCCGGTAGCGGGTCGCGGGAAAGGCGTCGGCGCAGGCGAACGAAACCGGCGTGTTGTCCTGCGAGTTGCTCGCCGGAACCTCGGCGTGCAGCACCCGCCTCCGCGAACCGTCCGGCGCCACGGCCTCCACCGTCAGCCCGATCCCCGGCTCGTAGCAGCGGGGATGGTTGATGCTGTTCATGCTCGGCAGCTCGACGGTGCGGACCACGACCGCCTCGGGGAACGTGATCTCGAGCCGCACGGAGTCGCCCGCCGCGCAGGGCGGAAGACGCAGCGGCTCGCGGTTCGTTCCTGCGATCACTTCGCGCCAGGGCAGGTCGTCCCCGCTCTCCACGGCCACGGGCCGGAGCCGCTCGCCCGTGTCGTCGAGCGGCGTCGGGAAGGCCAGCACCGCAATGTCGCGGTAGTCGCGCCACGCCTCGCCGTCCGACACGGGCCGCGGCAGGACGACCGGGCCTTCCCCCGCCGACAAATCCGTGCGGCTCCATGCCAGGTGCCGCATGGCGTTCGACGGTTCGATCCACGGACCGCCCGAGGTCGCCCAGCCCGAACAGTTCTGCATCGTGAAGCGCAAACCCAGCCGCCGAGCTTCCCGGGCCGCATGACGCACCAGCGCGTCCCACCCCGGACTGAGCGCCGGAATCTGCGGATCGACACCCGGCCAGGGGCCGCCGAACTGGCCGTGGAAAAGCTGCACCCCGGAAATGCCCGTCCGGGCGATCGCCTCGAAATCCTCCGTGATTCCCTCGGCCGAGACATTGCCGCCAATGAGGTGGAACCACGTCTGAGGATAGTTGATCCGGGGCGGAGCGACGAACGCCGCCGCGTCCTCCGCGCCGAACGGCCGGCGCAGCGCCGCCGTATCGGGCACCGCGGCGACCTGTCCCTGCGCCGCCGGAAGGGTCAGCAGGACCAGCAGCGCCGTGCAGATCCGCCGTTTCGCATTCATGGCCGTCATCGCGTCACGTCCTTACCATACGACCGGAAATTCGGAAACGCGCAGCGTCGAGCAGCCGTAGGGAATCAGCTCGACCTCCTCCTCGGGGCACGGCGTCGTGCCGACCGAATAGGGCAGCGGCCCGGTCATCTCGTTATAAAGTCCCCAGGCAGGCATCCTTTTGGCTTTCACCCGGATCCGGACCGGAGCGTTCTCGTAGTTCCAGAAATAGCGGCTCCGGGCCTTCGCCGCATCGACCTCGACCCGGCTGTTCTCCGCCGGTTTGTCCGCCACGCGGACCGGCAGACCGTAGTTCCACGCATCGGGCGAGGTCACCTCGTAATACTCCCGGCCGAACTGCCGCACTTCGGCGTCGGGGAACCGCTTCAGCTCCCACTCCTCGCGCATGGCCAGCGCATAGACCAGCGGACCGCGCTCCACGGAGACCGAGTTTTCGTACCAGCGGCTCGTCACGACGCGCATCGGCAGGCGCAGTACGAGGCTGTCCCCGTCGCGCCACTCCCGCTCGACGACGGCGATCGTACCGCCGCCGGGCGACTGCACCCGCTCGCCGTTCACCTCCACTTCGGCGCCTTCGCACCACCCGGGAATGCGGAGGTGGAAAGGAAAGCGCTCGCCGCCGCGGCCCGCCATCCGGACCGAGAAGCGGATCTCCTCCTCCATCGGGTAGGCGGTCTGCTCGGCGATCGTGACCGTCCGGCCGTCGCCCACGCGCAGCGTCACCTCCGAAGGCGAGTAGATCAGCGCGGCGACCCCGTTGTCGGGCGTGGCGAACCAGAGGTGCTGCGCGAATTTCGGCCATCCCTGGTGCATGTTCGAATAGCAGCAGGGGAATCCCGAGAGCGTGCCGAAGACCACGTCGGTCTGCGCGTGCACGGCATCTTCGTAGAAATTGCGCGTGTGGCGCGTCGCCATCACCTGATTGGGCTGCTGGAAATACTGCTTGTACATGAAGTCGTCGGTCACCTGCGTCGGCAGGGCGTTGAAGGCGACCCGTTCGAGGCGGTCGGCGAAAGCCACGTCGCCCGTTATGCCCATCATCTGTTCGAGCGAGAACATCATCTCGACCGCGGCGCACAGCTCCGAGCCCTGCGTCGGATCGCCGCCGTGCAGCCCCTCGTCGGCGCCGTACATCCCCTGCGGCTGGCCGTGGAGCAGCGCCAAATCCGAGAATCCCTTCTTCACGGCGTCGAGATAGCGCCGCTCGGGCCGGCGCTGATAGTAGATCACCGGCTCCTTGAAACCCTGCGCCAGATTGACGCAGTGGATGGAGTTGAAGCGTTTCAGGTCGTCCGATTCGAGGAACATCCCCGTATAGTCGTGCCCCTGCCGGTGAAGCAGATCGCCCAGTTCGAGCAGAAACCCGTCGCCCGTGAGATTATAGAGCCAATAAACCGCCTGCAGGTTGTCGCACGCACGGTAAACGGCCCAGTGCGACCAGTGTCCCAGCGGCTTGTCGGGCAGCGTCTTCAACTGATACCGGAAATAGCGCGTCATGAAGTCGATCACCCGCCGGTCGTTCGTCGCGGAGTAGTACTGTTGCAGGATTTTCAGCACCACCATCCGCGGCCACCAGTCGGCCGAATTGTTCCGCTGGAGGCCGAATTCGCCCGGATAGTCCGTCGCCGGGCCGAAATAGCCGTCCTCGCGCTGACTTCGCAGAATCCACTCGATCCACGGCCGGACCTTCGCCTTGAGCTCCGCGTCGTCGAGCAGCCAGGCCAGCGGCAGCAGTCCGTCGATCCAGTACGGGCCGCGCTCCCACTGGTCGCCGTCGCCGCCCAGCCAGCCGTTGCGCGGCCCCATCACCTCGGGGTAGAGCTCGTCCATGCGGCCCGTGGCGCCCGAACGCTGCCGTTCGAGCATCTCCCCGAGCCACCCCTTCGCCCTGACGGCGCCCAGCGGCAGTTCGACATAGGCTTTCGGCGCCAGCGGCGCCCGGTTGTTCGGATAGTTCGGCGCGGAAGCCCCGGCCGCCGCCCCCGGAACGGAGGCGGCGAAGGCGCACGCCAGCAAAATGCAGAAAGGTCTGTTCATATTTCGGAAAAATTATTTTGAGCCGTCGATTCTCACCCGCTCGAAGCATCTGATGCGCACGGGCCCGAGCAGGCCCGAAACGCGCAGGTATTTCTCGGCGTCCGCGGCGTCGTACTTCGAGACATTGCTCCGCGTGCGGCGCTCCCCGGGCGGCAGTTTGCCGTCGCCGATGAGCCGGTTGGGCCAGAGATTGACCACGTCCACCGACAGGCGGTTCGTCCCGGGCCGCACCCAGCGCGTAATGTCCGCCTCGCAGGGATCGCTCCACGACACGGGAAATTCGTGCCCGTTGAGCCGGATCACCGCCACCTCCTGCACGTTGCCCAGATCAAGCAGCACCTTCCGCCCGCGGAGCTGCGCACGGTCCATGGTGAACTCCTTTTCGTAGGTCGCCGTACCGGAGTAATAGCGGATCTGCGGATCGTCGAACTCCGTCCACGACCGCAGCGAATCGAACCGCACCGGACAGGCGGGCCCCCACGCCGGATCGAAGCGCACGGTCCACGGACCGGTCAGTTCCGTCTCGGCGGGGAGCCGCTCCGCGGCGACATGCGAAACGCCGCCGTCGGACCAGTAAAGCGTATATTCGCCCGGCTCGTACAGGTCGGCGCAGAGCGTCCCGCCGTCATCGGCGAACCCGATCGCCGGGTAACGCGGCACGACGGACTGCGACGGGAAGAGCGGCTCCGTGCGGCGGTCCGCCCGGACGATGTGGCGGACGGGCGGCACATCCTTCGGAAAGACCACGAAACAGGAGCCCTCGGGCGCGAAATGCATCGGAATGCAGGTATAGCCATCCCGTTCGCAGTAGTAGCGCACCGGTTCGATCTCGCCCGTCAGCGGATTCCAGAACTGCGGCGCGCGGCCCGTCACACGGAACCGGCATTCGACCTGCTCGAAGCGGTCGTAAGGCCGGGGCACGTAGCGGTAGAAATAGTCGTCGATCCCCTGCCGGGCGAAGCGGTTCGCCACGAAATAGATCTCCTGGTCGTCGGTGGTGCGGTGGATGAAATCGAGCCGCGTGCGGGGATCGGCCCCCGTGTAGGCGAAGTCGGGCGGCGCGCCGAGCGCCGTCAGCACGTTGCCGAGCTCCTGTCCGCGAATCACCCGGCCCCGGCCGTAGCGGTTCTCGGTCCGGTTCACGCCGTCCATCCAGCCGCCCATGTCGCACCGCCACATGCGGTCGGTTATTTCTTTCAGCTCGCGGTCCCCGTCGGGGTAATGCGCCAACCCGGTGGTCCGCTTCGGAGGATCGCCCACGAGCGTCATGCCGTCGAGCACCATCCGTTCGATCCTGCGCATCACGTCGAGGTCGATCGTCTCGAGCGGCGGCAGCACCAGCACCCGGTACGACATGCCGTCGGGCAGGACGATCCGCTCGTCGCCGGCCACCGACAGCCTCTCGAGCACCACGCTCTTCGAACACTTGTCCCAGTCGTAGCCGAACGGAAAACCGGCCTCTTCCTCCTTCAGAAACACCATGTTCGGCACGTCGTCGCCGTTGTATATCAGCACGTCGGCCACGAACAGTCCCTGCTGCAGAAGGTACGAACAACGGTCGATATAGCCCACGAAATCCCCGGCCTGCTCCCACCACGTCACGTTGCGGTTGAGGTGCGTGCCGGCGAAATACTCCACGCCGGGCCGCCCCCATTCCGCGGGCGAGGAGGTGAAGGTGTGCCACACGAGACGATTGACGCCCGAGCAGAAGACACGGTCGAGCAGCCCCTTGAGCTCCTTCGGCGAGCGCTCCCAATGGGGGCCGATGCTGGTCGGGCCTTCGGCCTCGACGAACCGCCGTCCGTTCGTGTGCGCGACACAGGCGCTCTGCCGCACGGAGAGGCGCGCCCCCTCCGAGGCGACGTGCGACGTGGCCCGCGCCCAGAACTCGCCGTGCGGAATGTCGCACGCGCCCAGGACCTCCAGCGCATCGACCGGCGTGTAGCAGGGTCCGCCCGCCTCCGGATCGGTCATCATGCCGTGGGCGTTGGCCAGCTCGCGGAAAGGTTTGTAGTGGTAGTTCAGAATACAGTCGCTCACCGTGCGGCGCACGTCCTGCAGGAAGCGGTTCGAGACCTCCGGACTCTCCACCACCCGCCCGGTCATCACGGGCAGGTAACGCCACAGGTCGTAGCCGCGGAAACGGCGGAACTCCTCCGGGAAACGCTCCGTCCAATTGACGAGACCCATCTCCCAACTGTCGGTCAGCAGGAACCTGACGCTGTTGCCGGCCTCCTTCGCCGTGCGGATCAGCGGCAGCAGCACGCTGTCGCGGTAGAGCGCGAAGGCTTCCGGGTCGAGGTGATCGAGCGAAAGACCCTCCCAGCCATCGCTCGTCGTCGAGGTGCGCGCCCCGGTGCAGGTCCAGGCGTAGCGGATCACGGTCCACTCCCCTTCAGGAGCGTCCCATACGAGTTTCCGCCCGTCGAAACAGGAGGTGATGTCGAGAATCTCCTCCCCGCGGAGCGGCTCGGCCCCCGCATCGTGATCGAAATCCGCGCTCAGCAGCCCGAGCGGGAAAATCTCCTGAAATCCCAACCCGCTGTAAAACGCCTTCGCGGACCAGTGCGGAATGGCCGCATCCTTCATCGGGGCTCCCTCCGGCGCTTTTCGCACGGCCTGTACGCAGATGTCCCGGCAGACGTACCACGTGGGAGGCTGCGGCAGTTCGACCTCGACCCGCCCGCCGCCCCGGACGTCCGTCTCGGAGTAGGTCAGCCGCTTCAGGGCGCGCTCGGGCGTGACGAATGGACCGCCGGGATTCCATCCGCTCGTGGCATTGACGCTCAGCGTGATGCCCAGCCGGTCGGCCTCGCGGACGGCATGGCGGTACAGTCTCTTCCACCCTTCCGAAAGGAATACCTCCCCGGAACCCGGTCTGGCGGTGACGGGGTTGAATCCTCCGGCGTCGATCAGCGACGCCGAACCGTACCCCTTGGCCTTCATCTCCTCCAGATCGCGCGTGATGGCCTCTTCGGTCGTGTGGCCGTTCAGCCACCACCAGTAGCACGACATGCCGGCCTCGCCGGGCGGCGTGCGGAATTTGCGGGCCAGTTCGGCCGTCGGGGTATCCATGACGGGCTCCAGCCGGAAATCGGCCTGCGCCCCGGCCCGCGGAGCCGCCGCCACCGACAGCAGCAGCGTCAGCACGAGCGCCCGAATGTCGTTTTCCATAATGTCGTCTCGGATTTATCGTCTGCCATTCACAACGCCCTGCGGAGTCCCTCGCTGCGCACGACCCACCCCTTCTCCGGGAATCCGGGGGCATCGCCCGCCGGAGCGCCGTCCCAGCCTGCGGCCATCATCGCCACGGCATACAGCAGTCCGCCGTTTCCCGGGAAGTAGGGGAACGGAGCGCGGCCGCCTCCCACCAGCCCGTGCGGGTCGAAGTCGAAGGCCGGATAGTCGAGCAGGTACTCCACCGCCCGTTCGGGATCGCCCAGCCGCGCGGCGCACATGGCCAGCATCGGGAAGTCCCAGCCCCAGGTTTCGCCGAGCTTCCACTCCGCATGGACCTTCGCCAGCGTGCGCCGCATCGTCGGAATGTCCACGCCGTCGCCCGGTAACATGCCGTAGGCCCCGACGAGCGCCGGATGCTCCCAGTTGTAGCTGGTCCACATCCGCTCGATATTCTCCCACGAGACGTAAACCCCCTCTTCGACCGGAAGCGGGGAGAGCTTGCGGAGCACCTCGTCGTACTCCCTCTTTTCGGGCAGCCCCAGCCGGACGCGCCACTGCTGCGCGAGGCGCAGCCCCGTACGCCAGTAGCTCAGCTCGAACGCCGGATTGATCGTGGTCCGCGGATCGGCGTTCTCGCCCACCACCTGCAGGGGATACCCCAGCACATAGCGGTCGCACACCGCGTCGTAATGCGCGTAGGAGGCCATGAAATCGGCTGTCCCGAACACGACGTCGCGCCACTTCTCCAGTGTCTCGCGCGTCGGGCGGAGCCGGTACTCCAGCTCGGCGTAGAAGATCGGATGGGGTTGCTGCCAGATCAGCAGGGCCGTAGTCTCGAGCGGCCACTCCCACCACGCGTGGTCTCCGATGGTCTTGGGCCAGCGCACGCCGGCATACCCCTGCGCCGCGGCCTTGCGGCGGAAAACGCCGAGGTTGTCCGTAAAGACGCGCATCATCTCCGAAGCCAGCTCCCAGCGGTTCCAGAGCGCATAGTGGGCGCAATGCCACCAGATCATCTCGTAATGATACTTGCCGTACCAGCCGTTGTTCACCAGTCCGCTCTCCTGCGGAGGCAGCGAGCCGGCCTCATTGACCGCCATCACATACTGCGAAAGCACCACGCGCCGCTCCAGTTCGCGCCAGCGCGGATCGCTGCTCTCCGAGAGGTCGATCGCTCCGCCGCTCTCCCAGAAGCGCCGCCAGTGGCGGGCGCTCTCCTCCGCCGTGCGGTCGAACGAGGGCAGCGCGGCGTTGTCCACGATGCGGTCGAAACAGACGACGAACGCGATCTCGTTCCGGCCGGTCTCGGGGACGAACTCATAGCAGTGTTCGGCGGTCCGGCGCAGCCGCACGGGGCTGTCCCAGGCGACGTGGACGTCGTAAACCGTCTCGCCGAGCGTCCGGTGGAAGCTGGCGCGGAAAGCCTCGGAACGCACGTCGGTCCGGTGCTTCCCGGGGCTGTTCCAGTCGGCGGCATCGCTGAATTCGGCGTTCGTCGGAAAAGGGAAGCGGAGCGTAAGCCCCGCGGAGCCGTCGCCCACCTTCGCCGACTCGATCCGCACGGCCACGGCGTCCAGCTCGGGATGCCCCACGGTGGTCACCCGCACGGGAATCCCCTCGACCGTATATTCGCTCGTGGCGATGCCGCTCCAGAGGTCGAGCCGCTGCACGGGATCGCCCAGCTCCTCCAGCCGCACCCGCTCCCCGCCGGTCTTCGTCAGCAGCAGTCCCACTCGGCCGAGATTGATACGCTGGGGGTTACGCACCATCCAGTCGCACAACGCCTTCTGCTCGGGATTCGGAATGTCGTAACGCACCATGCGCCCCTGCGTCTCCCAGACGGCGCCCCGGAACTCCTCGGGGGTCTGCCCCTCGGGCAGCGGAAAACGATACCATCCCCAGTTCGACATCGTGTTCGCATTGTCGGAGAAGGTCTGCAACCCGCTGATATCGAATCCGAAGGCGAACTCGCCGTTGCCGACCTGCGTCGGACCTGGCAGGTTGCGGTCCCGGATCTCGGGATTGTGCCGCGTGACGACCGCCCGGCGGTCGATTCCCCGCGCAGCGGCGGGCTGCCACGACAAGAGCGGACAAAGGGCGAGAAGGCACATCGCGGCCGCGGTACGGCGCGAGCGGAAGGGAAGGATGCGGTTCTTCATAGCGTTTTTCGGGTTGCGGCACGGATCGCCGGGTTCGGACGGATACGCCTCCGCCGAACGGAATCACGGCCCGGCGGGGTTTCCATCATACAAAATTATTCGATATTTTCCGAATTCCGGTTCCGGAATTTGATTTTCGGACTGTAAATTTTGATTCCGGCGGAACGGCCACTCCGTCCACGGGGCGAGCTCCCGCACGCCGGAACGGGCAGCGAAGACGGAGCCGGACCGCAGCGGCGGCACTACCGGAGCTCGAACTCGTAGGTCCCCGAGCCCACCGAGTAACGTATCTTCCCGTCACCGGAGGAGGGAATCGGCGCAATCGACGGAATGTCTCGCAGGCGGACGCCGTTCACGCGGGGATTCCGTCCGACCGCCCCGGCAGGCAGAATCAGCTCGGCCACGGTGTTCGCCGGGACGCGGATCGTCAGCGTACCCCCGCCGTCACGCCGTTTCCATGCCGAGACGATCTCTCCGTAGAGCGACCGGCATCCGACGCTGACCTCCGCGAGCCCCGAATCCAGCCCCGGCTCGATGACGAACTCCCGAAAGCCCGGCTTCGCCTCGTCGGGACGGATTCCGCCGAGGTACTTGTAAAGCCAGAAACCGATATAAGCGCCGTAGGGATGATGGCCGCTTCCGGGTCCGTTCTGGTTGATGGATTCGGACATCGTGCTCCGTTCGCTCTGCACCATGTGGAGCCACCCGGGGCTTTCCAGCCGGGTCAGCATCCGGTAGGCCACGTCGAAGCGGCCGCTGCGGGGCAGGTAGTCCATCGTGAAATTGCCACCGATGAATCCGGCGCTGATATGCCCGTCCCGCAGGTCGATCGCATCGAGCAGCCGCTGCCCGACCTTCGCCTTCAGTGTGTCGGGCACGAGCCCGAGAGCCAGCGGCAGCGCCTGCGCCGTCTGCGAATTCTCCGCATAGATGCCGGTCCGGGGATCGAGGAACTCCCGGTTGAACCGCTCCCGGATCCGTTCGGCGAGCGCCCCGTAATGCTCCGACAGCCGCCGGTCGTAGCCGAGGATTTCGGCGTATTCGGCCAGGCGGCGGCTCATCCAGTAATAGCCCGCGGTCGAGGTCTGCGCCACGGGCGTCAGGTTCGACGCCTGGCTGGTGGTGTCGGGATTCAGGTCGAGCCAGTCGCCCAGCGACCATGTAACGATATGGTCGCGGGCCGTCGAGGTCAGGAAGTCCACATAGGCCTTGAGCGCGGGAAAGGCGTACTCCAGCACCCCGACGTCTCCGGTGTGAAGATAGAGCTTGTCGGTCAGCAGGAAGATCGAACCGCCCCACCACGGATCGTCCCAGTAGTCCAGACTGCCGTCCTCGTGGACATAGCCCCACCCGGCCGACGGCACGGTGGAGGGGATGTGCCCCGTCGGGGCCTGGGCGTCCCGGAAGTCCCTCAGCGCCTTCTTATAGGCGTTCAGCGCATCGAAATTGTAGAGGTAGGACTCCATGACCACCGCCGCGTCGAGCGTCCAGCCCATCTTCTCCCGCGTGGGTTCCTCGCCGGGAATGCCGTGAATGGAGTTCAACAGCGTCCGCCGAACCGCCGCGTTCAGCTCGTTCAGCTTCGGCATGGAGCAATGGAACGTCCCGGCCGACGGCAGGTCCGTATGGACGCATTTGGCCGTGAAATCCTCCGGAGACGGCTCGTAGGTCAGCCCCCGCACCTGCATGTAGCGGAATCCGTGATAGGTAAAACGGGGTTCGAACGTCTCCATGCCCTCCCCGCCGAGAATCAGCAGTCCGGTCTGATAGCGCCCGCGGGTGTGCCACGTGCTGTTCTGCGTATCCAGCGAGCCGTCGGCCTTCAGCACCTCGTTGAACTGCAATTCGACGGTCTGTCCCCGCTCACCCCGCACCCGCGCCTCGACCCAGCCGGTGAGGTTCTCGCCGAAATCCACCAGATAGACCCCGGGAGAGGTCCGTACGACCCGTTCCGCCGGCAACTCCCCGGTCACGCGCATCGGCGGCATCGGGTCCGCCATCAGACGGCCCAACGGAGCGGGAACCCGGCAGACCGGCCGCCACAGGCTGTCGCGGAATCCGACCTCGTTCCAGCCGTGCACGGTCCGGGTGTGGTCGATCGTCTCGCCCGACCGGACGCTGTTGTAAACGATCTCGCCGTGGCCCCACCGCCACGTGCGGTCGGTGGCGATCACCTCGCGCGCACCCGATTCGTACTCGACGACGATATTCAGCCTCACCTTCGGCGGCGTGCGCCAGTTCACGTCGTGCATGCCGAAGACATCCCGCGTCGGCGAGCTGTACCAGCCGTTGCCCAGCACGATGCCCACGGCATTGCTCCCCGCCGCCAGCCGGTCCGTAACGTCGTAGGCCGCATACACCACCCGCTTGTCGTAATCGGTGAACAGCGGGTCCAGGACCCGGTCGCCGACCTTGCGGCCGTTGATATAGAGTTCGTAATAGCCCAGTCCGCAGATGAACGCCGTCGCCCTGCGGACCGGCGAGGGCAGCTCCACCTGCCGGCGCATATATACGGCGGCACTGTCCTCCATGAACCAGTTCTCCCGCTCGGTCCGCCGGTTCGACTTGTACCTGCGGTGCGGCAGCACCTCGGCGAAACGGGAGGACACCCACTCCCCCTTCCAGTCGAACTCGTCGAACAGCCCGGTCCGCCACGATGCCACCGGACTCCAGTCCGATTCGGCGCCGTCCGTGTCCCACACCTTCACCTTCCAATAGTAGTCGCAGCAGGGCAGCAGCGGAACGCCCCCGAATTTCACATGCTGGCTCCGTCCCTCCCGCACGACGCCGGAGTCCCATATATCGCCGCGGTCCGCCTCCAGCAGCTTTCGGTCCGAAGCGACCAGCACCCGGTAGGCTCCCTGCAAATACCCGGGTCTTCCGGTGTCGATCCGCCAGCCCAGCGACGGACGCCGGTCCCCCATGCCGAGCGGCTCCTCCGCGTAATTGCAGGTCAGCCCCAGCGGGCGGGCATCGCGGGCGGCGGCCGCTCCGGCCGAAACCGCCGCAAGGAGAAATGCCAAGGATAAAAATCCGTTTTTCAGGTAATTCATAACACCGGTGTTTTTTTCAAGGGTGAACGCCTCCCGCCCCGGATTGCGGAACGGCAGGCCTCCGGGGTCCGAAGCCCCGCCACGATTCCACCGGCCTCGTTCCGCCCCGCTTCCGGGCGCATTCTCCGGGTTCCGTCCGGAATCCCGGCCGACGGTCCTTCGCCGAACCGGACGTTCCTCCGCCAAAAGGCCGGCAGAGCGTGTCTCACGGCAAAAATACAACGGCACGCCCTGCCGGCCGCCAACAAAAATGCTCTTATCCCATGACAAATTGACACGCGTAAACCCATATCCGCGCATCCGTCCGAAAAGTCGTCCGTCCCGACGCGGACGAACCGCTGCGACGGACACTCCCGGCCGCACGGTCGGCGCCGCGTTCCTTCCGGACGCGGCACGGTCCCCGGCAGGAGGCCCCGCGATGCGGGCAGAGGCCCCCGAAGGGTGCGAAAAGCCCTGCGCATGTTTGCAGATACGCGATTAAATATTACATTTGCGGACGCAGACCGCCTCCTGTCCGACACGGGCGCGGCCGGACAAACGCAGCAGACGAACGGATGACAGCCGCCGAAATACAGGACAACCGGAGAGTTGTCGATTTGCTTCGCAGGGGCGACGAGGCGTGTTTCGACGCACTCTTCCGGCGTTATTACAAACCCCTGTGCGCCTACGCCTCGCGGTTCGTCGCCGTGGACCGGGCCGAGGAACTGGTGCAGGATACGCTCATGTGGGTATGGGAAAGCCGCGATAAGCTGCTGCCCGAAATGCCCCTCAAGTCGCTGCTCTTCACCATCGTCAAGAACAAGTCGCTGAACAGCGTGGCGCGCGACACGATCCGCAGCAAGATCATCCGCCGGCTGGCCGAACAATACGAGGCCCAATTCGACGACCCGGATTTCTACCTCGAAAACGAACTGGCCGACAGACTGGCCGCAGCGTTGAGAAAAATGCCGCCCGAATTTCAGGAGACATTCCGGATGCACCGTCTCGAAGGAATGACCCACAAGGAGATAGCCTCCGCGCTGGGCGTATCGCCCCAGACGGTGAACTACCGCATCGGACAGACCGTCAGAACGCTCCGCGAGGAGCTGAAGGAGTACTGGCCTCTGCTCGTGCTGCTGCTGGGCCAGCGCCTTTCCTGAAAAAAATTCCAAAAAAATCGTTTCTCCGCTTAGCAATCCGCCGCCGCGGATTGTATTACTATACAGAACGACGAAAAAATGACGGATTTCAAACCAGACGAAGGTACGCTGGCCGCCTACCTCGAAGGCAGGCTCGACCCGGAAACGGCCGCAGCGGTCGAAGCGTGGCACGACGCCTCGCCCGAACACCGCAAACGGCTCGAAGAGATCTACTACGTGCTGTTCGTCGGCGACCGGATTTCGGCCGTAGCCGGAATCGACGTGGAACGCTCCCTGAGAAGGGTCAAACGGCGCATGGCCGCCGGCCGCCGGTCCCGCATCCGGCGGCTGGTCTTCCGGACCGCCTCGGCCGCCGCTGCCGTCGTTCTGCTCCTGACGGGCGGCATGACGGCCGTATCGGTCTCGAAACGGCTGTCGCAGCCGACGATCGTCTCGACACAGATGGGCGAACGCTCGCAGGTGGTACTGCCCGACGGCTCGAAAGTCTGGCTCAACTCGTGCAGCCGCGTGGAGTACTCCGCCCCGCTTCTTTCACGCGAACGGCGCGTGAAGATGGAGGGCGAAGCCTACTTCGAGGTGGAACACGACCGGCACGCTCCGTTCGTCGTCAGTACGAACGGACTGAACGTCCGGGTGCTCGGCACACGTTTCAACATCCGCAACGACGACACGAACCACCGCGTCACCACCGTGCTGCTGGAGGGGGCCGTAACGGCCGACACCCGGGAACACCGGTGCGCCCCGATACGCCTGCGTCCGGCGCAGCAGCTCGTCTATGACACCCGGAAAGGAGAGATGCGCCTGACCGACTGCACCTCGGCCGAGGCGTCGATCAGCTGGATCGACGGCCGCCTGCACTTCGACCGCAGCACCTTCGCCGAGATCGTCGCCGAACTGAAACGCTACTACAACGTGGACGTGCACTTCACGGACGCCTCCCTGCGCAACGAACGCTTCTCGGGCGATTTCCACGTCGAGGACGGCATCTACCACATCATGGCCGTACTCCGGCTGACACGGAAATTCTCCTACACGGTGCATGGCAACGACATTTACCTCCACGCCATTCCGCCGAAATAGAAAAGCGGCGGAACGCCGCACATGCACGACCGAAACCAAAAACCGAATTACAAAATGCCAACCGACCTGCCTATGACCGAAACTTAGATCGCCGACCTCCGAAAGCCGCCGTCCGCGGCGGCGCCTCTCCACAACTATTTCTTAACCTAAATTTCGACCAATGAAAAAATCTTATCCTGCAGCAGGCGGGAGAGACCGTGCGGCGTGCGCATGGTTCCGCTGTCTGCTCATCGTACCGATGCTGCTGTTCGGACTTTCCGGCACGGAGGCCGCAGCCCAGACGCAGCCGCTCCGCGTATCCGTTCAGGCGCAAGACGAAGCCATTTCGGAAGTGTTCCGCTCCATCCGGGAGCAGACGGGGTATTCGTTCGTCTATAATAACTCCGACGTCGATCGGGCGCGCCGCGTCACGCTCGACGTCACAGACCAGACGCTGCCGGCCGTGCTGGACAGACTCTTCGACGGTTCGGACATCGCCTACACGATCAAGGACAAACACATCATCCTCTCGAAAAAATCCGTTCCGCAGCCGTCCTCGGGCTCCGAGGGGGGGGGAATTTCCGGCTCCGTCAGAGACGCTGAGGGAGTAGGACTGATCGGCGCCAGCGTCATCATCAAAGGCACGACGACCGGCGCGGCCGTCGATGTGGACGGCAACTTCGTCCTGCCGCAGGCCAGGCCGGGCGACATACTCGTCGTCTCGCTGATCGGCTACCAGACGCTGGAAATTCCCGTGACGGGACAACCCCTGCAAATCGTCCTGAAGGAGGAGAACGAGATGCTCGACGCGGTGGTCGTGACGGCCCTCGGCATCAGGAAGGAGGAGAAATCGCTGACATACAACGTCCAGGAAGTCGGCGGCGAAGTGGTCAATACGGTCAAGGACGCCAACTTCGTCAATTCGCTGGCCGGTAAGATCGCCGGACTGCAAATCAACGCAAGCGCCTCCGGAACGGGCGGTTCCACGCGCGTGGTGATGCGGGGCGTGAAGTCGATCAGCGGCAATAACAACGCACTGTACGTCATCGACGGCATCCCGATGCCCGACCTGCGGTCGTCGCAGACCGAAGGCATCTACGAAACCCCCGACGGCGGCGACTTCGAAGGCATCTCCAACCTCAATCCGGAGGACATCGAGTCCATGTCGGTGCTCTCGGGCGCGACGGCCGCCGCGCTCTACGGTTCGCAGGGCGCCAACGGCGTCATCCTCATCACGACCAAGAAAGGATCGGCAGGACGCGTCCGCGTGAACTTCTCGAACAACACCACCTTCTCGTCCCCGTTCGTGATGCCCGACTTCCAGAACACCTACGGCACGAGCTCCACCTCCCCGTCGATGAGCTGGGGCACGAAGCTCGACTCGCCGACCTCCTACGATCCGCGCGACTTCTTCCAGACGGGATTCAACACCACCAACTCCGTCTCGATCTCGGGCGGCACGGAGCGCAACCAGACCTATTTCTCGGCCGCTTCGCTCAACTCGCGCGGCACAATTCCCAACAACGTCTACAACCGCTATAACTTCTCGGTGCGCAACACGACCCAGCTCGTCAAGGACAAGCTGACGCTCGACCTGGGCGCCTCCTACATGCGCCAATATTCGCGCAATCCGCTGGTGCAGGGTCTCTACCACAACCCGCTGATCGCCGTCTATCTCTTCCCGCGCGGCGACGACATCCGCAAATACCAGATCTACGAACGTTACGACGCCACGGCCGGATACAAGAAACAGTTCTGGCCGCTGGAATTCATCACCGGCGTCGAGAACCCGTGGTGGGTGGTCAATCGCCAGCTCTTCGAGAACACGGCGTCGCGCTACACCTTCAACGCCACGCTCAAGTGGGACATCGCCGACTGGATCAGCGTCATGGGCCGCGTCAGGACCGACAATACGGCGATGAACTACACGCGCAAGATCTACGCCTCGTCGAACACCCTCTTCGCATCGGAGTACGGCAACTACCTCGACCACAAGGTGAACCACAACAACTTCTATGCCGACGCCCTGCTGAGCATCGACAAGCGGTTCGTCGATGACAGGCTCTCGCTGCAATTCAACCTCGGCGCGAGCCTCATGGACGACAAGAACAACGGTTCGGGATTCGAAGGCCATCTGGCGACCCTTCCGAACAAGTTCTCGCTCTACAACATCGACATGTCGCACTCGCAGACCAAGCCCTACGCCGACCGTTACCACGACCAGGTGCAGGCCATGTACGCCACGCTGCAATTGGGCTGGAACGGGATGCTCTACCTCGACGTGACGGCCCGCAACGAATGGGTCTCGCAATTGGCCGGAACCCCCGACGTCAATATCTTCTACCCCTCGGTGGGTCTCTCGGCCGTCATCTCCTCGATGACCGACCTCTCGGCCGCGGGCATCTCGTTCCTCAAGGTGCGCGGATCGTACGCCGAAGTGGGCAACGCGCCGCAGCGGTTCATCACCGGCGTGAACATCCCGCTCGCCACGGGCGGCGTCATCTCGTCGTCCACCTACGCCCCGGCGGTCAATCTGACGCCCGAGCGTACCAAGTCCTTCGAGGTCGGCCTGAACGCCAAGTTCCTGGGCAACAAGATCTGGCTCGACGCGACCTATTACAACACCAACACCTACAACCAGCTCTTCGAGTACGACGCACCGCCCAGCACGGGCTACAAGAAGGCCTATATCAACGCCGGCAAGATCAACAACTGGGGCATCGAGGCCGTGGTCGGCTACAAGAACCGGTGGGAAGAGTTCGCATGGTCCACGAACGTCAATTTCTCGATGAACCGCAACAAGATCAAGGAGCTGGTTCCCGAAGGCACGCGCGACGTATCGGGCAACCTGGTGGATATCGACGAGGTGAACATGGACTACGGCGGCTACCGCATGAAGGTCAAGGCCGGCGGTTCGATCGGCGACTTCTACGTAACGGGCCTCAAAACCGACGACTACGGCCGCATCTACGTCGATCCCAACACGAATACCGTCACGACCGATCCCAACACGTGGATCTACGGCGGCAACACCGAAGCGCGCTTCCGCCTGGGATGGAACAACCAGTTCTCCTACAAGGGCGTATCGCTCGGCGTGCTGATCGACACGCGCATCGGCGGCCAGGGCGTATCGGCCACGCAGGCCCTGCTGGACCGCTGGGGCGCCTCGCAGGCTTCGGCCGACGCCCGCGACGACGGCGGCGTATGGATCTCGGAGGACCAGAAGCTGCCCGACGTGCAGACCTTCTACTCCAACAACGGAAACGGCATGTCGATGCTCTCGCACTACGTCTATAACATGACCAACGTGCGGCTGCGCGAACTCTCGATCGGCTACGACCTCCCTTCGAAGTGGTTCAACGACAAGGTGGGCATGACCGTATCGCTCGTGGGACGCAACCTGTGGATGATCTACAACAAGGCGCCCTTCGATCCCGAAATCACCGCTTCGACCGGAACCTATTACCAGGGACTCGACTACTTCATGCAGCCCAGCACCCGGACTTTCGGTTTCAGCGTAAGACTCCAATTCTAAAACCCAAGACCTCATGACACGAATCAACCATATCAAACTGGGACTTCTCTCCGCAGCGGCGTGCATGGCGGCCTCCTGCACGGGAGACTTCGACTCCTTCAACACCAACCCCGACGCGGTGCAGCAGATCGACGTGAAGAACTACATCACCACGATGGAGCGCGACGCCGTGATTCCCACCAGCGACGAGGGCGCGAACGAATACCAGCGCGCCTGCAACCTGATGGGCGACACCTTCGGCGGCTATTTCGCCCCGATCCAGGCCTTCAACGGAGGCAGCTACACCTGCACCTACGACCTCGACGGCACGGACTACAACAACGTCCCCTTTTCGGTGGCCTTCACCAACGTGATGCCCGCATGGCTGCAACTCAAATACGCCCATGAGAACGGACAGATCACCGACGACATCTTCGCCGTGGCCGAAGTGATCCGCGTGATGGCGCTCCAGCGCGCCACGGACATCTACGGCCCGATCCCCGTGTCGCATTTCGGGGAGACCGAAAACCCCTACGAGTCGCAGCAGACCGTCTATGAGAATCTCTTCCGCGATCTGGACGCGGCGATCGCCACCCTGACCGAATACGCCACCAACTCGGCCGACGCGCATCCGCTCGAAAAGGTGGACGCCATCTACCAGGGCGACTATCCGAAATGGCTCAAACTGGCCAACTCGGTCAAACTCCGTATGGCGATGCGCATCCGCTTCGTCGAGCCCGGCAAGGCGCAGGAGTATGCCGAAGCGGCCGTGGCGGCGGGCGTGATGGAGTCCTCCGACGACGGAGCATGGCTCAAAACCTCGGGGTCGATCGTGATCTTCAATCCCCTCGAGGAGGTGTGGAACGCCTACGAGGACACCCGCATGGGAGCGACCATCGACGCCTATATGAACGGGTACGACGACCCCCGTCTGCCGATCTACTTCAAGGGCAGCGAGCTGGACAGCAAGTACCACGGCGTGCGCAGCGGCCTGAAGTCGATGCTCAAGGAACACTACACGCGCCTGTCCGTACCCAATGTCGCAAAGACGACGCCGGTGGTGTGGATGCTGGCCTCGGAGGTGGCCTTCCTGCGCGCCGAGGGCGCCATGCTCAACTGGGACATGGGCGGCAAGGACGAGGATTTCTACAAGAAGGGCATCGAACTGTCGTTCCTGGAGAACGGCCTTTCGGCCGGCGATGCCGCCGCCTACGCCGAGAGCGACGCACAACCGGGAAAATTCGAGGACAGCTCGGAAAGCACGAACAAGTACAACTACGCCCAGCCTTCGACAATCACCCCGAAGTGGAACGCCTCGGCCGGAGACGAGGAAAAACTCGAGCGCATCATCACCCAGAAATGGCTGGCCATGTACCCCAACGGACAGGAGGCCTGGTCGGAGTTCCGGCGCACGGGGTACCCCAAACTCATTCCGATCGTGGACAACATGAGCGGCGGCAAGGTGGCGACCGACGAACAGGTGCGCCGCATGACCTTCCCGCGTTCGGAGTACTCGAACAACCTGACGGGCGTACAGCAGGCCATCTCGCTGCTCGGAGGCCCGGACACGGGAGGCACGCACCTCTGGTGGGACAAGAAAAACCGATGACCTGAAAATCCTTAAAGCGACAAACAACCATGAAAAACTTCCTGAAATACGCAGTGAGCTGTCTTGCGCTGGGAGCGCTGCTCGCCGGCTGCTCGGACTGGGTGGAATCCGAGCGCGTAATCACCCAGCATCCCGACGAGCAATCGCCCATCCTGCGCGACAACGCCTATTACGCCGCCCTGCGCGACTGGAAACGGAACACCAAGCACAAGATCGCCTTCGGCTGGTACGGCTCCTGGACGGCCGTGGGCGCCTCGTACCAGACCCGTCTGGCGAGCGCCCCCGATTCGATGGACATCATCTCGATCTGGAGCCAGTGGCATTCGCTGACGCCCGAACAGATGGCCGACAAGGAGTTCGTCCAGAAGATCAAGGGTACGAAAGTGACCTTCACGATCTTCGCCCACGAAGTGCCCGACGAATTCCTGGTGGACGGCGAGGTGACCCCCGAAGGGCTGGCCACCTACGCGAGGGCCTACGCCCGGGACTCGATGAACAAGTACTCGTACGACGGCATCGACCTCGACTACGAACCGGGATTCGGCGGCACGGGGCCGCTGGTGGGCCATGACAACGAGAACATGAAGATATTCTGTCAGGAGCTGAGCAAGTACGTGGGTCCGAAATCGGGTACGGGACGGCTGTTCATGATCGACGGCGTACCCTATGCCGTGCACAAGGAGATCGCCGAACTGTTCGACTACGGCATCGTGCAGGCCTACAATTCGAGCGGTTATACCGACTTGCAGAACCGTTTCGACAATGCCTACGCCAAGGGCTGGAAACCCGAACAGTACATCTTCGCCGAAAACTTCGAATCCTTCTGGAAGAACGGCGGCGTGACGCACACGTGCCGCGACGGACAGGTGGTCAATTCGTTGCTGGGCATGGCCCGCTTCAACCCCGAGCAGGGCTACTGCGGCGGTTTCGGCGCCTACCACATGGAATACGAGTACGGCAACTCGGCGATGCCCTACAAATACATGCGCGAGGCGATTCAGGACGTGAATCCCGCCGGCGGGTCGATCGTGGCCTCCTTCACGAAGAACGACATGCCCGAATATTCGTTCCTGATCGAGAGCGACGGGTCGATCTCGGGGTCGATGGACGAGAAGGTGCAGCTCACGCTCTCGCAGAAGGCTCCGGCCGATCTCACGGTTTCGCTGGCGATGGACAACTCGCTCGTGGAGACCTACAACCTGAAGAACGGCAAGTCCTACCTGACCGTCGATCCGGAGCGGGTGTCGCTCGGCACGCTCGAAATCAAGGCCGGGGAATTCCTGTCCGGCGAAGCTCCGGTCGGGTTCGACGCCGCAGGCGCCGCGAAGGGCGAGTACCTGCTTCCCATCGTGGCGGAACTCCCCGAAGGGGGCGCATACGTCTCGAAGAGCGACCCGATGGTGCGCTACATCGTCATCCGGGTCTCGACCATGGACATCGACACCGAAGCCACGGCGCTCACGGGCACGAAGATCGAACCCGCGGCAGGCTGGACCATCTCCTGCTATCAGGGAACCAACTCGTCGGGCGCCACCGGCGTCTGGAACTGCGACACCGACGAACAGAAATCCAAAATGTTCGACGGCAAACTCGACGAACAGTGCTGGTACGCAAGCAGCCAATCCTTCTCGTGGGGCTACGGCGGCAACTTCATCATCGGACTGGACAAGACGTACGACGTGAGCGGCTTCCGCTGGCACTACTACTACGAGGACTCCAACCCGCAGATCACGGACGTCCGGTACAGCGAAGACGGAAAGAACTGGACCAGCCTGAGCAATCAGGTGGCGTTCGTTCCCAAAGTCACCGACCAATGGAAGATCTTCCAGTTCAAGGAGGCCGTGAAAGCCCGTTACATCCGGGTGTACGTGGGGAACGTCTCCGGTTTCACGAGCATGAACGAGGCGGAAATCCACACGCCCGCAAACTAACGACATAAAAACCCGACAAAACCATGAAACTGAAATATTCGATCGCTCCGCTGCTGTTCGCGGCCCTTCTTTCGGGAACGGGCTGTCAGGAAGAGGCGGAGGTATATCCGGCGGTCTATATGACCGACGCCCAAAGCAACCCCGACAAGTCGATGACGGTCGAAGAGGCCCCGGCCAAAACGTCGTTCACGGTCTCCTCCTCGGAGCTGGCCCGGCAGGACGTACACGTGAAGATCGAGGTGCAGCCGCAACTGATCGACGCCTTCAACCGGAAATACGGCAAGAACTACCGGGTTCCGGCCGAAAACTGCTATGCGATCAGCGCGACGGAAACCGTCATCGAAGCCGGCTTCAGCACGTCGTCTCCCGTGGAATTCACGGTGACGAGCATCGACGGATTCGCCGAAGGCGTGACCTACTGCGTACCTGTCAGCATCACCTCCGTATCGGGCGGCATGCGGGTCCTCGAACCCTCGCGCACGCTCTACATCGTGCTGAAGACACCGGTCATCAGCAAGGCGATCTACCTCGGTTCGGGGAACGTCTATAAAGTGCCCTCGTTCCAGGAGGACACCAATCTCGCGGCGCTTCCGCAGCTCACGCTCGAGGCACGCGTTTACATGGAGCGCTTTGCCAGCTCGGATCCCTACATCAGCTCGATCATGGGCATCGAGGGAGTCTGCGGCGTGCGTTTCGGCGACGTGAAGATCGACCCGAACGTACTCCAGATATGCCACGGCGACTACCAGCCGGCAGCGACCGACAAACCCTTCGACACGGAGAAGTGGTATCACGTGGCCGCCGTATGGACCGGCTCTTCGTGGGACATCTACATCGACGGCATCTACGCCACCGGCGTTCCCACGCAGGGCGAGACCGTGGATCTTTCGAGCGACAACTCGGGCGGCTTCTATCTGGGCGCCTCCTACGGCGGCGGCCGCTACATGTACGGCTACATCGCCGAGGCCCGCGTATGGACCCGCGCGCTGTCGCAGTCGGAGATCGCCAACAACATGAACTACGTCGATCCCGCTTCGGACGGTCTGCTCGCCTACTGGCGCATGAACGAATGGGAGCCGAACGAAGACGGTTCCGGCAATGTCGTGCGCGACGAAACGGGGCACGGCTACGACGCCATCGGAGGAAGCTCCGACCCGCAGATGATCGACACCAAGTGGAACTGATCCGCCGTTCCACGGACTGAAACCCGAGCGGCCCGGCAGCATCCGTTGCCCGGCCGCTCGGTCGTTTCGGCCCCGGCACATCCCCGGCCGGTCCGGACATCCGCCCGAAGAGCCGTCCGCCCCGGGATTTGGCCCCCTGCGCAAAAATCGCTATCTTCGCGGGAGAGGAGAAACGGACACGGCCATGAAAACCAATCGGGAGGAGATTCTGCAGAACTGTCTGTCGGTCTTTGCGACCATGAACTACGAAAGGGCCAGCATCACGGAACTGTCGCGGGCCTGCGGGCTGTCGCGCATGGCCATACACCACTATTTTCCCAACAAGCAGGCCGTATTCACGGCCGTCGTGGACCGCTACGTCTTCGGAGTGCAGGACCCGGCCAACAAGTTCGGCGCCTCGGAGGGCTCGCTCGCGGACTTCATCGACAACTACCTCGACGGCATCGTCCGCACCATGCGGCAGATCGTCGGTCTCTGTGCCGGAAAAACGGAGGGGGGGGGAGCCGTGGCCCCGAATTTCCACTACTTCAACCTGATGCTCCAGACCCGGCGGTACTACCCCGGCGCGGAGCGGAAATTCGAACAGCTCTACCGGAAGACGCGCACCTACTGGCGCAAAGCCGTGCAGCGGGCCGCCGAGACGGGCGAAGTGCGCCCCGACATCGACGTCGCGCGCATCGCCGACATGTTCCATCAGATTCACTTCGGGCTTTCGTTCGAGCAGGCCATGCTGCAAGGGCTCGACATCGGCACGCTGGCCGGGCAGTTCCGCCAGCTATACGAGCTTATCCGGGCCTGATCTCCGGAAAGGCCGACCGGCACGGTCGCCGGGAGCCCGAAAAGGCGCGAACCGGCAGAACGAATCAATATCCTGACATACAACAAATTGCCTTCGCACGAGGGGGGGCTGCGCCCGACCCCGGAAACGGGCCGTTTTTTTCTCAAAAAAACATACGACCGTATAATTATCTGCCGTCTTTTTCCTATATTTGTACTCGCAGACACAATCCGAAACGAAACACACACCGAAAAACACCATGAGAACCTTCAACTACACCCCGTCCAGCCCCTTCTCGGGCAAACTGACGAACCTCGGCATCTCCCTCGTGATGATCGTCTTCCCGCTCGTCGCCCCGTTCGGCATCCGCATCGGCAGCATGCGGATCCTCGGACCTACGGCCGTCACGATCCTCTTTGTCGCGGGAGGCGCCGTACTGCTTCTCTGCACGCTGCTCGAAATCCGGAAGGCCCGCGCGCTGGCCGCCGCCGGAGGCCGAATCACCATAGACGGCGACCGGGTGACCTTCCCCGTCGTGCGCAAGGGCGCGGTGACGGAGGAGACGCTGCTCATCCCGCAGGTCGAACGCACGAAATTCGACGAGGAGGAGAACGAATTCGAAATCGCGCTGCCGGACGCGCACCACACCTTCAACGCCGGGTACTTCGACTCGGAGGAGGAGTTCGAGGCGTTCCGCGCCCTCTTCGAAAAAGCCTGACACGCGGACCGGAAGGATTCCCCGGAAATGCGGACCGCCTTCCGTTCCGGAAGACAGTCCCGCGTCCGCGGCATCCCGGCAATCTTTTCCGTATCATCTCAAAACCATAACGAAATATGCGAAAACCGCTTATCTGCGCCGTCGCGCCGCTGCTCGCCGCCGCGACCGTTTCCTGCTCGATGATCTCGGGCTATTCCACCGACGAGGCCGCGAGCTACGCCCGTGCCGTCGAGCTGGTGAAAACCAACGTGGACACCGACAAGTTCAAGATCTACTCGATCGACTTCTTCGAACGGGAGGCTCTGTCGGACGACCTGTTCCTCGTCTCGGTGAAGATGGTGAACCGGGACGACCGGGCCTTCAGCCAGACCTACTACCTCAACGGGCTGGAACCCACCGATCTGGACGACGTATCGTTCGACGCTCCGAAATACGAAACCACCGCGGGCATCGACCCCGGAACGATCGACCCGGAAGAGATCGCCGCTCAGATCGCCCGGGCCAAGACGATGCTGCCCGAGGGGCACACCTTCAAGTCGGTCGGCAACTACACGATAGAGGAGGCCGTTCCCTCGGACAACGATTATCTCAACAGGGGCAAAGAGTTCGGCGGACGGACCGCCTCGTTCGTCGTCCGCTTCACCGAGGACGGCAAGGAGACCGAATCGAGCGCCGGCAAGACCTCCTATATCTACTACGAAGCGCAGGTCACCGTCGGAGAGGACGGACAGCTCTCTATCGAAGCGAAATAAACCCACATAACGTTCCGAACCCATGAAAACCACACACGCATACGTCGCTCCCGCGATCGGCTCCACGCAGAGCAAGGTCAGCATGGAGGCCTGGGAGCAGAGCCTCGAACGCTACAACGAAGGCAAACACCTCGAAGCGTTCCACCTGCTGCTCGACCACCTCAATCCCGGATTCCGGGCCAAGTACGGCAATGCCGACGGCACGGAGTTCCACATCCCCCACGGCTCGATCCTGGTCAATATCCTCGTCCGCGACGGACGGCTGGAGGTCCATGCCGATTTCCTCCGTCTCCCCGAAAAGGGCCGCGTGGCCATGCTGCGCCAGGTCGCCGACCTGACGCTCAACCGCCTGCTGCTGCCGCGCTTCCGCAAGGAGGGCGACCGCCTGCGCATGGAGTACGTCTGCCCGCTCGCGCAGAGCCATCCCCACAAAATCTACTTCGTACTGCGCAACATCTGCCACGTCGGCGACCGCTACGACGACGAGTTCTGCACGAAGTTCGGCGCCGAGCGCTGCTACGAGCCGCGCGTCACGCCCTACTCCGCCGAGGAGTGCGCCCGGATCGTCGAGGCCATCCGCGCCACCTGCCGCGAGACGCTCGACGCGGTGAAGGAGTACGACGCCGAACGCAAGTACGGATACTCGTGGAACGTGATCGACACGGCCTTCTACAAGATCAGCTACTTCGCGCAGCCGCAGGGACAACTGTCGAACGACCTGGACAAGGCGGTGGACGACATGGACCGGGAGCTGCCCGTGGCGGAGCTCGTCGCCAAAGGACGGGCCTTCCTCGAGAAGCTGCTCGCGACGCCCGGGGAACAGCTCGCCGCCGACCTCTACTTCGTCGATACGCTCGTCTCGACCAAGCGCCGTTCGTCGCTGGCCAACGTACAGGAGAACATGAAGGACCTCTACCAGGAGGCCACCGAGGCGATCGAGGCGGAGAATTACGAACGCAGCGTGGTGCGCATCCTCTACAAGTTCTACGAAATGTACTTCTACAACGACGTGCAGGACGACATCAACACCGTCGTGGCCCGGGCGCTGAAACAGTCGGCCGGGAAACCGATGGAGGAGGCGTCGGAGATTCTCTACGCGGCGCTCGAAAAGCTCATGGACGACGATCTGGAGGAAGACGGGCCGGATTTCTTCTCCGGAGCCGCCGGCCTCGACGGCGGGACGGCGGAGGCCGCCGCGGAGCAGATCGCCCGGATGCAGCAGACGGCGGCGGAGATGCAGTCGCAGGTGGCCCGGATGCAGGCCGACATGCAGGCCGCCATGGCGCGCGGCGACATGACCGAATACATGCGGCTGGCGATGGAGTTCCAGCAGAAGATGATGGAGCAGGCGCTCAAGGATCAGCAATAAACCGTCAAAAAACAGGCACATACCATGGAAAACAATATCTTTCAGTCGATCTTCAAGGTGACCCACTCGGGCGGGTCGGGCAGCTGCTTCTACCTCAAGTCGCGCGACCTGTTCGTCACCAACTACCACGTCGTCGAGGGTTACCGCACCGTGGCGATCCACGACAACGACCGCAACCCCTACCTGGCGCACGTGGTCGTGGTCAATCCGCTGCTGGACATCGCGCTGCTGGCCGCCGAGGGGAACTTCGCGGCACTGCCCGAAATCCCGCTGGCCGACGACGAAACGGTCTCCGTAGGCCGCAAGATCTACGTCGCGGGATACCCCTACGGAATGCCCTTCACCATCACCGAAGGCTCCGTCTCCGCCCCCAGGCAGCTCATGGAGGGACAGTACTACCTCCAGACCGACGCCGCGGTGAACCCCGGCAATTCGGGCGGCCCGATGCTCAACGACCGCAACGAAGTGGTCGGCGTGACGGTCAGCAAGTTCACGCAGGCCGACAACATGGGCTTCGGTATCCGCGTGGAGACGCTGCGCAAGCTGCTCGACTCGCTCGGCGAGGTGGACCGCACGCAGTTCCAGGTGCAGTGCGGCAGTTGCGACGAGCTAATCGCCGAGGAGGAGGAGTTCTGCCCCTCGTGCGGCGACAAGCTACCCGAAGGGGCCTTCGACGAGCGCGAGGAGTCGCCCCTGTGCGGCTTCGTCGAGAGCGCCATCCGCGAAATGGGCATCGACCCCATACTGGCGCGAGACGGCTACGATTCGTGGCTCTTCCACAAGGGCAGTTCGGAAATCCGCATCTTCGTTTACGACGGCGCCTACCTCTTCTCCACCTCGCCGATCAACCTGTTGCCCAAAAAGGAGGTGGAACCGGTGCTCGACTACATGCTCTCGGAGGATTTCGGTCCCTACAAACTCGGCATCGAAGGGCGGCAGATCTACATCGCCTACCGCATCCACCTGTCGGACATCACCGACGCCTCGGAGGAGGAGATCCGGCGCAACATCGTGAACCTCGCGCTGAAGGCCGACGAGATGGACAACATGATGGTCGAACGTTTCGGCTGCGAATTTTCGGAATACTCCAAAGCGGACGCCCGATGAAACGGCTGACCGCGCTGCTGTTCGTCCTCCTGCTGCCGGGGCCGTTCCGCGCGGCCCCGCGACGGGCGACGCAGGCGGAATGCGTCCGGAGCGACGTGCGGAAGGCTCCGCCCGCGGAACGGAATCCCGACGCCCGGCGGGAACGGACGCCGGAGAGGGCGGAGCGCTACTCCTCGGAAAACTGGCCGACGGACGACGATGCCGCCGTGCAGCGGCGGCTCAGGCCCCTGCACCGCCCGCGCGTGGGATTCCGCATCGAACAGGCGGCGCACGCGGGCGATTCGCTGTGGATCGTCGTGCGCATCGCCGTCCCGCACGGAGCCATCCGCCGCGGTGAGTGTTTCGAGGCGTCCTTCCTTCTGCACACCGATCTGCGCGACCCGGATGCGGTCGGCACCGAGCTGAACCGGATCTCCCTCTGCGGCGGCAGGAGCGCTCCGCAGGAATCCCCCACCGACGGACAGGGACCGGCGGCGGAGTTCGAGACCCGGCGGCGGCAGGTCCGCCACCTCTACTACTCCTGCAAGCTGGCCTTCGACCCGCGGCTCGAAGAGCATCCCTTCGTCGGCATCGTCCCGTCGCTCGCCGGACGAGGCTGCCGGTTCGACTACCAGGAACTTTTGCTGCCGTTCGCCTGGCGCACCGGACCGCAGGAGTGGAAGGGCGCCGAAGGGTTGCAGCAGCAGGAGCTGCTGGAGCATTCGCCCCGTTCCTATTGACATGAAAGGGCTGTTTCTGAGCATGACGCTGCTGCTCTGCCCGCCGCCGTACGGAAATGCGGAGGCAAGTGCGGCGACGGCATCGCAGGAAGCGTCCGATCCCCGCTTCCGTGCGGAGCTGGACACCCTCGGCGGCCTTCGTGCCGGAGTGGAGTACACGCTGCGCTACGAATGCACCGCACCCTGCGATTCGATCCGGCCGCCCTGTTTCCGGGAGCCGATCGAAACCGTCGGGGAGGCGACGCACTACCGCGGGACCCGCCTGGAGCTCATCGACGGCCGCCGGCGCAAATACACGACGCAGGGCCTCTCTCTCCGCATCCGGTTCACGCGGGAAGGAGTTGCCGAAGTGCCTTCCGCCACGACACGGATCGGCGGCCGGAAGTACGCGACCCCGGCGGTGCGCGTCCGTGTCGGACCGCCCCGGCAGGACTCGCGGGACATCCGCTGCCGCTTCGAGCTGCGTCCCGAACATCCGCAGGCGGGAAGCGAATTTACCGTCGCGCTCGTCTGTACGGCACGGCCCGACAACGGCGATCCCGGAATCGCCGCCGACGGACTGACCTTCCGGCGGAGCGGATCCGGAGTGCAGACCGGAACGGACGCCCCCCGCTACGAATACACCTTCCGCGTCCGGGCCGAACGGGAGGGGCGATACACGATCCGGACCGCAGGTCTCCGCTTCGGCGGACGCGAATACGCCCTGAGCCGGGAGGTCCGGATCGGCCGGACCGGAGCCGACGCTCCCGACCCCGACAGCCCCGAATCCCGGGACGCCCGCCCCGCAACAGGCCGCGCCTCCGATTCGGAGCACCCGTTTTTTCTCCTTTTCGGAGGACTGCTGACGCTCATGGCGGCCGAATGGCTGGCCGTCAGGCAATTCGTCCGGCACGAATGCGACGAACCGCTGGCGGATTTCGTCCTCCGCACCGGCCGCCTGCCGCTGACCGCATGGCAGGCTTCGACCCATTACGGACTGCCGCTGGTCCTCGTCCTGCTGCCGGCGGTCATTCTCGCCATCGCCGGATTCACCGACGGATTCTCCCGCGCGACCTTCGCCGCCTTCCCGTGGAAACGGTGCGCCGCGCTGCCGCTCGTGCTGGCCGTCATCACGGCCCGCCGCCAGTACCGCAAGCTCCGCTGCACGCCGGTCCGCACACCGCTGAAGGCCGGGGATTTCGGCCCCCTGCTGAAGGAGCTGTGCCGGCTTCACGGGTGGGAACCGCTCCATTACGGCACGGATTGCTTCGTCGGACGCACGCACCCCGGATTCCCGATCCCTTCGTGGGGCGAACGGCTCTACGTCGTCTTCGGCAAAGGGGAGGTGCAGATCAACAGCATCAGCGATCCGGACGAGCGCACGGCGATCTCCTCCTTCGGCCGCAACCGCCGCAACATCCGCCTGATCCGGGAAGCCGTCGAACGCGCCCGGAAGGCATGACCCGGCGGCCGGCCGCCCCGGAAGCTACGCGGAGACCGCCTCCGATCCCCGTTTCGGTCCGCCCGAGCGGAACTCCGTCGGGGAAATGCCCGTGTACTGCTTGAAATAGCGCCCGAAAAAGGACTGGTTCGGAAATCCGAGCGCATCGGCGATCTCCTTGACGCTCAGAGCGGGATCGGAAAGCATCTTCTTCGCCTCGGCGACGACCGTGGCCGTAATCCACCGCAGGGCGGAGCGGCCCGTCTTCTCGCGCACGACCGTCGAGAAGTAGCGCGGCGTCAGACACTGCTGCCCGGCGTAGAAGGCCACTTCGCGGTGCACCCGGAAGTTCCGGTGGAGCGAGATGAGGAACTGCTGGAAAATCCGGTCCTTGCGCTCCTGCGGCAGCGGGCGGATCGGCCGGCTCGAGAAATAGGCCTGCATGATTTCGTAGCAGACCGCCTGCCCCAGCGCCGAGAGCAACTGCCGATAGACCGTATCGCCGTGCGCCGCAGCGGTATATTCGCCGGCCTCGGCCTCCCGGTTGCGGACGGCGGCGATCAGCTCCCCGATCCGGACCCGCTGTCTTCCGTCGAGCGAGATGCAGGGGTTTTCGAGGATGAAGACCTGGTTCCGCGCATTGGAGACCTGATTGATGACCGGAAGCACGAAATCGAAATCGGCCACTCCGACGACGCATTGCAGGTCGTCGCTTATTTCGTGGATATAAGTGTGCGAAAAGGGCGGATAGATGTAGATGTCCCCCGTCCGAATCTCATAGACGCGTTCGTTCAGGGCCAGGTCGATTCTCCCCCGCGTACAGTAAAGAAAGCCGTTCCGGTCGAGGTGCACCACCGGCCCGAAGGTTTCGATCGAGGCTTTGTCCATATCGAAAAGGCCGATGCCCGGAATATCCGACGGATTGATCATAGATTCGACATTTTGCACAAAATAACGAAGAATCCGGCTTCTTCCGACGCTCCGGAACAAACATTTTGACAAGAATCGAACAAATAGGACAACTCCCGCTCACTATCATACTTTCCGGGGTTGCCGCAACCCCGTACATTTGTAACCGAACAATACCGGAACTTATGAAAACGAGAATCGGACTTATCTGCGCCGCCGCGCTGCCCGCGCTCCTCCTGCAAGGATGCGCCCCGCACAGGGACGGCGACAACCGGCCGCCGGCCGTACAGGTCGATACGGCCGAAACGTACGGCTCCGGCCGTACGCTGGAGTTCCCCGGGCGCGTGAAGGCCGCCGAGGAGGTAAACCTGGCTTTCCAGATCCCCGGCACGCTGCTGCGCGTCCACGCCGGACAGGGCACGTCCGTCCGGCAGGGAGAGCTGATCGCCGAACTCGACGAGAGGGACTACCGGCTCCGGCTCGAAGCCGTCGAGGCCGAATACGAAAGCATCCGCGCCGAGGCCGAGCGTGTCATCGCCCTCTACGCCGACAGCGTCGCCACGCCCGACGCCTACGACAAGGCGCGCTACGGGCTGCGGCAGATCGAAGCCAAATACGAAAGCTGCCGCAACCAGCTCGCCGACACGAAGATATATGCCCCGTTCGACGGTATCGTGCAGCGCCGGCTGTTCGATCCGCCGACGGTCGTCGCCGCGGGAATGCCCGTCGTCACGCTGCTCTCGGGTTCCGCACCCGAAATCGAGATCAACATCCCCGGCTCGGAATACGTCCGCCGCGGCGAATTCGCCGCATTCGAGGCGGCGTTCGACTTCTGGCCCGGACGGCGGATTCCGCTGCGGCTGCTGAGCGTCGCCCCCAAGGCCAACGCCAACCAGCTCTACACCGTCCGGCTGGGGATTCCCGCCGGAACGGACCCGATGCCCGCCCCGGGCATGAACACGATGGTCAGCGTCTCGTACCGTCCTGCGGACACCGGACGGACGAGCGTCCCGGCCACGGCGCTCTTCCGCGAGGGGGACGCCTCCTGCGTCTGGGTCTTCGCAGCCGACAGCACCGTGCATCGCCGCGCGGTCGCCGTCGAGAGCCTGCACACCGACGGGCGGGCGGTCCTCTCGTCGGGACTCGACGCCGGGGAGCGGATCGTCTCCTCGGGCGTACACCGGCTGCATGAGGGGCAGAAAACCGCTCCGCTGCCCGCCGAATCGGAAACCAACGTGGGAGGACTGCTATGATCGACTTCGGAAAGTGGGCTTTCGCAAACAAGAAGCTCGTTTACTTCCTGCTCGCCGTGCTGCTGGCCGGCGGTGCGCTCGCGGCCTACGACATGCCCAAACTCGAGGACCCCGAGATCAAGGTCAAGATGGCGATGGTCGTGGCGACCTACCCCGGCGCCTCGGCGCACGAGGTCGAGATGGAGGTGACCGACCCGCTCGAAAAGAGCATCCGCGCGATCGGCGAGGTGGACAACGTATCCAGTTGGTCGTACAACGATCTGGCGCTGATCGAGGTGGAGCTGAAAAGCACGGTTCCCGACGCCGACGTAGAGCAGTCGTGGGACATGCTGCGCCGCAAGGTCGGCGACACGCGGACGCGACTGCCGCAGGGCGCTTCGGTACAGGTGCAGGACGACTTCGGACTGGTCTACGGCATGCTCTACGCCCTGACGGGCGACGGACTGACCGAACGCCGGCTCTCGGACTACGCCGAGCTCATCCGCCGCGAGATCGGCGATCTGGAGGGCGTGGCCCGCGTCACGGTTTACGGCGAACGGGAGGAGTGCATCGACATTTCGATGCTCCCGGAGAAGATGGCCACGCTCGGCGTCTCGCCGGCCGAGGTGCTGGCGACGCTCAACGGACAGAACGATACCTATTATACGGGCTATTACGACAACGGTCCCGACCGGATCCGGGTGACCGTCGCCGACAAGTTCCGGACCGTGGAGCAGATCGAACGCATGGTCATCCAGGGGCACGAAGACGACCAACTGCGGCTGGGCGACATCGCCGCCGTGGAGCACGGCTATGCGACACCCGTGCGCAACGCCATGACCTACGAGGGACAGCGGGCGTTGGGCATCGCCGTCGCGGCCGCTTCGGGAACGGATATCGTCAAGGTCGGCGCCGAGGTCGAGCGGCGGCTGGCCGAACTGGAAGCCGAACGGTTCCCGGCCGGCATCGAGTGCCACAAGGTCTTCTTCCAGCCCGAACAGGTGACCGACGCGCTGACGACCTTTTTGGTGAACCTCGTCGAATCGGTGCTCATCGTCGTGGCGATCCTCATGCTCACGATGGGTTTCCGCAGCGGCATGATCATCGGCATCAGCCTGGTGATGATCGTCGTCGGTTCGTTCCTCATTCTGGGGCTCTTCGACGGCACGATGCAGCGCGTCTCGCTGGCGGCCTTCATCCTCGCCATGGGAATGCTCGTGGACAACGCCATCGTCATCGTGGACGGCATTCTGGTGGACCTCAAGCTGGGACGGCCGCGCCGCGAGGCGATGACCGCAATCGGCCGCAAGACGGCCATGCCGCTGCTGGGCGCGACGCTCATCGCCATCCTCTCTTTCCTGCCGATCTTTCTCTCGCCCGACACGGCGGGCGTCTATGTCCGCGACCTGTTCATCGTGCTGGCCGTCTCGCTGCTGCTGAGCTGGATACTGGCACTCGTGCACGTGCCGCTGATGGCCGACCGCTGGCTGAAGCAGCCCGCCGGCGCCGCACGGGGCGAACGCCTCTACGACGGCCGGATCTACGGCTGGCTGCGCTCCGCCCTCGGATTCGGCCTGCGCCACCGCATTTCGTCGATCCTGCTCGCGCTCGGGTTGGTCGCCCTGAGCGCCTGGGGCTACGGCTTCATGCGGCAGGGCTTCTTCCCCGACATGGTTTACGACCAGCTCTACATGGAGTACAAACTCCCCGAAGGAACGAACTCGACCCGCGTGGCCGAAGACCTGCACGAAATCGAGACGTGGCTAAAAACCCGCCCAGAGATCGGCGCGGTGACCGCCTCGATCGGCGGCACGCCGGCCCGTTACAACCTCGTGCGGAGCATCGCCACGCCGTCGCTGTCGTACGGCGAGCTGATTATCGACTTCGCCTCTCCGAAGGCGCTGGAGGAGAACATGGACGAGATACAGCGCATCCTGACGGACCGCTATCCGGACGCCTACGTGAAGCTCAAACGCTACAACATCATGTACAAGAAATACCCGATCGAGGCGCTCTTCACGGGGCCCGACCCGGCCGTGCTGCACGCGCTGGCCGACAGCGCCCGCCGGGTCATGGAGACCTCGCCCGAAGTGTGCCTCGTCACCTCGGACTGGGAACCGGCGCTGCCCGTGCTCGAAATCGACTACGACCAGTCGGCGGCACGGCGCGCGGGGCTGAGCCGCCAGGAGGTGGCCACCTCGATCCTTTCGGCGGCGGGCGGCATTCCCGTCGGGGCTTTCTACGACGGAACGCACAAGAATACGATCTACCTCAAATGCACCGATGCCGGGGGCGCTCCGGTGGACAATCTGGAGAACGTCCCCGTCTTCCCGATGCTCCCCTCGCTCGACGGACTGCTCGACGAGCAGACCCTCGTCAGGCTGAAAACGGGGACGATCGACCGCAGCGAACTGGTCGAATCGGTACTCGGCACCGTACCGCTCCGGCAGGTGAGCCGCGGCGTGGAGGTGGCCTGGGAGGACCCCGTCGTGCCGCGTTACAACGGCCAGCGCGCCCAGAAGGTGATGTGCTCGCCCGTCCCGGGAACCGAGACCGAAGCCGCACGCCGCGCCGTCGCCGAAAAGATCGACCGCATCCCCCTGCCGACGGGTTACGCCCTCGCGTGGCAGGGCGAGAAGGGAGCCAGCGACGAAACGATGCGCTACCTGTTCCGAAACGTGCCGCTGGGCATCGTACTGATGATTACGGTGCTGATCCTGCTCTTCGGCGACTACCGCAAGCCGCTCATCATTCTCTGCGGCATTCCGCTGCTGGCCATCGGCATCGTGGGGGCCATGCTCCTCACGGGCAAGACCTTCACCTTCTGCGCCATCGTCGGCGCACTGGGGCTCGTGGGCATGATGATGAAGAACTGCATCGTGCTGATGGACGAGATCGGCGAACAGATCGCCGCCGGGACCGATCCCGCGAAGGCACTCGTCAGCAGCTCCGAAAGCCGCCTGCGCCCCGTAATGATGGCCTCGCTGACGACCATTCTGGGCATGATCCCCCTGCTGGGCGACGCCATGTTCGGCTCGATGGCCGCGACGATCATGGGCGGACTGCTCTTCTCGACCTTCGCCACGCTCTTCTTCGTACCCGTGCTCTACGCCATGTTCTTCAAAATCCGGATCGACCGATGAAACGACTTCCCATCATCCTCGCGGCACTGCTCTGCGGCGGCGCATACGCCCAGACCGAACCGCTCACCCTCGACGCCTGCCTGAGTCTGGCGCAGGAGAACAACAAGGCTCTCGCGGCGGCCGAACGGCAGGCGCAGGCGGCGCAGTTCGACCTGCGGAGCATGAAAGGAAACTTCTTTCCCTCGCTCTCGGCCGCGGGCGTCGGGCTTTACTCCACCTCGGACGGACGGCTCGACATCGCGGGCGGCTCGCTGCCCGTATTGGACAAAAACGGCGTACCCACGGGCAGCACGGCCTATTTCCCGGGACTCGGCTTCGATTACAGCCTGGGATGGATCTACGGCGGGGGCGTCACCCTCGAACAGCCGCTCTACATGGGCGGCAAGGTCCGCACGGGCTACCGCATGGCACGGATCGGCAGCTCGCTGGCCGCCGAAAACCGCCGCCTGACGGAAGCCGAAGTGATCGTCGAGACGTCGCGGGCCTACGCCGGCGTGGTGCGCGCACGGGAGATCCGCCGAGTGGCGGAAAGCTACCGCAGACTGCTCGCCGAACTGCTGCGCTCGGTGGAGAGTGCCCGCAGACACGGCATCCAGCCGCAAAACGACGTGCTGAAGGTGCGCGTGAAGTTCAACGAGAGCGAACTGGACCTCCGCCGGGCCGAAAACGCCCTGAGGCTGGCGACGATGAACCTCTGCCACTACATCGGCTGTCCGCTCGGCACGCCTCTCGACGTGGCGGGCGACCTGCCCGAGCCTCCGGCGGCCGCGGCACCCGGGACCGGCGACATGACGGCGCGCCCCGAATACCGGATGCTCGCCGGGAAGAGCGACCTGGCCCGCGAACAGATGCGGCTGGCCCGCAGCGAACGGCTCCCGCAGATCGGGCTGGCAGGCAACTACGGCTACCTGCACGGACTCGAGGTGAACGGGCAGAACCTGCTGGGCAGTTGGGGATTCTCCGCCGGCATACGGCTTTCCGTGCCGATCTTCCATTTCGGAACCCGCTCGAACAGGTTCCGCTCGGCCCGGGCCAAATACGAGCAGGCGCAGGCCGAGCTGGAGAGCGGCGGCGAGCTGCTGGCGCTCGAAATGACGCAGGCGGCCAACAACCTCGACGAGGCGCTGCTCGAACGGCGCTTGGCCGACACCTCGATGGAGGCCGTCGAGGAGAACCTCCGCATGAGCCGCCGCCAGTACGAGGCCGGCCTGGAGACGCTTTCGGACTATCTCGAGGCACAGGCCGTGTGGCAGCAGGCGAGCCGCACGCAGGTCGAAGCGCGGATCGGCTCCTACCTCCGCTGGCTGGAGTACCGCAAGGCCGCGGGCCTTCTCGACTGAATCCCGCCCCGAAAAAAATACGGTCCGCCCCTGCCGCAAATCGGTGCGGCAGGGGCGGATCCGCAGAACGGGAAAGCGGGGCGGAAGCCGCCCGCAGCGTTTACAGCATCGGAATCACGGTCACGTAGATCGCGGCGATGACGGCCGAGGTGATGACCCCCGTGACGTTGGCTCCAAGCGCGTCGGCCAGCACGAACGAAGACGGATTGTCGTGCGAGACGATCTTCTGCGCCACCTTGGCCGTCGTCGGGACGCAGCTCACGGCCGCGATGCCGATGACGGGGTTGAAGTTGCCCCGCTTGAAGAAATACACGGCATAGCCGCCCAAGATGCCGCCGATGCCCGAAATCAGCAGGGCGAGGATGCCCAGCACGAGCAGTTTGAGCACCGCGGGATCGAGCAGCGTGTGGGCGTCGCAGAGAATGCCCAGCAGAATTCCCAGGAAGAAGGTCGAACCGTAGAGCATCGGCCCGCTGATGAAGTCGTTCACGTGCCTGAGCCCCGACTCCTTGATGACGATGCCGATGAAAAGCGAGAAGAAGAGCGGTGCGGCCACCGGAAAGAGCAGGCACAGGATGACGCACATCACGACGGCGAACGAAATCTTCGTCGCGGGACCGTACTGCTTGGGCGCTTTTTTGGGCGGCTTCATTCGGATGGCCCGCAGGCGCTTGGGAACCATCGCCCGCACCAGATAGGGATAGCCTCCGTAGGTAAGGCCCAGATAGAGGTAGGCGACGACGGTGATCGGCACGAAAATCTCCTTCGAGAGGTTGAGCGACGCGAAGAGCACCATCGGCCCGTCCGCTCCGCCCACCATGGCGATCGAGGCGCTGTCGCTCGGGCTCAGCCCCATGGCGTAGGCGATCGGCACGACGGCGAAGGTCCCCAGCTCGGCGCACAGCGCGAGGAACATGCTCTGCAACGGCTTAGCCAGCAGGAAATTGATATCGAGCATCGTTCCGATGCCCATAAAGATCAGACAGGCTATCAGGCCGTTGCTGAAGGTGAAGGTATAGACCGGCTGCAAGAAGTCGATCTGCAGGATGTTCATCAGCGCGTCGGTGTCCGTGACCATCGGATCGAGAAAGAGGTTTCCCGGCGTGCCGCCGGGAAAGATCAGCACGCCGGCGTTCACGGCGGCCATGCCCAGCCCCATGGGGATCATCACCAGCGGTTCGAGAACGCCCCTGCGACCCAGATAGACCAGCAGGATGCCGAGCAGGATCAGGCCGATGCGCGCGTACATGATCGCCGGATCGGACTGCAACAGGGTCGAGATGCCCTGGAATATGTTGTTCAGATCGAATTTTTCCATGACTGAAAAAGAGTGATTTAACGGTTTGCATATCCCCGTTCAGGCGTTTCGGGGTTACCGAAATGGTACTCCGTCAGGCCGTTCATGCCGTGAATCGACTCTTCCTCCGTCGCAGAGTCCATCGGCATTTCGCGCACAGAACGCTCGTCGCCCACGAAGGAACGGATGTAGCGGTAGGAGTGTGCGACCTCCATACGGTAGGCCCGTCCCCAGATCCGGCTCCGCCGGACCAGCGAGGGCAGGTCCTCGCCATTCAGGTAGGAGAAGAACAGCGTCATCAGTTTCAGCACATAGGCGAACGCCACCCCCACGACGAACGTGAAGCCCATCATCAGCAGCGTCTCCCGGATAATATAAGTCAGTGTCATCTTACGGATTTTTTTCGAATGGTTGTTGCCCGGCCGCCCACCGCACCGCCGGACGGGACCCCGCCCGGAAACGGGACGGAGCACGCCGTCTCCGGAGCGCGTGCGGAAGGCCGGAATCGCCCCGCACGCAGACCGGAGCGGCCCGTGCGGAGACGTCGGAAAGCCCGTACGGCGCCCGATCATGCCGGAACCCGCACGGGAAAACGGATCGGAAAGGGAAAAAGGCTAAATCCGCAGGATGCCGAAACGAAGGTAATCGGAACGATGGGACACGACGGCGTCGCGCCCGGCGAAGAGGCGTACGGCCGCACTACAAGGGCGGCGGCCCGGCTCCATGCAGAACGACGGGAGCCCGAAAGCCTCCGGCGCTTCGCCGCCGGTTCGCTGACGCGTCTCGGGACTTTTGCGCAGCGCGCGCGTCGAAGGCGCGGGAACGGAGGTCCGGACCGCCTCCGTGGCCAAATCGCCCGGAAATCCGGAAGCGTCGAAACAGTACTGCGAGAACGAACGCCGGGTATCTGCCGCCGCAGTTCCGGCGGAGCCCTGCTTCAGCAGGGCCGCCGAGCAGGTAGCCAGCACGACAAAGAGTATGCGCAGCGACGTTCTCATCTTCCGGAATCTCTTTTGGCAAAATTAGGACAAATCCGAGAAAAGAGCAAGTCCGCAGACGGATTTCGGCCGTCGTCCGGCCCGATTTCACCCGAATAGCCCTATCTTTGCGACGGATTGCGAACGGACCGATGGGAAAACGCCTGCTCCATACGCTGCTGGGCATCCTGCTGCTGGCGGGAGGAACGGTCCTGTCCGGCAATAAGGCCGCGGCAGGGGGACCTTCCGTCCGCACGGAGCTCCGCATCCCGGCGGAAGAGGACCGTGAGGCGGCAACGGTCCGCGAAACGTGCGGCGCACCGCGGTGCGGACTGGCCGCCGCGGCCGAAACCGTCCCGCCTCCGTCCCGGATACGCACCCTTCCCGGATTCCGGAATCCGCTTCTCCCGGCGCTACGCCCCGGCATCGCCCCCCGGAACGCCGCATCCGGACAGTTCCGCGGAAAACGCGGAAACGGAACGGGGCCGGCCCCGAAACCTCCGCGGTATTACATCTACACCCTGGAGCGTATCCGGATTTAGCCTCCGAACCCTCCCGCCGCCGGAATCCGGTGCGGCACACCCCGTCCCGCCGGCGCCCGGCGGGTCTTCCGTATTCATTCACGCAAACAATACCCGAAACATGGATTTTCTGCTGGATTTCATCCTACATATCGACCAATACCTGCTCCGCATCGTCCAGGAGTACCATTTGTGGACTTACGCCATCCTCTTCGCCGTCATCTTCTGCGAGACCGGACTGGTCGTCACGCCGTTCCTGCCCGGCGACTCGCTGCTGTTCGTGGCGGGCGCCATCGCGGCGCAGCCCGGAACATCGGTGAACGCACACCTGCTCGCCGCCATCCTCTTCGCCGCGGCCGTCGCGGGCGACTCCTGCAATTACACGATCGGCCGATTCTTCGGCCGAAAACTCTTCGCCGACCCAAACTCCCGGATTTTCAAACGGAGCCATCTGGACAAGACGCACGCATTTTACCGGAAATACGGCGGCAAGACCATCGTCCTCGCCCGCTTCGTCCCCATCGTGCGCACGTTCGCGCCGTTCGTCGCCGGAATGGGACGGATGCACTACACGCGCTTCATGGCCTTCAACCTGCTCGGAGGCGCGGCGTGGATCGCGCTGTTCTGCTACGCCGGGTATCTCTTCGGAGACCTGCCTTTCGTGCAGCAGAACCTCAGGCTGCTGATCGTCGCGATCGTTTTCGTCTCCCTGTTGCCGGCCGTCGCGGAGGTGGTCCGGAGCAGGCGCCGGACCCGCAACGCCTGACGGAATACCCCGCCGCAGATTACTGCGGCGGGGTATTTTCAGACCACCGGCTCCGGCAGCGTCCCGCGGGGGAGAGCCGATCGTTCCGGCTTTCCGCACAGGGATGCCGCCGAAGCGGATTCCGGGCCATCAGACGGACGTTCCGTCCACGATCCGCACCTGCGTCAATGGCTTGTATTCCAGATCGGCGTATTCGAAGGCCTGCATCGCCACGAACCGGTCGTCGGGCGAACGGTACATGGAAACCGTCACGGCCGGAACGCGGGCCTGCGGTTTCCCGAGGAGCTCCCGGAAACCGCCCTCCTCGACGCACCGCGCCACGGCGGTCTTCTCGTAAATCTCGAAAAACAGCTCCTCGTAGCGCAGGTAACAGCGTCCCGCGGGATAATAGGGATTACCGGCGCTGAAGAGGCGAGCGAAAAGCACGGCCACTCCCGCCAGCAGCAGCGAGGCCCCGACGAAGACGATCGCGGAACGCAGGTCGTTCGACAGGTCGGCCCTGAAAGAGCGGTTCAGAATCAGCAGAGCGATACCTGCGGCGACAAGCAGAACAGGCATCAGAAAGGATTTGCGGCGGCGTATCACAACCGCTCCGGGCAAGGCGTACATCGCCTCGCAGATTTTCGTTTTATCCATTTTATGACATTATTTGACGTTTCGTGTTTCGGGAAAAGAAGGGAAAGGCACGAATCGCTAAATAATGAGCCGGCACAGGCGGAAAACGTAGAAATCCGCGACCGACGGTCCGGCGAAGGAGTCACGGAACGGGAAAGTGAAGGCGGAACGGAGGGCGCCGGAACACTTGCCGCACGGAACGCCCTCCCGCAGGAGAGCCGCACGGCCGGCCGACACCGGACCTTCGCGCTGCACGAGGCGGACGACCGGGCAGGTCTCCGTCTCGCGGAGGGTGCGGAGCCGGTTCAGATCCGAGTTGCCGATGCGCTCCAGCCTCCACTGGTCCGCGCACCCGGCATCGACCGAGAACTCGGCCACGGGGCTTTCATGCAGCGCGGACGCATCCGCTCCGCCCTCCGAAAAGAAGAGCCAGCAAGCCGCGAAGGCAAAGAACAGCAACAGCGACTTTCGCATCCGAATCGGTTTTCCGTTCCGCAAAGATACGTTTTTTTTCGCGTCGGTACGCACTGCGCGCCGGGAAAATCCGGACAGCGGAGACGGCTTTCCCCGTCCAGCGGCGCATCCGACCGGCCCGCGCCGCGGCGAAGGCACGAAAAAACGTCCCTGCCGCAGCCGTTGCGGCAGGGACGGAAGCCTCGTTCCCGGGCGTTGCGGAGAACGTCTCCGGCGCATCGGAAGCCGGACCGACGGCAGCTACTCCCCGGACAGGGCATGGCGGTAGCCGTCGATCTTGTTCCAGTCTCCGCGCGTGAAGTCCGGAACGGCGACGGGAGCGCTGTTGTGGTCGAGCGACATGGCCGTAAGTGCGCCGATGCACGACCACTCGGCCGCGTCGTACACGTCCTGATCCAGCGGCAGGCCGTTGCGCAGGCAGTAGATCAGCCGGTAGTCCATGATGAAGTCCATGCCGCCGTGGCCGCCGACCTCGCGGGCCTTATCCTCGATGTCCCTGACGATCGGATCCTTGTACTGCTCCATCAGCGCGGCCTTCGCCTCTTCGGGAATGAAGGAGTGCTCGCTCAGGTTCTCGTGGTCGGGCACGCCGCTCCCGGCCAGTTGTCCGGCACGGAACGCATAGCCCTCGACGGGGTATTTGTTGGCGAAGCCCTCGGTTCCCGTAAGCTGGTACATGCGGCTGTACGGACGCGGCGTGTAAACGTTGTGCTGCAAGTGGATCGTGCGGCCCTTCTCGGTCTTGATGAGCGTCAGCGTGTGGTCTCCGTTGGCGAAGGTATCGACGCCCATCTTCTCCCGGGCGGCCTTCAGGCCGTTCACCGACTTGGTGTCCATCGCCACCAGGTAGTTCATCTTGTCGCCGCGGTGGATGCCGAGCAGTTGGCAGGCGGGACCCAGACCGTGCGTGGCGTAAACGTCGCCGCGGTGCTTCTGGTCGAAGTCCAGACGCCAGTTGCCCTGGTAGTAGTCCCAGAACTCGTCGAGGTTGTGGATGTAGGCGCCCTCGACATGCAGAATCTCGCCGAAAAGCCCGTGACGCGCCATGTTGAGCGTCGTCAGTTCGAAAAAGTCGTAGACGCAGTTCTCGAGCATCATGCAGTGGCGCTGGCACTTCTCGGCGGTGTTCACCAGCTGCCAGCACTCCTCGAGCGACTGCGCGGCGGGCACTTCGACGGCCACGTGCTTGCCGTGCTCCATGGCGTACACGGCCATCGGCACGTGCTTGAGCCACGGCGTGGCGATATACACCAGGTCGATGTCGTCGCGCTCGCAGAGCTGTTTCCAGCCCTCCTCGCCGCTGTACGACGCCGCCTCGGGGAAGCCGCGCTTCGAGAGAATCCCCTGCGCGCTCTCCACCCGCTCGGGATAGAGGTCGCAGAGCGCCTTGATCTCCACGCCGTCGAGGTGCGTGAACCGTTCCACGGCCCCCGGGCCGCGCATACCCAGCCCGATAAAGCCCACGCGGACCGTCTCCATGGGCGCCGTGCGCAGCCCGAGCACCGACTTCTGGCCCGGTTCGCGTTCGGGCGTGTCGAACACGATCACGCCGTCCACCCGCTTCCAGCCCTCCTCTCCGCCGCCGCAGGCCGAGAAGAGCAGACCGACGAAGGCGCATAGCAAAACGGAAAATTTCTTCATGTCATCAGGGATTTTTTAGTTTCACACAAAAATAGGAAATATTTTTGAAATCTAAGCCCGTTTGACTACTTTTGCCTCACGTAAAAACGTAAAATCACACACGGCCTTCCCATGTCTCGAAAACTCGCGGCGGCAACTCTCTCGGCTCTCCTGCTCTCGACGGGCTGGCTGGGCATGACGGGACTGACGCTGCTCGTCGGATTCGTCCCCCTGCTGTGGATCAGCGGCTCGTACGACGGCTCGAGCCGCTCGTGGCGTGGCATGTTCGGCTGGGCGACGCTGACGTTCGTCCTGTGGAACGCGCTGACCGTCTGGTGGATATGGAACGCCACGCCCGTCGGGCCGTTTGCCGCGACGCTGGCTTCGACGACCCTCAACATGATCGCCTTCATGTTGTTCCACACCGTTTCGAAAAAAGCCCCCGCGGCGCTGGCCTACACCACGCTCGCCGCGGCGTGGATCGCCACCGAATACTGGTACACGACCGGCGAGTTCTCGTGGCCGTGGCTCGTGCTGGGCAACGGTTTCTCGCACGAGGTCTGGGCCGTGCAGTGGTACGAATACACGGGCGTCTTCGGCGGATCGCTGTGGGTGCTGGCGAGCAATATGGCCGTCTTCGAGGCGCTCCGGCGGCGCACGCTGCGGCGCAGTCTCGCGGCGGCGGCCGTCGTCGTCCTGCCGCTGGCCGCCTCGCTGGCGATCCGATGCGGATGGAAGCAGCCCGACGAAGGGGCGGTCCGCGTCAGCATCGTCCAGCCCAACGTCGATTGCTACGACAAATTCCACGGCGACGCGGAACGCCAGCAGCGCAACATCGCGGAGCTGCTGCACGAGGTTCCCGCCGGGGCGCAGTTCATCCTGCTGCCCGAAACCGCCGTACCGGAACACTACTGGGAGCCGTCACTCTCCGACGCGCCCGGCGGGCGGACGCCCGGCGCATTCTGGCTGGAGCTGACCGACTCGCTCCGCACGGCGCATCCCGAAGCGATGCTCGTCACCGGGGCCAACACGCTGCGGCGCTACGAGGCCGGGGCGCAGACCCCCACGGCGCGCTACAACCGGCTGGACGGCAGCTACTACGACATCTTCAACACGGCCGTGGGAATCGACTCCGCGGGCCGTGTCAGCCTCCACCACAAGGGACGGCTGGTGATCGGCGTGGAGAACACCCCGACGTGGGTGTTCGACGTGCTGAAGTTCCTCGTCATCGACCTGGGGGGCACGCTGGGCCAGATCGGCATGGGCCAGCACGGCACGGCGTTCGGGCACGCCGGGGCGACGGTCGGCCCGGCGATCTGCTACGAAGGACTCTACGGCGACTTCTGCGGCGACTTCGTTCGGCGCGGCGCACAGTTCCTGGCCATCATCTCCAACGACGGCTGGTGGGGCGACACGCCCGGCTACAAACACCTCTTCTCGATCTCGCGCCTGCGGGCCATCGAGCACCGCCGCGCCATCGCCCGCTCGGCCAACACCGGACGGTCGGGCTTCATCTCGGCGCGCGGCGACGTGGGGCAGACGCTGGGCTGGGAACAGCGCGGCGTCATCACGGCCGACGTGCCGCTCTCGTCGCAGGAGACCTTCTACACCCGCTACGGCGACTACATCGCCCGCATCGCGGAGTACGTGCTGCTGCTCTGCATGCTCTATTTCGTCGCCTACCGCGTCAAACGCCGAAACTACCTCGTCAAATAACACCGTACACCATGAATTACACCCAAACCCTCGAATTCCTCTTCTCGTCGCTGCCCGCCTTCGAAACCCAGGGAGCGACGGCCTACAAGCCGGGATTGGAGCGCATCGCCGCATTCTGCCGCCACCTGGGCAATCCGCAGCGCAACTTCTTCACCATCCATATCGCGGGAACCAACGGCAAGGGCTCCGTGGCGCACATCATCGCCTCGGTGCTCCAGCAGGCCGGCTACCGCACGGGGCTCTTCACCTCGCCCCACCTGCAGGACTTCCGCGAACGGATCCGCGTGGACGGCGAGATGATTCCCAAGCAGAAGGTGGTGAACTTCGTGGACAAGCACCGCGAAAAGATGGTCGATCTGGAGCTGTCGTTCTTCGAAATGACCGCGGCGATGGCCTTCGACTACTTCGCGCAGAGCGACGTCGAGGTGGCCGTGATCGAAACAGGACTCGGGGGACGGCTCGACGCCACGAACATCGTCGTCCCGATCCTGAGCATCATCACCAACATCGGGCTGGAGCACACCGCGCTGCTGGGCGATACGCTGCAAAAGATCGCCGCCGAGAAGGCCGGCATCGTCAAGAAGAGCATCCCGGTTCTCATCGGCGAGGCAGACGAACGCTACGACGGCGTGATCGAGCAGGCCGCCGCCGCGAACAAGTCGAAGGTGATCTACGCCGAACGGGAGTTCCGCTGCGAGAACTGCACCGAGCGGGGGGACCGGCAGTCGTTCAGCCTGCGCCGCACGCGCGACGACCGGACTTTCGACGTGGAGCTGGACCTGCGGGGCATCTACCAGAGCCGCAACGTCGTGACGGCCTCGGCCGCCATCGACTTCCTGCACGAAGAGACGCCGCTGACGATCTCGCGCCGCGCCTACCTCGAGGGAATGCGCGACGCCGCGGCCCACACGTCGCTGCACGGCCGCTGGCAGAAGATCGGCGATGCGCCCCTCACGGTATGCGACACGGGACACAACGCCCACGGCATCGCCTATGTGGCCCGGCAACTGAAGGCCACGCCCTGCAAACGGCTCTTCTGCGTCATGGGATTCGTCCGCGACAAGGACCTGGCGCACATCCTGCCGCTGCTGCCGCACGAGGCGCACTATATCTTCACGCAGGCGCACTCCGACCGCGCCATGACCGCCGGGGAGCTGACCGCGAAGGCCGCGATCTACGGACTGCGGGGCGAGGCCGTCGCCGACGTCCCGGCCGCAGTGGCCCGGGCCCGCGAGCTGGCCGGCGCGGAGGACATGATCTTCATCGGCGGCAGCACCTACGTGGTGGGCGAGGCGCTGTAAGGAATCCGCGCAAGCACATCGGCATCGGGAGCTTCCCGGACACCGGGGTTTCGCGTGGCCGTACGCTCCCGGCCGGACAGTCCGCATCGGATCATCGTCCGAGGGTGCAAGGGATCGCCAAGACGCCCTGCGACTGTTCGGAGAACAGCGAACGGGCTATGCCCGTCTCGAGCCCCCGCAGTTCGGCGAGGCCTCGCAGGCGTCCGACATACGAATAGCCGGGATTGCCCTTTTTCTTCAAGTCGTCTCCCATTTGGTGTCCGTGGTCGGGACGCACCGGAATCGAGACCTTGTACCGTTGTTCGACCTCCAGAAGGGCTTTCATCATCTCGTACATATCCGTATCGCCCTCCAGATGGTCCGTCTCGACGAAGTTTCCGTCGGCATCGCGCCGTGTGTTGCGCAGATGCACGAAGCGGACCCGATCGCCGAACTCACGCATCATGGCGGGAAGATCGTTGTCCGCACGCACGCCGAACGATCCCGTACAGAGACACAAACCGTTCGAAGAGCAGGGCACCTCGGAGACGAGCCGCCGGAAATCGGAGGCCGTAGAGAGTATCCGCGGAAGTCCCAGAATCGGGAACGGAGGGTCGTCGGGATGAATGGCCAGCACGACCCCCGCCTCGTCGGCTGCCGGAGCGACCTCCCCGAGGAAAAGGATCAGATGCCGCCGCAACTGCTCCGCGTCGATGTCGCGGTAACGGTCCAACGCCTCCTGGAACTGCCGCAAGGTGAAACTCTCCTCCGAACCGGGAAGTCCGGCGATCATGTTGCGCACCAACCGGTTCTTTTCGGTTGCGGACATCCGTTCGAACCGCCGGCGGGCGCGTGCCTTCGCCTCGTCGTCGTATTCAACCCCGGCTCCGGGACGCTTCAGAACGAAGAGATCGAATGCGACATAGGCGTCGCGCTCGAAACGCAGGGCCCGGGAACCGTCGGGCATGGCAAAGGAGAGGTCGGTGCGGGTCCAGTCGAGCACCGGCATGAAATTGTAAGTCACGCAACGGATACCGCAGGCGGCCAAGTTGCGCAAGGTCTGTTTGTAGTTCTCCGTATAGCGACGGAAATCGCCCGTACGAGTCTTGATCTGCTCATGGACGGGAACGCTCTCCACGACGCTCCACACGAGTCCTGCTTCGGCGATGAGCCGTTTGCGACGCCTGATCTCCCCGACCGGCCACACCTCGCCGTTGGGTATGTGGTGCAGCGCATGCACGACGTCGGTGGCGCCCGCCTGACGGATATCCCGCAAACCGACCGGATCATCGGGCCCGTACCAGCGCCAGGATTGTTTGCACAAATACATGTTCGTTCGTTTTAGAATCAATCGTCGTCCAGACCGTTCAGATCGAGAAGGCGTCGAATCCGCCGTCGATCACCGTCAGCGTTCCCGAAACGAAACGCGACGCGTCGCTCGCAAGCCATTGCAGCGTGCCGAGCAGCTCCCCGGGCTCGCCGAAACGCCCGAAGGGCGTATGGGCCAGAATCGTCCGTGCCCGGGGCGTGAGACTTCCGTCGGGATTCGTCAGCAGCGTGCGGTTCTGCTCCGTAAGGAAAAAACCCGGAGCAATGGCATTCACGCGTAGCCCGGCACCGAACTTCGTGGCCAGCTCCCCGCACATGTAGCGTGTAAAGTTCACTACGGCAGCCTTCGCCGCGCCATAGCCCGCCACGCGGGTCAAGGGACGCAGGGCCGATTCGGAAGCGATGTTGATAATCGACCCCTCGCCCCGTTCGGTCATCGCGCGGGCAAAGACCATCGTCGGAAGGATCGTTCCGAAAAGATTCAGATCGACGACCTTGTGCACCGCCTCGGGATCGAGGTCGAAGAAGGTCTTGTCAGGAGGGATCGTCGCCCCGGGCATATTGCCCCCGGCGGCATTTATGAGCACGTCGATACGACCGAAACGGTCCATGATCTCCGCATGGTTTTCCGCAAGCGACGCACGGTCCAGAACGTCCGTCGCATACGCCGCGGCACGGCCCCCCTCGGCCGCGACCTCTGCGGCAAGCCGCTCTCCCGCCTCGAGATTGCGGTCCAAGACGACGACCTGCGCTCCCTGCTCGGCAAAATGGCGGACCATGGCCGATCCCAGAATCCCCGCCGCGCCCGTGATGACGATGACGCGGTCTCCGACACTGAAGAGATTTCTCATATCCGATGGTTTTTTGAATTTTCCGATAACGGAACGGTCATTTCCGCCGGCAGCTCCGGATCACCCCGAGAACAAAGCGGCATTTGCCGGCGATCCACATCCAGTCCCCCGCCTCAAGCCGCGGGGCGGGAAATAGCCGCGACCCCATGCCGACGCAGGCGACGCCCGCCTCGAACCACGCCCGGAGACTCTCTTCCGTAGGTTCCACGGCGCCCGTCGCCATAATCTGCACGCGCGGGAGCGGTCCGCGGACACTCTTCACGAACGAAGGTCCGCCCGCACATCCCGCCGGAAAGAGCTTCACCAGGTTGCAGCCCGCCTCCTGGGCCGCCACGATCTCCGCAACGGTCCCGCAGCCGGGAACGTAAGGAACAACCCGGCGATTGCACAGCCGCGCCACCTCTTCCACGAAACAGGGACCGACCACGAAGTCCGCCCCGCAGTTCAGATAGGACGCCGCCGTAGGCGCGTCGGTCACCGAACCGACACCGAGTGCCATTTCGGGACACTCCTTCCCGGCGTATTTCACGAGCGAGGCGAAAACCTCGCAGGCGAAATCCCCGCGGTCCGTGAATTCGAACGCGCGGACGCCGCCCTCATAGCAGGCTTTCAGGACCTGACAGGCCACTGCGGCGTCCCGGTGATAAAAGACGGGAACCATGCCCGTATCGCGGAGTGTGCAGAGCACCTCCAAAAAGTCGAATCGTGCCATATCGCCTGTTTTTATCGGGAGACGCGTCCCGAGCCGTTGCCCCGCATCAGCCGCTCGACCTCCTCCGCGGAGACGAGGTTGTAATCGCCGTCGATCGTATGTTTGAGACACGAAGCCGCCGCCGCGAACTCCAGAGCCCGGGCATCGTCTCCGGGCCAGGCGAGCAGGCCGTGGATCAGCCCGCCGGCAAAGGAGTCGCCGCCGCCCACACGATCGACGATATGCGTGATGTCGTAACGTTTCGAACGGTAGAGACGCCGTCCGTCGCAGAGCACCCCGCCCCAGGTGTTGCGGCTCGCGTTGATCGACCCGCGCAGGGTGACGGCCACCTTCCGCAGACGCGGGAAACGTTCCATGAGCCGGCGGCAGACATCCCCGAAGCGGCGACTGTCGATCCCGCCGCCCGCAGTCGCAGCGTCGAAACCCTCGGGTTTGATACCGAAGACCTTCTCGGCATCCTCCTCGTTGGCGATCGCCACGTCGCAACCCGCCACCAGGCGGGGCATCACCTCGGCGGCCGTCTTGCCGTATTTCCAGAGTTTGTCGCGGTAATTCAGGTCGCACGAAACGGGGACCTGCATCCGATTGGCCGCTTCGACGGCCTCCCGGCAGGCTTCGGCCGCTCCGGCGCTGATCGCCGGCGTGATTCCCGTCCAATGGAACCACGACGCTCCCTCGAATACCCGCTCCCAGTCGATCATCCCCGGGCGGATCCCGGCCATCGAGGAGTGCGCCCGGTCGTAAACGACCTTGCCGGGACGGCTCACCGCTCCCGTCTCCAGAAAATAGATGCCGAGCCGCTCGCCTCCGAAAACGACATGATCGGTACGGACTCCGTACTTGTGCAGGTCCATCAGGCAGGCCGCGGCAAGATCGTTCTCGGGCATACGCGTTACGAACTGCGCCACGTAACCGTAATTGGCGAGCGACACGGCAACATTGGCTTCTCCGCCACCGAACGTGGCATCGAACCGGTTCGCCTGGCAGAATCGCTGATTCCCGGGGGCCGCCAGGCGCAACATGATCTCCCCGAAAGTAACCACCTTCTTCATTCGCGGTATCCTAATATCTCGATCATGAAACAATCAGTCGGGCAATCCCTCCGCGAACTCCACTTCAAGTACGGCCTCGCCGTCGGGCGCCTCGGTCGAGATCTCCAGATAGAAACGGTCGCAGTTGAAAGGCCATCCCTGCGGATAGTACGAAAAACGGCTGTCGAAGAGGTCCTCCTGGATGTTGGCCGCAGTGCCGTCCACCGAGAAGACGACATCCCGTTCGGTCCACTTGCAGGCGAAGGTATGGAATCCGTCGTACAAGTTCTCGACCGGCAGGACCGACCGCTTGATATTTTGCAGTATCACCTCGTTCATCTGCATCGTGTTCGCACCGCAGGCCACAGCGCCGGGCCGCGATCCGTCGTAGTCCATGAGGAACAGGTCGCCGCTGTCGGGCCACGCTCCGAGCCGCTCCGTGACGGGCAGCAGGCGGATGCGGGCCTTCGCTTCGGGATTGCGCGAGCGGATGCGGGCCCGCACGGCGATCGTGCCGTATTGCAGATCCCACCGGCCGCGCGTGTCGAGGCGGGTCGTACCCTTCAACAGCAGGCGTCCGCGCCGCACGACGGCCTTGCCGCCCGGCGCCTCGTTCCACGAAGCCGTATCAAGGCGCTTTCCGCCGAACGTCTCCCGGAAGTCGGGTTTTGCTCCGTCGAGCATCCGATGCCGGCGGTCGCGGATGAAGTAGGCCAGCGTATCGATAAAGGCCCGGTCTTCGGGAGCCGTGGTCTTCGTAAAATAATATACCCCGCCGCCCCCTTCGTAGTAGGCGATCGCCGAAGAGCGGTAAACTCCGTTCCTGCGGAACGACGACATATAGCCCATGCCGCGGTCGCGGCGGCACTCCTCCGACTTCACCGAAGCCCGCATGTCGAACTCCATTTCGAGCCCCATGCCGTAGGTCCGGGCCAACTCACAGGCCCGATCTACCCGTTCATCGCCGATCTTGCGGTTCCAGAAGTAGGTCGGCTGCAAGTAGGCGGCATCGAAACCCAGATCGCGCCACTCGCTGTAACCCTGGGCGGTGTAGTAGGGAATCCAATAGAAGCGCAGCCCCTTGCTCCGCACGTAGTCGCCCAGGGCGCGGGTCACCTCGCGGCTCTGCCGCAGTATCTCGGGCAGCCAGTAGAATCCGGCCAACTCGAGGTGCCGAAAACCGCTGCTGCGGAAACGTTCCTCGAGGAGATCCGCATACCATTTGCAGGCGGCTATGCGATCCTCCTCATTCGAGAAATCCAACTTGCGGCCTTCCAGTTCGCCCCAGTCTTTCTGACCGCGCGGAGGCTCGGGAATCCCGATCACCACCTTGTGACGGAAGGGCGGCTCTCCCAACTCCCGAACGGCCGCCGCGATGCAGTCGTCGAGCGCCGCAATGCCCTTGCCGCTCTCGAAATGCCGATCGACAAGCCAGGCCCAGTCCTCCTTTCTGGCCAGCGGCGCGGAGCCCCGTACATGGTACGAGACCCCTTTGCCGCTGTCGAACTCCAGAAAGAGGAAGCCGTCAAAGAGCCAGTCGCGGTTCCCGAAGCGGTCCTCGTGGACGACATAGGGACGCAGTTGTTCGGCGTTGTAGTCCATGCGGTGAGAACCACCCTGATAGATCAGCACCAGGTCGCGAATATCGGTCATCGGCAGATATTTCCCCGGGGCGGGTTGTGCCGAGACTTCGTATCCGGCGATCAACAGAGACAACACCCCACACAGGGAGACGAGCATTCTCCTTTGCATATCGTTAGTATATAATACGTTATGTTTTTATCCCATGCGTTTCCGACGCGGCGTCAGACGCGAATCTCCCACCCCTTTTCGTAGGTGCGGCCCCAGAGGTCGCCGGCTTCGCGGTCGTCGAGGATGCGGCCCGTCGTCGGGTCGATCCGCAGCGAACGGCCCACGCGCTGAGCGATGTTGCCCAACTGGACCAACTGCGTACTGATGCAGGCATCGACGATTCCCGAATTGAGTTTCTCGCCCTTGCGGATCGCATCGAACCAGTTCCGGAAGTGAATGACATCGAGCTGCTCGGAGGGATTGAGCAGATTGCCCTCTTCGAACTTCAGGGCGCTCTGCACCTCCTTGACCGTCTTGCCGCCCATGTCGGCGATCCGGTATTCGTTGCCGCCGCTGATGAAGAGCGTGCCCGTCTCGCCGTAGAAGGCCGTGCCCACACCGAAGCCGTCCACCGGCGTGCCGTTGCAACTGCGGCCCTCCCACGAACAGGAGGCCTCGTCGCCGAACTGATAGGTAATGAGTTGCGTGTCGGGCGTCTCCCAGTCGTCCTGAAAGCGGTAGCGACCGCCCACGGAGGTGACCAGCGTGGGATACTCGACCCCGAGACCCCAGCGGAGAATATCCACGAAGTGCGTACCGTTGTTCAACGCCTCGCCCGTTCCCCAGTGCCAGAACCAGTGCCAGTTGTAGTGTACGACATTGTCCCTGAAAGCCTTCACGCGCGGCGCGGGGCCCTGCCACAGATCCCAGTCCAGCCACCCGGGGACCGGAACCTCCCTGCCGATGCCGATCGACGGGCGGTTGTTCACATACCACGATTTGGCGTAGCGCACCCTGCCGATCTCGCCGGCGCGGATCGCCGCAACGGCCTCGATCACGTTGGGCCACGAACGGCGCTGGTTGCCCACCTGCACCACACGGTCGTATTTCAGGGCCGCGCGGATCAGCAGTTCGTTTTCCGCAGGGTTGTGGCTCGTAGGCTTCTCGAGATAGACATGCTTGCCGGCCTTCATGGCCATGACGGCCGCGGCGGCATGCCAGTGGTCGGGCATGGCGATCACCACGGCATCGACATCCTCCGACTCGAGCAGACGGCGCAGATCCCGCTCGCCGCGGGGTTTGCGCCCGCAGACCTTGGCGATATCCTCGCGGCATTTGGCCAAAGCGCGCGAATCGACATCGCACACACAGGTTACCTCGCAGTCCCTCATCTTCGCAAAACCCTGAGCCAGGGCATTGCCGCGCGAATTCACGCCGATCACGCCGATCCGGATGCGCTCGTTGGCTCCGGCGGCCCGTGCCGACACCACGCCGGGCAAGACGCTTCCCAAGGATACGGCAGCCGCCCCCGTCATCAGTTTCTTAATGAAGTCTCTTCTCGTAGTCATAGGTCGTAATGTTTATCCAAAATTAGAGATTTTACGGGGATTACGGCTCGTCAATCCCGACAATGAACCTTCAAAAAACGCAAAAGTCATCCGCGGCGCCCTCCCATACGCGAAACGAGCGCCGCGAGCAGCCGCGGGATCCACAGCAGCAGGTAGATCACCGCCGTAATTACGACGACGTAACCCATCTGCGTGAAAAGCTCGTACCACGGACGGTCGAAACGCACGACGGCATAGAGATTCGTCAAGAAAGCGACGATGAAAGCCGCCGCCGCAAAGCGGATCTCGCGACGGATGCGGCGTGCGGAGATAACAAGATCTTTCATGGTCTAAAATTTCATGTAGGGAATTCGGTACTGCTCGGGGAGGCGGATCGTGCGCTGCTCCTCCATGGCCCGGTTGCCCAACAGGCAGAGCACCGTCGAACAGTAGGCCTCCTCGACGACATTGGGAGCCTTCTCGCCCGTGATGCACGAGTGGCAAAAGGCCGAGAGGATGATGTCCGATCCGTCCTTGTCGGCGCCGACCATGCTCTGACCGCCGTTCACGTGGATCGCCCCCTCGACGATCGGATGCGGCGGATACTCCACACGCGTTTCGGGACGCCAGCTCGGCCCCGCCGCCGGAATCGCCGCGAAAACCCGGTCCTTCATCTGCCCGATAAGCTGGCGGATGCCCGACGCCGAGCGGTCCTCCTCGAGGTAATAGACTCCCTTGGCCAGCTCCATCGTGCCGCGGCTTCCGAGAATCTGGTCTTCCATGCCGTTGAACTTGTTCGAGATAAGCGACTCGTAACAGATCTTGCGGCCGTCGCGGTAGCGGTAGATGACATTCACGCTGTCATAGACCTCGCGGCCGTCCTTCCAATGAACGATGTCGCCCATGCCCGCGATCTCCTCGGGCATACGCCCTGCGGCCCAGTTGCACACCTCCAACTGATGGCAGGCCAGCTCGGTCATCAGACCGCCCGAACTCTCCCGATAGAGGCGCCAGTTGATCCGCCGCTCCAGCTCGGGCGACGGCACTGCACGGCGCCAGTCGGCGTTGCGGAACCAGTGGCAGCGCATGCCGACCACGTCGCCGATCAGTCCCGAACGGATCAGCTCCATGCCCCGGATGTATTTCTCATCGTACATGCGCTGCATGCAGAAATAGAGCACCCGGTCCGTCCGCCCGTAAGCATCGTAGATCGCCCGGCACTCGTCGAGCGTACGGGCCATCGCCTTCTCGCAGAAGACATGCTTGCCGGCCGCCAGGGCGTCGAGCGTCATCCGCCCATGCCAGTCGAGCGGCGTAGAGACGATAACGCCGTCAATCGAGGGGTCCTCGAGCAGCCGGCGGTAATCCGTATAACATTTCGCCCCGGGGCACAACCGCTGCGCCGCCCGCAGGTTGGGTTCGTAGTCGTCGCACAGGGCGACCACTTCGGCATGGGGGATCGCCCGCAGGTTGTGGAGATGGTACTGGCCGCGCGACCCCGTGCCGATGAGCGCCACACGGGCCCGTTCGCCCGCAATCTCCCTATGCTTCTCGGGAGTGCAGAACGTCAGCCACGGCGTGGCGGCCAGCAGCGTCACGCCGCCGGTCAGGCGTCCCATGTTCTTCAAAAAATCCCTGCGACTTATCTCCGCTCCGCCATTCTTCCTATCCATGATGCAATATGTATGCGTAAACTTCCAGTTTGTCGAATCCGCAGGCAATACGCCGCCGTTGCGGTTCGCCGGCGATCATCCACGCGGTGCTCACCACTTCGGCATCGAGCGGATCGTCGGCGACGACCGCCACGATCTGCCGCGAGGCGTCACGCAGGCCGGTGTGCGGATTCACGATATGTTCCGTATGGGCCGCCGTATTGCCCGACACGGAGAGGGCCCGGTCCACGAGGTCGAACTCGGCCAAAGCATTCCCCGTTGCAGGATCGGGCAGACTCACCCGCCAGCAGGGGCCGTAAGGATGACGGCCGATGCCGAGAATGGAGCTGTTGCCGAAATCGACGAAGGCCGATCCGACACCGGCTTCGCGCAACAGCACGCCGATCTTCTTCAGCGCATAGCCCTTGGCGAAGCCGCCGAAATCGAGCGACGTTTCCTCCCCGTCGAAGCGGACGCTGACGACACCCGCCTCCGTGCCGAGACGAACGCGGGAGAGGTCCCGGAGGGTGATGTCGAAAAGCCCCTCGGTCCGTTCGCAATACGTCCGGCAAGACTGCAACGCTTCGCCAAGTTCGGGCCCGACCTCTACGGGAGCGCGTGCGGCCGCGGCATTCACCCGTGCGACCTCGCTCGCGGGATCGAAGCGGTCGAAGACCCGGTTCAGATGCTCCAGAAGGGCCGTTGTCCGCTCCCAGAGCGCATCTGCCCGCGGCAAGTCGATACCTGCAATCAACAGATCGAACCGCGTGCCCATGACATGCGGCACGAAACCATGGAAGAACGACTCTTCCGCATGATACTCCCGTTCGGTCGTCAGCATACGCCTTCCGGCGGCCCTTTCGTTTCTATTCCGGCGACGCCGTGCGGGCCTGTTCCACGGCCATCGTCGTAATGTAGTATTTCGCCAGCGTATTGGCCTCCTCCCATGCGGGCATCTCGCCCGTGCGGATACTCCGAAGGAACCGCTCGGCCACCTGTCCGAAATGCACCTCATGCCCGGGACGCGCCGCAACGGGCAAATCCACCAGGAAACGACCCGGAATATCCGTCTCCACGACCCGCAGCCCGGGATAATCCGGCTGCAAGGCGGCAACGCGCCGCCGCAAAGCCGTCAGCGTCTGCGCGGGATCGACCCCTCCGGCCGCCAGCACATAGAGCGACTTGACATTTCCCGTCGTCTCGTCCTGCACGACCTCGATCGAGGCCCGGCTGCCGCGCATCACGGCCGAAAAGGCATCCTCGCCGTTCGGCGAGCTCCAATTCCAGACCACCTCCATGCCGACGTGCACCCCTTTTACGCGGAAGAGTATCCGGCCGTTGGCCATCACCTCGAGCACCCCGTCGCGGAGGTACTTCTCCAGATAGGGCGGGAACGGTTCGACACCCGTCGATAGACGAAAATCCTCCGCACGGACAGCGGTCGGCCAATGACTGGCCGCCAGCACCTCGACATCCGTCTCATAGCGTACGGGATTCTCGGGAAAGCACTGCCAGAAGACCAGGTCGATCAGATGCGTCGTAACGTCGGCGATCCCCTCGCCCTGCTGCTCCACGTCGTAATACCACGCCGGGCGAATCAGCGGCCGCCCCGACACCGACTTGAAGAAGTGGTGGATGCTGCGCATCGAAATCGACGGATCGTCAGCCGATCCGGGAAGCAGGTCCCCGAACAGCTCCGCATCGTGCATCAGATTGCGGGTCAGAACGTTGAGCGCATCATACCGCTCGGTCATCAGGTCGCAGATCCATACGCCGCGGCGGTGCGCTTCGGCATAGGCCGCACGCAGCGTATCGAAGTCTTCGCGGCAGACAGCCAGCGGCTTGTCAGACAACACATGATATCCGGCTTTCACCGACGCGAGGATATAACCGGTTTTCTTCCGGTTGTTTCCGGCCAGGACGACCAAGTCGCCGGCACGCTCGCCGACCATCCGCTCGAGGTAGTCGGGACCGGTATAGACCACCTCCCGCCAGGAGGTAGGCTCTTCCGCACGTCCGTTGTAGGAGGCTACGGCCGCCAAATACTGTTCGACCTCCTCTCCTTCCGGGGCATAGACACGGACCGTGTCCGAAAGTTCCGCAAGGGCGTTCTTCTGCAACAGGCTCGCATGGAAATGGCCCGGATCGAGCACGACCAGACGCAGGGGCCGCTGTCCCGCACTTCCCGAGCACGAAGCGAAGAGGAGCGGCACGGCGGGCAGCAGGCGCAGGAGCGATTCGAAGCGTTTCATCGTCTTGCGTCTATTCGTCGTAAGCCTCGAGAAGCCTGCGCGCCTCCTTCATGCCTTCGGCATAGGCTTCATCCATCATAACGGTACGTCCGCCGCGTTCGAGGCTCATGTTCGAAGCCTTCATGAAAGTGAAGATCTCGAGGGTCTCCTCCTTCGATACGGGGCTCGCACCGCTTTTGAAATAGCGGAGAATCTCGTCGAGCAGCACCTTGTAGCCGGCGTATCCGCCCGCGGCAACGGTCCCCTTCTCCGTAAAGGCCGTACCGCCATAGACGGCCGGGCCCTTGACGACGGCGCGGAACGTGCCGAGACGTCCGTCGTTCCAACGTCCCGACACGATGTCGCCCATCGGCGAGTGGATACGGCTCACGGCCTCACAACCCGTACCCAGCAGCGTGTAGAGCGTCTCCACGCCGTGGATGCCGTAGAATCCGAAATCGGGATGCGTCGGCTCGACCGTATGGGGCGAATAGCAGTCGGCACCCAGGATCTTGCCGAAGTCGCCGCGACGCAGCGCCGCATTCTGCGGCGAATAGCGCAGAGCCGAAGAGGTGAAGACGCTCGCGCCGTAACGTTCGGCCATCTCGTAGATGGCGATGGCCTCGCCGAGCGTCGCGCCAAGCGGTTTGTCGATGTAGCAGATTTTTCCCGAGCGGAAGACCTCGACGGCCTGCCCGAGATGCAGGCGGCCGTCGTTCGTCTCGAGCAACACGCAATCGACCTTGTCGAGCAGTTCGGCGACCGACGCGGTGATCTCCACGCCGAACTTCTTCACGGTCTCGATATATCCGGGAATGCGGTCGCGGCTCGACCGGATTGCCGTCGATCCGTATGGATAGGCCGCAACGACCTCGAACTCACGGACGAGCGGATCGTCCGACGTACCGTTGAGCAGTTCGGTAAAGGCGGTGGAATGCGACGTATCGAGGCCGATGATGCCGATACGGATCACCCCCTGGGCCCGTACGGTGAAGACCGCGGCGAGGAGGCATGCGATGATGAGAATCTGTTTTTTCATGGTCGGTAGTTTTTCGTTTCGGAACGGGTTCGTCATTCGGCGGGAAGCAACCGGGCGCTCTCCGCAGTCAGATAGAGGCACGCATCCGCCTCGTTGCGCAGCACACTCGCGGGACAGTGTTCCGAGATCTCTCCGTAAAGCGTGCACCGCACGGCTTCGGCCTTGCTGGCGAAGGGGACGATGCAGAAGAGCCACCGACCCCGCAGCAATGCGGGAACCGTCAGCGTCAGCGCCTCGGAGGGCACCAGATCGAGCCGCTCGAAACATTTCTCATTGACCTGCTGCTGGCGGCAGACGGGATCGAGCGCCACAACCTTCACCAGTTTCGGATCGTTGAAATCCGCCACATCGGGGTCGTTGAAGGCAATATGGCCGTTCTCGCCGATTCCCATGCAAACGATATCGACCGGATAGCGTTGCAGCAGACCGGCATAGCGCGCACACTCGGCATCCCGGTCGGAGGCCAGTCCGTCGAGGCAATAGACCGAACGGAAAGGCACCCGGTCGAAGATCCGCTCGCGCAGGAAGTGCGCGAAGCTCTGCGGCGCCGAAGGGCCGACACCGATGTATTCATCCATATGGAAGGCATTGATGCGTGTCCAGTCAATACGGCTATCGGCAATCAGGCTGTTCAGGAATGCCTCCTGCGAGGGGGCGGCGGCGAAGATCATATTGACCTCCTCCTTTTTTCCGAGCAGTTCGACAATTTTGGCGGCGACCTCCGCGGCCGCGGCGCGCCCCATCTCCCCGGTCGTGGAAAAGACTTTGACGTTCAGCATTTCCCGGCTGAACGTACGGAAATTATTCGGTATAGAGAACATGACCTTCAGAAATTGTGGTTACGACATGAATTCGGGAATCGAAAACGACGATATCGGCATCCTTGCCCTCGTCGAGCGAGCCCTTGCGGGCATCCAGCCCGAGAATGCGGGCCGGCGTGAGCGACATCATCCGCACGGCCTCGACGAGCGGCACTCCCGCCGCACCGACCATCGTGCGTACCAGACGGTCGGTCGTCGCGACGCTTCCGGCAAATGCCGAACGGTCGGGAAGTTTCGCCACGCCTTCCTCGATCAGCACGCGCCGGCCGTTGCGGAGACTGCCGAGAACCGACTCTCCGTCGGGCATTCCCGCACCGCGCATCGCATCGGTACAGAGCGCCGTACGGTCCGCACCCTTGAACTTGTAAACGAAACGCAGCAGCGCCTCAGGCAGATGCACGCCGTCAGCGATGATCTCCACGGTCATCGCGTCGATCAGATAAGCCGCTTCGACGGCTCCGGCATAACGGCGGGCGTTGCGCCGCGTCACGGAAGACATGGCCGAATAGAGATGCGTCATGTGGGTATATCCCGCCTCATGGGCGCGGACCACCTCGTCATACACGGCGTCGGTATGCGCCACAGAGGCCAAAATCCCGCGACGGCGCAGTTCGCGTCCCATTTCGAGAGCGCCGTCCAGCTCCGGAGCGACACTCCAGCGGATGATTTCCGGGGCGGCTTCGAGAATCGTCCCGTACTCCTCGCGGCGGGGGCTCTTCAGATAGTGCGGATCCTGGGCGCCGCTCTGCCGGTGCGAAAAATAGGGTCCTTCGAGATGCAGGCCGAGCAGCCGCGCCCCGCGCTTGTTGCACCGGCCGGCTTCGCGGAAGACCTCGAACACCCGGTAAAGTTCCTCGTCGGTACAGGTCAGCGTCGTGGGAACGAGCGCCGTGGTACCATAGCGCGCATGGGTCTCGGCCACGCCGAGGAAAGCCTCGACCGTCCCGTCCATGAAGTCGTGCCCGCCACCGCCGTGCACGTGCATGTCGATGAATCCCGGAGCAATATATCCGCCCCGGGCGTCGATAACCCGGTCGCCGGGTTCGGGCGTCACCCCATTTCCGGGAAGAATCCGCTCGATACGGCCGTTGCGGCAGACGACGGCCATGCCGGACTCGATCCGCGTCGGGCGGATCACGTTTCCGTTCGTCAGTATCAGACGTCCCATATCATCCGTTGTTTTCGATTCGTTGCCAGGGCCAGCGCACGATCTTGTACCCCTTCACGGCGAAGAAGACCAGGTAGAGGAAGCAGGGTACGAGAACCCAGTAGCCCATGCGCATGCCGCAGCGCTCGGCGACGAAGCCATAGACCAGCGGCAGAATCGCATTGCCGCACAGGCCCATGATGAGCAGCGAGGACCCCATCTTGGTGAACCGCCCCAGCCCCCGGATCGCCAAAGGCCACACGCCGGCGTAGATCAGCGCGTTGGGAAGCCCCAGCGCATTGAGCAGGAAGATCGAGGCGTTGGCCCGGTGTCCGAACAGCGTCACCCCGAAATCGCACAGCACGACCCCCAGCGAGAGCAGAAGTCCCAGAGTGGAGCAGACGACGAGCGCCTGCTTCTGCGTGACGTACCTCGGAATCAGAACGATGCCCGACAGAAAGCCGATCATCGTGCAGGTCAGCGTGAACGAGGGAAAAACCTTGGATTCGACAAGGTCCATGCCCATGGACCCCGCGTAGTTGATGATCGTGTCGATGGCGACGACCTGAGCGCCCACCTGACAGAAGATCGCCAGAGCTCCCAGCCAGAGATACGGAAAATCGAAGAGGCTCCGCCGCCCGGGCGTGTCGTCGGCCCCCGACGCGGAGTTCTGCGAGTCGGTGTCGATCTCGGGCAGAACGGAGTAGCGGATGCCCACGCCCACGAGCAGCAGCAGCACGCCCAGCACCGCATAGGGAACGATGACGCGCCGGATCAGGCCGTCGAGCAACGGGGCTTTCGCTGCGGCGTCGAGCGTCCCGGAGTCGATCAGTGCGAACAGCTCGCTGTCCTCGGGCCGGAGAATCAGCGCCGCCAGGATGAGCGGGGCGATGATGCCCGCCGTCTTGTTGAAGACGCCCATGACGCTCATGCGCTGAGCCGCGCTCTCGATCGGACCGAGGATCGTCACGTAGGGATTGGCCGCGGTCTGGAGGACCGCCAGCCCCGTACCGATGCAGAACAGTCCGAGCAGAAAAATCTCGAACTGACGGAAAAGGGCCGCCGGGACGAAAACGAAGGCCCCCAGGGCCGTAAGCATGAATCCGTACATGATTCCACGCTTGAAGCCCACCTTTTTCAGCAGGATGCCGGAGGGTACGGCCATGATGAAATAGGCGATGTAGAAGGCGAAGGAGACGAAATAGGACTCGAAATGGGTGAGCTCGCAGCATATCCTGAAATAGGGAATCAGGATGGAGTTCACCCACGAAACAGCTCCGAAGATGAAGAACATACCGGCCAGAATACCCAAGGAGAGGAGGTAGTTTCTGCGCGGGGTGGAAGCGGATTTTGTCATAGGTCGTTGTTTTGGTGGTTTTCCGTGAATGAATAAAAAACGATGTTTTCAGGTCGGGGGGGGGAGCGTGAGAAACGTTCAGAAAACGTCCTCCGGGCCCTTTCGGTGCAAATCGACGGCCGGGGCGACGTCCCGCACACGGCCCGGATCGCCTCGCATGTCGTCCGGACCGCACCGGGACGTCCGGATCGGACGGCTCACGACGAAGGAGCAGAACGCGTGGTAAAGCTCCCTGTCGGCCGCTGCGGCCGAATATTTCAGCGTCCGCAGCGACTGGCCGCCCTGATAGTAGGCCAGCCGTTTGTCAGACCACACTCCGTTACGCCGGAAAGCCGACATGTAATCCCGCAGCCGGCTGGCCTTGCCCCGGCTCTCGAGCGCATTGTCGTCAAACTCCAGTTCGAGATGCATGTCCGCCTCCTCGGCCATCCGGCACGCCTCGTCCAGGCGCGATTCGGGGACCGATTCGCTGAAGAAATAGTTCGGCTGCAAGTAGGCACAATGGAATCCGTAGGACTTCCACTGACGTGCACCCGAGGCGCCGAAATAGGGAATCCAGTTGAAACTTTCGTTCAGCCCGTCGAGGTAACAGGCTATCGCTCCCAGAATTCCGCTCGTATCCGAGTCCTTCTCGGCAAGCCAGTAGAACCCGCCAAGCTCGACATGCGCGTATTTCCGGCGGTCGAACTCGGCCCGCACCGTGTCGATGAACCATTTGCATGCCTTCAACCGATCGTTCGCATCCGAAAAATCGAGCGCCTCGCCATCGACACTTCCCCAGTATCGGGTGACCTTCGAATCGACGTCCCGATAGCGAATCGGTTCCGGAATCGCGACCACCACCCGGCGTTTGACGGCCGGGACGCCGAGATGCGCGGCGGCCTCAGCCACCGCGTCCTCCAGGGCGCCGATGCCCGTATCGTCGCCGAAACAGTAGTCGATCAGACGCTGCCATGCGGCCCGGTCGGCCGAGCGGAGCGGCCGACCGTCGTAGGTGTAGCCGTCGGCGAATTTCACCCCGGAGCCTCCGTTACCGTCGGGATCCATGATCTCCAGCAGCAGGAAGCCGTCGAAGAGCCATTGCGTCCTCCCGTCCGGATCCGTATAGGTGACGTAGTCGGACAGACGCTCTCTGTCCCATTCATACGGAGTCCGATGGTGCCCGCCGCCATAGATCAGCACCAGATCCGTAACGGAGGGTACAGCCCGGCGGGAAAGTTCCCAATCGTAGGGTTCGGCCATGAGGGCATCGGGAGGGACAGGCTTCAGGTACGGAGGCGGAGAGGCCGACGTCTCTTCGCCGCAGAACGTACATTGCAGGGATAGCGTGCACAACAGCATCGCGGAAAACAGAAAGCGCATAACCGGCTCGTTTTATTTCAGTACGCGCCGGAGAACCGGATACAGCAGGTCGGCATAGCGCATCATTCCCAGGTCGGTGAAGTGGATGCCGTCCACGGTCGCCTCGCCGTCGTCGCCCAGCATATCCTCCGAGCTGACGTAGTAGATATTGCGCTCGCCGCTTTCCCTGAGCCGCCGGTAGTGTTCGGCAAGGGCCGCGTTGAGCCGGCGGACGGACGCGGCGGCCTGCACGTCGAAGAACGTATGGGGAAAGACTGGATCCTCGACGAAGACGATCGGCGTGTCCGGATGGCGGTCTCGGAGAATGCGATAGAACGGAAGCAGCTTCGTCTCGATCTGTTCGACCGTCACGTTGGGAACGAAATCGAGAACGAAGACTCCCGCATCCACTTCGGCCATCAGGTGCGCGATCTCGTAGTCCAGCTGCCCGTTGCCGCTGAAACCCAGATTGATCGCCTCGCGGTTCAGACGCCGGGAGAGGATATTCGTATGAGCCATCCCCGGACGGGATGAACAGCCGCCCTGCAAAATGCTCGTTCCGTAAAATACAATGGGATGCTCGCGAACGGGGTACGAAAGACGGGGCGCGCCGATCATCGCGCAGGAATCAACGCCGATCGAGAGGCTGTCGATGCCGTCGTAAAGCGGCAGGTAGAGCATGTACTCGCGCTCCTCCGGAACCATATCCGAAACGATCCTCGACTCCGTGGTCTTTCCACTTCCGGGACGAGCGCAGTTCACGAACCTCCAACCGCCGTCCACCCAGGCGTAGAGGTCGAGGCCCCGAACTCCCGTAGGGGCCATGTGGTTCATCGAATTGCAGAAGGTGTTGGTCCACCGCACGGAGATCGTCGTGGAGTTGGAGCGGAACCGAACGGCCAGTCCCGCCGAGTGCAGCCCCAGGTCCCAGACGGGACGCCGTGCGAAATCTGCAACCGATCCGGGCAAACGTGTGTAACGCCCGAAAGTGGATTCCCTGGATTTCCCGTAAACCGGAAAAGACGACCCCTCGTGGTAAACCAACTGGGATAACACTGAAAACGGGAAAAGCAAACCTGCCAAAAGGAAGAAACAGATGAGATTTTTTTTCATGGAAAGACAACTTTATAAACAAAATAACACAAAGCGCTTCAAAAATAGAAAAATTTTATCTCTTTTTAAAGAATCCTGCCGTAGAAACCACCGCCCGACTCGCTTCGGCCGTCGTATCGTTAAGATGTTTGCCGTCAATGACCATACCGGTCGAACCGCCGCCGTCGAAATTCACGGCATCCGTACACCCGAGCCCCTTCATGATGGCCGCCAATTCGGTGAGTGTGGCCCCTCGGCTCGATTCGATGCGTCCGTCGCAGACGAAGAGCACGATACGGCCGTCGGCAGTGCTACCTACGGCCGTGCGGTCGGGCGATACGCCGACACCGAAAATATCGTAAGGCATGATCTCGTAGTTGCTCAGATAGTAGTCCGCGCCTTTCGGGGTCTCGGTGAAATCGAACGGGCATTTGCCATCCTTGAGCAACACGGGCCCCGCACTGAGGGCATACTTCGGCATCCAGGCGATATCCGGAGCGGGATTTTCAGCACTCACGACGTCGTAGCGAGCCTCCCCCTTGACCGAAGGCAGCGGGCGATCGAAATAACGGGCCGCCCCCCGGGCGTCGGTTCCGGCCCAACAGACGCCGGGGGTTCCCGAAGCATCGACACCGAACAGGCCGCGCGTCACGTTATACATCGTATCGTACTCCTCGGTATCGGACGTGCGGAGCGATCCGCGGACGGCCGGGATCGTTCCCGCGGTCTCGCCATCGACCACGGAAATCCCCGTATGGCGGCCGTTGTAGAAGTAACCGCCGTTGATCATCACGTAGCAGTCGCCGCCGAAGGCCGCCGACTGCTCCTCGATCGTCGCGGCGCCTTCGGGCACCGAAACGCGGAACTCCACCGTACCCTTCGAAAGGTCGGCCACGGCATACCAGGCGTGGAAATTGCGGCCGTTGAGCTTGCCGGTCGTCTCGTAGAGCCCGATCTCGGCCGGAAGCGACTCGTGCGAGAGTTTCGTCCAGTCGAAGGTGACGGCCGGAGGTTCCTCGCCGAGAGAGGCTTTCGTTTCGGAGCTGTAACAGGTCGCACCGCCGGAGGTCAGGAAAGCACGGACCGTGTACTCCCTGCCGTATTCGAGCAGGGCGTTGGGAATGACCTGCAGCACGGCGCCGCCGTCCTCGGGAAGCGCCGGACCGTACTGCATCGCATCCTCCGTCGTGGGCAGGCCGTCGGCGCTCCAGCAAAGTCCGTAGCGGGCATCCGAAGGCGCATTGTCGATCCGGTACGTCACAGCGATACAGGTCGCCGTAGCGGTCGGCTGCCCGTCGATCTCCACCACGGGAAGCTCCGACGACGGGGTCAGCGTGAAGAACTCATAAACGACGCGTGAATCGCCGGCCTCGGACGTGCCCTTACCCTGCACGCCGAAGAAGTAGCCGGCACCGTCCTCGAGACCCTGCGAAATCGTATATCGCGTCTGATCGGCCTCCACGGATCCGGCGATCCACCGGTTCGTGGCATCGGCGGCATCGCGCACCCAGATGTCGAAACCTTTTTCATCGGTACTGTTGTCCTGCCAAGAGACCCGCACCGAGGCGGCTCCCACCCGTTCAATCCGGATATCCGAAGGAACCGCAACGCGTCCCGAGGCGCGATTTCCGTCGTCGTCGTCCGCGCACGCCGCACAGGCGCAAAGGGCCACGAGAGCCCAGAATGTCGTTTTCATACTATTATCGTGTTTCTGGTTTCACCGGTCAATACGTATGGCATCGAGCGCCGGAACCGTGATCCGCCGCCCGTCGGGAAGTTCCACGCCGCGCGCCGTGTCGCCCATGTTCACCACGACGCAGGCCCGGCGCCCCGAGCGGCTCTCCCACTCGGCGGCCAGCACCTCGGGAGTCGTCTCGTAGTTCGGAATCTCCCGGCGCGGATTGTCGCCCCGGGGAACGATCTCGCCGAGGAAACGTCCGCCGACGAACAGATCGTGCTGCCGGCGGCGGAATGCGGACAGCCGCTTCAGGAACTCCGCATCGAGACGGTTCTCCTCACGCATCAGCATCTCGGGATCGACCCATCCGAGCTGCGATCCCCACAGCAGGCTCTTCATCGTAATGAAACGGAGCGAACCGTCGTCGAAACGCCACGGGATATAGGTATATCCGCTGTAGATGCAGCGGTCGGAGTAGATCAGCGGGAAGAGCGGCACCATGCGCACGGAGGCATTGTGAGGCGAATTGACCACGAGCATCATGTCGAAGAGGTCGATATAGCATTCGGCGCACTCCTCGGTGGTCATCGCCCGGTCGGAACCGAAGAGATCGCGGCGCATCCCTTCGAGCAGATCACGGTAGGCGGCCGGCCACCATCCGCCGCCGCCCGGAGCATGGGGATGATCCGGGGCATAGCAAGCCTCGCTGCCGGCGCATCCGATCTGATCCATATAGACGCCGTCGGTCTTCAGTTCGGCGAGGATCCTCCGGTTCAGGTCGCGCAGCACCTCCTGCCAGACGGGCGACGAGGGACAGGTCACCGTATTGGGCACTTTGGAACCGTACACCTCCGTATAGAGCGTACCGTCGGCCTTGCGGCACGAAGCCTCCGAACCGTGCAACGTCCGGTAACTGTCGGTCGCAGGATCCCACAGCCGCCCGTTGATGTAGGGCGTAACGCGCGCCCCGAGGCGCTGCGCTTCGGCGACGGCCTCGGCAAATCCCTCCTGCGCGGGGAAATACTCCGGATAGTTCGTATCGAAAGGACGGGCGTGCCAATGGTACCAATGCAGGCCGACACCGCGGCCGTAGAATCGCAACGCCTTGCGCAGAGCCTCCCGGGCGCCGGGTTCCGCACCGTTCGGGCGCAGCCACATGTCGGCCTTGCGGATCCACCCCACGACAGGACGGTCGGCAAGCGTACGGGCGCCCCAGCGGGTTTCGAACGAGAAGGGACGGTACCAGCGGAGCGCCGCAGCCTGCCATCCCCCGCGGCTGAATCCCAGCACCGTCGGCCAGGGCAGCACGAAGCGGCCTCCGTCCGACCAGGCATAGGAGGTCGTCATCTGCTGTACGAAGACGACGGCATCGCCCTCGCTCACCATGCAGAGGCACTTGCCGCACCCCCGGCCATCCTCGGCGGCGAAATAGGCCGTGCCTCCCGCATGGTGCATCATGACGAGCTGCATGGTTCCCGTGCAGGAGGGATAACGCGCCTGCAGCCGACCGGAGTTTCCGATCGCATACTCCGTACCGTAGCCCACGGGCAGGATGCCCTTCGCATCGCGGGGACGCGCCACGGCGATGCGGGGAAACTCCGCTTCGGTGAGCACCCACCCTTCGGGCAGATCGGCATCGAGACGCCACTCGGGAAGTTCGGAATCGGCCCCGAGCGCAACGGTCACGCGCACAGCACGGGCCGGACCGCCGTCGAGATGCACACGCCAGGTGAAGCGCAGCGCCGCCATTCCCAGCGTATCGAGACGCTCTCCGCCGTCGTAGTATCCGTTCCGCGGCAGCAGGTTCGGATTTTCGCCGTTCACGCCCCGATAGACCAGACGCCAGGGATGGGTCGCACTCCCCCCGGCAGGCAGCATCTCCGCACCTTCGGAGCGATAGGATTCGAACAGGAAGGTCTTGCCGCCGGAGAAGACGAGCTCCGCGCGGTCGTTCTTCAACACGAGTTTTTCGGTCGGGGGTTCCGCCGCTCCGGAAGCGGCGGTCAGGAACAGCGAGGCAAGCAACAGACAGTGTTTCATGCGTATCGTCATTTTTGGGGTTCGATCGGACGGTTTATTTTCCGTACGGCCCCGAGGAAGAGCCGTTCAGCCTCCTCCTCGGGAAGATCCAGTTCGAGAACGGCCCGTCCGGCGGCAGGCAACAGGCAGAGTCGTCCTTCGCGGCGGAAGGCGATGCGCCGCCCCCGGTCATCGGTCAGCGTCGGTCGCGATGCGGGAAGCGTCAGCCGCAACTGATCCTCACCCGAGGTATGCCAATAGAGGATGCAGCTCTTCGTACCGCGCCGAAAGAGGAAGGCCCGCACGCCCGACTCGTCGTCGGGCGTAAGCTGCCGGCAGGGATAGAGCTCGAAGCGTCCCTGCGAATCCTCGAAAAGGAAAAACTCCCGGTCGGGATCCTTGAGCCGCTCCTTCTGTTCGGGCGTGAAGGCATCCGCAAGCTTGGCTCGCTCCCAGCGCTCCATGACCCGCAGGTTGTCCTCCGTACGGGGATGCCGGCGCAGCTCCTCCAGATTGCCCACGAGCGACACGGGAGCATCCCAGGCCAACGCCTTGCAGTAGATATATTCGTACATGTCGGGCTGCATGCCGATCGTCGCGCCGCCCGGAGCCAGGTAGTTCACCCATCCGAAATCGACCGCCGTGAAGTCCTCGGCGTTGCGGGCAGCGCAGCGCAGCGTATATTTCTTCATCGCCGGACGAATATACTCCGGAGGGAAGATGTCGAAGGCATTGCCGCGCGAAAGAATATGCCATCCAAAATGCGACTTGAGCGCTCCTTCGGCGAAAAGCGGCGCAGGCCGCAGCGCATCATAGACGACCGACTGCGACCGCGAAACATTGTACCAATAAGGCATCGGGACATCCTCGGCCCCGTCGAAATAGACGAAGCGGAAACCCGCCTCGGCATAGATGCGCCCCAGGCGTCCGGCGATCTCGCGCTGGATGCCCGTATTCTGGTCGATCCGCACGAACAACGGCCAGTCGTCCACATCGAGCAGCCGGGCACGGCTTCCGGCGGCATGTGCGGCGGGCTGCGAGTTGTGCAGCCCCCGCCGACATCCCGTCAGCATATAGGGCGGACGGGTCGTGCAGTCCGCGTAGGAGATCAGTTCGTCGCCCAGATGCAGCAGCCGGCGGCCCTCCTCCCGGCGCAGCCCCTGCGTGTTGCCCTCGACGACGAGCACCGTGTCGGCGACACCGGCCGGCTCGGCGAGGACCAGTTCACAGACGGAGTTCATCCGCGTATCGGGATGTCCGCCGTTGATGTAGGGGTCGTTCACCCCCACCTTCGAATAATGGAAATGCAGACCCGGAATCATGCCTGCGGCACGGATGCGGTCGGTGACGTAACGCAGGTCTTCCATACCGCCCGGGTACTCCTCGCGCCAGCCGTAGTGGCCGCACGAGCGGGCGAAATCGACGTAATAGACCATCATCGTGCGGAATCCGCCCCGACGGGCGTATTCGATATGGGCGTCGATGTTTTCGGGCGTCACGCCGCGCAACGAATAGTACGAGCAGCGGTAGGACCCGTCACGGCGGCTCTCGACACCCCGCGGCAGGTCGTAATCCCGCTCTATCTGTCCGATGGCCGGGAGCAGCCCCTCGCGCGAGGAGACGACGAGCGCCGCCCCCGGACCGAACAATCCCACCTGCGCGTCGAGACCCGCATAGAGGGTCGTCGCCACCGCCGTCGGGAAGGCGTCGATACGCGTCCCGGGATGGGTCCCCAGCAGATTGACGGCCACCCGGTCGTCCCAGACTACGTTGAGCCACTCGCCGAAGTGCGCCCGCGGACGCAGGGGCAGTCGCAGGAGCGCGAATTCGTCGATCTCGGTCTGGCGCTTGACGCCGTAGGCCTCGATGCGGTAATCGACGCGCTCGAGCGAAAAGCCGATGTAGTCGTCCTCGATGTCGAGCCGGATGACGGCGGTGTCATAGGTATCCTCGAACCCGACATAGAGCCGGTCGCCGCGCCGTTCGACCCGACAGGCCGGAAAAACGCGCGGTTTGGCCGGATAGATCAGGAAATTCTCGTTATCATAGGGCCGGTACTGCGTAATCGCGCAGATCGGGGTCCGCACCTCCGCGGCGAGGCACTCCTCGCCCGTGGATTTATGGATCAGGCTGCGGGCCGCGCCGTCGGCACCGATCACGAGCCGCACAGCGGCATTCTCGATGACGACATCCGCACCGCCGGCCTGCGCCAAGAGCGGAAAGAGGAGCACACACAGAGTGGAAAGTACATGTTTCATGTGATTCGTCGTTACAGGGAAATCAATCGCGGAAATCCATCTTTTGCGGACGGCGCCCGACGATCCCGGGGCCCGCGGGTTCGGGACGGCGGGCCGGATCGCGCGGATCGAAACAGCGGATGCCCTGCCGCTCGGAAAGCGCGGACACGGAATCCATACGCCGCATGCAATCCTCATAGTCCTTCACTTCGGGCTGCGTCCGGACCGAAGCGTGCCCCGGCATAGGTGACGATATCGCGAATCTCCTCCCGCGCATAGAACCGTGCCGGCGTACCGGAATCGCGGCGGCTCCCGACTCCGCCGACCGACGCAAGACGCGGATAACCCTCGATCTCGATGCCGGGGATCGGAAGAACCGACCGGAAGGCCCCCTTGCGGAGAGCCTTCCGGCAGCCGGTTCAGACGTCAAATGTCATATCGCGTGATTTCGTAAGCCAGAATACCGTTATCGGTCGTCAGCATGTAGGCCTGCACGGCATTACCGTCCTCGCTGGCTCCGAAGGCCACGTCGCCCGTGCCGTTTCCGTTCGCGCCCAGCACGACATCGCCCGAAACGAACGGATAGGAGGAGGTCATGCCCGTGGGAGAGTAGCCCGTCCCGGGAATATCAGCCGTTCCGGTCGTAAGATTGCCCTCGCGCGAATCGAAGAGAAATCCCGAAATAAGGGCTCCGGCGGCAGGATCCGCAATATCGGCGACATAAAGTCGGGCAGACTTGATACCGCTGGCATTATCCTTATGGCAGTTCTGAATGCCGATAAGCCGCATGCCGTTGAAGTCGATGCAATCGACACCCGTGATCTTGTCCGTCAGCCAGAAGTGCGTCGTCGGCACCGTGAACTGCGTAGCGGATATTCCGTTCGCGGGAACATAGGTTACCGTACGCCGCTCGTTGCCCGATCCGTAAACATACCCCGGCGACAGGTTGTCGTCGCCCATCGAGAAGAGCACCGGCTTGGTCGTGTACCACATCGAGGCGAGGCTGTTGGAGCGGAACTCCACGACGGCCGTCGCGGTCGAAGCGACGCCATCGGCGAGCGGAATGAAGACCGAACGGATCTTCTGGATGCAAGAGGTACCGATTATGGCTTCGCCCGAGGTCACGTCGCCGATCACATCGACCATACGGCCGATATCGTAGGTCGTCGTACCCGGATTGGCACTGCGCAGCGGAGCAAAATAGGGATCGGACGGCAGGCTCTTCGAGAAAATCAGGGTCGGAGCGTCCCCGATGCCGTTTTTCCATACCCACACCTCGAAGTCGGGCAAAGTCGATGAGTTCGTATAGGCGACAGCCACCAGATGACCGGCAGAATCGCTCGTGATGGCGTGGATCGACCTCGATATGCCCGTCGCATTGACGCTCAGTCCCGTCGGCTTGCCCGTAAAGCGGTTCATGACAACCATCTTCGACGCATCGCCGCTGTTGCCGACGATCAGGTAGTCGCCGACAACGGCCAGCGTACGGTTGTTCTCCGCTTCGAATCCGTATTCGTTGTTCTCCAGAATCTGGAAACCGAACAGGCTGGCAATATATCCCGCCTTGCCCGAAGGCACGAACGACGGAAGATCGACTGCGGTCTTGTAGGTCTTGCGAACGGACCCGTCCTGCGAAACCACCACGATGTCAGGGAATTCAGACAGGTCGATCGTGCCGTCCCCGTTCATGGCCCGGCATTCGATCGTCGCCCAGGGCGATACGGTGACCGTTGCCGCCTTCAGCGCTCCGTCGATCGAAGAGGAGGTCTTGTACACGGTAATAGATCCGGTCCCGTCTTCCGTCTCAGGTTCCTCGATCGAGACGACGGCATTGGGCATATCGGCTAACGAAACCCGCGTAGCGAAGGCCTGATCCGACTTCACATAAGCCGCATTGATCGTGTAGTGCCTGCTCGATCCGTCCACATCGGACACCAGCGTGCGCTCGATACCCGCAGCCAGATCGTGAATCCCCGAAAGGCCCGGCTCGAAACGGGTGCCGTAGGGAAGCGACCCACGGACCTTCATGGCCGTCAGATCGCCCTGGACGGCCTCCGTGTCGGAAATGTAATAGGGAACCTGCACGGTAATGATTCCTGCCGCTTCGTCCACGACGGCATCGTATTCGACGTTTTCGTCCGAGACGAGACGGCCCTTGACGGTAAGAGTCTGCATATTTTCACTGCCGGACATCACCAATTCATCCGGATCCTCGCAGGCCCCGAGGACCAGCGCCGATACGAACAGTCCGGTAATCAAATGTCGCATTTTCATAATTATCGCGTATTGAATGATTTGTCAAATTATTTCCAGATCTCGTTCTGCTCGCACAACGTATTGTTCTGCAGCTCGGTGTAGGGAATCGGGAAGATCGTATATTTCTCGGGGAAGAGACGATCCTGCGTGTCGCACTCCACGCGCTCGTAGCTGAAGCCGTCGCCCGTCCTGGTAATCTTCACACCATGCAGACGCTTGTTGTTGAGCGTCTCGACGGCAATGCCCCAGCGCACCAGGTCGAAGAAGCGGTGGCCTTCGAGCCCCAGCTCGCAGATACGCTCCTTGGCCAGATCCTGCAGGTAATCCTGCCAGTTGCCCTTCTCCGCCAGTACGGGAAGCCCCACGCGGTCACGAATCGTTCTGAGGTCTTCGTACGCCGGTCCGAACTGGTTCTGGCGCGCATAGGCTTCCGAACGGATCAGATAGATCTCGGCCAGGCGCATCTCGGTCCAGTAGGTTCCGGAAAGAATGTTCGTGAAGTTCACCTTGCCGCTGTCGTCCATGAATTTGCGGAAAATGTAACCGGTCGTCGATTTGTGCACGTTGTCCTGTCCGGTGATGGAGAAGTCCATGTAATTGTCCTTGCCTCCGGCATAGAGTTCGAGCTTGCGGCCGATCCAGGTGGCATCGTTATAGAGAATCGACGCATAGAAGCGCGGCTCGCGGTTGTCGAAGGGCTTATTGCCGTATTTCGAAAGGTTATCCCAATCGAAGGCCTCGTAGCTGCTGCCTACCCTGATGTCGAACGACGAGGCGTACTCGTCGGTCGGCGTGGCCGATGCACCCACCTTGTCGGCGGCGCCATAGGGCTGACCGTCGTACGGAGGGCAGAAATAGGTGTTGAAATTGTGCTGCTTCATGCTGATGCCCGACTGGAAATAGACCGGGATAATCAGTTCCTGGTTATTAGGCGTCGAGAAGATCTTGTAGTAATCGGCCGCAGTCTTGCCGGGAAGCAGGTCGTAGCCCAATTTCAGCACCTCGTCGCAGGCCGTGACGGCATCGCCCCAACGCTCCGCATAGAGCGACGCGCGGGCGATCATACCCCAGGCGGCGCCTTTGGTCAGACGCCCGGCTTCCGCAGCCTCCCAACTTGCCGGAAGATCGGCCTCGGCCTTCCGGTATTCACCGATGATGAAATCCCAGCACTCCTCCTCGGTCGAGCGGGCCTTGGCGCGCTCATCGGGCCCGTCAACGGCCGTGTCGCTGTTGCGCAGGATCACCCCGCCGTGACGGATCACCAGTTCCTGATAAGCGAACGCACGCAGAAAACGGACCTCGGCCGTACGGATCTTCACCTGGTCGGGATCGAGCCTGATAAGCCCTTTGTTCAGGTCCTCCAGATATTCGTTGAGCTTGCTGATCCAGGTGTACATAGCAGACCAGTTGGAGCGGAAGTTGCTCTGCTCGGTGACGTAATTGGGCTGATAGAAAAACCTGTTCATCGCACCGGCCGATACGCCGTACCAAGAGTATTTCACCAGATCGGTCGCGCCGTCGTCCATCAGACACGAACTGCCGCAGGCTATATCGGCATTGGCATAAAGCACGCCGTAGAAGTATTTGACATACAGGTCCAGGTTACTCAGGGACGAATAAGCCGTAGTTTCGCTGTAGCTTCCCGTCGGCTCCACGTCGAGCACATCGCACGACGCCGCCGAAAGACAGAGGGCCGAAAGAAGTCCCGCCGTATATTTTCTGATCTTGTTCATATCGTTCGTAGATTTAGAATGAGAGATCCACACCGAAGGTGAAGGTACGCTGCTGCGGGTAGTAACCCGTCGGAACGTTCGCGCTTTCGGGGTCGATCCATCGGAACTCGGTTGCCGTAAGCAGGTTGTTGCCGCTGAAATAGATACGAAGGTTGTCGATGCCGATGCGGTTCATCCAACGCTTGGGAAAGGTATAACCCAACACGACATTCTTCAGACGCAGGTAGGCTCCATTGCGTTTCCAGAAGTCGGAGACCTGGGCGTTGTTGCCCGCCGACGACTTGGTTACCGACAGACGCGGATACTCCGCATTCGTGTTGTCCGGACGCCAGGCTCCCTCGACCAGATAGAGCGGTGCATTGTCGTAATTGCCGTACCAGGGAACGGTCAGCGGGGTCTGGTCCGCCACGCCGTTGTTCCAGGTAGCCTGGAGCATACGGTCGCAAAGAGCGGCTCCCTGCAACTGCACGGAGAGGTCGAAGCCCTTGTAGTCGGCATCGAGCGACAACGAGAACATCATCTCCGGCATACGGCTGCGGGCAATCCGTACATAGTCGTCGGCCGTAATGGCTCCGTCGCCGTTGATATCGACATATTTGATATCACCCAGACGGGGCTGCACGCCGATCGGTTTCGGCGCATTGGCCAGCTCCTCCTCGGTCTGATAGAGACCGTCGGACTTCAGGCCCCAAAGAGCTCCGAGCGACGACCCGAGCACGTTCTTCCACGGCAGCGTATTGTCGGCCTGCTGCTTGCTCAGAATGCGGTTGCGGGCGAAGGTGAGGTTGCCCGTGACGCCGTAGCTGAACTTGCCGATACGGTTACGGTGGCGGAGCACCAACTCAAAACCGCGGTTGTCGAAAGTACCGTCGTTGATATAGGCCGGATAGTGGCCGCCCAGCGAAGGAGGATAGATGCCGCCGATCGACTGCAGGATGTTGAAGGTGTACTTATAGAAGTAGTCGAACTCCACGCCCAACAGGCCGTTCCAGGCGCTCATCTCGAAGCCGATATCGTAGGTACGCGTCCGCTCCCAGGTCAGATCCTCAAAGGGGAAGGCCACCGAGTTGGAGAGCGTACCCTGCGAGGCAGGCGTGCTTCCGAAGGCCACGCTGCTGGCATTGTAGGCAAACTGTTTGCGGTAAAGGAATGCCGTTACGTTGTCGTTACCCAGCGTACCGATCGAACCGCGCAGCTTGAAGTATTCGATTTTCGGGAGTGCAGACTGGAAGAAATCCTCCTGCGACATCACCCAACCCACGGATACCGAGGGGAAGAAACCCCAGCGATGGTCCTTGTGGAAGAGGTACGAACCGTCGTAACGGAACGAGGCCTCGATGAGGTATTTGTCATCGTATGCATAATTCAGACGTCCCACGAAACCGGCAAAGGCCGACTTTCCGGACGAAGAGGCATTCGTGGCGGTCGTCGGATCACCGAAATTGAGCTCCGGAAGATCGAACACGGGGAAATCGCGGCGTCCGGCGTTCATCGATTCCGAGGTATAAGTCGTCTGCTCGTAGAGGAACAAGGCTCCCACATCGTGCTTGCCGAACTTGTTCGCATAGGAGATCTGCGGACGCAGCACCACGCGCTGGTCGTTCGAATGGGCCACGTAGAGGTTGCCGTCCGGAGTCAGATTGGCCGCATTTACGAGCGAATACTTGCTCAGAGGATCGGCTCCGATGCCCGAACCGCGCTGGAACGTATAGGCCAGCACTTCGTAGGAGTGCGAGAAGGTACGACCCGTATAGTAATGGTAGTCCCAACTGGTGAACATGCCCAGTTTCAGACCCTTCACGAAAGGAACCGAATACTCGACGTTCGCCGAGGTCTCCAGACGGAGGTTGCGCGACTTGCTGAAGCCGGAGTGGGCCGAACCGTATTCGGGGCTGGCGGCGGACCACGAAGCACGATATCCCGAGACAGGATAAACGGTTCCGTCCTTCTCCAGCCATTTCGGAACGAACGGTATAGAGTACATCATCTGATGGAAGATGTTGTAACCTTCCTGGTTGGCATACGAATAGGCTCCGGGCTGGTAGTAATCCTGCAAGGATGCCGCCACGTTGAGCTGTACGCGCAGGTTGTCGTGCGGCGTCAGGTCCACGTTCGAGCGGAGGTTGCCGCGCGAATCCTCATGTCCCTTGATGATGCCTTCCTGGTTGCGGAAACCGCCGCTGACGAAGTAACGGGCCTTCTCGCTACCGCCGCTCACCGAAAGGTTGTGCTGGTGCATGAGCGTCAGACGGCGCATCGGCGACATCCAGTCCGTATTCTCATAACCGTCCGACGGATCGCCGTTGTAGGTCATGGCGATCTCCTCGGGGGTGAACTGGTAGTCGGGCACGTCGTCGCCGCCCAGCTTGTCGAGGGCAAGACCGGCATTATAATACTCCATGTACTGCGTGCCGTTCATGAAATCGGGCATGGTCGTCATCTGCGAGAGCGTTACGTTGCCGCGGTAGTTGATCGACATGGCGCCCTGATGACCGCGCTTGGTCGTGATAAGGATGACGCCGGCGGCAGCCTTCATTCCATAGACGGCGCTTGCCGAAGCATCCTTGAGAATCGTTACGGTCTCCACGTCGTTCGGATCGACCGTACCCATCTGACGCTCGACTCCGTCCACCAGCACCAGCGGGCTCGAGCCGTTGTAGGAGGTATAGCCGCGCACGAGCATCGTTACGCCGTCGGATCCGGGAGCGCCGGTCGCCTGCTGCGTAATCAGTCCCGGGAGCTTTCCGACCAGGGCCTGCGAAATGGTGCTGACGGTCGATTTCTTGATTTCATCGTCGGAAACCGCCGCAATGGATCCGGTCAGATGCACCTTCTTCTGCGTACCGTAACCGACCACCACGACCTCGTCCATACGGGCCGCATCCTCCTGCATCACGACATTGATTTCCGTACGGCCGTTTATCGCCAGCTCCTGGCCTTTCATACCCAAGTACGAGAAAATCAGCACATCAGCCCGGGGGGGGGTATCCAGACGATACGATCCGTCGCTCGTGGTCATCGTGCCCACGGTGGTCCCCTTGACGATCACATTGACACCCACGAGCGGATTCCCCTGAGCGTCGGTAACGGTTCCCGAAATGTACGACTGTGCGAAAGCGGTTGACAGACCGGCTCCGAACAACATCAATACGCATGCGACGAAATGCCGCATCCGGGAAACGCGTTCTCGTTTCGAATAATTGTCCTTCATAGATTCATAGAATTAGGTTGATAGGTTGATTGAAAGCGCTTCATTGCGGATGTTCCGGTCTCCGGACACCGGCGGAAAACCGGACATGAGAACCGTCAGCACGAGTTCATAAGGCTATTTTTTTAAGGTTCGCTCATCGGATTCTCCGCAGGGGCCGCACCCGAAAAAGATGCGCCCTACGGATTTTATCCAAACAAAATTAGGCAGCAAAAACGGCATTTTACGCAGAAAAAACGCAAACCGATATTCAAAAAACGAAAAACCCGCCCTTTTTCACCTGTTCACCGTCTCAGGATGCAACCAGAACTCGAAAAAGGCATAGGCCAAGGCGTTCGACAGCGAATCGGGATCGTGCAGCGGCCGATTCGTCATGGCGACACGCCCTTCGTATCCGAGCAGGCGGTTTACGGCCACCGCATGATTGAGTGCCGTCCAGCGTTCGGAACCGTCCGAACAGCCTCCCGACACGAGGAAAGGCCGGGGCGCCATCAGGGCGTGCAGCTCATGCAGATCGTGCCCGTCGCGGCGCAGCGAGGGATATGCGCCGCGGGCCTTCACGGCACCCTGCTCGTCCCAGGTATGCTCCCAGGGCGGCGGATAGTAGCCCAGATACCAGGGCTCCCAATAATTGACATACCCTCCTTTCGTCTCGTCGAAGACCACGCCCGGATCGCCCCAGACCGCACAGGCGAACTTCTCCCACAGGCACGAGGCGAACATCGCCCACTTGCCACCGTAGGAGTGGCCCATGACGCCGATGCGCGTGGAATCGACCTCGGGAAACCCGGCCAGCGCCTCCCAGGCATTCGCAGCGGCGTATGCCAACGCCGACAAGGGCTGCAACGTCGCGCTATCGACCGAGGGATAGTAAAGCGAATAGGTCTTCGTACGGGTGGTTTGCGTCGTCCCGAGCGAAAGGACGACAAAGCCCCGTTCGGCAAGGCGGAGCGCAAAATCCCGATTCGGTTTGTCGCCCAGGCCGACGGCTGTCTCCGGTTCGTAGAAAAGGGTGATGACGGCGGGTTTGCGACCTTTGCGGTGCGGGACGAGCAGGTATCCTTCGGTCGTTTCCGAAGGCAGCCAGCGGAACCGGACGCGATAACGGTCGAAATCCTCACCCGGAAGCGTATCGGCATATTCGAAGCGCTGTCCCGCAATCACCGGCGGCCAGGCGCCCAGAAGCGAATCCCAGCGGGTGCGGATCTCCGCACGGCGGCGAACCCAATCGGCAGCCGTCCTTACGCTGTCGCCGTTGTAGAAAAGCAGCGGAGAACGATAGGTTCCATACTCCTCCCGATAGATTTCGGGAGGTTCGGTAAAGGGCCGCAATTCCCGCCCGAGCTCCGCTGTTCGGTCCCGGGCATCCCGACAGCCCGTCAGCAAAGCCCCCAACAGCAGGATACCCGATAAAAATTTCATGTCGCGCATAATGATCCGCCGGAGCTTCGCACCCCGTAGTACAAAGATACGGGGCACCGCCACGGATCGGTCGTCGAAAAACGAAAAGCGTGTTTCGAAAAACGCACTATTTGCCGGCCGAACGCCGCTGACGGTATTCGATCGGCGAGCAACCCATAAACTTCTTGAAAATCCGCGAAATGTTGTTGCAGTCGCGGAAACCCGCCTCGCCGGCAATCTCGGCCAGCGGGAGATCGGTCGTCAGCAGCAGGTTGGCAAAACGCTTCACGCGGCACTTCAGCACATACTGGTATATGGAGGTGTTCATGACGCGCTTGAACTTGAGTTCGATGTTGCGCCGCGAAAGCGGAATCTGCCCGATGATCGCATCGATCGTCAGATCGGCCGCGATATGCCGCTCGATGTATTTGACGATCCGCAGCACGTAGGGATCTTCGATATTGTGTTTCTCGGTCGATTGGCGCAGTTCGATGCGGATCGGGTTGATCACCACGTTGAAGGGCCCCACGAACTCCTTGCGGATCTGCCTATGGAGCAGCTTCCCGACAGCATAACCGCCCTTCTCGACCTCCAGCTCGATCGACGAGATCGGCGGATCGGAGATGTTGCAGATCAGCTCGTCGTTGTCCACGCCCAGCAGCGAGACATCCTCCGGAATGGGGATGTTCTCCATTTTGCATATCTCCGAGATAATGAGTGCATGGGCATCGTCGCAGCAGAACAACGCCACGGGTTTGGGCAGTTCGCGCAGCCAGCGGCCCAACACCTCGCGGCTTTTCTCGCTGTCCTTTCCGGTCTCGAAGGCATGGAACGTCCCGCCGATGCGCTCCACCTCGCCGCGGTACCCCTTGCAACGTTCGTCCGACCAGACGACCCCCTTGACGCCGAAAAAGGCGAAGTTACGGAACAGGCGCTCGGCAAAGAAACGGGCCGCCATCAGGCCCGTGCCCTCGTAGTCGCCGGTCAGATTCGAATAGGTCGTACTGCGGTGGCGGTAGTTCTGCAGGACGACCGGAATGTTCAGCTCCTTGAGCAGATCCATCGCGTCGTCGTTCCACTGGCCGATGATGGCGTCGGCCTTCCACGCCTTGGCCCACTCGAGGATGCTCCGCTCGCCGTTTTCGATGCTCCTGTAATAGGAGGGCAACCGGTAAAAGAGCCACGGACCGTTCTCGCGCGAATAGCGCACGATCCCCCGAAGCAGGTTGCGGTCGAAATCGTTCGCGCAATCGACGAGCAGCAGAATCCGGATCATAGCGTTTGTTCATTGAGAATCGGCCGCGGGTTCTCCGTCCGGCAGAAAACGGCCGCCGATCGCCGCCTCGAGACGGAGAAACGGGTCCGTCAGGACGTCGAACCGCGTCCGGTCCGACCGCCCCGCGTTCGCGCCGCCCTCGATCACTCCGCCGTATTCGCCAACTTGGGGACAAGCGCCCGTTCCGCACGGCAACAGGAGCCGCGCCCCAATCGAAAAGACTCGTTTTTTCAATTCAGATATTCGGAAATTTTAAACTCAAAGACCTTTCATCCGCTCGGAACCCGTCCGAAAACCCGCCGGTCGAATCAAAACACCAATGCCTGCCGATGAAAAAACCACGCATATCCCTGACATTCACCAAATAACAGCAATCGGACCATTAAATTACGAATCAGCGCATGCATAACGCCATCGTAAAGTTCAGAAAAAACCGTGACATCCGCAATCATTTCGCAGAAAATCGTGCGAACAATAAGGACAACGCTCCCGATGCCGCGGGCTCCCCCTTTCGGATCCGGACGCGACCGCCTCCTATCCCAGCCGGAGCGCTCGGCCATGACAGCGCGCCGCCGTGCCGGAAGGACGGCCGACGCAGGATACGCTCTACGGCTCCAAGGCCATACCGGCGTTCACCTGCCCGACAGCCGGAAACGGGCGGTTCCCGAGGACGCTACGGCAGAAGAAGTCGGGAGGGCGCTCTTCCGCCGGAAGGAGGACGCGGAGCTTGCCGCCCCGGACGGCCCGTCAGGCCTGCCCCATCTTGGGCCCCGCGTCGGGCGTCCCGGCCGGCGTCGGAATCTCGATCTTGCCCACGCTGCTCTCGTAACGCACGATGTTCTCCTGCAACGAGCGCAGCAGCCGTTTGGCGTGTTCGGGCGTGAGGATGATGCGGCTCTTGACGCGCGCTTTCTGCACGCCGGGCAGGACCGCCGCGAAGTCGATGATGAACTCCGATGCGGAGTGCGATATGATCGCCAGATTCGAATAGTGGCCCTGGGCCACGGCTTCGTCCAACTGGAGGTCGATTCCGAATTGTGTCGTCTCTGCCATAAGCGTTTCGTCTTTGTCATACAAAAATAGGGGCTTTCGGGCTCCGGTATGCGGCCCCGCGGCCAAAATTTCGACATTTTATCAACAGAACGCCCGCATCGGACGAAATCCGCAATATCGCGGACGAATCCGGGAACCGGTCCCCGAAAAGCCGCGCCGACGCCCTCCGGCCCGCATTTCCGCATCCGGCGGCAGCCCGGGGCGGGGCAAATAAATTTGTTTCTGCGCACGGGTTGTATTATCTTTGTTCCCTAAAAACCCGGTAAGCCGAGAAAATGACATTCGGAATCCTGAACGATCTCTTCCGCGGTATCTGCGTGGGGGTGGCGGCGTCGATCACGGTCGGCCCCGTGGCCGTGCTCTGCATTCAGCGCACACTCTCGAAAAGCCGCCGGTCGGGCATCGTCTCGGGTATCGGCGTGGCGTGCGCCGACACCTTCATGGCCATGGCCGCACTGTTCTTCTATTCGATGCTCCAGACGCAGATCGAACAGTACAACACGCTGCTGCGCGTCATCGGCGGCATCTTCGTCGTCATCGTCGGCGTCTTCATCTTCGCCCAGAACCCCGTGCCGCAGATTCGCCGCAACCGGGCGGGCAAAACCTCGCTCTGGCAGGATTTCGCCTCGATCTTCGGACTGACGATCGCCAACTTCATCATGGTCATCCCCTACATCCTGGCCTTCTTCGCCGTCTTCAAGATCTCGAGCGGCGACGTGACCGGCTCGGGATTCAGCGGCTTCGTGCGCTCGGTGTTCGTCATCGCCGGATTCCTCGGCGGCGCCACGGCATGGTGGACCCTGCTGGCGTGCGTCATCAGCCTGTTCCGCCGCCGGTTCCGTCCGCGGCACATGCTCACGATCAACCACGTCGCGGGCCTCATCATCGGCATCTTAGGCATTTACACCATATTATCCACCTTCTACGCCATCTTCCCCAATGTCGGACACTAAACAGCACAGAATCATAATCGCCATCGACGGCTTCTCGTCGTGCGGCAAGAGCACCTTCGCCAAGGCCATTGCCGCACGGCTGGGCTATATCTTCATCGACACGGGCGCCATGTACCGCGCCGTGACGCTCCATGCGCTCGAACACGGCGCGATCCGCTCGGGCATCGTGGACGAGGAGGCCGTGGTGAAGCTGCTCGGCGAAACCGCCATCACCTTCCGCTTCAACCCCGAACGGGGAGCCAGCGACATCTACGTGAACGGCGACCTGGCCGAAGGGAAGATCCGCACCATCGAGGTCTCGAACTGCGTGAGCCGCGTGAGCGCCATCCCCGAGGTGCGCCGCAAGCTCGTGGCCATGCAGCAGGAGATGGGACGCCGCCGCGGCGTGGTGATGGACGGCCGCGACATCGGCACGGTGGTCTTCCCCGACGCCGAACTGAAGATCTTCATGACGGCCGACCCCGCCGTGCGGGCGCGGCGCCGCTACGACGAGCTGCGCGCCAAGGGCGACGACGTGTCGCTCGAGGAGATCGAACGCAATGTCCGCGAACGGGACAGGGCCGACATGAGCCGCGCCGTGTCGCCCCTGCGGCAGGCGCCGGACGCCGTCGTGCTGGACAACAGCCGCATGAGCGTCGAGGAACAGATGGCGTGGTTCATGGAGCTGTTCGAAAGGAGAATCGCGGAATAACGACGCCGCATGGAGCCGGTGCACATAGAGATCGACGACAAATCGGGATTCTGCTTCGGCGTGGTCCGGGCGATCACCGAGGCCGAACGGGCCCTCGGCGAAGGCGGCACGGTCTATTCGCTGGGCGACATCGTCCACAACCGGATCGAGGTGCAGCGGCTCGAAGCGCTGGGGCTGCGGACCGTGACCCACGCCGACATGCCGCGGCTGGCCGGCTGCCGTCTCTTCATCCGCGCCCACGGCGAGCCGCCGACGACCTACGACGCGGCCCGCAGGCTGGGTATCGGGATCATCGACGCCACCTGTCCCGTGGTCGCACGGCTGCAACGGCGGGTCAAGCAGGCGCACGAGGCGATGCGCGCCGTCGGCGGACAGGTGGTGATCCTCGGCAAGCGGGGCCACGCCGAGGTCGTGGGGCTGACCGGACAGGTCGCCGAGCCGACCGTCGTCATCGAGCGCGCCGAAGACCTCGCGCAGATCGACTTCGCACGGCCGATACACTTCCTTTCGCAGACCACGCAGAGCATCGCCCTGTTCGAAGAGCTCGGCGCCGAAATGCGCCGCCGGGCGGCCGATCCGGCGCAGGTGCGCCTCGACGACACGATCTGCCGGCAGGTCTCGGGCCGCGAGGCGCACCTGGCGCAGTTCGCGGCGCGTTTCGACGCCGTCGTGTTCGTCTGCGGCCGCAAATCCTCGAACGGCAAGGTCCTCTACGAGGTGTGCCGCCGGGCCAACCCCCGCTGCCGCAACATCGAGGAGCCCGCGGAGCTGGACCCGGCATGGTTCGAGGGAGTGCGGTCGGTGGGCATCTGCGGCGCCACCTCGACTCCCAAATGGCTCATGCAGCGGGTCGCGGAGGCGATCCGTGCGATGGGCCCCGAAAGCGAATGAACCGCCCGCTCCGGAAACGGCCGCCGCTCCCGGCAGGGCATCCGACAGAATACACGACACGCAAAATTTCGAACTTATGAAACGTTATTTGATCCGCTCGCTGAAATATTTCGCCGCCCTCTGCGTTCTCTGTATGGCGATCATGGCGCTGAACCTCACGACGGGCATGGCCTCGCTCTCTCTCGAAGAGACGCTCTACGTCATGTTCCACACCCCGCGGGGACTTCTGCTGCCCGCCGTCATCGTCCTGCTCGCGGCCTTCTATCCGCGGTTCGGATTCATCGTCCGGCGGGTCGAGGGCGACGTGGAGGAGCACCGCGAACAGATCGTGAACGCCTTCCGCTCGGCCGGCTTCGAGCTGCGCCGCGAAGAGGACGACGCACTGTTCTTCCGGGCCAAGGGACCGCTGCACAGGCTCCTGCTGCTGGGCGAGGACGAAATAAAGGTTTCGCAATACGGACAGTGGATCGAGCTGGAGGGTATCCGCCGGGGCGTGGCCCGGGTCATCTACCGCCTCGATTCGCACATACGCATGGCACGATATGACAAAGAGTAGAAAATACCGCATCCTGGCCCTCGCGGCCGGGCTGGCCGCCGTGGCGGGCGCGACGATCCATGCGTCGCACAACGACTTCGGGCTGGGCCGCAACATGGAGATCACGGTCAATATGATGCGCGAGCTGTCGCTCGGGTACGTGGATCCGATCGACCCCGACCGTCTGATGGAGGGGGCCGCGGCGGGCATGGTCAGCGACCTGGACCCCTACACGGAGTATATTTCCGAGGAGGGCATGTCCGATTTCGAGCTGCTCACCACGGGCAAATACGGCGGCGTGGGGGCGCTCATCCGCAAGAAGGGCGACTGGGTGGTCATCGCCCAGCCCTACCAGGGTACTCCGTCGGACCGCGCGGGACTCAGGATCGGCGACCGGATTCTCGAAATCGACGGCAGGGACGCCCGGGGCTTCACGACCGAGGAGGTCTCCTCGCGCCTGAAGGGCGAGCCGGGCAGCCGGGTGAAGGTGACGGTCCTGCACCTCGACAGCACGCGGCAGACGGTGACGCTGCGCCGCGAGCGGATCGCCATTCCCGGCGTACCCTACGCCGGCTGGGCGGCCGACGGCATCGGCTACATCCGCCACAGCGACTTCACCGAAGGATGCTACGAGGAGATGCGCGCGGCCGTCGAGCGGCTCCGCGCCGAGGGCGGGCTGAAAGGCCTCATCCTCGACTACCGTTCCAACGGCGGCGGCATCATGCAGGAGGCCGTGAAGATTCTCTCGATGTTCGTCCCCAAAGGCACGGCGGTCGTCACGACCAAAGGCCGCAACGAACGGCAGGACTACCGCACCGAGTCGGAGCCGATCCTCCCGGACCTGCCGCTGGCGGTGCTGGTGAACGGCAACACGGCTTCAGCCTCGGAAATCGTGGCCGGCGCGTTGCAGGACCTCGACCGCGCGGTGCTCATCGGCCAGCGGAGCTTCGGCAAGGGGCTCGTGCAGACCACCCGCCCGCTGGGTTACAACACGATGCTCAAGCTCACCACAGCCAAATACTACATTCCCTCGGGCCGCTGCATCCAGGCCATCGACTACTCGCACTCGCAGGAGGGCTCGGTGCGCGTCGTTCCCGACTCGCTCGTTTCGGAGTTCACGACCCGTGCGGGCCGCAAGGTTTACGACGGCGGCGGCATCATGCCCGACATCGCCACCGAACCGGAGTACATCTCGCGCTTCGCCGCGACGCTCTACGCGCTGGGCTTCATCGAGGATTTCGGCGACGACTACACGCGCCGCCACCCGGGGCAGCGGATCGACCTGCGCACCTTCTCGATCACGGACGCCGACTACGCCGACTTCGTCGAGTTCATGCAGGACAAGGAGGTTCCCTACGAGTCGGACACGCGACGGGCGCTCAAGGCGCTGAAAAAGGCCGCCGAGGACGACCGCTTCGCCGAGCTGAAGGAGCGTTTCGAGCGGGTGGAGGCCGAGCTGAAGGACGACACGCGGACCAACCTCGAAACCTACCGCGAACAGGTCGTCGATGCCATCAACAACGACATCGTGCTGCGCCACGGCTACACGGCCGGGGTGATCGAACACGCGCTGCCCGGCGACCGGGAGGTGACCGAGGCCGTCGCCGTGCTGCGGGACTCCGCGGAATACGCGCGCATCACCCGCGAGCAGGACACCCGGCGCAAATGACCCCGAAAAAGACGTCGCGATGAAAAAGTGGTGCACCAATCTGCTCTCGTTCCGCAACCGCGTGGTGGTGATCGTCGTCGGCATCTCGCTGGGGGCCATGTCGCTGCTCTACACCAACGACATGGCGCGGCGGCTCAGGGAGAAGGAGCAGCACGACGTGGCGCTATGGGCTCACGCCATGGAACGCATCAACCGCGACGTGCTGGGCGGCAGCACCTTCCAGGATCCGCTGCTGCGCGACATCATGTCCAACGGCAACAACATCCCGTTCATCATCACCGACGAGAACCTCCGGGTGGTGCATTCGCACCTCATTCCCGACCGGATCATCGAACACCCGGACCGGCTGCGCGAACAGATCGACCGCTTCACCGAGGAGAACACCCCCATTCCGGTCAAGGTGCTCTGGTCGGCGCAGCACTACCACATCATCTTCTACGGCAAGTCGGCGCTGCTCAAGTCGCTCTACTACTTCCCCTACGTCCAGATACTCGTCATCACGGCCTTCATCGCACTGGGGTTCATCGCCTTCCGTTCGTCGAAGCACGACGAGCAGAACCGCGTCTGGATCGGCCTGGCCAAGGAGACCGCCCACCAGCTGGGCACGCCCACCTCGTCGCTGCTCGGGTGGATCGAATACCTGCGCGCGCAGCCCGTGGACCAGTCGGCCGTGGACGAAATGCAGAAGGACCTCACGCACCTGATGAAGATCGTGGACCGCTTCTCGAAGATCGGGTCCGAAACCCCGCTCACCCCGGCCAACATCAACGAAGTCGTGGGCGAATCGGTCATGTATTTCCGCAAGCGCATCCCCCGCAACGTCACGCTGGACTACAACGGGCTGGCCATCGCCCCCGTGCAGGCCAACATCAACGCCGCGCTGTTCGAGTGGGTCGTGGAGAACCTGATGAAGAACTCGCTCGACGCCCTGCAAGGCCACGGAGCGATCGCCGTGCGCATCTCCTCGGACGAACAGCACGTGATGATCGACGTCAAAGACACCGGCAAGGGAATCCCCAAGAGCAACTGGAAGCGCATCTTCGAACCGGGCTTCACGACCAAGACCCGCGGCTGGGGCCTCGGGCTGTCGCTCTCGCGCCGGATCGTCGAGGAGTACCACCAGGGTAAGATCGCCGTGACCGAATCCGAAATCGGAAAAGGCACGACCATCCGCATCACCCTCAAACGCATCTTCGCCTGATGGATGCGCGGACGGCATATCCGGAAGACGCCGCGTTTCCCGCCGATTCCCTCTCCGGCGCACACGCCCCGGCCGGGACAACCGCCGGAATCCGCACCGCAGAGACCCGCGCCGCAGCACCATACGGAGCCGAGGTTCCGAAGGCCGCACCCCGTGCCATAAATGCCGCAGAGGCTTCGGACGCGGGACGGTCCGATTCGTCCGGAACCGCCCCGTTCCGGGCGGAGGCACGGACGGAAATGCCGGCCGGCACCCTGCCCGCACCCGCGGATTCGCTCCGCACGGATTCGCTGCACGCCGACTCGCTGCCGGCGTTTCCCTTTCCGGTGCAGTCCGGCCCGGCGGACCTCCCCGGAGAGACGCCCGCCGTCCGCTGGCGCGACACGACCGCCGCCGCGGTCTTCGGTCCGGCCTCGGTCGAAGCGGCCCCCCGCACGCTGCCGCCCTCCGGCGCGCCGTCGCTCACGGACAATGCCGTGTTCCAGAGCTTCGTCCTGCTGCTCGCCGCCACCTACGCCACCCTGCTCTACCGCAACATCGGCGACATCCGCACCCTCGTGGGCCACATCTCGCGCGACGCCGCCTCACGGCAACGTCTCTCCGAGGATCCGGGCAGCAGCGGATTCTCGCGGTTCCTGCACATCGTCACGGCGATCGGAATGCTCTTCCTGGGCGTCTTCGCCGTGAAATACGGCGACGCCCTGATGCCCCGCCTGCTCACCGACACGCTCTCGCACGGCGCCGTGCTGGCCATGAGCCTGCTGGCGACGCTGGCCTGCACGGCCATCGTCGCCTGTCAGGCCGCGCTCGTCCGCATCGCCGGGGCCGTGACCGTTTCGCAGCCGTTCGTCTCGCAACTGATGCTGCTCCGCCGCACCTATTTCGCACTGGCGGTCATCGTCACCTCACCCGCGCTGCTGCTCTTCGCGCTCTGTCCCCGCGGTACGGGCAACGTGTGGTTCTCCGTCATTACCATCGAATTAGCCATGACGGCTTTCTTGTACCTCAAAGAGTCGCTGAATCTGTTTATTTCCAAAAAAATTTCAATTTTGCATTGGTTTTTGTACCTTTGCACCGTGGAAATCTTCCCGGTGAGCCTTCTGTGGCTGTCGCTGGTGAGGTGACCCCCGAAAGCTACAAACTAAACATCTCCGCAATTGAAAGTAAAGAGTGTGCTCATTTCGCAGCCGAGACCCGCTAACATCGAGAAGTCTCCGTTCTACGAATTATCCCGGAAATACCAGGCAGAGATCGCCTACAAGCCTTTTATCCGCGTAGTGGGCGTATCGCTCAAGGAGTTCCGCGCTCAACGGGTCGAAATACTCGACCACACCGCCGTCATCTTCACGTCGCGCACGACGGTGGACAGTTTCTTCCACATTTGCGAAGAGGCGCGCATCACCGTGCCCGAAACCATGAAATACATCTGCCAGACGGAGGCCGTGGCGCTCTATCTGCAGAAATACATCGTCTATCGCAAGCGCAAGATTTCGTTCGCCGACGGATCGTTCACTTCGCTCGTAGAGCTGATTATCAAGCACAAGGAGGAGAAGTTCCTCCTGGCGCTGAGCGAACCCCACAAGCCCGAGCTGCCCGAGACACTGGCCAAACTCAAACTGCCGGTGGACCCCGTGATTCTCGCCCGCACCGTGGCATCGGACCTCGACGACGTGAAGCTCTCCGATTACGACGTGCTGGCGCTCTACTCGCCGACGGACATCAAAACCCTCGTAGAGAAGTTCGGGACCGACAACCTGCCCGCCGTGGCGGTCTTCGGCGAAGGCACGCTGCGCGCCGCCGTGGAGGCGGGAATCACCGTGCTGGCCAACGCCCCGACGCCCGAAGCCCCCTCGATGGCCAAGGCTCTCGACATCTACCTCGCACGGGTCGAGGCGGGCGAGGAGATCGAACCCGTCGCCGTCACGACCGACACGCGCAAGGAGGAGTTCATCCGCAGCCAGCAGCACAAGCTGACCAAGAAGAGCCGCGTGCGCCGTCCCGGAACGGCGGAACCCCGCAAATAGAGACCCGCCATGTCCGACGACCGCTCGCTTCCCCGCACGGAACGGCTCCGTTCGCTCGGAGCCGTCCGGCGCCTGTTCGAGAGCGGCGAGAGCGGCTTCGTCTTCCCGTTCCGGTACGTCTGGTTCGCCGAGGCGGACAGCGTGCCGTCGGTGGAGGTGCTCTTCTCGGTTCCCAAGAAGTTCCACAAACGGGCGAACCGGCGGAATCTGCTGCGCCGCCGCACCAAGGAGGCCTACCGGCTGCAAAAAGGGATCGTCCGCTGCGGCGCACCGGTCAATCTCGACCTGGCCCTCATCTACTCCTCGAAGGAGGCGCTGCCCTACAAAACCATCGCACATGCGGTCCGCCGGATTCTGGAAACGATCGCGGAGCGTCTTTAGGCGGCTCTGCGCCCTGCCGTTCATCGTGCTCGTGCGCTTCTACCAGCTCTGCATCTCCCCCTTCACGCCGCCGTCGTGCCGCTTCACCCCCACCTGCTCGCAATACGCGCTCGAGGCGCTGCGAAAATACGGCCCCCTGAAGGGCGGCTGGCTCGCCCTGCGGCGGCTCGCCCGCTGCCATCCCTGGGGCGGCAGCGGTTACGACCCCGTGCCGTGACGTCGCAAAAAAGACCGCCGGCGCACGGGGCCGTCCGGGCTCCCGCATGAAAGCCGCGCCACCCCGGCCGGCTGCCGGGTTTCCCCCGCAACGGAGAGGAAAGCCCCCGGAACAGAAACTCCGGTCCGGGAACGACCCGAACCGGAGGCTCTTCAGCATTCGTTATTTCAACCAATCATTTCAGTCGCACAGATCGCAGCAGCGGGCCGCCGCCGACTCGAATTCGAGCGTCGCATGGGGAATGCCCTCCCCGGCGAGCCGCTCCTTGAGCCGCCGTTTCACCTCCTCCAGCCGGGCGAGGTCCTCCAGCACGACATGCGCCGTGAGGGCGTTCTCGGTGGTGCTCATCGCCCAGATATGGATATGATGCACCGCCCGGACCCCCTCCACGGAGGTCATCTCCGCCTCCACGCGCCCGACGTCGATTCCCTCCGGCACACCGTCGAGCGAGAGCCGCAGGCTGTCGCGGGTCAGCGACCACACCGAAGCCACGATCACTCCGGCCACGGCCAGCCCCACAACGGGGTCCACGACCGTCCAGCCCGTCCACGAGATCACGACGCCCGAGACCAGCACGCCGATCGACACCAGCGCATCGGCGGCCATGTGCAGGTAGGCGCCCTTCACGTTGAGGTCTCTCTCCTTGTCCTTCATGAAGAGCCACGCCGTAAAGCCGTTCACGACGACCCCGACGCCCGCCGTCCACGCGATCGCCCCGCCCGCGATCGGCTCGGGATGCAGCATCCGCCCGATACTCTCGGCGACGATGACGCCCACGGCGATCAGCAGGATCACGGAGTTGAGCAGCGAAATGAGCACCGTGCTCTTCTTGTATCCGTAGGTGTACCTGGGCGTGGCGTGCGCCTGCGCCAACCGGAACGCCAGCATGGCCAGCAGCAGGCCGGCCACGTCGGAGAGGTTGTGCCCGGCGTCGGAGAGCAGCCCCATCGAACCGTAGAAAAGTCCGACGGCGAACTCCACGACGACGAATCCCACGTTGAGGACGATCCCCACGAGAAACGCCCGGTTGAGCGACGTGATCCGGTGCTCGTGGTGGTGATGGAGCCCGGCGTGTGCGTGTTCGTGTGCCATGTCACAGATCCGTTATGGTGTCCTTGATCTCGGACAATTCGACCAGCTTATTGACGATGGCGTAGATCGTCAGACCCGCCGCGGAGTGTATTTGCAGCTTTGCGGCGATATTGCGCCGGTGCGTGATGACGGTGTGGGCCGATATGCAGAGCGCCTCGGCGATCTGCTTGTTGGTCATGCCCTTCACCACGCAGACGATGATCTCCCGCTCGCGGGCGCTCAGCGGCTCGGGCTTCTCGTCGCGGACGCCGTCGGCCGCCAGCCGCTCGACGGCCGGAATGAAGATGTCGTCCTCCACGGCGTTGTGCGACGCCAGCTCCTGCTCGCAGGTGAAGATGTCGAACAGCACGCCGTTGAGCTCGTTCGTGCTGCCCGAAGGGTAATACTTGATGATGATGTTCTTCAGCTCGCGCAGCTTCGCATCGACCTGGTCGTGCTGGCGGCGGAAGACGTCGATCGAATAGGCCGTATTCTTTTCACCGGCCAGCAGCGACTCGACGTACGGGAAGACGGTCTGCTCCTCGTAGGACATGTGCCGCTGCACCTCGGCGGCGTATTCGTCGAAAAAGCGCATGATGGCGAACGACACGTCGTTCTGCGCGCAGTCCACCGCCTCGATCAGCTTGCGGCGGATGGCCGGCAGGCGGAAGTCGAGGAAGTAGCCGTGCGAATTGTGGAGGTAGTCCGTAAGCGCCCGCACCGACACCCCGGCAGCCGCCTCCGAGGCGTTGCAGCCCGCATTCATCTGCATATTGACCACGGCGAGGAAGGTCGCCGTATCGACCTTGTTCTCGGCGCACACCTCGGCGATGGTCTTGTCGCCGAATCCCAGAGCGATTCCGAAGCGGCTCATCACCTGCAAAACAGGGTATCGGTCGCAGACCAGATCGCACATCCGGTCCTCGCCCGTGTATCCGCTATTTCCATACATACACATAGGTATTTTTATCGTTTGCAAAAATAAGCCGGGCCCCGTTGCGGAACAATACCTAAAACAGGGTATTCTCAGCGCCCCGCGAGATCCGTGTAGGTCGTCTGCAACATCGTGCGCCCCACGTCCAGCAGCTCGGGGTTCGTCGCCGACACCACGCGGTCGCCCGTGGCGTCCCAGATCGCTTCGCCCGTGGCGTCCACGACGCCGAAGCCGTCGTTGAACGTGTAGTAGGCGAACTTGCGGGGAGGGGCCGGGGCGAAAATGTCCTTGCTGTACTCGAAATCGTCGTGCCCGATCCCCAACTGGCCGAGCAGCGTCGCGGCCAGGTCGATCTGCGAGGCGTACTCCTCCACGACACGCGGCGCGGCGACGGCCCCGCCCGTCCAGATCATCGGAATCCGGTGACGCAGCGGCACGTTGTAGGGCAGCGTCTTCGGATAGGGATAGCCGTGGTCAGCGACCAGCACGACGAGGAGGTTCCGCCACGCCGGAGAGGCTTTCAGCCGGTCGATCATCGCCCCGACGCACGCATCGGAGAAGGCCATGGCGTTGAGCACCTCGTTTTCGAATTTCGCATAGGGAACGTCGAAGGGCTTGTGGCTGCTCAGCGTCAGCAGCCCCGCCAGAAAGGGCCGGCCCGCGGCGTCGAGCGCGATGACCCGGTCGGCGAACCAGTCGCACATGACCGCATCGTCGTAGCCCCAGTCCGCGGGCGGCGTGTCGAAACGCAGGTCCTTCTGCCAGACAAGTTCCTGCCATCCCGTAGCGTACATGTACTGCGCCTGGTTCGTGAAGTTGAGATCGCCGCCGTAGGCGAAACTCGTGGCATACCCCTCCCGGCCGAGCGACCGGGCCACGGAGGGCAGCGTGCGGCTCTTGGCCGGCAGCTTCATGACCGACGTCTTCGTCTGGGCCGGGAAACCGCTCAGGATCGCCACCTCGCCGCGGTCCGTGCGGAACGAGTTGGCGAAGAAGTTCTCGAACCACACCCCTTCGCGCTTCAGCCGCTGCATGTTGGGCATGACCGGTTCGCCGTCCACCTCCTCGTCCATCACCGTGCGGGCGAAACTCTCGAGAATCACCACCACGACATTCGGCCTGAGCGTGTCGAGCACCCGCACTGCGGGTTCCGCGTTCCGGCCGTTTCCGCGCAGGGCGTCGAACCGCACGGCCCGCGTCCGCTCGTCGAAGAAGGGATAGGCCGCAGCGTAATCCGCATTATCGCCCAAACTCGACAGAAACGAAAAGACGGGGTTCGTCGCCGCATGGTTGAGGAACATTTCGGAGCTGAAATAGACCTTCGACACGTTGGCCACCGAAGCCCCCGTACCGCCGCGGATCGCCAGGAAGTCGCCCCCGGCCAGCAGCAGAAAGAGCAGCGTCGCGGGCAAAGCGCGCCGCGCGCCGCACGGCTCTCCGTCGAAGAGCCGCAGCACCCGGCCGTAGAGCCACACCATCGCCGCCGTATATACGCCTCCCAGCAGGGTCTGCCGCACGCCCAGCGCCCAATCGACACTCGCCATCGCCTCCTTCGGATCGGCCAGATAGATCAGAATCGTGGAATCGAGCCGGAACCCCCAATGCTCGTACAGGGCGACATCCACGGCGAAAACGACGGCCGTCAGAAGCGCGACGAGGACGAAATAGCCCGTCATCACCCGCCTCCAGAGGCGTTCGGGGAAGCGCACCCAGCACGACAGCAGGGTCAGAAGCAGCGGCAGCGCCGTCACATACCCCGCCACCGTCGCATCGAGCGACAGGCCGTGCCAGATCACGGCGCACCAGCCGCCGAAACCCGCGCCGGCCGCCTCCGCGGCGTACCACGCCAGAAAGACGGGCTTCTGCACCGCCATCGCAAGAAGGGTCGCGCCGAAAACGGCAAGAACGAACGTAATTTTTCTTTTCATCTCCAGTTTTTCCCGCGGTTATCGTTTCTCATCCGCCGCCCGGACGCCGGAATCAGAGCTTTTCGCCGTAGGCCAGGTCGCCCGCGTCCCCGATTCCGGGCACGATGTAGGAACGCGACGTAAGCTCCTCGTCCACGGCGGCGACCCAGATGGAGGTCGTCTCGCGCGGCATGTGCTTCATCGCGTAGTCCACACCCTGCTCGCTGGCGATGACCGAAGCGACGTGCGTATGGGCCGGCGTCCCGCCCTTCTCGCACAACGCATTGTAGGTCAGTGCGAGCGACGTCCCGGTGGCCAGCATCGGATCGACCAGCAGCAGCGTCTTGCCCTCCAGGCTGCCGCACGAAATGTACTCGACCTTCACGGTGAACTTGCCGTCCTTCGTGCTCTTGCGGTAGGCCGACACGAAGGCGTTCTGCGCGTCGTCGAAATAGTTGAGGAATCCCTGATGGTAGGGAAGCCCGGCGCGGAGGATCGTGGCCAGCACGATCTCGTTCCCGATCGTCTCGACCGAAGCCTCCCCCAGCGGCGTCGTGACGATCTGCGGCCGGTAGGTGAACTCCTTCGAAATCTCGTAGGCCATGATCTCGCCGATCCGCTCCATGTTGCGGCGGAAGCGCATCGAATCCCGCTGAACCGCCTTGTCGCGGATCTGGGCGATGAACTTGTTGAGAACGGTGTTCTGCCGGGAAAGAATGTGCAATGTCATACGGTTATGTGCGGTTGGTTGGTTTTCAGTAGAGGAAATTGTTGAACGGGTAGCGTCCGGCGTGAATCTCGCGGACCATTCCGTAGAGGTCCGTGCGGAACTTCTCCAGATTGGTCTTCGCCAGCGCCGACAGGAAGATGCAGGGCGTATTGGCCCGGGCGATCCAGCTTCGCTTCAGGTCGTCGAGCGACAGGTTCTCGCGCGTCGGAGGCGTGAGGTCGTCCTCCTCTTTTTTTATATAGGTGTAGGCATCGACCTTGTTGAAGACCAGATAAACGGGTTTGTCCCCCGCTCCGATCTCTTGCAGGGTCTGCTTCACCACGGCGATCTGCTCCTCGAACTGCGGATGCGAAATGTCCACCACATGCACCAGCAGGTCGGCTTCGCGCACCTCGTCGAGCGTCGATTTGAACGACTCGATCAGCTCCGTGGGGAGCTTGCGGATGAATCCCACCGTGTCCGACAGGAGGAACGGCAGGTTGTCGAAGACCACCTTGCGCACCGTCGTGTCGAGCGTGGCGAAGAGCTTGTTCTCTGCGAAGACCTCGCTCTTCGCGATGAGGTTCATCAGCGTCGATTTGCCCACGTTCGTATAACCCACCAGCGCCACGCGGACCAGTGCGCCGCGGTTCGACCGCTGCACGGCCATCTGCCGGTCGATCCGCCGGAGGTCCTCCTTGAGCTTGGCGATCCGGTTGCGGATGATCCGGCGGTCGGTCTCGATCTCGCGCTCGCCCGCGCCGCCGCGGGTTCCCGTGCCGCCGCGCTGCCGTTCGAGGTGGGTCCACAACCCCGACAGGCGGGGCAGCATGTACTCGTAATTGGCCAACTGCACCTGCGTCTTGGCGTAGGCCGTCTGCGCCCGCGACATGAAGATATCGAGGATCAGGCGCGTGCGGTCCAGCAGACGGCAGGGCATCTCCTTTTCGATGTTGCGCGTCTGCGACGGCGTCAGCTCGTCATCGAAGATCACCACGTCGATCTCCTCCTCGCAGCAGAAGTCGGCTATCTCCTGCAACTTGCCCGGCCCGACATAGATCCGGGCCGACGGCTGCGGCAGCCGCTGCGTGAAGCGCCTGACGGCCCGGATGTCGGCCGTCTCGGCCAGGAACTCCAGCTCGTCGAGGAACTCTTCGGCCTGCCGCGGGTCCTGGTTGTCGCGGACGACGGCCACCAGCACCGCACGTTCGCACGGCACTCCGGTCCCGGCTGCGGAAGCCGCGGCCGGCTTGTTGTTTTCGTTATTCTCTTTCAATCGTTTCGTTTTTTTTGATCCGTCGCCGTTTCCGCCCGCCTTCCGGACCGGACGGGAAACGTCGCTCCAAACTACAAATAAGGGTATCCGCCCGAAAGCAGGATACCCTCAAAATCTGCGGTCCGCAACCCTATTGCTGCACGCGGAAATCTACCGGCAGGGTGTACTTCACACGCACGGCCTGGTTACGCTGCTTGCCGGGGCTCCACTTCGGAGACTTGCTCAGCACGCGGATCGCCTCCTCCGACAGCGAACGGTCGGGCGTCTGCAACACCTCGATATTGGTCAGACGGCCGTCCTTCTCGATCACGAACGTGAGGACCACGCGGCCCTGAATGCCGTTCTCGAGAGCGATCTGCGGGAAGCGCACGTTCTGCTGCACCCACGTACGGAACGTATTGAGGTCGCCGCCCTGGAACGAGGGCATCGTCTCGGCGATCAGGAAGGGCTGGTCGTCCTCGATCTCCTCCTCCTGCACCTCGACCTGCTGGATCACCTCCGTGTTCTCGTCGAACTCGGCGAAGTCCACTTCGGTCGTGATCTTCGTGTCGTTGGTCACCACCTGCAACAGGTCGGCGATCACCTTCACCTCCACCTTCTTGGGAGGCTCGGGCGGCTTCTGGTCCTGACGGGTGATCTCGGTGATCTGCTCCTCGACGATCGCGGTCTGCAGATCGAGCTTTTCGATTTTACGCTCCTTCGGCGTGTACCAGAAGGCCAGAATCACCAGGCCGAGCGATACGACGAGGCCGATTTCGAGCAAAAGACCCCGCTTGTTCTGAAGGTCCGCTTTGCGTGATTTCTTGATTTCCATCTATCTAAATTTTAATTGTTCGCTGAACGGGACCGGCGCATACGCGCGCTATCCACCACAAATATATGGATAAAAATTCAAAAATGAACGTTCCCGCGCAAAAATCTTCGGATTTTGCCTATTTTTGTTCCCGAGAAAAGGCCCGGAGAGGGCGGATATGACGGAAAAGGAGACATTGTACGGAAAAAATCCGGAGGAGCTCGCGGCTCTCTGCGCCGAGCTGGGGCTGCCGCGCTTCGCCGCGCGGCAGATCGCCCGCTGGCTCTACGTGCGCGGAACCGAAGACCCGATGCGGATGACCGACCTCGCGGCGACGGCCCGCGAACGCCTCGCCGCACGGTTCGCCCCGGCGCTGAGCGCCCCCGAGCGGGTCTCGGTCTCCGCCGACGGCACGAAGAAGTACCTTTTCCGCACGCGGCGCGGCCACTACGTCGAGTCGGCCTACATCCCCGACGGCGAGCGGGCCACGCTCTGCGTCTCCTCGCAGGCGGGCTGCCGCATGGGCTGCCGTTTCTGCGCCACGGGCCGCCAGGGGCTGCAGGAGTCGCTGCCGGCGGCCGAAATCCTCAACCAAATCGTCTCCCTGCCCGAGCGCGACCGTCTCACGAACCTCGTGTTCATGGGGATGGGCGAACCGCTCGACAACCCGGACCAACTGCTGCGGACGCTCTCCGTCATCACTTCGGAGTGGGGTTTCGGCTGGTCGCCCACGCGCGTCACCGTCTCCACGGCGGGCGTCGTGCCGCAGTTGCGGCGGTTTCTGGACGCCACGAAGGTCCATCTGGCCGTGAGCCTGCACAACCCCTTCCGCGAGGAGCGCATGGAGATCATGCCCGTCGAACGGGCGTGGCCCATCGCCGAGGTGGCCGCCATCCTGCGCGGGTACGACTTCACCCACCAGCGGCGGGTCTCGTTCGAATACATCGTCCTGGAGGGACTCAACGACTCGCCGCGCCACATCCGGGGGCTTTCGCGGCTGCTCGACGGCATCAAGTGCCGCATCAATCTGATCCGTTTCCACCGCATCCCCGGCTCGCCCTACTTCTCGCCCGACGACGAAGCGATGCGCCGCTTCCGCGACGCGCTGACCGCGCGCGGCATCCAGACCACGATCCGCGCCTCGCGCGGCGAGGACATCCAGGCCGCCTGCGGACTGCTGAGCACCGAGGCGCTCGGCGGCCGGTAGCCGCCGCAATCTTTCTTGCAACCCCATACCCGAAACGGGCTCAAACCGGGCTCCATACCGCACGGCGCCGTTCTGCGGACGGGGAACGCCCGGCAGAAAAGACGGCGAGACACCTATTTCTTAGGCGTGTAAACGACCTTCTTGGTTTCGAAGAACGGTTCGTCGAAGAAGCGGGGAATGTCGTAAACATACCACCGCTTTCCCGTGAGGGCCAGTTCCTCGGCCAGATCGCCCCCCTTGAGATAGAGCACGCCGTTGGGCAGCGAACCGGCCTGTCCGCGCTCGATCCGGTTCCAGGTCAGTTTCAGGAACTCCGGCATGGCCGTCACGGCGCGCGAAACGACGTAGTCGAAACGCTCTTCGAGGGTCTCGACCCGCACGCAGCGGGGCGTCAGGTTCCGCAGCCCGAGCGCTCCGGCGACCCCTTCGACCACCGCGATCTTCTTGCGGATCGAATCCGCGGCGGTGAAGCGCGCCCCGGGAAAGAGGATCGCCAGCGGCACGGAAGGGAATCCGCCGCCGCACCCCGCGTCGAGGATGCGCGCCCCGTCGGCGAACGCGCACACCTTCGCGATGGCGAGCGAGTGCAGCACGTGACGCAGGTAGAGCTGGTCGAAGTCCTTGCGCGAGACGACGTTGATCTTGGCGTTCCAGTCGGCGTAGAGACCGTACAGCGCGGCGATCCGCCGCCGCTGCTCCTCCGTGAGGTCGGGAAAGTATTTGTCGATGAGTTCCATGTGTCCGTGTTTTCCGGCATCAGTGTTTTTCGCCCTCCGAGATCATCCGGCACATCTGCTCGCGGGCGCGGTGTATCTGCGTCTTCACGGTTCCGAGCGGCAGCGCGAGCTTGGCGGCGATCTCCTCGTAGGAGTACTCCTCGAAGAAGCGCATCCGCACCAACTGCCGGTAGCGGGGCGTGAGGCGTTCGAGGTAGTGTTCGATCTGCGTCCGCTGCTGGAGGTTGATGAAACTCTCCTCGGGCGTCGGGGCGCTCGAGGCAGGCGCCGCAAAGCGGTCGTCGATCGACAGTCCGTCCTGCCGCCGCCGCACGAAGTCGATGAAGGTGTTGCGGGCGATGGTGTAGGCCCACTGCCCGAAGGTGTACTCCGCATTGTAGCGGTGCAGGTTGATATAGACCTTGATGAAGGTCTCCTGCAGCAGGTCGTCGGCGTCGTTCGCTCCGCCGAGCCGCTGGACGAACAGGCGGTGGATCGCGTCGCGGTAACGGTTGAAGAGGTACTCGAAGGCGTTGTCGTCGCCCTCCAGCACCCGTCCGACCAGCTCGCGGTCCGAGGCTACGATATAGTCGTCTATCTCCATACGCGTTCGTCGCGGCGCAGCAGCAGCAGTCCCAGCGCCGCAGCCCACAACGGGCTCAACAGGTCGTAGAGGAAATAGAGCCCCGCGATGCCGCTCTCGCCCAGCCGGCGGGCGATGCGCCGCACCTGAACGGCCACGACGGCATAGCGCGCGACGACCAGCGCAGCCGTCGCGAGCTTGTACTCGGCCGGCATCACCGCGAGGGCGCAGAGCGCCGTGAGGAAGAAGAGCGCCCGCGATCCCAGCTCCCACCGCACGAAGGTCCGGACCGACAGCGGGTAGAAGCGGAACGCCGAGCCGTAGTAGCGCAGCCGGCCCATCCACCAGCCCATGCCGCCCCACGCCTTTTCGCGCAGCGTGGCCCGCGGCGAGAGGATGACGCTCACGTTGTCCGCCGTGATGACCTTTTGCAGGAAGAGGTCGTCCTCGCCGATGTTCATATTGAGGTGGCTGAAGCCGTTCGCCCCGAAATAGAGGCTCTTGGTGAATCCGAAGTTGTGAAGCGTGCCCCGGTAGGCGCGGCGCCGCACGGCCCGGGCGATCCAGTCCGCGGCGTGCATCATCCGCCAGGTGCGCATCAGGTAGTTCGCCAGCCCCTTCGCGCGCTCCACGCCGCAGTATCCCAGCACGATGTCGCCCCGCATGAACCCTTTGGCCATGAGCGACAGCCAGCGGTCGGTCTGGGGCACGGCGTCGGTCGAGGTGAAGACCATATGCTCGTAGTGCGCCGACTTGATGCCCACGTTGAGCGCCATCTTGCGCGAGATGGGAAAGCGCGGATCGAGCTGGATCTTCGTGGTGGAGATCTGCGGAAAGGAGTGCCGCAACTGCACGAGGTCTTCGTAGAAGTCCGAATCGTGGCCCACATAGACGATGACGACCTCGAAATCGGGATAGTTCTGGGCCAGCACGAGCGGCAGCCGCTCCTCGACGAACGAGTAGTCCTCCGCAAAGAGCGGAATGACGACCGACACGGGCGGCTCGGCGCCGAGCTTCGCCGCACGGCGGTTGTTCCTGTAGCCCGGGATGCGTCCATAGACGGCCAGATAGTAATAGAGCTGCACGCCCAGCATCACGAGCATCGCCCCCGCGAGAGCCGCGCCCTCCCAACCGTAGCACGCCAGAAAATGATCGAAGAACTGCATATAGGCGAATTGTCAGGCAAAGATAGTGCAAGCCGGGCGCAATGCCAAATTTATTTGCGCATCTATTTTGGATTCGGGAATTCCGGAATCCGGATTTTTTTGCGTATTTTTGCCGAATATATCGAGTATGGAATTCACCCTGCAATACAAAGACCCCGCGTCGCAGGCCCGCGCCGGGGAGCTGCGGACCGACCACGGCACGATCCGCACCCCGATCTTCATGCCCGTGGGCACGGCCGCGACCGTCAAGGGCCTCTTCCACCGCGACGTGCGCGACGAGGCGAAGGCGCAGATCATCCTCGCCAACACCTACCACCTCTACCTGCGGCCCGGCATGGAGATCATCGAACGGGCCGGCGGCGTACACCGCTTCTCGACGTGGGAGGGCCCGATGCTGACCGACAGCGGCGGCTTCCAGGTCTTCTCGCTCGCGGCGTGCCGCAAGCTCCGGGAGGAAGGCTGCCATTTCCGTTCGCACATCGACGGCTCGAAACACCTCTTCACGCCCGAGAGCGTGATCGACACCGAGCGCACGATCGGCGCCGACATCATGATGGCCTTCGACGAGTGCCCCCCCGGAGACGCGCCGCGCGACTATGCGGCCAAATCGCTCGCGCTGACCGAACGGTGGCTGGACCGCTGCTTCGACCGCTACCACCGGACGCAGCCCAAATACGGCCACTACCAGGCCCTCTTCCCCATCGTGCAGGGATGCGCCTACCCCGACCTGCGGGCGAAGGCCGCCGAAAACGTCAAGCGGTACGACGCCGACGGATACGCCATCGGCGGACTGGCCGTGGGCGAACCCACGGAGGTCATGTACGAAATGATCGAGGTGGTCAATGCCATCCTCCCGGAAAACCGCCCCCGCTACCTGATGGGCGTCGGCACGCCGGTGAACATCCTCGAGGGAATCGCGCGGGGCGTGGACATGTTCGACTGCGTGATGCCGACGCGCAACGGCCGCAACGGGCAGCTCTTCACGTCGGAAGGCATCATCAACATCCGTAACCGGAAATGGGAGGACGACTTCTCGCCCATCGACCCCGAAGGCACGGCCTTCGTCGATACGCTCTACACGAAAGCCTACCTGCACCACCTCGCGGTCTGCGGCGAAATGCTCGCGGCGCAAATCGCCTCGCTGCACAACATCGCCTTCTACCTGCGCCTCGTGACCGCGACCCGCGAACACATCGCGGCGGGCGACTTCGCCGCATGGAAAGAGACGATGGTCGGAAAACTGCAAAGACGACTCTGAAAAGATGAAAGCGCGCTGGCCCGGGTTCAGGATACTGGACCGCTACATACTCGGAAAGTTCCTCTCGACCTTCTTCTTCGCCATCGCGATGATCATCGTCATCGTGGTCATCTTCGACTATGTGGAGAAGGTGGACAACTTCACCGAATCGCACGCGCCGTTCAAGGGGATCGTATTCACCTACTACCTCAATTTCATCCCCTACTTCATCAACCAGTTCAGCGGCCTGTTCACCTTCATCGCCTGCATCTTCTTCACCTCGAAGATGGCCTACCAGACCGAAATCGTGGCGATGCTCTCGGGCGGCATGTCGTTCCGGCGGCTCATGTGGCCCTACTTCCTCGGCGCGCTGATCATCGGTTCGCTCTCGCTCGCGCTGAACCTCTGGCTCATCCCGATCTCGCAGCGCAAGGTCGTGGCTTTCAGCCAGGAGTACATCGACAAGGAGAAAGGGTCCTACGAACGCCACATCTACCGGCAGATCGAACCCGGCACGTTCGCCTACATCCGCGGCTACAACGGCACGACGCAACAGGCGTCGTTCTTCGCGCTGGAGCACTACGACGGCGGTTCGATGACCCATTCGCTCGAAGCCGCCGACATACGGTTCAACCCCGAGACCAAACGCTGGACGGCCCCGCGCTACACCAAGCGCGAGTTCGACTCGCTGGGCATGGAGACCTTCGAACAGTTCCGCAACCTCGACACGCTCATCAACCTCGAGGTGACCGAACTGGGCGAGATCAACGACCTGATCCAGACCATGAACATCTCCCAGCTCAACGAATTCCTCGACCAGCAGCGCGCCAAGGGCTCCGACTCGATCAACATCATCGAGGTCGAGCGCCACTCGCGCTACGCCTACCCCTTCTCGACCTTCATCCTGACGCTCATCGGCGTCTCGCTCTCCTCGCGCAAGGTGCGCGGCGGCACGGGACTGCACATCGGCATCGGCACGGGCCTCTGCTTCTCGTACATTCTCTTCAACCGTTTCTTCGAGGAGTTCGCCAAGAGCGGCTCCCTGCCTCCCGGACTGGCCGTCTGGCTGCCCAACATCATCTATCTCTGTATCGCCATTTACCTCTACCGGAAGGCGCCGAAATAACCCGTACTACTCTTCGCTCGCATGGAAAAACCGCAGAATTTCCTCACCCGGTTCCGGCGGAACCGCCTGCTCTGGAACCTTTCGCTCATCGCCGCGATCATCCTCTCGATGGCCGTCGCCGCGCACCTCGTCATGCAGGCCGGCACGCGCCACGGAGCACGCCGCATCGTGCCCGACTTCTCGGGCACGGCGCTCGACGAAGCCCGCCGCATCGCCCGGGCGAACGACCTCGAGCTGCATGTGAACGACTCGCTTTTCGTCCCGGCCTACGCCGGGGGCATCGTCCTCGACCAGTTGCCCGAAGGGGGTGTCGAGGTCAAACCCGGCCGCACGGTCTATATCACGATCAACTCCTTCCGGCAGAAGACCGTCCGCGTGCCCTACGTGGCGGGCCGGTCGCTCCGGCAGGCCAAGAACATGCTCGAGGTGGCCGGGCTGGAGATCGACGAGCTGATCTACCGCCCCGACCTGGCCACCAACTACGTCCTCGAAGAGTACTGCGGGGAGAAGCCCGTGACGCAGACGAGCCGCCTCGAAGCCGAGATCGGCTCCGGCGTGACGCTCTACGTCGGCGTGCGCGACGGGGACAGCCTCACGGTCGTCCCGCAGGTCGTGGGCGTACCGCTCGCGCAGGCGAAAGGGCGTCTTTGGGAGCTGGGACTCAACGTCGGACGCATCGACTTCGACGAAGGGGTGAACCTGCTCAACGAGAAGGAGGCCCGCGTCTTCGTGCAGACCCCCTCGGCCGAACGCGAGGCCAACCTCGGGTCGCGCGTGGACCTGCGCCTGACGCTCGACGAGAAGAAGCTGGCCCGGTTCCGCGCCGAGGCCGAGAAACTGGCGGCCGAGACCGCCGAGGAGCGTATCCGGGCCGAACGGGAGCGCGACTCGCTCGCCCGAGCCGGCGCGTTCGACCGCCCCGACACCGGAGAGGAGAGGCTCCCGGACACCGCCGCCCCTGCCTCCGAACGCCAAAGCCCGGAGCAGGCCGAACACCGCCGTCCCCGGACCGAACCCGACGAATTCTTCGACTGATGCGCACCGAACGGTACGATACGGAACGCTCCGGGGAAGAGCGGCTTCCCGCGACCGGATTTCCGGACGCGACCGGCGATCTCCCCGCGTCCGACGGGGACGCCGTGACCGGGGAGGAGGACGAGGAGGACGGCGAGGAGGCAGGGCTGTACGAACACTTCGCCGTCACGGCCGACAAGGGGCAGACGCCCCTGCGGCTGGACAAGTTCCTGACCGTCCGCATGGAGCACTGCTCGCGCAACCGCATCCAGGCGGCGGCCGACAGCGGCAACATCCTCGTGAACGGCAAACCCGCCAAGTCGAGCTACAAGGTGAAACCGCTGGACCGCATCCGGATCGTGATGCCCTACCCGCGGCGCGAGACGGAGCTGCGGCCCGAGCCGATGCCGCTCGACATCCCCTACGAGGACGACGACCTGCTGATCGTGAACAAACCCGCGGGGCTGGTCGTCCATCCGGGCGTGGGCAACTACACCGGCACGCTCGTGAACGGTCTGATGCACCACTTCAACGCGCAGGGCATCCCCGCCGGGGAGCAGAACCGCGCCGGGTTGGTGCACCGCATCGACAAGAACACCTCGGGGCTGCTGGTCATCGCCAAGAACGAGCAGGCGCACGCCCGGCTGGCCAAGCAGTTCTTCGACCACACGATCCAGCGCCGCTACGTGGCCCTCGTGTGGGGCAACTTCGAACAGGACGAGGGGACCATCACGGGCAACATCGGACGCAGCCCCCGCGAGCGACAGAAAATGTACGTCTTCGCCGACGGATCGGACGGCAAGCACGCCGTGACGCACTGGAAGGTGCTGCGGCGCTACGGCTACGTGACGCTCGTGGAGTGCCGGCTCGAAACGGGCCGCACGCACCAGATCCGCGTGCACATGGCCTGGATCGGCCACCCGCTCTTCAACGACGAGCGCTACGGCGGAGACCGTATCCTGAAGGGTACGACCTTCGCCAAATACCGCCAGTTCGTCGAGAACTGCTTCGCGGTGATGCCGCGCCACGCCCTGCACGCCCGGCTGCTGGGATTCGAACACCCGGCGACGCACCGCCCGATGCTCTTCGACAGCGAGCTGCCGGACGATTTCAAGGCCCTGCTGGCCAAGTGGGACGCCTACGCCGTCCGCCCCGAAGAGGAGTGACGGTCCGCCCCGGCAACGACCCATACCGGATTACGAACATGGAAAAACGACAAACTCCCGCCCGACATCCCGGCGACGCCCCGGCCGCCGGGACCTGCGACTTCGACCGCCCCATCGACCGGCGCGGCACGAATTCGGTGAAATACGACACACTCGCGGAGCATTTCGGCCGCGGCGACCTGCTGCCGATGTGGGTCGCCGACATGGATTTCGAGACGCCCGGCTTCATCGTCGGCGCGCTCCGCCGGCGGCTGGAGCACCCGCTCTACGGCTACACGGCGGAACCCGCCGACTACCGCCCCGCGATCACCGACTGGATCCGCACGCACCACGGATGGGAGGTGCGCGGCGAATGGATCGCCTACATCCCGGGAATCGTCAAGGGCATCGGACTGGTCATCGACCGCTTCGTCGGGAAGGACGAGAAGGTCATCATCCAGCCGCCCGTCTACCACCCCTTCCGGCTCGTTCCCGAGAGAAACGGCCGGCAGGTTGTCCTCAACCCGCTGCGCGAGCACCCCGGCGGGGGCTACTCGATGGACTTCGACCAGTTGGCGCGCGTGGCGGACGACCGATGCCGCCTGCTGCTGCTCTCCAACCCGCACAACCCGGGCGGCATCGTCTGGGACCCGGAGACGCTGCGCCGGCTGGCCGCCTTCTGCGACGAACGCGGCATACTGGTCGTCTCCGACGAAATCCACTGCGACATGGCCCTGTGGGACAACCGCCATACGCCCTTCGCCTCGGTCTCCGAAGCCGCCGCACGGTGCAGCATCACCTTCGGCGCCCCGACCAAGACGTTCAACATCGCCGGCATCGTCAGCTCCTACGCCATCGTGCCGGACGAGACGTTGCGCAACCGCTTCTTTTCGTGGCTCGCGGCCAACGAACTCGACGCACCCAACCTCTTCGCGCCCATCGCCACCGTCGCGGCGTTCCGCGAGGGCGAGGCATGGCGGCAGCAGATGCTGCGCTACGTCGAAGGGAACGTCGAACTGGTCATCGGCTTCTGCGCCGAGCACCTTCCCGCCATCCGGCCCCTGCGGCCGCAGGCGTCGTTCCTCGTCTGGCTCGACTGCCGCGGGCTCGGCCTCCGGCACGAGGAGTTGCAGCGCCTGTTCATCGACGAGGCGCGCCTCGCGCTCAACGACGGCGCACTGTTCGGCCGCGAGGGCGAAGGCTTCATGCGTCTGAACGTCGGCGCACCGCGCGCCGTCGTCCGCGAAGCGCTGGAACGGCTGCGCGACGCCGTGGCCCGGACCGTAAAATAACCCCCTGAAAAGATTCCGCCTTGTTCCTGCCCACCACCATAAAAGAGGTCCGCGAACGCGGATGGGACAGCCTGGACGTCATCCTCTTCTCGGGCGACGCCTACATCGACCACCCCGCCTTCGGACCGGCTGTCGTGGGGCGGCTGCTCGAAGCCGAGGGCTACCGCGTGGCGATCGTCCCGCAGCCCAACTGGCGCGACGACCTGCGCGATTTCACCAAGCTGGGACCGCCGCGCCTCTTCTTCGGCGTCTCGGCCGGAGCGATGGATTCGATGGTGAACCACTACACGGCCAACCTCCGGCTGCGCCACGACGACGCCTACACGCCGGGCGGCAAGGCGGGATTCCGCCCCGACCATGCCGTGACGGTTTACACGCGGATCCTCAAACGGCTGTATCCCCACGTCCCGGTGGTCGTCGGAGGCATCGAGGCCTCGCTGCGCCGCCTGACCCACTACGACTACTGGAGCGACTCGCTCAAGCCCTCGGTGCTGGCCGAGTCGGGCGCCGACCTGCTGATCTACGGCATGGGCGAACGGGTCGTGCAGCAGGTGGCCCGGGCGCTGCGCAACGGCTACAACGCCAAGCTGCTGCGCCGCATCCGGCAGGTAGCCTTCCTCGCCGACGAAAGCTATGTCGCGCGGCTCGACCCCGCCGCGACGATCCGCCTGCACTCCTACGAGGAGTGCGTGCGCGACAAACGGGCCTTCGGGGAGAACTTCACGGTGATCGAGACCCAGAGCAACCTCATGGAACCGGAGGCGACGCTCGTGGAACCCACGGGCGACCGGTACGTCGTCGTGACGCCTCCCAACGCGACGCTCACGACCGAAGAGCTGGACCACTCGTTCGATCTCCCCTACGAACGCGCCCCGCACCCGCGCTACCGCGGCAAGGGCGACATTCCGGCGTGGGAGATGATCAAGTTCTCGGTCAATATCCACCGGGGCTGCTTCGGAGGCTGCTCGTTCTGTACGATTTCCGCCCATCAGGGCAAGTTCATCAACTCGCGCAGCGAGCGGTCGATCCTCGACGAAGTGCGGCGCGTCGCCGCCATGCCCGGATTCAAGGGCTACCTCTCGGACGTCGGGGCCCCCTCGGCCAACATGTACCGCATGGGCGGCCGCGACCGGGAGCTGTGCCGCAAGTGCCGCCGCCCGTCGTGCCTCCACCCCGCCAGGTGTCCCAACCTCTGCAACGACCACCGGCCGTTGCTGGCGCTCTACGAAAAGATCCGCGCGGTGAAGGGCATCAAAAAGGCCTTCATCGGCAGCGGCATCCGCTACGACCTGTTCGACGGACCCGCCTATCTGGAGACGGTGCTGAAGCACCACACCTCGGGCCGGCTCAAGGTGGCGCCCGAGCACACGGAGGACAACGTACTGAAACTCATGCGGAAACCGTCGTTCGCACTCTTCGAGCGGCTCAATGCGGATTTCCACCGCATCTGCGATGAGGAACATCTGCCCTACCAGCTCATCCCCTACTTCATCTCCTCGCACCCGGGCTGCACCGAGCAGGACATGAAATCGCTGGCCGACAAGGTGCTGGGCCGCCTGCACTTCAACCTGGAGCAGGTGCAGGACCTCACCCCGACGCCGATGACCCTCTCGTCGGTAATGTTCTGGACGGGCGAAAACCCCTACACCCACGAACGGATCTACGTCGCCCGCTCGCAGGAGGAGAAGCGACGGCAGAAGAGCTACTTCTTCGGCGGAAGACGCCCCGGACCGGACCGCAGAAAACCGGTCCCGGACAAAAGAAAGCCGGAAGCGGACGAAGGGAAAACCGGAACAGACGGTTTGCGGTCCTTTTCTCCGGCGGGAAGCGGGCAGGGGACGGAGGTGACACGGCGGAATTTCCGGCGTTCTGCGCCCCGGAAGGACGCATCCGCAACGAGAGACACGGACCGGGCAAAACACAGTTCAAGAAAAAAAGGCCGACCGAAATAAGGAAATCCGACCGATCCCGGAACAATGGGTTCCGGGATCTCCCTTCGATTCCAACGGCGACCGGACGCCCGCAAGCCGCCGGCAGCCCGGGACACGAAACCACATGGTTCGGACCGTCATGGTCCATGCACGTCCGATACCGAAGCTGTCTGAAATGGAGGACAGCTTCGGATCAGGTATTTCCAGCAAGGCCCTTCCGTATCGTACACCGCAGGATACGACATACGGGATACGACCGGACGAGGGTACGCCAATCTGCGGCGACAATCCTTTCGGCCAATCAATTTCCGGCTACGATGATGAGTCCCAATCCTCCGATGAAAAGCAGGAACATCAGGGCGAGCAGCCGATTGACAAGGGGTGTCGCGCCCTTGAACTCCTTCCAGATGAAAACGCCCCAAACAGCGGCGACCATCGGAGCACCCTGCCCGAGTGCATAGGAAATGGCGGGCCCCGCTTCGCCCGAGGCAATGTAGCTGAACGCCGTGCCCAGACACCAGACAGCTCCGCCCAGCATACCGACCAGGTGAGTCGACAACGATCCTTTGAAATAGGTTCCGTAGCCTACAGAAGCGCCGACAAAAGGCCATCGCATGACCAGCGTATTGAAAAGCAGGTTGCTGACCAATACGCCGAGCGAAAAGACGAAAACGGCCGAATAGGGAGTCAGCATACCCGCAGCAGGATGATGGAAATCGGCAACGTCCATGCCCATGACGACGAATCGGTAGAAAAGAGACATCAGCACACCGGCGACGACTGCCAGCAACAGTCCTTTGCGGTTGTTTCTTCGGCTCTCCTCGCCATGCTGCACGCACCCCGAAGCGATGCCGTTGCAGACGATAGCCAGCACGATGAACGCAACCCCCAGAAACAACACCAACGGATTGCCCGAGGGCGCTCCGACGTAATTGATGATGACGCCCAGCACCAGTGCGATACCCACACCCAACGGGAATGCTACGGCCATGCCGGCCAGCGAGACGGAGGCCGACAACAAAATATTCGAGGCATTGAAAATCACGCCCCCCAGAACGACCCATCCGACGGATGCGCCGGCAGCCTGTCCCAGATCCGCAAGGAACGGACGGCCCGCATCGCCGGCGCTGCCCATCGTAAGCCCCAGCAACAGTGCAAAAAGCACCATACCGATCACATAGTCCCAGTAAAAGAGTTCGTAACGCCAACTCCTCGACGCGAGTTTCTGGGTATTGCCCCAGGAACCCCAGCACAGCATCGTGATCATGCAGAAAACGACGGCCGTAAAATAATTACCGACAATATACATAATTCATTTTTTTGGTTAGTGCCCGATCGATAGCTTGTTAAAGAGCGGACAACGCTTCGCGCAGTGCCTGCCGGTGCAGTTCGGGAAATGAGCGGAAGCAGATGCCGAAGCTACCCGGTCCGTCGGCCGGAGCGAAACGAAACAATCCGCAGAGAATCGCCGAAACAGCCACGGGTCGCCGTTTCACGCCGAGAGTCCGACTGCCGGAGTACCCGCTTCCGGGGACCGATCGCCAAATTCCGTCGGAGCATCGGGTCGGTCTCCCGGACGTCGGGGCGAGAGACCGACCTGACCTTCGTACAAAGCACGGCGGCCCCAACGGAGGGCATTATCGGTCCGAATGTTCCCCCGAATCCATCTTCGGACGGATCACGGCGGCAAAACCGCCTCCCGTCGCCAATGCGACCGGAATCCGGTCGGCGGCCGTCACTTCCTGCCCGAAACATTTATAATCCCGGCCATTCACCTCGGCATTCACACCGTCGCAGAAGGCCGTCATGACATAGTTCCCGTTACCGAGAAACGAAAGATCGAGCGTCACATTCTGGAGTGTGTCGCCGCTCATGATGCCGACGAACCATCTGTCACCGCTACGGCGCGCCACGCCGATATTGCGGCCGATCTCCCCGAACAGCGGACGCGTCTCGTCCCAGACGGTGGGAACCTGTTTCAGGAAATCGAAACACTCCGGATTCTCAAGGTACTTGGTCGGACTGTCCGAAAGCATCTGCAACGGGCTTTCGTAGACGACGTACATCGCCAACTGGTGCACGCGCGTACCCTGGCTCATCGGTTCCACCGCATTGACGCGGAACGATTCCCGCTGGGCGTTGAGCATGGCGCCGGGAGTGTAGTCCATCGGCCCCACCCACATCCGCAGGAAAGGAATGATCAGGTCGTGACGCGGGGTGGCGCGATCGCTCCATTTGTTGTATTCGAGACCCACGACTCCTTCGCGTGTCATCAGCAGCGGATATTTCGCCCGCATGCCCTCGTTAGGATACGACCCGTGGAAATCGACCAGCATACGGCACTCTTCGGCCTTACGGGCCACACGCTCATAGAAGTTGACCATCTTGGCATCGTTCCGGTCCATGAAGTCGATCTTCACGCCCTTCACGCCCCACGACCGCATCATTTCGAACGCCTCGTCGAGCTGCCTGTCCACATTGATCCATTTGGCCCAAAGCATGATGCCCACACCTTTTTCGGCAGCATGGCGGCAAACGGCAGGCATGTCCACCTCGGGATTGAGCGTCAGAAGATCGTCACGCTCCGACCATCCCTCGTCGATGAGCAGATACTCGATACCGTGTTCGGCCGCGAAATCCACCATATAGAGATAAGTCGCGGTGTTGATGCCCGCCTTGAAGTCCACCCCGTAGATGTTGTTGTGGTTCCACCAGTCCCAGAGTACTTTGCCGGGACGCACCCACGAATAGTCGTTCCGGGTTTTGTCCGAGAGCAGATAGATAAGCTCGCTGCCGATAATCGAGGCGTCGTCATCGAAAATACCCGTGACACGCCATGGGAAGGCCCGGTCGAGCCCGCATTTCACCAGATAGGGTTCACGCTCGGTAGCATAGATCTTGTTGGTGCCGTCGAAAAACTCCTCCTTGCGGGGATAGGCAGCCTGCACACCCTCGAACCCCCGCCCCGTGGGGCGCAGGTAGAGGCCCGGATAGTCGTAGAGGTTGGCCTCGGCCAGCAACACGCCGTAACGTCCGACACGGACCAGGACCGGGGTTATCGAAATACTGTCGGACGGGAGCTCGCTCAGCATCCGTTCAGAGTAGTTCTCCTCAAACCAGTTTTGCAGATTCCCGGTCAGCAGGGTATAGGAGGGGCAATCCGCATCGAATGCGTAGGCGACTCCCTCCCGTTCCACACAGCCTTCGCGGCCGGTCGTCCCGACAAACCGATAGGCCACGCCGTCGTTATAGGCGCGCACTTCCACCCGGTAGCCGGAATAGTGTAGCGAAACCTCCCGGTAACTGTCGCGTACGGATGGGTATTTACGAGCAACGACGAAACGTTCGGTTCGGTCCGCGCCGCCGCACGAGATTTCGTTCGGCCGGGCGTCGGAGCCCCAGATACGACCGTCAACCGTCATGGTCAGCGGCGACGGCGCGAGGATGCGCTCTTCGTTACGGAAGACTTCGTAATGGAGCGTCTGCCCGTCGTAGAGAATGTTCACGATATTTTTGGCATCGGGCGAAGCCACGCTCGCCACGCGGTGTTCCTTCGCGGCGACCGGACACAATGATGCCAGGAGCAGCAGACAGGTCAGCAGACTTTTCATGGGTTCATGTCTTTAAGATTCTTGCCGGTCGTACAGTCCACGAGAGCCTGCAACGCAGCGGCGGCCTTTTCCTGCGGAATGACGAGGTATTCCTGCATACCCGTCTCGGACGCCTCGAACGAACTGCGACCGTCGGCGGAGATCCGGATCGTACCTTTCGGCGAACGGTCAAACCATTTGCCCGGTTCCACGGCCTCGAGCACAGCCGTCAGATCCCACGTCGGCCGGTCGTAGGGCATCTGCATGTAGTGACGGTAGGCGACGGGCAGCGGATGCGCTTCGGGATCGCCGAAATCCGTCAGGATGCTTTCATGGGGATACGGCAGCAGATTGCCGACTTCCCATCCGGTGGTGGTCAGGGGAACGGGACACAGTTCGAACGTGCGATGCGAGGCCTCGAGGTCGCAGACGACGTTGTACTCCGGAAAATCGAATTCGTCCCCGAACAGCCCGGCCATCGTCACCACGCGGCGTACCTTGGCGGCGACCAGATCACGCCCCGAAAGGGATGAAAATTCGTCGGCTTCGCTGACCAGCAGGTTGCCGATATTGGTCAGCGGTCCCACGGCGACCAGCACGACCGATGCGTCGGGCTGGGCCGCAAGCAGTCGCCGCAGCAGTTTGTACCCTTCGGGCAGCCCGCTGTCGATGGTGCGGGCCGGTCGCAGCAGAGGTTCGCCGCCGAATGATGCCTCCAGCGTCGGCAACAGGTAGGTTCCGTCCTCCGGCGTGACACCGTCATAAGCGTAACCCAGCGGAATGTCGCCGCGTCCGTCGAACCGACAGTAGCCGTCGGTAAAGGCGATGGTGGCGGGATTGGCTTTGCAGAGGGTGATGCCCAGCAGTTCGGCCCGGCCTTCCTTTTCATAGTTGAGAAGCATCTGCAGGGCCAGCACGTCGTCGATGTCGTTGCCCAGATCCGTGTCGAAGATGATCCGGACGGGTTCCCCGCCAGGTGCGGGGTCTTTTTGTCCGCACGAAACGGCGGACAGCAACAAGACGATAATCAGAAGTCGTTTCATGGTTTCAGGTCGTTTTTACGGTTTGTAATTCAAAGTCGTGTCGCTTCGGAGGTCGTCGAAGTCCGCCGGATCGAGGGCCGGAGCCGACTCGGACTCCCCGACACCGACATATCCCAACGGATGATAACCGCCCGTGAAATAATTCGTATTGGCAAAACGGACGGTGGGACGGCCGCAGGCCGGATCGAGAATGCCCAGCGCCAGGATGTAACGGCCCTCGGGAAGGTCATCGCCGAGAAGAGGCCGTGCACGGACAGTCACGGTTTCGGGCCGGATGCGGTAGGACGTTCCGTCCCAATCCTCTCCGGGCATCCACTGCGAGAGACGCACGTCGTCGAGTACCGTCCCCCAGACCTTCGCATGCGTTCGGACATCGAGCAGGGCGACCTCGACGGGCCAGTCGTAATAGAAAGGCGAGGAGCCCGTGTTCCGCAGCGAAAACTCCATTCCGAACGCCTCACCCCTGTCGATCCGGCAAGGGTAGGAAGCATCGGAGAGCACGAACCGGTACCCCATCGCTTTCTGCAATTCCGCGGCGTTGCGGGCAAAGACCGGATCGTTGAAGTCGGCCCAGGTGATGCCGCCCAGATGATTGCAGTGCAGATTGCGAATCTGTTCGATGACGGTATGCCGGGTCGTGTCGTCGGCTACGACCGCCTCGAAACTACGGTATTTGGCCAGGTCGCCCCAGTTCCAGGTGATCTCGCCGCCGACGGGCTGCGTCCGCCAGTAATCGCCCCGACGAATCATCGCGTTGTAGCCGCGCTCCATCTCCTGGGGCTGGGCCCACGAATCCCAATAGATTCCGAAATCGTAATCCTCGAACTCATAGGCATAGCGCACCATCACCTTCTTATTACGGAACGCCTCGCGGAACGCGTCACCCAGTACTTTTTCCATGCCGGGAATCCAGGTACGGCCGGCGACATGACGCGGCTCGTCATGGGGCGGGAAGACGGTCGAAAGGTCGGGATCGTGGTGCTCGCCCCACTCTCCGACGATACCCATTTCGACATAGGCCACGCGCGGATCGTTGTCCCATGCCTCTCCCAGCTTGCGAACCAGGTTTCGCACACGGTCGGGAAACGACGGATCGAAATAACCGCCCGAAATAGGCGTCAGCGAGTCCTGCGGCTCCACATAGGCGCCCACCGAACCGGGAATCTGTTTGTAAGGCCCCGTCTCTCCGGGAAGGTCCTCGGGCCAGTGCCAGCCGTTCAGGTCGTCGCGGTTGGCCGGGTCCTTGGCCCATCCGCCGTGCCACGGCTCAACCCACACGAGCAACACGCGCGGAATCACCTTGACATTCTGCTCCTCAACGCCCTGCCAGCGGTGGTCGCTGTAAGCGACGACGGTCGCTACGCTGTCCGCCGCATTGCGCTCGAGCAGGTTCCACTGCATGTATTCCTTGATGAGCGAACCATAGGGATAAGGGTATTCGGGCCGACGGGCGTCGGTCCCGATCATGAAGTACTCCCGGAATCCTTTCAGCGGATTGCGGAAAGCGGAGTCGTATTCGGCCATCGTGACGCGTACGGTCTCTCCGTCGGAAATGGCCGTATAATGCGCCGCGGAATGCGGGGTGCCGCAACCTGCGCAAACGAAGGCGCAGAACAGGGCGATCGTCGGAAAACGTGTCATGGGCATCGTCAGTCTACGATATATCTCAAGGTCTTGTCGCTCTGGATGTCGTCGAATTCGGCATTTTTGAGCTCATATTCGTCGCTGTCGGCCCCCACTCCGACGTATCCCATCGGATGGCGGCCTCCGGTAAAGTAGTTCATGGCGGCGAAACGCAGCGAAGGCAGCATACCGGCAGGATCGAGGACGGCGAGCGACACGATGTATTTGCCCGGCCGCAGTTCCTCGTCGAGCGTCAAGGCGGCAGTCACCTCGTTCTCGGGAGCCGACGTACCGTAACTGCCGCTCGCAGGATCCCAGTTCTCCCCGGGCATCCACTGAGAAATGTGCGCATCGGCGAGCGTGGCGGACCACACTTTGCGGTGCGTCGATGCGTTGAGCAGCGCCACCTCGACAGGCCAGTCGTAATAGAAAGGCGACGAACCCGTATTGACCACCTTGAGCTTCACCTCGAACGGCTTACCCTGCTCGATGCGCGCGGGATAGCAGAACTCCTTGATGACGAAGCGGTATCCCAGCGCTTTCTGTACCGTGGATGCATTGACCTGGAACACGGGATCGTTGAAATCGGCCCATGTCACGCCGCCCAGATGGTTGCAGTGAAGCGAGCGAATCTGTTCGATGACCTTCGCGCGGGTCTCCGCATTGGCCAGACAGTCTTCGAGGCTGCGGTAGCCCTTGTCGTAAAGATCGCCCCAGTTCCAGGTTATCTCGCCGCCGACAGGCTGCGTGCGCCAATAGTCGCCCCGGCGCATCATGGCGTTGTAACCGCGCTCCTCTTCCTCGGAGATGGCCCACGAGTCCCAATAGACGCCGAAATCGTAGTCCTCGAACTCGTATGCATAGCGGATCATGACCTTCTTGTTCTTGAAAGCGGCCTTGAACGCGTCGCCCAACGTCTTTTCAATGCCGGGAATCCAGGTCCGGTTGGCGACATGCTCCGGCTGCGAATGAGGTTTCCAATAGGTCGTGATGTTGGGGTCGTGGTGTTCGCCCCATTCGCCGACAATGCCCATTTCGACATAGGCCACACGCGGATCGTTATCCCACGCCTCGCCCAGTTTGGCGACGAACTTCTTGACACGCTCCTGGAACGTCGGGTCGAAATATCCGCCCGTAGAAGGAGTGTTGTCGTCGTCCGAACGCACCTCGCGCGGAATGTCCGAAGGCCAGTGCCAGCCGTTCAGGTCATCGGGGTGATCCGTGTAGGTATTCTTCTCCACGCCGCCCTCGTAAGGCTCTATCCACACGATAAAGGGGCGCGGCACGACCTTGACGTTCATCTCCTCGACGCCTTCCCAACGGTGGTTGCTGTAAGCGATCACTTTGTCCACGCCGTCCGATTCGACGTTCTCCATCATGTTCCACTGCATGTACTCTTTGATGAGCGAACCGTAGGGATAGGGATATTCCGCCCTCTTTTTGTCGATGCCGGGACCGAAGAACTCGCGGAATCCCTTCATCGGATTGCGGAATGCCTGGTAATATTCGTAGGGAACGACCTTCACGACACCATTCTCTACGGTCGTGCTTCCCGTGTCCCCGCCCTGCGGGAAGTGTTCGCCGCTATCTTTTTCGCATCCTGCCCCGGCGGCGAACAGCAGGCAGAATCCCAACCGGAAGATTGTCTTCATAAACAGATTGAATATCGTGAGTTTTCGGAACGGGGAGGCGACGGAACGCCTCCCCGTCAGAACCGTATCAATAACCCGGATTGTTTTCCGTAATGGCATCGTTCGCATCCATGGCGCTCTGCGGAATCGGATAAAGCACATGGAAGTCGCGGATCGTGATATCGTAGGCAGCCTTCACCTGTTCGGCCAGCTTGCCGAAACGGATCAGGTCAAAACGACGCACGTGTTCGCAGCACAGCTCGTGCAGGCGCTCTTCGAGAAGGACATCGGCGAACTGCTGCTTCGTAAGGTTGTCCGCCGCGGTGATCTCGCCCAGCCCGGCGCGTCTGCGCACCTCGTTGAGGCAATCGTACTTGGCATCGGTCTTGTCGTCGATGGCGTTGAGCGCTTCGGCCCGCATCAGCAGCACGTCGGCATAACGGATGTAGATGAAGTTCAGATCGTCGTTCTCGATCTCATTGCCGTATTTCGGGTCCCAGAACTTCTTGATCGCCGGCGGAGTCTGCGGAATACCGGCAAACTCGGTCCAGAAGAAAGCCGTCTTGCGCTTGTCCTCGGCGTCGTAGCTGTCATAAAGATACTGCGAAGGGCCAAATCCACCCCAGCCTCCGAAAGCCGTCGTGCTGCCCGGAATGTTGCGCGGTCCCCAATAGCTGTGCTGAAGCGAACCCTCCTCGCCCCATTTGCCCGAGTGCTTGAACTGCACCTCGAAGATGTTTTCATACTCTTCGTTCTTATGGTCAGGCGAGAAGATGTCGGCATAGTCGTCGTAGAGGTGGAACTTGCCGTAAACCTGATCGAGAGCGGTCAGCGCCTCGCCGGGACGCCCCCACTGCAACAGGACACGGCCCAGCAGGGCATAGGCCGCATAGCTGGTTGCGCGGCCTTTGTCCGATCCGGACTCCCACGACGGGGGAAGTACGCCCGCGGCATCGCGCAGGTCCTGTACGATGACTCCGTAAACGTCATCGGCCGTCGAACGCGGTTTCATGATCTGGTTCTTATCGACCGACGCCGAGGTCCAGAGCGGCACGCCGCCGTACATGCGCACCAGATCGAAATAGAGCAGCGCACGCACGAATTTGGCCTGGGCGATCATCAGACTGCGCGCCTGTCCGCTCACAGGAGCCTCGGAAGGCATGTCGATGACGATATTGCAACGCTTTATACCATCGTAGCAGAGGGTATAGTGATTGTCGAAAAAGGAATGCGAGGCCGAAAAAGTGTAATAATGCAACTCGGCATAGGCTGCCCATCCGAGGTCGAACGGCAGCACCTCGTCGGTGCCGAATTCACCCAGCGTAATGGCATATTTCGCCTCGAATCCGGCGGTGATGTTCTGCAACGCCCCGTAAGCGGCCGTCAGGGTGTTGTCCCAATCGTCCTCGGTCTTGAACGAGTTTTCGGGAGTCAGCTTGCTTTTGGGAGTTTCATCGAGAAAACTTTCGCAGGAAGTGACCGCACCCAGCATCAGCAGGAATCCCGCGGCACATATCATCTTTTTCATGGTTCGTTTTTTTAGGTTGCGTGTTTTAGAAATTGACGGAAACTCCGCCGATGAAACTGCGCGAACCGGGATAAGGGTTCGTATTGTCCCACGCCTCTACGTCGTAGCCCGTGTAGGCGGTGAAGGTCGCGAGGTTCTGCACCGAGAAGAATACGCGGATGCTGTTGGCGCGAATGGCATCGGTCCAACGCTTAGGCAGCGTGTAGCCGATCTCCAGATTCTTGATGCGCAGGTATTTGCCATCCTGCAGGTTGGCATCGGTGCCATCTCCGTTGGCATAGGCGCTGCCTACGCGCGGAGCCGGGTAGACGTTGCTCGGGCGGTCGATGCGCCAATAACCGAAGTAGTAATCCCGGCTCATATTGCCCCATACGTTGTAGGAATTCTGCGAACGCAGCAGCGTGTTGTTGATCTTGTGGCCGCCGGCGAAGTTCATGAACAGCGTGACATCGAAACCATAGAAGCGGAACGTGTTGGAGAAACCTCCGTACCAGGTCGGAGTGCTCTGACCGGCAAACATACGGTCATCGCCGTTGATGACGTTGTCGGGCTCTCTGTCGAGGATCTTGCGATCGCCCGGATAGGCGCCGTAGACAGCGGCCTTGTCGGCTTCATCGAGCTGCCATATGCCCTGCGAGTGGAGCAGGTAAAATTCCCCGAGCGAGTGCCCCACGAAAAGCGATTTATCGACATCCTGCTTGCCGTCGTAAAGCTCGATAATCTCGTTGCGGTTATAGGAGATGTTGAACGAAGAGGTCCACTGAAAATTACGCAGATTCAGATTGACCGTGTTCAGCGTAAACTCAATGCCCTTGTTGTCGAGCACGCCCACGTTGGTCATCGAGCTCGTGTAACCCGACTCCTTGGGCAGCGGCACGGTCCAGAGCAGATCGTTCGTGCGTTTGTAGTAACCCTCGATGGTACCGGCGATACGGTTGCCGAACAGGCCGAAGTCCAGACCGATATCCAATTGTTTGGCTTTCTCCCAGGTGAGATCGGGATTGCTGATACTGCTGTAGACGGCTCCCGATACGAGGTTGTTGCCGAAAACGTAGTCGAGACCCGAACCGCCCTGGCTGATCTGCGCGGCATAGGAGTAATCGCCGATATTCTGATTGCCGAGCATACCGGCGCTGACACGCAGTTTGAGGTTATCCACCCATCTGGCTTTCTGCATGAACCGCTCTTCGGAGATACGCCATGCGGCAGCCAGCGAGGGGAAGTAGCCCCACCGGTGTCCCGGAGCGAAGCGCGAGGAACCGTCGCCGCGCATGGTCAGCGTTACGAGGTAACGCTCGTCGAAATTATAGGTCGCACGTCCGTAAAACGACACGAGCGTCGAAGCCGAAGCATAGGACCCGTTGGGACCGTGGGTGGTCGCACCGCCCAGGTTGTTGTATTTGGTCGTCGCATTGAGTCCCTTCGAGTCGGCCGTGACCTCTTCGTAGTCGGTCCGCGAAGCGGAGAATCCGCCCATGACCGTCAATTTGTGCCGGTTGCGCATAAAGTCGTAGGTGACGGTGTTCTCGGTTTGCCAGTACCGTTTCTTGTTGGTCATGATACGGGCATGTCCGTCAGCGGCATAGTGCTGACCCATGCGTCCGTCTTCGTATTCATTGACCTTGAAAAATACCAGCTCCCCGCCGTTGTCCGAACGGATGCGCAGGTTCTTGACAGGCTCCAGCTCCAGATAGAACGATCCCACGACACGGGTCTTCTTGGTGGGTTTGTCCAGCAGATCGACGATGGCTACGGGATTGGCCTTCGTATTGAGGAAACCGTCGAAATAACTGCCGTCGGCGTTATAGATCGGAGCGGTGGGCTGTGCAGTGATGGCGCTGTGCATCGTACCGTAGCCCGAGTCGGACTCCTCGTTGATATTCATCAGTTTGGATTCGATGACATTCATCCTCACACCCGAACGCAGCCATTTGTTCAGCGTAGCGTCCATATTGTAACGAACGGTAAATTTGTTGAACGAGGAGCGCTTGACGGTTCCCTGCTGGTCGTAATAGTCGAGACCGAGGTAGTGGGTGGCTGTCTTGCCGCCGCCCGAAATCGAAAGATTATAGTTCTGGAAACTGCCGTTCTGCGTCACGGCATCCTGCCAGTCGGTCGATTCGCCGCGGCTGAGCTGGCGCAATTCCGCCGAAGTCCAGGTATAGGTCTGCCCGGTGGATTCGATCAGGTCGTAATACTGCTGAGCGGTCATCATGTCCTGCTTGTTCATGAGCTTTTGTACGCCGCCCGTGACGTTGAACGACACGCGGGTCTTTCCTGCCGTACCTCTTTTGGTGGTGACGAGTACGACGCCGTTCGAGCCGCGCGATCCGTAAATCGAGGCCGAGGAAGCGTCCTTCAGCACCTCGATGGACTGGATATCGCCGGCCGAAAGATCCTGCAGACCACCCTCCACAGGCACGCCGTCCACAATGTAAAGAGGTTCCGTCCCAGCGTTGATCGAGCCGGCGCCACGGATCAGAATGCTGGCATCGGCTCCGGGTTTCATATTGCCCTGCGTGACCTGTACGCCAGCCGCCGCACCCTGCAGAGCGGCCGAAACCATTCCGATCTTGCTGTTTTTGAGCACATCGGACTTGATGGAGGCCACCGAGCCCGTCAGATCGCTCTTTTTGGCCGACCCGTAACCGATGACCACCACATCGTCCATGTTGTAATTATCGGGGACCATGCGGATTTCCATTCGTGTATCCTTCCCCACGGGAACGGACTGATCGATCATGCCTATGAAAGAGAAAACCAGGGTCTCACCTCTTTTTGCATCGATCGAAAAACATCCCATGGCATCGGTCGATACACCCTTCTGCGTATTTTTTACGACAACGGCAACACCTGCGAGCGGTTCGGAATTTTCATTCATCACCACGCCTTCGACCTTGTTTTGGGCAAAACCGGCCGCAGCCAGCAGCAGTGCTGCCAGTAAAAACAATATCTTTTTCATTGTTGTTCTCGGTTAGTAGTTAGACGCTAAAATTGACGGATCGCGCGGATTCCGATGGCCCATCCCTCCTTGTCCGAAGCCGCCGTCACGAGATTCTCCGCTTCATAGAAGTTCACGTAGTAGGCGCTCCATATCGGCGCGCTGTCGTCGGCATCGCCTTCAGACGACGACCAATAGTTGTTGGCCGCAAGTCCGGCACCCTTTTCGGCAAGCATGTTTTTCTGGTAGAACAGTTGTACGAGTTCCTGCTGCGAAGGGAGAAACCAATCGTCGTACACGATGCCGTCCACGGTCTCGGTCTCCGCATCGCACTGTTCGGCAGCCGACTTCTTGCTCGACGGCCATGTCTCGAACTGCTGGTGGAAATTTTTCATGGCCTCCACGCAAATACGCGTGTTCTCCTTGCCGGCGTATATATCCTTTCTGGTTTCGCCGTGTCTGGAGGTCGGTCCCCATTGTTCGGTCGCCGAACCGGTATTGCTGCGCTTGGCGATCAGTCCGTGAATGCCTCCGTCGGAAATATAGTAGACGATACCTCCGCCTATCTCGTCTCCCACGGCGACGGCCACACTGACCTCTCCCAGACGTCCCTGCCGGTTTCCCCGGGTCAGCGTCAGCGTATTCACTCCATAGCATTCCTCGGGAACAACGATCTCGACTCCCTCGCCGGTCAGTGCGACGTCCGCCGTATGGGATACGCCGGACGGATAGGCGTCGGAAGTAAAGACGGCCTTGTCGCCCGCCTCGAAGCCTTTGCCTCCGATCCGGATTTTCGTACCCCGGGCCGCATGGTCCGTCGGCATCACCAGATCGTCGATAGCGATCACGTAAGCCACTTTCAAGTAGTCCGGCAGCGTACTGACAAGACCCGCACGCTCTACGTCCACCTCGTATGTGCCGGCGGCATCGGACGGGATAACGATCGAAATGCCGTAATCGGTCACCTCGATTACCTGGGGTTCAAAGTCCTTTTCCTGCGAAAGCGACGTACAATAAAGTTTGTCCCCTGTGTCGAAACCCTTGCCGGAGATCGTTACCGTCGTGCCTGGAATCGTACTGCTCTCCGCCGGCATGACCACATCTTTCAGAATCGGGGCCACGGGCTCCGCTTTCTGTTCGTTCTCATCGTCGCATCCCGCGGTTGCGAGTGCGAAAAACGAGAAAAGAAGCATAAAGTTCAATTTTCTCATGGATGTTTGGGTTTTTAGGTTCGTGTATCTGATTTTGGATTGGTCAGAGCTGTGCGACCCGAATATCGTCGATTTCCCGGCGATAAGGAACGGAATTTTGCGCGCCGAGCCGAGTTACTGAGATCGAGGCGACGAGCGAGGCGAAACGGGCAGCCTGCACGAGATCGCGTTCTTCGGCCAGCGCAACACAGAGAGCTCCGCAAAAGGTATCGCCGGCAGCCGTAGTGTCTACGGTTTTCACCTTGAACGGAGCGATGTGCGTACATTCGGAGCCGTCGAAGCAGAGAGCTCCGTACGCCCCGAGCGTGATGAGCACGCTGCCGACACCGTATCCATGGAGAACCCGAGCGGCCCGTTCGGCGGTTTCCCAGTCCGTCACTTCGATGTTCGTCAGGGCGCTGGCCTCTCCGCGATTGGGAATCAGGACGTCCACCATTCGGAGCAGCTCTTCCGGAAGAGCCGATGCGGGTGCAGGATTCAAAAGTACCTTCACTCCGGATTCGTGAGCGATACGGGCCGCGCAGATGACGGTTTCGAGAGGAATTTCGAGCTGCATGATGACGAGATCGGCCGACTCGATCTCGGAACGGGCCTGTTCGATGTCGGCAGGCAGAAGGGTGTTGTTGGCCCCCGGAGCGACGGCGATACAGTTTTCGCCTTTGGCATCGACGGTAATCAGGGCCACACCCGAAGGAACTTCGGCATTGCAGAGCATGAAGGCCGTGTCGATACCCTCCTGCCTGTATCCCTCTTCGGCCCGCCGGGCGAACAGATCGTCTCCGGTTTTGCAGATGAAAGTGACACGGCCGCCAAGACGGGCCGCAGCAACGGCCTGATTGGCCCCCTTCCCTCCCGGATTCATCAGGAAAGTGCCACCCAGCACAGTTTCTCCGGGGGCAGGCAGTTTCTCGGACTTGATGACCATGTCCGTGTTGCTGCTACCGATGACAACAATTTTTTTAAGGTTCATTTCGAAGTGTTTTAGGTTTCTGCAGCATGGTTTGCGCATTGCTTTCGACAGGTTGGGATCGTATTTTGCGCAATCGTTTGTGCAATATAAATAAAAAAATCTCAAACAACCAAATTTTCTTTGATCTTTTTTGAAAAAAAAGTATCTTTGGCTATCCAATTATACATAACAATGCAAAAAGAAACCTTGATTACAATAGCAGAGCGGACGGGATTTTCAATATCTACGGTATCCCGGGTACTAAACGGCAAAGCGCAAAAATACCGAATTGCCGACCAGACGGTAAAAACGATCACGGAAGAGGCCCGGAAATGCAACTACCAGCCCAATCTGACGGCGCAAAGTCTTCGGACGAAGCGCACGAACACGATCGGACTGATGGTGCCGAGCATCGACAATCCTTTCTTCGCCAACATCGCTAACGTGATCATCCACGAGGCCCGCCTGTATAAATATACCGTGATCCTGATCGACTCGATGGAAAACGAGAAGGACGAACGGGAGGGAATAGACTCATTGATGAGCCGGAATATCGACGGTATTATCATCGTACCCTGCGGACGCGACGCCCACTCGCTGGAGGAGGCGGCAACCAGGACACCGATTGTCCTGATCGACCGTTATTTCCCCGAAACGACCCTGCCCTACGTTTCGACAGACAATTACTTGGGCAGCTACAATGCAACACGGATGCTGCTGGAGAGCGGACACCGGAAGATCCGCTGCATCCAGGGACCTCCTTCATCCATCACGACGATAGAGCGGGTACGCGGTTACAGCGAAGCCCTGCAATCCTACGGGATAAAAGACGGCGGAATGGTCTCGGGCACCGATTTCTCAATCCAGAACGGGTATGTCGAAACCAAACTGGCGCTTGCAGGGCCGGAACCCCCGACGGCTATCTTCGCCCTGAGCAACACAATCCTGCTCGGTACGCTCAAAGCGGTCGAAGAGGCCGGACTGAATGTTCCGGACGACCTGTCGGTCATTTCGTTCGACAATTACACCTACCTGGATTTTCTGTCCCCGGCCATTACACGGGTCAATCAGCCGATCGAAGAGATGGGCATTCTGGCCGTAAAGATCCTGCTGCAGGCCCTGAAGAACAATGAACCGAGCCATACCCAGATACTGCTGCCTCCGAATATCATCGTCCGCAATTCCGTCCGGCTGCTTCAGGACAGAGACGTTCCGCTCCGATCCGCTGTTTTGGGAGACGGCTGAGAACCGGACTTTCAGCGCAGACCGGAAACCGATCGCGATACGGACCGACAACCGCCGAAACGATCGTTCCGGGCCCCTTACACACAATTCTCCCGGAAACGGCGATTATCATGTTGCGACGGCACGTCTGCATTCCAGTATCCGACCGTCATCGACAATACGTCCGGCAAGTCCGAGCGTTCCAAGAATGTTCCGCCACAGCCCCAACGTTCCTACGGTCAGTCCGAAAGGCTCCGTCACCGGCGGATTCAACCTTCATTTCGCGCAGAAGGGGCGCACCTATGCCGTCCACATGGGCTTCAGCACGCCGAACAACAGGCAGGCGATCACGAAGGTGACGACGATGTTGAAACCCTGCGCCACGAGGAACGAACGGAGCAGGTTGCGATTCTCCTTCGATACGATCTCCTTCAGACGCGTGTCGAGGCCGATGCAGACGAAGGCCAGCGAAAAGAAGACCGTGGAGAAGGTCTTGGCGACACCCGTTTCGGCGAGTTTGCCGCCGTCGCCCGGGACGAAGAACCCGCCCGACTGCATCAGGCTGAAGACGAGCGAGGCGGCGACGAATCCGAGGATGAACTTGGGGAACTTCTCCCAGACGATGCCCAACGAGGGGGCCTCGCGGCCCCGCTCCCCGCGGGTCGAGAGGTAGAGCGCGATGAAGAAGGCCACCACGCCGATCAGCACGTTCTGCGCCGCCTTGATGATGACGGCCTGCCGGTTGGCCGCGTCGCCGATCATCTCGCTCGAAGCCACGACGCCCGACGTGGTGTCGATCGTGCCGCCGATCCACGCTCCGGCGACCTCCTGCGCCACGGAGGGTTCGAACAGATGCGGCAGGATCAGTCCGGCCAGCCACGGCATGAGGTAGATCATCGGCACGACGACGATGAGCACCAGCGAGACGATATACGAGAGTTTCCTGTCGTCGCCGCCCGCCACGCGCGCCGCGGTGATGCAGGCCGAGACGCCGCAGATCGAGACGCCGCTCGACAGAATCATCGCCGAACGTTCGTCCACGCCCCGGCGGCGCGAGAACCGGAAGGCGAAGAACCAGACGAGCGCCACGACCAGGCAGGCCTGCACGAGGCCGAAGACACCCGACTTCATCACGTCGCCGATAAGGATCGTCGCTCCGAGACAGACGACGCCGATCTTGATGAAGAATTCGCCCTGAACGGCCGGTTTCATCCAATCGGGAAGGCGCCAGAGATTGCGGATCAGCAGCCCGAAGAGCACCGAGAAGAAGACCGATTCGAAGCCGTATTTCGCCACGACGGGAATCTTGGCCACGACCTGCGCCACGAGCGAGACGGCGAAGACCACGACCAGCGACGGCAGCAGCCCCCGGACCGGACGGCGCAGCAGGAGACTCCCGACGTAGAGCACGACGAGCACGATCAGAAACAGCAGGGCGATGTTGTACCACGCCACGCTGCCCACGAGCGTCGCGGGAACGGCAGGCAGACTGCGGGGGACGAGCGCCGAGAGCAGCAGCAGCGGAACGGAGACCCAGACCGCCACCCAGTCTTCGACACGGAGTTTTTCGAGCAGGTTTTTCATCATATCGCAAGAACTTTAAAAGATTCCGGAAAACATGACCGCGACGACGTTGCGGTTCGAGACACCATGCGAAGCGTAGTCCTCGTAGGTGTAGTCGAGCTGGCAGCGCAGGTACTTCACCGGCTGCCAGAGGATGCCGGCCGTGTAGTTGGTCTGGCGGGAGGACGGCGCGGAGGTATTCTCGAGGAAAGTGTCGTAGCGCACGACGGGCATCAGCGTCCGCGTGACGCGCCAGCCGCCCAACACATACCAGCCGCTGCTCTCCAGGAGGCCGCCCGCCGGGCGTTCGTCCCCGGCCGGAAGTCCCGTCTCGCCGCCGATCCACTCGCCGCGCAGGACGACCGGACCGCGGTCGTAGCAGACGCCCGCTCCGTAGCGGACGCGCCGCAGGTAGGAGGCGCCGTATTCGCCCCGGTAGTAGGAGGCCGAAAGGAGCAGCCCCGGGAAGGGCCGGACACCCAGCCGCGCGGAGAGGTCCTTCGAGGTATTCCTGTCCTTCGTATTGATGCCCTCGCCGTTGAACACGCCCAGGTCGTAGCTGAGCACGTCGTACCCGTCGCGCCGGAAGAATCCGCCGTAGAGCGTGGCGCCCATGTCGCGCCCCGTGGCCGAGAGGCCGCAGACGTCCTCGAAGCCCATCAGCCGGCGCAGTCCGAGCGGGTATTCGATCAGCTCGAACTTCAAGGGCACGTAGTCCGTATTCTCGATCGAGAAGGGAACCTTGTACTCGCCCAGCTTGACGTTGAGCTGGCGCAGCGGCTTCCATTCCACGTAGGCATCGACGACCTTGGGCGAGGCGAACTCGATCTGCACGCGGTAGCCCAGCTTCGGGGCGAGATTCCCCGCGAGATTCAGCCGCACGCGCTTGATGAAGAAGGTCGAGGAGCGCTCCGCGGCCTCGTAGCCCAACTGCACATAGCCCGAAATCGCCGGAAGGCGCTCCAGAATCCGTTCCCACGAGGAGGTCTTCTCCCGCAGGGCATCGGCTTCGGCCGGAAGACGGGCCGCATCGGCGGCGGATACCGCGGCGACGCTGTCCGCGGCCGGGAGCGCGGAGTATCCGGCGGCATGCTCCGCCCGCAGGCCGAAAGGCAGCAGTACGAGCAGCAACGAGAGGGCGATCGGTTTCATACGCACGGGTTTTTCGTTCACGGTGCAAAGGTCGTTATTCCCGCGGGATGAGGCAATACGCGAAAATACCTAAAAACCCGGCGGCGGGGCGAAACCGGAATCCGGGTAATATTATCCGTAATCGGGATTAGGCGGAAGTCGTTTTTTCCCGCTATTTTTGCACCGTAGAAAAACACGAACGACAATGGCGAAACGAGTACTGATTCTTTCATCCAGCCCGCGCCGGGGCGGCAACTCCGACCGGCTCTGCGACGAGTTCCTGCGCGGAGCCGCCGAGGCGGGCCACGACGCGGAGAAGATTTTCCTGCGCGACCGGACCATCGGCTACTGCACGGGATGCGGCGCATGCAGCCGCGACGGCAAACCCTGCCCGCAGCGGGACGACGCGGCGGAGATCATCGACAAGATGGTGCGGGCCGACGTGATCGCGATGGCCACGCCGGTCTATTTCTACACGATGGCGGCCCAGATGAAAACCCTGATCGACCGCTGCTGCGCACGTTACACGGAGATCAGCGGCAAGGAGTTTTACCTCCTGCTCACGGCCGCCGAGGAGGAGCGGGAGAAGATGCTCCGCACGGCAGACACCTTCCAGGGGTTCTTCGACTGCCTGGAGGAGCCGCACCTCCGTGCGACCGTATTCGGCACGGGCGTGTGGCACGCGGGCGAAATCGCGGGACATCCCGCCCTGCGCGAAGCCTACGAAGCGGGGAAAGGCATCTGACCGGACCCCTCCCTTCCGGCGGCCGCACGGCGGTCTCCGGAAAGGCATTCCGGCCGCACCGGGCAGGAAAGACTGCGAACGCGACGGCCGACACAGACAGATACCGGACAGGACAAACACAAAAACGAACACAGCATGTATCTTGAAAAAATCGACGCTCCGCAGGACCTCCGGGGTCTCACGACGGAGCAACTGCATGCGCTGGCGGACGAGATCCGCGAGGCGCTGCTGCGGAAACTGAGCGCCCACGGCGGACATATCGGACCGAACCTGGGCATGGTGGAGGCCACGATCGCCCTGCACCGCGTATTCGACTCGCCGAAGGACAAGATCATCTACGACGTCTCGCACCAGAGCTATGTCCACAAGATGCTGACGGGCCGCCGCGAGGCGTTCCTCGATCCGGCGGACTACGACGAGGTGTCGGGTTACACCAATCCGCAGGAGAGCGAGCACGATCACTTCACGATCGGCCACACCTCGACCTCGGTGAGCCTGGCCTGCGGACTGGCCAAGGCCCGCGACCTGCGGGGCGGCAGCGAGAACGTGATCGCCGTGATCGGCGACGGCTCGCTGAGCGGCGGCGAAGCCTACGAAGGACTGAGCAATGCCGGAGAGGCGGGCACGAACCTTATCGTCGTGGTGAACGACAACGAAATGTCGATCGCCGAGAACCACGGCGGCCTCTACGCCAACCTGCGCGAACTGCGCGAAAGCGACGGCAAGGCCCCGTGCAACTTCTTCCGCGCGCTGGGGCTGGACTACCTCTACGTGAAGGAGGGCAACGACATCGAGGCGCTCACCGCCGCCTTCCGGCAGGTGAAGGACACGCCGCGACCGGTCGTCGTGCATATCCGCACGCTCAAGGGCAAGGGATACGCCCCGGCCGAGCGGCAGAAGGAGCGGTTCCACTGGGGAATGCCGTTCGACCTGGCGACGGGCGAACCGAAAGCCGCAGGCGGCGGGGAGGACTACTGCGACCTGACGGGCCGCTTCCTGCTGGAACGGATGCGCACGCAGCCCGAGCTGGTGGCCATCACGTCGGGAACCCCGGCCGTCATGGGATTCACGCCCGAACGCCGCCGCGAAGCCGGACGGCAGCTCGTGGACGTGGGTATCGCCGAAGAGCACGCCGTGGCGCTGGCTTCAGGCATCGCAAAGGCCGGAGGCCGCCCCGTGTACGGCGTGTACAGCACCTTCATCCAACGTTGCTACGACCAGCTCTCGCAGGACCTCTGCATCAACGGGAATCCGGCGGTGATCGCCGTATTCATGGGGACCGCGGCGGGCATGAACGACGCGACGCACCTCGGGTTCTTCGACATCCCGCTGCTGGCGAACATCCCGAATCTGGTCTATCTGGCGCCGACCTGCGCGGAGGAGTACTTCGCCATGCTCGACTGGGCGATCCGCCAGCGGGAACACCCCGTGGCCGTGCGTGTGCCGGGAGCCGCCGTAGTGCACCGTCCCGGGCCGTTCGACACGGAATACGGCGAACTGAACCGCTACCGCGTGGAGCGCAGGGGCAGGGAGGTGGCCATCCTGGCGCTCGGGTCGTTCCATGCGCTGGGCGAGGAGACGGCCGACCGGCTGAAAACCGAGGCGGGAATCGACGCGACGCTGGTGAATCCGCGCTACATCACGGGCCTCGACGAGGAGCTGCTGGAGGAGCTGCTGCGCGATCACCGGGCGGTCGTCACGCTGGAGGACGGCTCGCTGGACGGAGGTTTCGGCGAGAAGATCGCCCGGCGGTACGGCCCCACGCCGATGCGGGTGCTGAACTACGGACTCCGCAAGGAGTTCGCCGACCGCTACGACCTCGGAGAGCTGCTGCGCGCGAACCGGCTGACCGGAGAGCAGATCGCGGAGGACGTGCTGCGCATCGTGCGATAGCGCGGGGTGCGACCCGATACGACGAACCCGGCGGACCTTTGCGGTCCGCCGGGTTTCGCTTGCCCCTCCCGCCCGGGGACTTCCGTACGGCATCGGCAGACGGCGGCGGGAACGCCGGTCACATGCGGTTCGCGAGGTCCTTGACCAGTTCGCCGTCGAACAGGTGCAGCACGCGGTGGGCGAAGGTCGAATCGTACTGCGAGTGGGTCACCATGATGACCGTCGTGCCCTCGCGGTTGAGCTCCGAGAGCAGTTCCATCACCTCGCGGCCGTTCTTCGAATCGAGGTTGCCCGTAGGCTCGTCGGCCAGGATCAGCTTGGGATTCGACACCACGGCGCGGGCGATGGCCACGCGCTGCTGCTGACCGCCCGAAAGCTGCTGCGGAAAGTGCTCGGCACGGTGCGAAATGTTCATGCGGCCCAGGATCTCGTTCACGCGGCGCTTGCGCTCGGCGGCCTTCACGCGCATGTAGATCAGCGGCAGCTCGACGTTCTCGAAGACGTTCAGCTCGTCGATCAGGTTGAACGACTGGAAGACGAAGCCGATATTGCCCTTGCGGAACTTCGTGCGGTCCCTCTCCCGGAAGGCGGCGACCTCCTGCCCCAGCAGGGAGTAGCTCCCGGAAGTGGGATTGTCCAGCAGGCCCAGAATATTGAGCAGCGTGGACTTGCCGCATCCCGAAGGCCCCATGACGGCGACGAACTCGCCCTCGTCCACGTCGAACGACACGCCGTTCAGGGCGATGGTTTCGATCTCCTCGGTCCGGAAGACCTTGCGGAGGTTCTCGACTTTCAGCATTGACATGACTAAATGTTTTTTAAGATTAATGAATCGTTGTCAGTTTCGGTATCATTCGGACTTGACCGAATCGGCGGGATTCTCCGAGGCGGCGCGCCACGAACGGACGGTGACCGTCAGCACCGTCACGGCCAGCACGGCCAGCAACGCCGCAGCGAAGACCCACCAGTGCATCGGCACACGGTAGGCGAACGTCGAGAGCCACCGCGAGACGGCCCAAGCGCTCAGCGGAGCCGCCACGGCGAAGCAGACGAGCACCATCGCGGCGTAACGCCGGTTGAACATGCGGAGCACCTCGCCCGTCGTGGCGCCCATCACCTTCCGGATGGCGATCTCCCGCCGCCGGCGCTGCGTCTCGAAGAGCACGATCCCGAAAACGCCCATCAGCGCGATGACCACGGATAGCAGCGTGAACAGCCCGACCACGGTCGAGAGACGACGCTCCTTGCCGTACTCGGCCCCCAGCTCCTCCCCGAAGGTGCGGACCTGCAACTCGCCCGGCGTCAGGCGCGGGTCCGTCTCGACGATGCAGCGGCGAATCCACTCGGTCACCGAAGCGATGTCGGCATCCGGCGCATGGCGGACGTAGAGCACCCGTGCCGAACGGCCGCCCGAGAGCTGCGACATCTCCTCGGGCAGGACGTAGAAGACGAAGGGCGCGACACCGTACTGCAAAGGCTTGAAATTGAAGTCGGCGCAGAAACCCACGATGGGGTCGTCGTCGCAGAAGCCGCCGATCGGATCGCCCAGATGCAGGTCGAACTCGCGGCGTGCCGCCTCGTTGCAGATCAGCGAGCCGACCGGCTTGCGGTCGTCGGAATCGAGGAAGTCGCGGCCGTCGGTGACGGGAATGCCCATCATGCGGAGGAAGTTCCACTTCACGATATAGGCCTGGAAGCTGACCTGCCTGCCCTTGAACTCCCGGCTCCAGCCCATGCGGCTCACATTGACCAGCCGTCCCTCGGCCCCCGTGACGTCGAGGATGCGGGGATCGGAGAGAAGCCTGTCGCGCAGGACGTCGTAACTCCTGGCGGCGGTATTGGACAACCGGACGGCCACGAGGTCGCGCTTGTCGAATCCCATGTCGTGATTCATCATGTAATCGTGTTGCAGACGGATGAAGCCCGTGGCGACGATCAGCCCGACGGCGATCGTGAACTGGACCCCCAGCAGCACCGTGCGCAGCAAACGCCCGCCCGCAGTCCCCGAGAAGGAGCCCTTGACGACCAGCGCCGGAGCGAACGAGGTGATGTACCACGCCGGATAGAGGCTCGCGGACAACGCCATGACCAGCGCCACGGCGACGACGGCGGCCACGACCGGCAGGTTCTCCGAAAGAGCGAGCGACGCGGAAATGTAGCTGGCGAACTCCGTACCCTTGACGAAGAAGGCCAGATACCATGCCGCGAAAAGCGAAACGACCACCAGCCCGACAGCCTCGAAGACGAAACCGAAACGCAGCGAGGAGGCGGACGCGCCGAAGACCTTGAAGGTATTGACCGTGCGGATGCGGACGGGAACCAGCGCGAAGAAGAAGTTCACGAAGTTGATGAAGGCGAGCACGATCACCAGCAGGGCGATGCCCAGCAGCGTCCAGGTCGTCGCCTCGGACCCCTGGGCGCACGGCACGCGGGCATCGGTCTCGAAGTAGAGCTGCGGAAGGGACGAAAGCCGGACGGGCAGCTCGTCCGAGGTATATCCGCCGTCCGCAGCCGCTTCGGCGTTCATTTCGCGGCGCACCCCGTCCCAGAAGGCGACGAACTGCCCGGGATCGGTCCCGGGGCGCAGCTTGACGAAATAGTTGAAACTCCACTCCGACGGATCGTCGAGACACCTGTCGCCCAGATCGTAGGCGACCTCGCACTCCGCGAGCAGCGAATTGTCGGGAAAATCCTCGAAGACGGCCACGATCTCCCGGGCGTTCTCCGGCGAGGGATTCTCGGTATCTACCCAAAGCATGTCGCCCACGCCGACGTCCAGCCGTTCGGCCGTCCGGCGGGAGACGATGACGCTGCCGGAACGGGCCATGTCGTGCACGTCGCCCTCGACGGAACGGAACGAGAAGACGTCGAGCAGCGGCACGGAGATCGCGCCCGCGGAGACCGCGAACTTGTCGTAGCCCATCCGCGAGGCGTTCTGCCGCCAGACCAGACCGGAACCGAAGCCGCCCCACGAGCAGCCTCCCGCCTCGACGCCGGAAGCCGAGGCGATGACCCGTTCGGAAACGGGCCGGTTGATCCACGACTGCCACGAGCCGGGTTCGTACCAACTCTGCAACTCGACGAGGTAGATGCGGTCGGCATCGGGAATCGACCGGTTGTAGGTCAGCTCCCAGCGCACCTGGACCAGAATGATGTAGAAAGCCGTGAAGGCCAGCGTCAGGCCGACGATGTTCAGCAACGACGAGGCCTTGTAACGGCGCAGCATCGTCAGAAAGTTTCTGAAAGCGATTTTCATGGGTTATTCGGTTTTGACGGAATCGACGGGATTTTCGCCGGCCGTGCGCCAGGAGCGGACGGTGACGGTGAGGACGGTGATCGCGAGCACGATCGCAAGGGCCGCGAAGAAGACCCACGCACTCAGCGGCACGGCATCGACGAAGCCGCGGAGCCAGACCGAGACGCCGTACCGGGCCAGCGGCGCGGCGACGAGGAAACTCGCGAGGACGATCCACACGAAACGCAGGTTGAACATGCGGAGAACCGAAGCCGACGTAGCGCCGCAGACCTTGCGGATGCCGATCTCCTTGCGGCGGTGCTGGGTCTCGAACAACACCAGCCCGAAGACGCCCATCAGCGAGACGAAGATCGCCAGCGCGGAGAACGCCGAGACGAGCACGCCGGCGCGGAAATCCTTGCGGTAGAGGGTATCGACCGCCGTATCGAGGAACTCGATGTCGGGTTCGAGCGGCGTGACGGAGTGCAGCGACCTGCGGATGTGCTCCACGGCCGCGGAGAGGTCCGCCCCGGGAGCGATGCGGATATAGCAATAGGAGAGCGGAAGCGTCCACCCCACGGTCCCCGGAACGAAGAGCGCGAAGGGATCCTCGGCCCGGTGGCGGGAGTAGGCGCGGAAGCCGTCGGGCAGGAACCCCGCGATCTCGCCCCAGCCCGAAACATGGCGTGTCTCCGAAATGCAGTCGCCGGGGCGCATGTCCCACCTGCGGCGGGCCGTCTGGTTGAAAATATAGGTTCCCTGCTCGCGCAGCGGATCGGCATCGGAGAAGTCCCTTCCCTCGGAGGGCCGGACGCCCAGTACGCGCAGGAATTCGGGTGTCACGACGAGCACCCGGAAAGAGATGTCGCCCCGGTCCCGGTAGGGGCGCGCCCAGCCGGAGAAGTTCTCCTCGGCGCCGAACCGCTGGAAGGCGAAGGCCACCTCCTCGATCTCGGCGCGGGACTTCAGCGCTCCGACCAGCGCGTCGCGCCGCTCGAGCGCCCCTGACGTCAGACTGACCACGACGACGCGGTTCCGGTCGTATCCCGTGGGGTAGCGGCGCAGGTAGTGGTTCTGAAGGCCGACGAAAAGCGCGGCGACGATCAGCCCGATCGAAATGACGTACTGCACGCCGACGAGCGCCATGCGGTAACGGCGGCCC
>UMHH01048824.1_pt1 | contig 154980 bp, 145 predicted proteins | sample 1965491 | NCBI WGS metagenome assembly UMHH01 (sample SAMEA4836094, study PRJEB28245) | human gut metagenome | biome: gut microbiome; material: fecal sample | place: Denmark | collected 2008
TTTATAAGGGATTATTCATTTCACCGAGAACTATTTTACACTAAGCTTTCATTCTACCGGGATCCGGATCTCGGTGACATATTCCTCCGGATTCCCGCTGAGACCAGCATCGATCAGGGCGACTTCCCGGGAAAACCCCACAGGCTGCAGTTCCTTTTCGGTCAGGAAAGCCAACAGCTTCCGGTACTGTTCCGGAGCCTCCTGGTGGCTGCCCTGGAACAGCAGCCGGACGCAGGGCTGGGACGGCAGTTCCAGGATCTCCCCTGCATACCGGTCCGCTGGGTCCAACTGCAGGAAAAGGCCGTCATACTGGGTGAATTTCCCCGCCAGCAGATGGTCCGCGGTGATTCCCAGCCCCACTTTCCCCAGGAACACCAGGGCTTCCGGCTGTTCTTGTTCCAGCCGGCGGATGGGCCCTTCCAGTTCGTTCCCCTGGGGCATGGCCAGGGATTCCCGGACCCAGACCAGCCGCAGCGCTGGGCTTTCCGTTAGAGTGATCACCCCTTTGGTCCCCTTCCTGGCTTCCTGCAGCTGTTCCAGCCGACTGGTGATTTTCCCTTCGGCCAGTTCCAGTTCCCGGATCCGCCGGCGGACTTCCTTCTGCTGCTGGCGCAGATGGCCCTCCATCCAGGCCGGGTCCCGGTTCTCCAGGAAAGAACGGATCTGTTCCAGGGGCATATCCAGGGTCCGCAAGTAGCGGATGGTATTGAGCACCTCGAACTGGGCCAGGCTGTAGTAGCGGTAGCCGCTGGCCGGATCCGTCCAAGCCGGGCGTACCAGGCCGATGGCTTCATAATGGCGGAGGCTGCTGACACTGAGCCGGAAGAGACGGGCTGTCCGGCCGATGGAAAAGAGACTGCCTTTTTTATCCATGGGCCTGCCTCCTCAGTTTCTTGTAGAGCACCAGGCAGATCCCTACGGAGACCAGGGATCCGCCGGCCGTGGCCAGGCCCATGGGCAGCAAGGTAGCGGGAAAGGCCTTGCTGGCAGCGTAGACCAGAGGGATCCGGGCCAGGACAATGGAAATCACATTATGGAAAAAGGAAAATTCCGAACGGCCGCAGGCACAGAAAAATCCACTGAAGCTGAAATGGATCCCTGCGAAAAGGGTATCCACGATATAGCCCCTGAGATAGGGGGCTCCGGCGCTGATCACCTCTGGATCCGCGGTGAAAGCCCCTACGAAATAAGGAGCCCCCGGCTGCATCACCAGGATCATGAAGATCCCGAAGGCCGCAGCCGCCTTCAGGGAATCCTTCAGGATAGTCCGGGCCCTGTCTCCCTGATGGGCTCCGATATTCTGGGCTCCCAGGGCTGAAACGGTGCTCAGGAGAGAAGAAGGGACCAGGAATACGAAACTGATGATTTTTTCCACGATGCCAACCGCTGCGGCGTCGGTGATCCCCCGTTCATTGGCAATCACAGTGATGGTCAGGAAGGCCACTTGAATGAAGCCATCTTGGAGAGCGATGGGCACCCCGATCCGCAGCAGCTTCCGGATCATGTCCCCCCTGGGCTTCAGATACTCTTTCCGGAAGGTGATGCCCAGATGGTACCGGCGGATCATCACCAGGGAAATGACCACACTGATGGCCTGGGAAAGGGTGGTGCCCAGGGCGGCTCCTGCCGGCCCCATCTGCAAGGTCCCCATGAACAGAACATCCAGGAGGATATTGGTGGCGCAGGCGATGGCGATGAAGATCATGGGACTCCGAGAATTCCCCAAGCCCCGGAAGATGGCACTGATGATGTTATAAGCGGTAATAAAGGGGATCCCCAGGAAACAGATGACCAAATAATCCACCGTACCGGGGATGGCCTCCGCCGGGGTGTGCATCAGGGCTGCTACGGGCTGAGCCAGGAACGTAAGGAGAGCCGCCAGGACCAGACTGCACCCTAGGAAAAGGGTAACGGTGTTCCCAGTGGCCCAGGCTGCCTGTTCCCGTTTGCCGCCGCCCACGGCCTGGGCAATGGTCACGGTGGTCCCCATGGCCAGGCCCACCAGCATCACCGTCACCATATGCATCACCTGACTGCCAATGGAAACAGCCGTGATACTGGCAGCTCCTTCGAACTGACCGATGATGAACAGATCGGCCATCCCATACAGGGTCTGCAGAAAATAGGAACAAAGATAGGGCAGGGCGAACCGCCTCATGGTTTTCCAAACACTGCCCCGGGTTGCATCGATTTCCATGGAAAAACTCCTCCATAACAAGATTTACTTATACAGTAAACCCTATAACGGTTGTAGAGTCAAGAAAAAAAGGCTGTTGTATGCGTATGATTTTCACGCATGCAACAGCCTCTTCTATCTGTCACAGATACTTCTTCTCCAATTTTTCCAAAATGGCCAGGTAATGATCCTGGACCCCTTTGGCACTTTCTTCTTCTTCGAATTTCCGGCTCCGGGCATCGATGGCGGTCATGTCTTCCGGCGGCAGCTGATTCTCAGCAAAGGTGTACACCACATTGTTTTCCTTTTCTACATGGCGTTTCAGCAGCCGGGCATACCCCATGGCTTCCGTCAAGATATCCAGCTTATATTCGGTCTTAGGTTCCTTTTCGTACTGGTCCAGTGCCGTAGCCAGGCTCATCACATGGTCCCGTCCCAGGTCGTGCTCCACCAGCATCCCATGGGTTACCAAGTTATCCGCCACCCGGCCCAATTTAGCCACCATCACCGGGAACAGAAACTTTTCTTCCTTCCCATGATGGTGTTTGTCCGCATAGTTCCGGATGAAATCCACCATCTCCCGGAAATCCCCCAGATCCACCGGCGCTCCTTCCAAGATCCCGATAGAGACCTGACGGATCACTTCCAGCATCCGGCTGATGTTGTGATGTTCTTCTTTCATCAACTCAATACTGTAAGTCATATTTTCCTCCTTCAGGCGGCTTTGGGACGGAGCACGTAATGGGTATGGTCTTCCTGTTCCAGAGTATAGCCGGTCTGTTCCAGCATCCCTTCCATCATGGCATCCCGCAGGATATAGTACACCCGAGGGTCCACATCTGCCTCCTGCCAGTAAGCCCCATGGAGATCATCGGTCTGGTCCCAGGCAAAAGCATCGGGGTCCTGGTCGATGACCTGGTTCACCCGGTCGCAGGGCATGCCATTGAGGAACGCGTCTTCGAAAGCCCGGTAGATGGCAGAAGCATCGGCATCTGCTCCCAGAGCCCGGTCCCGGCCCACTTCCCTGGCCAGTTTTTCCAGTTCTGGCAGCAGGTCATCGTTGTGGTGGAGCAGGGCTGAAACCAGCTGGGCATAGCGGCCTTCCGCATCGTGGATCCGGCTCTGGAGCCAGCCATGGATATTCATGGTATCGATCAGTTCGTCCAGGGGACGGGTTTCTTCCTTTACATAGTCGGCAGCCGGCTTATCTCCGGTGCCCCAGCCCTGGGCTTCCGCTTCTGCCGCGATCCGGGCGATGATGGCCTCCTGGAGCTGGATCTTGCCGTACAGCCAATGATGGATGGGTCCCAAAAATGCGCTCATGGTCTCCCCTCCCCTCAGTCTTCCGCCAAAGCGGCGTTCACAGCATCAACCACCTTTTGCGGGTCCAGCCCATGGACAAAGGCAGCGTCATTCAGAGATTCCATCTGGGAAGAGGGGCAGCCCAGGCAATGCATCCCCACAGCCTGGAGAGCCGGGATGGCTTCCGGATATTCCGCACAGATCTTGCCGACCAACATTTCGCCCGTGATTTTTTTTGCAGTTTCCATAATTGTTTCCTCCATTGTATGATGATTTTTTATTTTTCCCAATCAACAGAACCTGGCCTTGGGACAGGTCCTTTCCATCAGCCATTGACCTTTGACCGATTTTGTTCGTTGTTTCCTTACAGCTGTAAGTATACCGGAGGAAAGAAAAAAGATATGTTGTTTAAACAACATATCTTACTTTTCTTTTTCAATTGTTTTCAGTGGGTTCCGCTTCTTCCGAAACAGCCGGATCCTGTTCTGCCGGCTGGGGATCTTCCACTCGGTTCTCGTAGAGGAGGGAGTCGCCCCGGCCCGGGGTCAGGGAATACCCATAATTCTTCAAGTATCGGTACATGACCTCCACGGTGTGGAGCATTTTCTTTTTGGAACTGTGGTCCAAATCCTCGGGATTGGCCGGAGGCGCCATGGGCATCCGCAGTACATTGGCTCCGCTCTGGACGCTGAGGATCTGCCCGTGGGCGTGGATCCGCCGGAGGGACCAGGGCGCCACGATATTGGCCCGAGGAAACAGGATCCGCAGCACCGCTGTCAGCCGCAGGTATTCTTCCAGGGCCATCCGGTCCTGTTGGCGGAAAGGCGTCCCGTCTTCCGGCAGGAAGGGAGTCAGCGTGATGGAATGAGGAGCCAATTCCTGGAGCAGGGTAAGATCCCGGACCAGATATTCCGTCTGTTCATAGGGAGCCCCCACCAAGAAGCCGGTATCCGTTTCGTATCCCAGTTCCTTCAGGTCGTTCACACAGGCGATCTTGGTGGACAGGGCATGGGTGGGCGGATGGAGGCGAGAAAAATGCAGGGGATCCGCCGTCTGGAAGCTGAGGAAGTACCGCTGGGCACCAGCCTGGTGGAGCCGATGGTAGGACTGCCGGCTCCGTTCCCCGATAGAAAGCCCCAGGGCGCAGTCCGGGAACTGCTTTTTCAGGTTCTGCAGCAGGTTGCACATGATCATATCCGTGTAGTAATGATCTTCTCCGCCCTGGAGGAGGAAGGACCGGATGCCCAGTTCGTACCCCAGGCCGCAGGCTCCCCGGATCTGTTCCCAGTTCAGCCGGAACCGGGCCAGGTCGTTGTTTTCTGCCCGGCGCTGGCAGAACAGGCAGTTCTGGGGACAGTGGTTTGTAAATTCCAGGACCCCCTGGAAATACACTTTTCGATGAAAGACGAAATTCATGGCCTCCTGGGCCCCTCGGAACAGCTTGGCCCGGAGCAGAGGATCTTCTGTCAGCAGAAGTTCCTTATATTCCTCCTCCGTCAGAACGGAATATTCCTTCAGCTTATCCACCAGATCCACGATTGCCACCTGCTCTTTCTTTCGATTTTTCCTATCGCTTTATTATAATGCCTGCTGGGCCTCATTGTCCACCAAAGCCATGGCCGCCACATGGACGGTGGTCCCTTTCTTTTCCAAAAGCCGCAGCAAATCCCTTGCCGCCAGATAGACTGTAGCCGTGTTCTCGTTGGGATGGATCCCGATCCGGCCCGCCCCTTCTAAGAACCGCCGGTCCAGGAAGAATTCCACCCTGTGCCCAGCATCGTTGAGCAGCCCGAAAGGCGTCACCGATCCAGGAGCCAGCTGCAGGAAGGAGGCCAAATCCGCTGGAGAAGCCAAGGAAAGCCGCCGGGTCCCCTGTTCCTTCTGGAAAGCCTTCAGATCCAGCCGGCCCTCCCCTTTCACCGTAATCAGTCCGTAAAACCTTTTTTTATCGTCCCGCACAAATAGATTGCAGGCCAGATCTTCTGGATACGGCAGCACAAGGGAATGGGTCCCTTCCATAGTAAAGACCGGAGGGTGTTCTGTCACGGCAAAAGAGATCCCCTCTTCTTCCAGCAGCCGGTAAATCGCCTCTTTTTCCATCCTGGCCCCTTCCTTTCAGAAAAAGAAAAAAGGCTGTCCGCTAAGACAGCCCTTCGGTTATGGCGGAAAGGTGGGAAAAGCCTTCACCATAGCCGTTTTAAAGGCTGAATAACAGAAAGTGCGCAAAAAGTGCGCAACCACTGAATTTTAATCTTCATTGCACCCCTGTAATTATAACAAGGCTCCTGGATTCCTTCCAGGGGCTTTTTTGTTTTGTCTAATATATAGTCAACCACATTCCCATTCTGGGAATCTGCTTCCAGGGGCTTTTTTGTTTTGTCTGATATATTGGCCCGTGTTTGTTATCACGGATTACTATGATATTAATGGTTTCGTTGTCGTCCCCATTCTGGCAACAGAAGGGGGGTGTAAGTATGAATCACCTTTTGTCCTTCCTGGTGTCCGTTGCGGCTAGTGTAGTTGGCTACTACATTCGCAAATGGTTAGACGGGCACGATAAAGACGGCAACTAGCCAAAAAATACCCCCGGGCTAGACCCCCGGGGGTATTCGTGCAAGTATGCACCTTTTGTCCTTCTGGCTGATTCCATTATAGGCCAGCCAGACAAGAAAGTCAATCATTGGACAACAAACGACAGGAACAATGGGGCCGCCGGGGGAACAGCCTTTGTAGCAAGTACAAGGACAGGGGCTATATATTCACCACGGAAACGGGTATGCCCTACAATCTGCAATATATTAACAAACAGTTGCGTGCGGTAGATATTCCTGGAAAACATATTACCACCCATGTTTTCCGCCACACCTATATAAGCATGCTTGCGGCTGATGAAGTACCGTTGAAAGCCATAATGCAACAGGTCGGCCACAATGATCCCAAAACGACACTGGCTATATACACCCATGTAACCGAATCCATGGAAAAACAGCTACAGGACAGCCTGGAAAAAATGAGCATTTAAAAAAGTGCGCAAACAAAAAGTGCGCAATCTGGAAAAATGCGCAAAAGTGCGCAAAAGAGGGGGATAAAAAAAGAACAACGGAAAACGGTTCAAATCACTGTGAAAGCCCGCTACACCTTGTTTTCAGTAGGCTTTGAACAATGTCGAACTGTTACCGTTGTCCAGTAAAATAAATGGCGGAAGGGGTGGGATTCGAACCCACGGTCCCTTGCAGGATCGCCAGTTTTCAAGACTGGTGCCTTAAACCGCTCGGCCACCCTTCCATGTATAGAACAGATTAAGTATAGCGTAGGGGGGTGGGATTGTCAAGGTTCCTTATTTTTTCTCCCGGCTGCATTTCTCTGCATCCATGGCCAAGGCAAACATGAGCACATGGAGGGCGTCGGCCGGATTGCCGATATCCAGTACATAGGTATCGGACAGATGGAACAATTCCTTGCCGATGGTGGCGATCCAATTGTCCTGGGTATCCCGGATGGTGTAATCCCATTCCAGGAAATTCCCATCCACCTTCCAGCCGTTGAAGTCAATGGCGAATTTGGGAGAGAACAGGGACAGCTTCTTGCTGATCCGTCCGATGTACCGTCCCCCTTCATACAATTCGAACTTAGGCAGGAAGGTGATGATTTTTTCCTTCACCAGGCCCAGCTCATGGCCCTGGGGATCGCAGATCTTCAGGCAGTGCCCCCAGGCCAACTGCCCTTTCACCACAAAGACCGTACTGCCGTTTTCGTCGTAGATATCATAACTGTCGAACCAAGAAAAGATCCGCTGGCGGAATAAGAGTTTCACGGCCGCACCTCCTTTAAAAGACATCAGACCCGGCCCTTGCGGGCCTTTCAGATGTCAGACATCAGATTGTTCGTAATAAAGCAGATCAGATCTGCTGCTTAACCGAACAAAAGCTGATATCTGACGTCTCAAGGTCCCTTGGGCCGTGTCTGACATCTTACCGGGTCCCCTTCACTGCATCTCTCACGATATCCAGGATATGGTTCCCCACTTCTTCCTTGCTCATGAGCTCCAGGCTGCGGATCTCGCCGCTGGGGAACAGCAGCTTCACCACATTGGTATCGGTGCTGAAGCCAGCGCCCTTCATGGTCACGTCGTTGGCCACGATCATATCCAGGTTCTTTTTCTTTACCTTGGCCGCGGCATTTTCCAGCAGGTGCTGGGTCTCTGCCGCAAAGCCCACCAGGAACTGTCTTTTCTTTTCCTGGCCCAGCTGTTTCAGGATATCCGGGTTCTTGTCCAGGGCAATGGTCAGGGTCTCGTCGTTTTTCTTGATTTTCTGGGCTTCTGCATGGTGGGGCCGGTAATCTGCCACCGCAGCCGCCATGATCACCACATCCACGGCTGGATAAGCGGCCAGCACGGCATCCATCATTTCCCGGGTGGTCTCCACATCCTGGAACACCACATTCCGAGGTACGGGAAGGGCCGTCGGACCGGAGATCAAGGTGACTTCTGCACCCCGCCGGGCAGCGTCCCGGGCAATGGCATACCCCATTTTCCCGCTGGAGCGGTTGCCGATGAAACGGACCGGATCGATGGCTTCACGGGTACCCCCGGCGGTCACCAAAATCCGGAGGCCCCGCAGGTCCCCTTCCCGGCTGGCCAAAAAGGCGTCGAGGAAGGCCTTGATGTCTTCCGGTTCCGGCAGCCGCCCGGAGCCGTTCACCCCGCAGGCCAGATGCCCAGCCGCACTGGGCATGATGGTGATCCCGTCCTGGCGCAGGGTAGCCAGGTTCCGGACCACTGCCGGATTTTCCAGCATATTGGTATTCATGGCCGGACAGATGATCTTGGGTCTGTCACAGGCCATCAGGGTGGTGGATAAAAGGTCATCGGCAATGCCATTGGCCATTTTCCCGATGATGTCCGCCGTCGCCGGTGCCACCACCATCAGGTCGCACCAGCGGCCGATGGCCACATGTTCCACATTGAACTCCGCATTGCCGGCCCACAGGTCCGTGGCCACCGGGTTCCCGCTGATTTCTTTGAACAGCAGCGGGGAACCCAGATGGGTGGCCGCTTCCGTCATGATCACCCGCACCTGGGCTCCGGCCTGGACCAATCGGCTCACCAGGGTCACGGCCTTGTAGGCGGCAATGCCCCCCGTCACGCCCAACGCAATCTTTTTGCCTTCCAGCACGGCTGCCTCCTGTTATTTTTTCATTTCCTTCAGGTCTTCTTTGGTGGCAATGGTCACCAGACCTTCGCCGATTTCCTTCAGGGCGATGGAAACCGGTTTGTTGGAATCGCACTTCACCAGGGCAGGAGCATGGTCCACCAACTGCCGGGCCCGCTTGGAAGCCATAATCACCAGGGCATACTTGCTGCCGACTTTATCAGCCAGATAATCAATAGAAGGATCAATCATGGACATAGTGTACTCTCCTTTACTTCTCCTGCGCCGGTGCGCAGTCACAGTTGCCGTTATGGCAGATTTCATCAACAATGTAATAGGTGCGACCCACCCGCAGGTGTTCCACATCGATGATCTTGCTTACTTTATCCGTGGCCTTCTCCACTTCGTCGTTGACCACGATGTAGTCATACTTGGAAGCATAGGCCAGTTCACTGGTAGCAGCACTGAGCCGGCGTTTGATCACGTCCACGGCATCGGTGCCCCGTTTGTAGATCCGCTTGGACAGTTCATCCAGGGAGGGGGGAACGATGAAAACGAAGACCCCGTCCGGATAGCTTTTCTTCACCTGGAGGGCGCCCTGGGGATCGATTTCCAGGATCACGTCCAGGCCTTCTGCCAGTTTGTCCAGCACATACTGCCGGGGAGTCCCGTAGTAGTTGCCGTAGACGGAAGCATGTTCCAAAAGGCCTCCATTTTTGATCATCTCTTCGAACTCATCCCGGGTCTTGAAGAAATAATTCACTCCATCCACTTCCCCGTTCCGGGGCTGGCGGGTGGTGCAGGAAACCGAGTAGGCCATGTGTTCCCGTTTTTCCCGGAGCCGGGCACAGATGGTCCCCTTCCCGGCACCGCTGGGCCCGCTGAGTACCAGCAAAATCCCCTGAGGCTTATTCATCGTCTTCCTCCCTCTCTTCTGCAGCCGGTTCTTCCTGGGCTTCCTGGGTCACAAACCGGTTGGCAATGGTTTCAGGCTGCAGGGCAGACAGCACGATATGGCCGCTGTCCATAATCAATACGGCCCGGGTGCGCCGTCCGTAGGTGGCATCGATGACCACGCCCTTGTCCCGACCATCCTGGATGATCCGCTTAATGGGAGCGCTTTCCGGGCCGATGATGGTGATGACCCGCTGTGCGGTGACAATGTTGCCGAAGCCGATGTTGATCAGTTTGATGTCCATAAATAACTTCTCTCCTAGTCTTATTGTATATTCTGGATTTGTTCCCTTACCTTCTCGATTTCGCTTTTCATATCCACGATGGTCTGGATGATCGGAGCATCCCCTGCTTTGGAAGCAATGGTGTTGGCTTCCCGATTCATCTCCTGGACCAGGAAATCCATCCGCCGCCCCACAGGGGCCTCTTCCCGGAGCAGCTGGCGGAACTGCCGGAGATGGCTGTGGAGACGGACGATTTCCTCCGTCACATTCACCCGGTCTGCATAGATGGCCGTTTCCTGGATGACCCGGCTCTCGTCCAAAGGCCCGCTCCCTGCTTCCTTGAGCAGCTGGCGGAGCTGCCGTTCCAGCTTCTGCCGGTATTCCAGCACCGTTTCCGGTGCCCGTCCTTCGATGGTCTCCAGCTGCCCTTCGATGACAGCAATGCGTTTTTCCAGGTCAGCTGCCAGCTGGCGGCCTTCTGTCCGGCGCATTTCCAGCAGATGGGCCAACGCTTCATCCGTTGCCTGGGCGATCCCCGGCCACAGTCTTTCCAGATCTACGGCTCCTTCTTCCGGGAGCAGTACATCAGGACAGCCCGCGATGAAAAGCAGTTCCTGAGAGAATGATTCCCCAGGAGAACCCAGCAGGTGGGCAAGTTCTTTCAAACTATCATGATAAGCTTTTGCCAGCCCTTTGTCAATCTTAACTTGTCTGCCTTCCGCTCCCGTATATCCAGAAGTAATGAATACATCGATGTGTCCCCGGCTGATCTGTGCCAAGATCTTCCGGCGCAGGCGGTTTTCCAGGGGATTCAGGAACCGAGGCAGACGCAGGGCCGCCTCTCCGTACCGATGGTTCACGGTCTTGATTTCAATCTGGAAGGTGAAATCTTCCTCTTCCCATTGGCCCCGGCCGTAGCCGGTCATGCTCTGGACCATCTTTCCTCTCCTCTTTTCAGTTCATGGCAGTGAGCTTCAGGACAAATTCCCGAGTCCCCCCATATTCATCGGTGGCTGCCAGGACCATGGTCCGGCTGGGATCCACCTTGGTCAAATCAAAATAGACGAAATACTGCAGGTCCCACACATTGTTGTCTTCCAGTTCCCCGCTCTGTTTGTTGGGGATCTCCATATCCCGCTGGGAAGCACTGTTCAGGTTGCAGTAATAAGGTTCCAGCACCTTCTGTCCCTGGTACAGCTTCACCTTCAGGTTCTTGGGTTCCAGTTTCACGCTGGTGCTCAAGTTGAGGCCCAAGGCCAACACCCCATCGTACTGCTTGGCCACCTTCATCCCCTGGGCCACCGTAGGAGGGTTCCCTTCACTGGCCCGCTGCCGGGCATCCACCGCTGCTGTCAAATAGGGGGTATAGACCACCACCCGTTCCCGCAGCCCGTAGGGATTCATCTGCTTCCGGTCGTAAACTGTCCAGGGGGCCAGCACTTCTCCCAGGGAGGCCCCTTTCCTTTCGGCTCCGTAGGTCTGTGCCGACTGGATGGTATTGGGAGTCAGGGGAAGCATAGCAAAGACAGGTTGGGAAAACAGCAGGAAGACTGCTGTGCAGAAGCCCAGTTTTTTCATGATATCCTCTCCTTTACAGTTTGACCGAAAAGTCTTATACGGTTATACTAATCAATATATTATAACGAATTTAACGAAACCGTGCAAATATTGGAGGAAATCATGAATTTAGAAGGAATTGCCCTGCAGCTCCTGACCCGGGAACTGACAGCTGCCCTCAGCGGCGGAAAGATTTTCAAGATTTTCATGCCCAGCCGGGCTTCCCTGCTGCTGCAGGTGAACCAGCAGAACCGGACGGTGAACCTGCTGGTGGATATGAACGGAGATTCTCCTCTCATCACCCTGCCGGAAACTTTGCCGGAACGGCCGGACCTGCCGCCCAGTTTCTGCATGCTTCTCCGGAAGCATCTGGAAGAAGGGCGGATTGCCAAAGTCTCCCAGCGGGGGCTGGACCGGATCCTGACCCTGGATGTGGACCTGATCGGAGCCGAACGGAAGATCATCACCAAGAAGCTGATCCTAGAGCTCACTGGCAAGAACAGCAACATCATCTTCGTGGACGAAAAAGGCATCATCCTGGATGCCCTCCGGCACATCAGCAAGGCCCAGAGCCGGTTCCGGCAGATCCTGCCCAACCTGCCCTATGCCCTGCCTCCCGCCCAGGAAGGACTGGATTTTCTCCAGGCGGACCCCCATGCCATCCGGGAAGCCGCCGTGGCCCAGGGGGATGTTTCTCTGGTACAGGGCCTCATCGCTGCTACCCAGGGCATCGGGAAATACACTGCCCAGGAAACGGTCCTGCGCAGCGGCTGTGAAGGCCCGGTGAACCTGCTGGACCTGGAAGGAGCCCGGAAGCTGGAAGGCGCCATCACTGGGCTCCAGGAAGAGATCCGCCAGCGCTTGGACGGGACGGACCCTACCGTAGTAGCCCAGATCGACAGCCGGAACCGGATGAAGAACCTGGTACCCTACGTTCCCCAGACCCATCCAGAATGGACCCGGATGACTTTTCCGTCTCTCTTGGCGGCCCAGGCCTACAGTGCTTCCCTGATCCCGGTCCAGATCCCGGAAAAGGACCAGCTGACCAAACTGGTGGCCGTCCAGGAAGCCAAGACGGAAAAGAAGCTGAAGTTCCTGGCCCAGGACCTGGCTCGGGCGGAGAACGCCGAGACCCAGAAAATCATAGCGGATACCCTGATGGCCTACGGCTGGTCCCTGGAAAAAGGCCGGACTTCCTGTGAACTGGAAAGCCTCTATGACGGAAAGAAGCTGAAGATTGCCCTGGCCCCGGAACTGACGGCCATGGAAAACGCCCAGGCTTATTACAAGCGGTACAACAAATTCAAGCGAGCGGTGGGAGAGATCCAGCAGCAGCAGACAGAAGCCCAGGAGCTCTTGACGTATCTCCAGAGCCTGGAAGTATCCCTGGAGACTGCCTCCACCAAAGGAGAAATCGCTGAAATCAAGCAGGAGATCATCGGTCTGGGGCTCCTGCCCCGTCCCCGGAAGAAGCAGCCTTCCCAGAGCCGTTCCACTCCTCTCAAAGTGGTGCTGACCCCGGAGACCTTCCTTTATATTGGAAAGAACAACCGGCAGAACGATGAAGTGACCTTCAAACTGGGCAGGGGCAGCGACCTGTGGTTCCACGCCAAGAACATCCCCGGATCCCATGTCATCTTGAAGACCACCCTGCCCCAGCCCCGGCAGGAAGATATCTTGGCCGCCGCCCAGCTGGCTGCCGGCTACAGCAAGGGCCGCAGCGCCGACCGGGTGCCGGTGGATTACACGGAAAAACGCTTGGTGAAAAAACCCAGCGGGGCCAAACCCGGGTTCGTGATCTACACCGGACAGACCACCTTATATGTTAAACCTTGTACAACTGTCCACGTATCAAAAGACTGATTTGGTTTTTTCATTGACAGCTGTTACACTCCGTGCTAGATTATTCCTTATATCGCGGCACAATGCCAGTTTTAAGGGAAAAGAGGAGTATTATGAGAAGTACAACAGTGAAAAAAGGTTCTACCCGGGCGGCTCACCGCTCTCTGTTCTATGCGATGGGATATACGGAAGATGAATTGAAGAAGCCCCTGATCGGGATCTGCAATGCCCAGAATGAGATCATTCCCGGCCATATGGATCTGGACCGGATCGCCAAAGCTGTAAAATATGGTGTGCTGGAAAACGGCGGCACCCCTATTGAATTCCCTGCTATCGGCATTTGCGACGGCATCGCTATGGGCCATGACGGGATGAAGTATCCCCTGGCCAGCCGGGAACTGGTGGCGGACAGCATCGAAGCTGTGGCCAACGGCCATGCTTTCGACGCCCTGGTGCTGATCCCCAACTGCGACAAGATCGTCCCCGGGATGCTGATGGCGGCGGCCCGGCTGAACATCCCTACGGTAGTTGTGAGCGGCGGGCCCATGCTCCCCGGCCGCTACCAGGGAAAAGACATCAGCGTCAGCACGGTATTCGAAGCTGCCGGCCGTTTCGAAGCCGGAAGCATCAGCAAAAAGGAACTGTCGGAGATCGAACACTGTGCCTGCCCTGGCTGCGGTTCCTGTGCCGGCCTCTTCACTGCCAACACCATGAATTCCCTGACGGAAGTGCTGGGCATGGGACTGCCGGGCAACGGGACCATCCCTGCGGCCTACCAGGGAGCCCGGATCGCCCTGGCCAAGGAAGCCGGGAAACAGGTGATGGAAATGCTGGCCAAGAATATCTGCCCCAAGGACATCATGACCGCCAAGGCCTTCCGGAACGCCATTACCGTGGATATGGCCATGGGGGGCTCCACCAATACCTGCCTCCATCTGCCGGCCATCGCCCATGAAGCAGGGGTGGACCTGCCGCTGGAACTGTTCGATGAAATCAGCAAGCATACCCCCTACCTGACCAAGCTGAGCCCTGGCGGGACCTTCCATATGATCGACGTGGAAGAAGCCGGCGGGATCCGTGCCGTCATGAACGAACTGGCCAAACACGGCCTGATTGAAAAGGACTGCCTGACCGTCACCGGCAAGACCGTGGGCCAGAACATCAAAGGAGCCAAGATTCTCCGTCCGGAAGTGATCCATACGGTGAAAGACCCCATCCGGAAGACCGGCGGCATTGCCGTGCTGAAAGGAAACATCGCCCGGGACTGCTCCGTGGTGAAGGAAAGCGCCGTGGCTCCGGAAATGCTGAAGCACTCCGGGCCGGCCCGGGTCTTCAATTCGGAAGACGAAGCCATCGAAGCCATCGTGGGCAAGAAAATCAAACCGGGTGACGTGGTGGTGATCCGCTATGAAGGACCCAAGGGCGGTCCTGGCATGCGGGAAATGCTGAATCCCACTGCCGTGATCACCGGTATGGGCCTGGGCAAATCGGTGGCCCTCCTGACCGACGGCCGTTTCTCCGGTGCCACCCAGGGAGCCTGCATCGGCCATATCTCTCCGGAAGCCCGGGAAGGTGGCAATATCGCCCTGATTGAAGAAGGGGACATCATCGACATCGACATCCCCAACCGGACCCTGAACGTACGGGTCAGCGACGAAGAGCTGGCCAAACGGAAAGAGAACTGGGTCTGCCCTCCCCCGAAGGTGAAAAAAGGCTACCTGGCCCGGTACGCCTCCTTGGTATCTTCCGCTGCACAGGGAGCGGTGCTGAAGTATAATTGATGAAAAAGGGGTTGTTGCACGCGCAACGTGCAACAACCCCTTTTTCATTTGCTCTCAAAAAACGCTTTGTACGCCCGGTAGGTCTCGTAGGCATCGGCTTTGCTCAACAGGTCATAGGGAGAATGCATGCTCAGCATGGCGGTGCCGCAGTCCACCACCTCGCAGCCCCAGTCCGCCAGCATGAAGGCGATGGTGCCGCCGCCTCCCTGGTCCACCTTCCCCAGTTCCCCGATCTGCCAGGCCACTCCGGCTACATTGAAGATGGTCCGGATTTTCTGGATGAATTCGCTGTTGGCATCGTTGCTGCCAGCCTTGCCCCGGGCCCCGGTGTATTTGGTCAGGGCGACCCCGTACCCTAGAAGGGCCGCATTGTCCTTCTCTGTCACTTCCGGGAACATGGGATCCAGGCAGCTGTTCACATCCCCAGAAAGCATCTCGCTATTTTCCATGGTTTCATAAAAGTCCAGCAGCGTGCCCCGATCCTGGAGAGCCAGGAGCTTCATGACGAATTTGACGAAGTAAGAGGACTGCATCCCTGTATTCCCGTAGGAACCGATTTCTTCCTTATCCGTAAAGAGGGCCGCCTGGGTCTTCCGGCCGGGAGCGGCTTCCAGGATGGCTTCCAAGTTGGCATAGGAGCACACCCGGTCATCCTGGCCGTAGCCGGCGATCAAGGAACGGTCGAAGCCCACATCCCTGCTTTTCATAGCCGGGACCAATTCCAGTTCCGCCGTGGTGAAGTCCTCTTCTTCCACCCCATAGGTCTGTTCCAAAAGGTCCAGCAGGGCATCCTTCACCTTCTTGTCCTTTTCTGTATGGGTGCCGATCACCGCCTGGAGCTGCTCCCCGGTGACTCCTTCCGCCAAGGTCTTCTTCATCTGGTCCTGGGCCATGTGGATCAATAGATCTGTAATGTAGAATACCGGATCCTTTTCGTCCATGCCGATGTTCACTTCGATGGTCTTTCCCTCTTTGGTATGGATGACCCCTGCCAGGGCCAAGGGGATGCAGGGCCATTGGTACTTCTTGATGCCCCCGTAGTAGTGGGTGCGGAAATACACCACCCCGTCCTGTTCATGGACTGGGTTCCCCTTCAGATCCAGCCGGGGAGAATCGATATGGGAGCCCACGATCTTCAGCCCTTCGTGGACGGGTTCTTCGCCGATGACGGCCAGGATGCAGGCTTTGCCCTTCTGATTCCAGTAAACTTTGTCCCCGGGCTTCAATTCTTTACAGTCATACAGGGGCCGGAAGCCAGCCTTCTCTGCCTGTGCCAGGATCTCCCGCACTGCCAACCGTTCAGTTCGTGCCCTGTCCAGGAACGCCTTGTAGCGTTCTCCGTAGGCCATGACTTCTTTCCGCTCCGTATCATCCATCCGCGCCCAGGCGGGAGCTTTTCTGCTGTAAGGTTCATGCATCGTAAAAAACCTCCTATTTCTTTACTGTACTGTGCCCAGTATACCATATTTTACTGGATTACAGGGTTCCTTTTGCCTTGAGGATCCGGTACAAGGATTTATCCACCTGATCCTGGGGCAGCTTCCCTGCCTGGATGGCCCGGGCTATAGCGGCGTGGACCCGGCGGATCTGTTCTGGATCGTGGCACACCATCACCAAGTCCGCCCCGGACAACAGAGCCCGGACTGCCGCTTCTTCCAGGGGCCAGCTGCCCGCAATGGCCCCCATGGTCAGATCGTCGGTCAGGATGAGCCCGTCAAAATGGAGCCGCTTCCGGAGCAGGTCTCCCATGATGCTTTGGGACAAAGAGGCAGGCCATTCCGGATCCAGGGCCGGATAATCCACATGGGTCACCATGATGGCGAACCGAGGATCGGGATATTTTTCCAGGGCCCGGCGGAAGGGCAGCAGGTCTTCCCGCTCCAGGGTTTCCCGACTGGCGGAGACCGTGACCCTGCCCTTGTGGGTGTCTTCCTGTCCTTTCCCCAGCCCGGGGAAGTGCTTGAGACAGGCCATCAGGTGGACCTCCTGGTATCCCGCCAGAGCCTGTTCCACGAAGCCGGCGGCAGTGGCTGGATGGCTGCTGTAGCTGCGGCCGGCACCGCTGCCCACATCCGCCACCGGGGCCAGGTTCAGGTTGAATCCCAGCTGCTTCAGGGCTTTACCGGTTTTTGCCGCCCATTTCCGGGCTTCTTCCGGTTTCCCGGCAGCCCCGATGGAAGCCTGGGAAGGCGGGGCCGGCAGGCTGTCCTTCATCCGGGCCACTTGACCTCCCTCTTCGTCTAGGCCGATGAACAGAGGCATCTTGCCGGCCAAAGCCTGGAGACGCCTGTTCAATTCCTTCACCTGGGCGGGGCTTTCCATGTTCCGGTCAAAAAGGATCACACCCCCGTAGGGATGATCCTTCATCTCCTGCTGGAAAGAAGTGGAGGGAGAAACGCCGTCCATCCCCACCAGCATCAGCTGTCCGGCTTTTTCCTCAGGGGTCATGGCGGCGATCCTTGCGGCGATAGGGTCCAATTCCGCCGGCTGTCCCGCCCCCGGTTCCTCTGGAAAACGGGGCCGCAGCACCATCCCCACCACGGCCGTCAAGAGGATGCAAAAAATACAAAACCAGAGTTTTTTCATCTTATTTCCTCATAGTAAAAAGAACCCGTCTGTTGAGGCGGGTTCTTTCCTTCGGCCGCTGACCGTTGACAGCTGACCGCTGACAGGCTGCGCAGCAGCCCTTATTTGTTCAAAAACACCGGTTTCCGTTTTTCCAGGAACGCCTTCATGCCTTCCTTCTGGTCCAGTGTAGCGAAACAGGTCCCGAACACCTGGGCTTCGTAGCTGAGGCTGGATTCCAGATCCATGCTTGCGCCCCGGTTGATGGCATCCTTCGCGCTGGCAATGGCAATGGGTGCTTTTTTCATGATCTTCCGGCAGATTTCTTCGCAGGCAGGGATCAGCTGATCCGGTTCCACCACCCGGTTCACCAGGCCGATCCGGAAAGCTTCCTGGGCATCCACCATGGCACCGGTATAGATCATTTCCTTGGCATAGCCCTTCCCGATCAGACGGGACAGGCGCTGGGAGCCGCCGAATCCAGGGATGATCCCATAGTTCACTTCCGGCTGGCCAAATTTGGCCGTAGTAGAAGCAAACCGGAAATCGCAGGCCAGAGCCAGTTCACAGCCACCCCCTAAAGCATAGCCGTTGACGGCAGCCACCGCAACCACCGGCAGCTTTTCAATGGCATCGAACACTTCATGGCCCAGGTTGGAGAAATCTCTCCCTTCCACTGCTGTCATGGTGCTCATGGCTTTCAGATCCGCACCGGCTACGAAAGCCTTTTCGCCGGCACCCCGGATGATCACTGCTTTGACCTCCGGATCCGTTGCCAAGCGATTGAAGCAGTCTTTCATTTCCTGCAGGGTGGCGGTATCCAAGGCATTCAGGAATTTCGGACGGTTGACAGATACTGTAGTCACACCGTCATCTGCAATTTCCACCAACAAATTTTTATATTCGTACATGGGTGACACCCCTATTCAGATTATTTCTTGTTGTATTCGTAGAAGCCCTTGCCGGTCTTCCGGCCCAGGTATCCAGCTTCCACCATTTTCCGCAGGAGAGGAGCCGGACGGTACTTGGGATCGCCGAAGCCCTTGTACAGCACTTCCATAATGGCCAGTACCGTATCGTTGCCGATCAGGTCAGACAGTGCCAGAGGCCCCATGGGATGGTTGAAGCCCAATTTGGCCACGGCATCGATATCTTCGGCACTGGCAACCCCCTCACTCAGGGTGAAGATGGCTTCGTTGATCATGGGGATCATGATCCGGTTGCCTACGAAACCAGGAGCATCGTTGACTTTCACTGGGTTCTTATCCAGTGCCTTAGCCAGTTCATAGACTTTGTTGAAGGTATCTTCGGAAGTCCCCAGTCCCTTGGTCACTTCCACCAGCTTCATCACAGGAGCCGGGTTGAAGAAATGCATGCCGATGAATTTGTCCGGACGGGAAGTCCCGGCAGCCAGCATCGTGATGGAAACAGAAGAAGTGTTGCTGGCGATGATGGCATCTTTCGGCATCTTTTCATCCAATTCCTTGAAGATCCCTTGTTTGATCTTGATGTTTTCCGTAGCCGCTTCAATGGCCAGGTGCACATCGCAGTTTTCCGGAGTCAGTTCCACCACGCCGTGGATCCGTGCCAGAGTGGCCTTTTTGTCCTCTTCGGTGATCCGGCCCTTAGCCACACTATGGGCCAGGTTCTTTTCGATGTTCCCCAATCCCCGGTCGACGAATTCTTGTTTGATGTCCCGCAGGGTCACTTCCACACCATGGGCCGCCATGACCTGAGCGATCCCGCTGCCCATCTGACCGGCGCCGATAACCATGACTTTCTTCAGTTCCATAAGAAAAGATCTCCTTTACAATGAATTTAGAAATCTCTAAAAATCCAGGAACTTTTCTGTAGAAAAGTCCCTGGGTAAAGGAAGGGCTGGCAAAACACCAGCCCCCCTTGTTCCTTCTTCCTTATCGAAAGAAATTATTTTTTCTTGTCCTTCAGCAGAGCACGGGAAGTCACGATCCGCATAACCTGGTTGGTGCCTTCGTAGATCTGGGTGATCTTAGCATTCCGCATGTAGCGTTCTGCAGGGTAATCCACGGTGTAGCCATAGCCGCCGAAGATCTGTACCGCATCGGTGGTCACTTCCATGGCCACATCGGAAGCGAAGCATTTTGCCATGGCAGCTGCTTCGGAATAAGGTTTCCCTTCGTTCTTCAGCATGGCAGCATGGTATACCAGATACCGGGCAGCTTCAATCTTGGTAGCCATATCGGCCATCATGAACTGCAGAGCCTGGAATTTGGAAATAGGACGGCCGAACTGTTCCCGTTCCTTGGAATATTTCACAGCAGCAGCCAGAGCGCCTTCTGCAATGCCCAGAGCCTGAGCAGCTACGCCGATACGGCCGCCATCCAGGGTTTCCATGGCAATCTTGAAGCCTTCCCCTTCTTTGCCCAGCAGGTTTTCTTTGGGGACTTCGCAGTCTTCAAAGATCAATTCTGCGGTGATGGAGGTATGGCCACCCATCTTGTCTTCCACTTTGCCGAAACGGAACCCGGGCATGCCCTTTTCCAGGATGAAAGCAGAAATCCCATGTACGCCCTGGCTCTTGTCGGTCATGGCGAATACCACGTAGGTATCAGCTTCCTTGCCGTTGGTGATGAAGATCTTGGAGCCGTTCAGGATGTATTTGTCACCCTTCAGGACAGCTGTGGTCTGCTGAGCGGAAGCATCGGTCCCGGCAGAAGGTTCGGTCAGGCCGAATGCCCCTACATGGGTCCCTTCAGCAATGGGAGCCAGGTATTTCTGTTTCTGTTCTTCCGTCCCGAACATGTAAATCGGGGTAGCACACAGAGAAACGTTGGCGCTGAGGGTGATACCGGTACCATCATCTACTTTGGACATTTCTTCCACTGCCAGGATGTAGCTCAGGACATCCAGGCCCATGCCGCCGTATTCTTCCGGGAAGCAGATGCCGCAGAACCCGGCTTCACCCATCTTATCGATCAGTTTCCGATCCCAGATATGGGCTTTGTCTCTTTCTTCTACCGTAGGAGCCAGGAATTTTTCAGCAAATTCCGCAGCCATATCTTTGATCATCTGTTGGTCTTCAGTCAGGTTAAAATCCATAGTGATATACCTCTTTCCTCTTTTTTCCTTTTTGTAAGGATATTTTTTAGAGGGAACCCCGCTTCAGGAAGCAGTGCTCCCTGGATTGCTTAGAGCATTTCCACAACGGTAGCCGTTCCCATGCCGCCACCGATGCAGAGGGTAGCCAGCCCGCGTTTCTTGTCTCTGTGTTTCAGGGCATACAGCAGGGTGACCAGGATCCGGGCACCGGAAGCACCGATGGGATGGCCCAGGGCGATAGCCCCGCCGTTCACGTTGGTCTTGGCCCAATCCAGCTGCAGTTCCCGGCCCACTTCCACAGTCTGGGCGGCGAAAGCTTCGTTGGCTTCCACCAGATCCATGTCCTTCACTTCCAGGCCGGCTTTGGCCAGGGCCTTCCGGCTGGCAGGGATGGGTCCGATCCCCATGATAGCAGGATCCACACCGGCAGAAGCATAGGATACGATCTTGGCCATAGGTTTGATCCCCAGTTCTTTGGCTTTGTCAGCGCTCATGATGACCAGAGCAGCAGCGCCATCGTTCAGGCCGGAAGCGTTGCCGGCGGTGACAGTGCCGCCTTTCTTGAAGGCTGGGCGCAGTTTGGCCAGCACTTCCATAGTAGTCCCTTCTTTGGGGAATTCATCGGTATCGAAGACTTTTTCGCCTTTTTTCGTTTTAATGGTCACAGGGACGATTTCTTCTTTGAAAGCACCGCTCTTGATGGCTTCGATGGCTCTCTGCTGAGAACGGCAGGCCACTTCATCCTGGTCTTCCCGGGTGACGCCGAATTTTTCAGCGACGTTTTCAGAAGTGATGCCCATGTGGTAATCATTGAAAGCATCCCACAGGCCGTCCCGGATCATCACGTCCACCATTTTCTGGTCGCCCATCTTCAGGCCCCAACGGGCTTTCCCAGGGACCGTGAACGGTGCATTGGACATGCTTTCCATGCCGCCGGCTACTACGATGTCATTGTCGCCGGCCAGGATGGACTGGGCAGCCAATTCCACGCATTTCAGCCCGGAACCGCAGACTTTATTGACCGTAAAAGCAGGGACTTCCACCGGCAGTCCGGCAAAGATGGCAGCTTGTCTTGCAGGGTTTTGGCCCAGGCCTGCCTGCAGCACGTTCCCCATGATGACTTCGTCCACCTGTTCCGGCTTCAAAGCAGCCCGGTCCAGGGCTTCCTTGATGACTACGGCACCCATCTGAGGAGCAGAGAGCGGGGTCAGGCTTCCGCCAAATTTCCCGATAGCCGTTCTTACAGCACTTGCAATGACAACTTCACGCATAACAAAACCATCCCTTCTAAAATTGAATTAGAAACAAACAGTATTGCATCCATACAGCAGCACTCCGGGGGCGTTTCCCCTCCTGCCGCCACACTGATTGGTTCAGGCAAATTGCAATCAGGGTTTTCTTATGGACTTGATTATACACTAATTATAGCGCAAAGGGAAGCCTCCAGTTTTCTGAAAATTGGCTGTTTACCATCTGATGAAAAAATTACGAAAAAATGTCCATACCAAGATGGCTCCTACACCCACCAAAGCAAAGCCCAAGAGGGTGGGCAGCAGGAATACCACCCCCAGGAGCAGGATGGCCGCCACCAGCACCAGCCGGGCATTCATCTTCACCAATTCCCAGATACCCCGCCACTTGGCCTTTTTGGCCTCTTTTTCCTGCTGACGGCGCAGATCTTCCCGGTCGTAGACCCTCCAGTCCCCATCTCGGGGGCCTTCCCGGCCGGTCTCAATAGTCACCCCTTCAAAAGCATCCCTTTCTTCCTCGCTCATCACCTGGGCTTCCACGTCTTCATTGGGCGTACCGCAGCCCGGACAGGCTTCCATATCGTCCGGATATTCCAATCCGCAATGCTTACAGATCATAACTTACTCCTACACAAATTTAGAAAACAGCATCAGGAACCCCATTTCATCCAAGTAACGGGGATCCGAGGGTTCCAGTTTCAGCTGGTTCCGGATTTCCATATATGCCCGGGTCAGATCCCGGTGAGGGATCCCAAAGGTTTCCAGATAGAAAGGCTTCTTCTGGGCCGCCCGTTTCTCATTGATCTCCAGGAAGTTTTCCACCAGGGCCGCCGCCCACACCTGGGGTTCATAGGCTCCCGTATACGGCTCCCTTTTCTGGAAGTCCGCCCACATGTGGCGGATGAGCCGGATGTCATACTCGCTGCGTCCACTGACCAGGAGGATTTCCTGGATGAGTTTTTCCACCGGAGAAAGTTCCTCCGGAAGGGCAACCGGCAGATAGTCCAGCTGCCTCGTTGCATAGGGGAACCGGCAGCCAGCGGGATTTTTCCCCATGAGCCTCAGCACCTGGCGGCAGACCAGGGCATGGCGGGAAAGGAATTCCGACCAATCCGCACCGGGGAGCTGGATATCGTACCAGTCCCGGCATTCTGCCAGCACTTCCAGGAGCCGTTTCCGGGCCAGAGGCTTCAAGTTGTAGCTTTGGAGATAATTCATCCCCATACTCCGGTTGTAGAACACATGGCCCATCATGACCCGGTCCTCCAGCGGCGCCTCTCCCTCCAGAGAGAAGCTCAAGTAATAGGGTTCCCCTGTGAGGAAATCCCGGCAGACATACCGGTACTCATCCACTGCCTCCTCGATGGTGAAAATAGACAGGAAACCCATGCACAGTTCATTCACCAGCTGGGGATAGGCGCTGTGCCCGTTTTTCTGGAAATATTCCAAGGGGGTCAGATCGCCTTCGATCAGGTGGTAATCGAAGAGGAAATAATCCCAGTAACCCCGCCAGAAGGTATCCATTCCATCGTTTTCCAGGTCCAGGGTCCCCAGGGCTGTTTCATACAAAGTGACGGAACGTTCAAAATCCAGGTTGAATTCATCCTTCTGGAAAAACTGATGGATCTCTTCCATCACACCATGGAGGGCTTCCCCTGCATTCAGGAACACCCTGCCTTCCGGCGGCGGGGCGCTCCTTTCTTCCCTGGCTTCTTCCCCAGGCAGGTACTCCCCGTTTTCGTCGATGATGGCCAAGGTCCCGTCATCCCGGAGCAGCTGTTCCCGGGCCAGATAAGGAGCCAGGGAACTGGACAGTTTCCCCTGCTGCTTCAGGAACACGAAAAAACTGCCCAAGGTATCCAAGAAATCCCGTACCGAAGCATAGGAAACCTGGAAATCTACCACATTCCGTCCGCACCAGGAAACCAGATCCACAATGTCGTCTTCTGTCATTTCGTCCAGGGTCATTTCTGCGTTCTCTATGTAGATGCACAGCATCACCAGCTGTTCCCACTGATGCTGCATGGCCGGGTCATCCACACCATGCCACCCCAGGTGCCGGAAGTACGCTTCCACGTCTTCCTGAGGCAGCACCATTTCCCAGCCGCTGTCATTGGTGTAAAAATTTTCTATTGCGTCATAGACATTCGGCATTGTTCGTCACCTTACTTCAGATTGTTTGCTTTGATCAGGCCCTCATTCCAGGATCCGGGAAGGACAAAAGTCCACCACCGGACAGGCACTGCACTCCGGTTTCCGGGCCTTGCAGATTTTCCGTCCATGCCAGATGAACCAGTGGTGGGCTTCCCCCCACTGGGACCGCGGGATCAGCTTCATCAAGTCCTGTTCCACGGCCAGGGGATCATTCCCATCCGAAAGCCCCAGCCGGTGGGCCACCCGGAACACATGGGTATCCACGGCGATGGCCGGCTGGCCAAAGGCCACGCTGAGCATCACGTCCGCCGTTTTCCGCCCCACCCCGGGGAGACTCAGGAGGCTTTTCATATCCTGAGGCACTTCCGAGTGGAACCCTTCCACCAGTTTCCGGCAAAGACCCAGGAGGTTCCGGGCCTTGGAACGGAACAGGCCGCAGTCCCGGATCTTTTCCTCCAGCTGTTCCTGGGTCAGGGCACCCAGCTTTTCCGGTGTATTGAATTCCGGGAACAGCCGGGCCGTCACTTTATTCACCCGTTCATCGGTGCACTGGGCCGAAAGGACCACAGCCACCAGCAGTTCAAAAGGCGACCCGTAATGGAGGGCCGTCCCCTGTCCCCGATAGGTTTCCTCCAGTCCTTTGAGGATGGCCTGCACCCTTTCTTTCTTCCGCATCAGTTGGTCAGGCTCCGTACCGGTGCCGGGATCCGTCCGCCCCGATGGATGAACACATCGGGTTTGAAGGAGTTCACGGCAATGATGGGAGCATAGCCCAGGAGCCCGCCGAATTCCACCTTGTCCCCCACCTTCTTGCCGGGTACAGGGATCAGCCGGACGGCGGTGGTCTTGTTGTTGATCATCCCCACTGCCGCTTCGTCGGCGATGACCGCAGAAATGGTCTCTGCCGTGGTGTCCCCCGGCACTGCGATCATATCCAGGCCCACAGAGCAGACGCAGGTCATGGCTTCCAGTTTCTCAATGGTCAGGGACCCTTTTTCCACAGCAGCGATCATGCCTGCATCTTCAGAAACAGGGATGAAGGCGCCGCTCAGGCCGCCCACATAGCTGGAAGCCATGAGACCGCCCTTTTTCACCGCATCATTGAGCATGGCCAGGGCCGCCGTAGTGCCCGGGCAGCCGCAGGATTCCAGGCCGATCTCTTCCAGGATATGGGCCACGGAATCCCCTACCGCCGGAGTGGGCGCCAGGGAAAGATCGATGATCCCGAACTGGGTATCCAGCCGTTTGGCCGCTTCCTGGGCCACCAATTGGCCCACCCGGGTGATCTTGAAGGCAGTTTTCTTGATGGTTTCCGCCACCACACCGATATCTTCTCCCCGGACCGCTTCCAGGGCATGTTTCACCACACCGGGCCCGGATACCCCTACATTGATGACCGTTTCCGGTTCCGTGACCCCGTGGAAAGCGCCGGCCATGAACGGGTTGTCCTGGACCGGGTTGCAGAAGATCACCAGTTTGGCACAGCCCAGGGCGTCCTGATCTGCCGTGAGACGGGCAGTTTCCTTCACCACCTGGCCCATTTCCCGGACGGCGTCCATATTGATGCCGGCCTTGGTGGAGCCGATGGCCACGGAAGAGCAGACGATGTCCGTGGTGGCAAGGGCTTCCGGGATGGATTTGATCAAAGTCCGATCGCCGTGGGTATAGCCCTTTTCCACCAGGGCGCTGAAGCCTCCGATGAAGTTGACCCCCACCGCTTTGGCTGCGTCATCCAAGGCCTTAGCCAGGGGCACGTAGCTGTCAGTCTGGCAGGATTCCCCCACCAGAGAAATGGGAGTCACGGAAATCCGTTTGTGGATGATGGGCACTCCCAGCTCCGCTTCCAGCTCTTCTCCCACCTTCACCAGGTTCCGGGCTTTGTCCGTGATTTTCTCATAAATCTTCCGGGCGCAGACCTTCACATCCGGATCTGCACAGTCCCTGAGGCTGATGCCCATGGTGATGGTCCGCACATCCAGGTTGTTCTGGGTGATCATCCGGGTGGTTTCCAGTACATCTTTGATTTCGTAAAACATGGATGGGCCTCCTTAGATCCGGTGCATGGCCGTAAAGATCTGTTCGCTCTGGACCCGGATCTCCACACCCAGTTCCTTGCCCAGGGCCGTGGCCTTTTCCTTCAGGGTTTCTACAGAAACCTTTGCGTTGTCCAAGTCGCCGATCAGGACCATGTTGAAGAAGCCGTCATCGATGTTCTGGTTGATGTTCAAGATATTCACATTGTTTTCAGCCAGCAGGGTGCTCGCCTTGGCAATGATGCCCACTCTGTCCACACCTACAATTGTCATAACGATACGCATAAGCTAACATCCTTTCTTTTTCAGGGACTCCGGGATTTGTTTATACAGGAGTTTACAGTTTATTATACGATAAATTTCCATCGGCTTCAATGTTACTGACAGAATCCACGAGAATTTCACGATTTTCCGCGGAGGGTGGAATGGGGAAACGTTTCGCGCAAAGGGAGACCAAGTGCTCCCTTATTTGCCTTCGAACACCAAGGAAGAGGTCAGACCGGCCCTTACGGGCCTTTCAGATGTCAGACATCAGCTTGTCCGCAATAAGCAGAACGGGCCTGCATCCAATCCCAACAAAGCTGACGTCTGATGTCTCAAGGCCCCTTGGGGCCATGTCTGAAACCGCTGCAGGCCCATTCCCCATTCCGTATCATATGAAACAAACATTCTCCCACATAACGATAAAATTATTCGACTTAAATCCCATCCTGTGATATGATAGGAGTACAGATTTTTACTGTTTATTTTCAAGGAGGATGGATCATGCAGGAATACAAACCCGTTAAATCTGGGAAAGTTCGTGAAATCTACGATCTGGGCGACAGCCTGATCATGGTGGCTTCCGACCGGATCTCCGCGTTCGACCACATTCTGAAAAACACCATTACCGACAAAGGGGCCGTCCTGACCCAGATGTCCAAATTCTGGTTCGACTATACCAAAGACATCATCCCCAACCATATGATCAGTGTGGATCCTGCGGATATGCCTGAATTCTTCCAGACTCCGGAATTCGCCGGCAAGAGCATGAAATGCCGGAAGCTGAACATGATCCCGGTGGAATGCATCGTCCGGGGATACATCACCGGAAGCGGCTGGGAATCCTACAAAGAAAACGGCACGGTCTGCGGCATCAAGATGCCGGAAGGGCTGAAAGAATGCCAGAAACTCCCTGAACCTCTCTTCACCCCCAGCACCAAAGCAGAACTGGGCGACCACGATGAAAACATCACCGAAGAACAGTGCGTCACCTACCTGGAAAAGATCTTCCCGGGAAAGGGTGCGGAATACACCAAGGCCATCAAGGATGCTACCATCGCCCTCTATAAGAAATGTGCTGATTATGCTTACCAGAGAGGCATCATCATCGCAGATACCAAATTCGAATTCGGATTGAACGAAAAAGGCGAAGTAGTCCTGGGAGACGAAATGCTCACTCCGGACAGCTCCCGTTTCTGGCCTCTGGAAGGCTATGAAGCCGGCAAGACCCAGCCTTCTTACGACAAGCAGTTCGTCCGTGACTGGCTGAAAGCCAACCCGGACAGCGACTATCTGCTGCCCCAGGATGTAATCGACAAGACCATTGCCAAATATAAAGAAGCCTACGAAATGCTCACCGGGAAGAAGTTCGGAGAGTAATCGAAAAAAGCTGCCGCCCAGTGCGGCAGCTTTTTTATGATCAGAAAGATGTCAGACCGGCCTTTCAGGCCTTTCAGGAGTCAGACGTCAGCTTGCCTGCGATGAGCAGGACCGGACCTGCATCCAAGCCGAACAGAGCTGATGTCTGGTGTCCCACGGCCCCCTTGGGGGCCGTGTCTGACATCTTACCACTCCCCCTCTTCCTTCTTCACTATCCCAACAATCCACTCCTGTACCGCCCGGGCGGTTTCTGGGTTGAAAGGTTCCCCGGTCCGGTTGTTGTTGGAAATCACCCGCACGGCTCCGAAAGGGACGCCGAAACGGGCTGCCGTTTCCCCGGCTGCCGCTGTTTCCATCTCTTCGCACAGGGCTCCTGTAGCTGTTTCCAGCTGCCGGATGGTATCCGGGCAGTCGTTCCACCGGTCTGCCGAAGCAATGGTCCCCAACAAGACCTGTCCCTGGGTATATTTTCCGGTCATCTGATCCAGCCACCGAACAGCTGCCTCACTGCACCGATGGTAAAAAGGCCGTTCTCCGGTGAACCCGCTTCCTTTGCTTTCCCCTTCCAGGGCCTCCAGATCCAAGTAATAGTCCTTCCCATACCGGGACTGGAACAGGGCATTGGCATTGAACCAACGTTCTCCCACTACCAGATCGAAGGGATGGAGATCTTCCGGGTAGCCTCCCGCCGTCCCCTGGTTCAGCACCAGCGACGGTTGGAAAACCGCGCACCCTACAGCCGTCGCCGCTGCTGCAGCGGCTGCCCCGATGCCCGTCCGGCTCAGGACCACTGGCTGGTCTCCCAGCTTCCCTTCCCAGAAAAGGAATGTCCCGTATTGGAAGCTCCGGCAGCCCGTCAGGGCCCCCCGCAGCTGGGCGATTTCCAATTCCATGGCTCCCTGCAGTAAAACCGGCTTTCCCCCTTGGAGAAAAGCCGGTTTTTGCTTGTACCCTTCCATCTCCTACTCCAAGGTCAGGGCGAATAAGGTGTCCACCCGCACGCTGACCGTCAGGGCTTTGGGTGCCAACTGGGTAGGCGTCGCCTCATCTTCTGCTGCCATTTTGTTCATCCGGGCCAACAGGACGGGCTGAGCTGCCACTACGGAACTAGAGGGTACGCTGGCCTGCCGGAGCACGCCCAAGCCTCTCCCCCCTGCATTGGCCACTGCCTGGGCGGTATATCTGGCGTTCTCCACCGCCTCACCCAGCAGCTGCCGTTTGATCAGGTCTTCATTCTGGAGGCCGAACCGGACCCCATTCAGCCGATTGGCACTTTCCAGCCCTTTGTCGATGAGAGTTCCCAGCTGATCCAGGTTCTTCTCCTTCACTTCCCAGGCCCCATACACCTGATAGCCTGCCAGTTTCTGGATGCCGTTCTTCTGGTATTCATACCGAGGAGCCACATTGTAGCTGATGGTGGCAATATCGTCTCGAGCCACTCCCTGGGCCAGCATGGTATGGATGAATTTCTGGCTGGCCTGGGCCCCGGCTTCCCGGACTTCCTCCAGCGTGGCTCCCTGCTTCTCAAAGGCAAAATTTACCGTGGCCATATCCGGATCCACCGTACGGCTGGCCGTTCCCGTGATCTGGATGGTGTCCAAAGGCTGGTCAGCCCAGGCCGGTGTGGCGTGGAGGCTGAAAGCCAGGACTGCTGCTGCAAACAAAGCTCCGAATTTTTTCATAGAATCACCCCATAAGAATTATGTGAACACAGGTATTATAGCACACTTCTGAAGAAAAATGACCGATCAGTCACACTTGTCCTGTTTTTTCCCCAGCGGACTCTTCTTCCTGGACCTTCTGCCAGGCCGGGCAGTCCCCGCTGAGTGCCCCATGGCACTCCTTCATGCTGCTGCGCTGGGTCTCCACGATTTCCCGGGTCACATCTCCCAGGGTGATCCCCTTCAGATGTTCCATGCACAGACGGTCCAGATCCCGGTACAGGGCATCGAATACCGAAGACATCCCGCTGCTGATGAAGCAGTTGTTCTCTTCATTGCCGCTGCGCCATTTGGTATCCACAAAGACCGTACCCAGGCCCTGGGCAATCTCATACAAGGTGACTTTTTCCAACCCTTCACAGGGACAGTAGCCTCCCACATGGCCTTCCCGGGTGGTTATGATGCCCATTTTCTTCAATTTGCCCATGATTTTCCGGACCCGCGCCGGGTTGGTGCAGATGTTTTCCGCCAATTCCTCGCTGGAAGCCAGGCACCCCCGATGAGACAAATAGACTAACGCATGGACAGCCACAATAAAATCACTTTTCATGATTGCTCACAAAGCAGGCCGGATCCATCCAGCCTGCTCCTTCCTCCTCTTATTTTTCATTCAGGTATTCTTCTGCGAAATGGACAGCCACCGCCCCGTCAGCTGCAGCAGTGATGATCTGCCGGACTGCTTTGGTCCGCACATCCCCTGCCGCGAACACCCCGGGCACGGAAGTCTTCGTATCTTCTCCAGCAATGATGTAGCCTGCCTGATCAGCGGCCACCTGCCCTGCAGCCAAGCTGCTCTCCGGCAGCTGTCCGATGGCTACGAAAAGTCCGTCCGCCGGCAGTACCCGGGTTTCTCCGGTCTTTACATCTTTCAGTTCCACAGCAGTGAGCTTCTTGTCCGCCTGGAGCCCAGTCACTACACTGTTCCAGATGATTTCCACACCGGCATCTTCCAGCCGCTGGAGATAGATGGGAGTGGCCCGGAGAGTATCCCGCCGGTGGACCAGATAGACTTTTTTCGCCAGCTTGGACAGGTACAGGGCGTCCCCTACTGCTGTATTGCCGCCGCCGTTGACCACGACGATTTTATCCTTATAGAAGCTGCCGTCACAGGTGGCACAGTAAGCCACGCCGCGGTTCACCAAAGCCTCTTCCTGAGGGATCCCCAACTTCCGGGGATGGGCCCCGGTAGCCAAGATCACCGTTTTTCCCAGGAAAGTCCCTTCGGAAGTTTCTGCCACTTTGGGATCGGCCAAAAGATCCAGACGGGTCACATCGGCATAAATCGTTTCCGCTCCGGCCTTTTCAGCCCCTTCCTGCATCCGTTCTCCCAATTCGAAGCCGTCCACTACACCGGGAAAGCCAGGATAGTTTTCCACGTCGCTGGTAGTGGCCATCTGTCCGCCGGGTGACAGCTTTTCCAGCACCGCTGTGGAAAAACCACTCCGGGCTCCGTAAAGAGCCGCCGTATAGCCGGCAGGGCCCCCGCCGATGATCAGGATATCATAGACTTTGCTCATAATACCCCTTTCTCCTGGAGCCAGGTCTTCACTGCCGCTTTGGAGGGCGGGTTCACCAGCAGTTCACTGCACTGGCCGCCCTTCACCAGCATCAGGCTGGGGATGGTCTCGACCTTGTACTGTTCTGCCAATTCCCGTTCTTCATCGATGTTCACGCCGCCAAAAGAAACCTTGTCGGCAATTTCCATGGCCAGTTGGCCCAGTGCCGGTTTCAGCCGTTTGCAGTAGCCGCACCAGGGAGCGGAAAAGCCCACTACCATCGGTTTGCTGCTTTGGAGTACCTCTTTGTCAAAATTATCTTTCGTAATATGTAAGAATTCCATCAAAATGACCTCCTTGAAGGATCCCCTTGGGATCTTTAATACTGTAATTCTAGCAAATACAGTTAAGAAAGTCAAGAGGGGGATGCCGGCTCTCGGCATCCCCTTCTTTGTCAGCAGTCAACAGTCCCCTATTTCCCCTCATGTGTCCCCAGCTGGATGGTGATGCAGGCAGCGATGAGAAGGGCATATACGTAGTAGCAGTATTTCATCACGTCCAGGGGAGAAGTGCCTGCCAGCTGGGTGACGATCAACATCCCCCCGTCGTGGGGCATGACGCACAGAAAACTGCAGGCAAAGATATCCACCAGGCTGGCCAGCCGCTTGGGAGCAATATCGTACTTTTTCCCGATGACCTTGGCAATGGGGCAAGTGACGATGATGGCGATGGTGTTGTTCACCATGGCCGCTGAAAGGATCCCTGAAAGGAGGCCGATGCCGTATTCCGCCCCTTTCCGGCCGTGGATCCAGCCGGTGATCTTCGCCACCAGCCATTCTACGCCCCCGTAGTACCGGACCAGGCCGATGATCCCAGAAACCAGGATGGCCACCATACTGATGGAAAACATATCTGCCATCCCATCTCCCAGACCTTTGGACCAGGTAAAGATGTCCACTGTTCCCTGGGCAAGGCCGATGATCCCAGTCAAAAGGATCCCCCCGAACAGCACTAGAGCCACATTGATGCCCATGAGAGCCATCACCAGGACCACCACATAGGGCAGTACCTGGAAGATGTCGTAATCCCCCACCTGGATGCCGCCTTGGACCTGGCCGCTGACCAGATAGAACAGCACCAGGCTCACCAGGGCCGCCGGCAGAGCGATGGCAAAGTTCATCCGGAACTTGTCCCGCATTTTGGATCCGCACCCTTCTGCTGCTGCAATGGTGGTATCAGAAATCATGGAAAGGTTATCCCCGAAATATGAGCCGCAGATCACTGCCGCGCACACAGCAGCTGCGTTGAGCCCAGCTCCCTGGGCCACCCCGATGGCCACCGGCGCCATGGCTGCAATGGTCCCCATGCTGGTGCCGATGGCGGTGGAAATGAAGCAGCACATGAGGAACACCCCAGGGATCAGGAAAGAAGGCGGGATGAACTGGAGACAGAAGTTCACCACGGAAGTCTTGCCCCCGATGGCGGCCGCCGCTCCCTGGAATCCTCCGGCCAAAAGATAGATCAGTACGATCATCATGACCCCGGGATCTCCCATGCCGGTACAGTAGACCTTCAGTTTTTCGTCAATGGGGCCTTTTTTCCAGAGATAAAACGCCGCCAATGTCCCGGCCAGAAGTGCCACGTGCCGAGGCAGGAAACTGAAAGGTTTCGGGACCCCCATGAGGGTAAAACAAAGTCCGCAGCCAATATACAGGCCCAGGAATACCAAAAGGGGCAGGAAGGCCAAGCCCCCCAGATTGCGGCCGTCGTCGTTGTGATTCATCATCGTTTCCTTTCTAAAAAAAGGGCTGTTGCCTGCGCAACAGCCCCGTCAATGCTCAATGGTCAATTGTCAATGGCCGAAGCCAGGTCCTTTTATTTCGCTCCTACGGCCTTCAGCACATCATTGGTGATGTCCACACCGCCGTCCACTACGGCACCGGCACTCAGCACCGTGTTGATGCCTTTTTCCTTGGCCACTTTATGGACAGCATCCAGGATCTTTTTCCGGATGGGATCGAACAAATCCTGTTCTCTCTTGGCGATCTGTTCCGTCAAGGTGTTATCCAGAGCCCGTTTGCCATTGTCATCCAAGCTGGGTGCCTTTTCCTGGAATTCCTTCTGGGCCTTCTGCTGTTCCAGGCTCATGGCAGCCCGGGCAGAAGCGAAATCAGGATGGTTGGAGAACACCTTATTTAAATCCACATAGCCGATGGAGTCAGCCGCATAAGCCGTAGCCGGTACCAGAGCGCCGGAGTATCCAACACACACCAGCAATGCCATAACCAGTGCCATAAATTGTTTTTTCACGTAAAATCATCCTTTCTGTGAGCAAACTTACAAAGTTGCAAAAAGAGAATCTAACAGGAGTCATTATATCATGAGTGGTTTTTGGACGCAAGCGGAAAAGGGGGTGTGAAAGAATTCACACCCCCTTTTCCGCTTGCCTGGTCGTTCAAGCCGTTTGCTCTTTTCCTACAGTATGATAAAAGAAAATCCGCAGGGATCAGCAAAACTGAATCTTCGGTCTGCACCAACAAGCCCGCGGCTCTCACGCCAGCTCATATCCCGCGTCTTCGATGACTTTCTTGAATTCAGCTTGGGGGATATCCCGGTCCGCAGTCACTTTGGCCGTGCCTTTTTCCAGGTTCACTTCTACGGCAGATACACCGGCCATGGCCGCCAGGGCATCATGGACGTGTTTCTGGCAGTTGACGCACATCATTCCATTGACTTTCAGTTCTTTTTCCATTGTAATTTCCTCCTTCAAGGTCTACAGGCAATCCAACCTTTTTTCACTTTTTTCATTTCATCAGTTTCTGCAGGGTTTCGCACAGCTCATCCACTACAGAATCATCCCCCGCCCGGATATCGTTCACCACACAGCTTTTGATGTGGTTGGCCAGGAGCTTTTTATTGAAGGCATTGAGGCCGTTGGTGATGGCACTGACCTGGGTCAGGATGTCCACACAGTACCGGTCCTCCTCCAGCATTTTTTTCACTCCCCGCACCTGGCCCTCGATCCGGTTCAGACGGGTGATCAGGTCCTGATAATCCTTGCAGTCTTTATCCCGCACTGTCTTCAGATGTTCCATGGTACTATACCTCCGTTACGTATATTGTAGACGGAAGAAAAGGGATTGTCAAGATGACAATCCCTTGATTTCTGCAGCCTAGCAGCAGAAATCAGTCAGAAGTCGGAAGTCTGGAGTCAGAAGCCTTTGGACAGAATCTGCCTGGCTGGCAGATTCTTTTGATTGTATAAAACCTCCGCTTTACATCTTCAAAGAATTTGCCTGCAAATTTTACCTTTGGCTTCCGACTTCAGACTCCGGACTCCAGACTAAGCCGCTCAGCGGCTCAGTCCACCGCCTCACAGCACTTGGCACAGAGAGTAGGATGCTTGGGATCCTGGCCCACGGTCTTGCTGTAGCACCAGCACCGTTCGCACTTCTGCCCTTCGGCGGCTTCCACCACCACTTTCAAGTCGTCCCGGCCAGTGGCTTCTCCAGCATCGGTGAGCCCTTCGTGGACCACTGCCTGGGACACGATCAAGAGGGTGGGCAGATCCTTTTCCACGGCCTTCAGTTCCGCCAGGGCATCCCCGGTGGCATACAGTTCCACCTTAGCGTCCAGGGAATGGCCGATGGTCTTGGCCCGACGGGCACCTTCCAGCACCTTGGTGATTTCACCCCGGATAGCGATGAAGGCATCCCATTTGGCTTTCAGGTCTTCCTTCACATATTTCGGATGAGCCTGAGGCCAAGGCAGCATCTGCACGCTCTTCGGCGCATCTGCCGGCTTGTTCATGTATTGGTACACTTCTTCCATGGTGAAGCTCAGGACGGGCATCAGCATCACCATCAGTTCCCGGAGGATCTGGGTCATGGCAGTCTGGGCGGACCGGCGGGCCTTGCTGTCCTTCCGGCTGGTGTACAGACGGTCTTTGATGATGTCCAGATAGAAGGAGCTCATATCCACAGTGCAGAAATCGTGGATGGCATGGAACAGCACATGGAAGTCATAGGTCTCATAAGCTTCGGTGACTTCCTTCTTCAGGGCTTCGAAGCGCATGAGGGCCCATTGATCCAGTTCTTCCATTTCTGCAAAAGGCACCTTTTCTGTTTCGTAATCGAAATCATGGGTATTCCCCAGGATGTACCGGATGGTGTTCCGGACTTTCCGGTAGGCTTCTGCCAGCTGCTTCAAGATCACAGGAGAGATCCGCACATCCTGCTTGTAGTCAGAAGAAGCCGCCCACAGCCGGACGATATCGGCCCCATACTGGTCGATGACTTCCTGAGGCACTACTACATTCCCCAGGGATTTGGACATCTTCCGGCCTTCCCCATCCAGCACGTAGCCGTGGGTCAGTACGCTCCGGTAAGGAGCCTTGCCGGTGACGGCCACACTGGTCAAAAGGGAGCTCTGGAACCAGCCTCTGTGCTGATCGCTGCCTTCCAGGTACATATCCGCCGGCCAGCTCAGTTCCGGACGGCGCTTGCACACCCCCATGTGGGAGGAGCCGCTGTCGAACCACACGTCCATGATGTCCTTTTCCTTCCGGAAGTGGGTGCCGCCGCATTTGGGGCATTTGATCCCTTCCGGCAGCAGTTCTTCGGCAGTGTGGTTCCACCAGGCATCGCTGCCTTCTTTATCGAAGATGGTGGCGATCTTTTCCACCGTCTCTTCGTTGATCAGAGGTTCCCCGCAGTCTTCACAGTAGAAGATGGGGATGGGTACGCCCCAGACTCTCTGCCGGGAAATACACCAGTCATGCCGGTCGGCCACCATGTTGTGGATCCGGGATTCGCCCCAGCTGGGGATCCACTGGACGTCTTCGGCGATGGCTTTCAGGGCTTCATCCCGGAACCCGTCCACAGAGGCGAACCACTGCTCGGAAGCCCGGAAGATGATGGGGTTCTTGCAGCGCCAGCAGTGGGCGTACTGGTGATGGATGTTCTTCTTGCCCAGGAGCACGTTCTGTTCTGCCAGATGTTTGATCACCAGGCCGTTGCTGTCAAAGACGAATTTGCCTTGGAGCAGTTCCCCTGCTTCCGCAGTGAAACAGCCCTTCTGGTCCACCGGACACAGGATGGGCAGTTTGTATTTCAGGCCGGTGAGATAGTCCACATCCCCATGGCCGGGAGCCGTGTGGACGCAGCCGGAACCGGATTCCTTGTCCACATAGTCCGCCAGCACCACCAGGGATTTCCGGTGGTCGTATTCCGGGAAGGGATGTTCACATTCCGCATATTCGAAGGCACGGCCTTTGGTGGTGCCCAGCACAGGGCCGAATTCCACGCCGCATTCTTCTGCCACTTTGTCCACCAGGTCCGCTGCCATGATCAGCACTTCCCCGTTGTATTCCACCCAGGCATAGTCGAAATCCGGGTTCAGTGCCACAGCCACGTTGGCAGGAATGGTCCAGGGGGTGGTGGTCCAAATCACCATATAAGCCTTTTTGCCCTTGGCTGCTTCTGGAGTCAGGCCGTTATCCTTCACCAGGGGCATCTTCACAAAAATAGTCGGCGTCTTCTGGTCGGCATATTCGATTTCTGCTTCTGCCAGAGCCGTTTCGCAGTGAGGACACCAGTAAACAGTCTTTTTGCCTTTATAGATGTAGCCTTTGTTGGCCATGGTGCCGAACACCCGGATCTGTTCTGCTTCAAAATGAGGATCCAGCGTCACATAGGGATGGTCCCAGTCACCCAGCACGCCCAGCCGTTTGAAATCTTTCCGCTGGGTATCGATCCACTGGAGGGCATATTCCCGGCACATTTTCCGCAGTTCCACCGGCGACAGTTTGTGACGGTCCACCCCGGTGGCCTTCAGGCAGGCGTGTTCGATGGGCATGCCATGGGTATCCCAGCCAGGGACATAAGGGGTATCGTACCCCTGGGCATATTTATATTTCACGATGATGTCCTTCAGGACTTTGTTCAGGGCATGGCCCATGTGGATCTTGCCGTTGGCATAGGGAGGTCCGTCGTGGAGGACGAATTTCTTATGGCCTGCATGGAGTTTCTGCTTTTCTCCATAGATATCATTTTTATACCAGAAATCCAGGAAATCCGGTTCCCGTTTGGGCAGCCCTGCCCGCATGGGGAATTCCGTTTCCGGCAGATTCAGGGTTGCAGCGTATTTGTCGTCTTTTTTACTCACCGTTCTACACCTCCAAAAAAATAAGTCCCGTCCCCCGAAAGGGACGGGACAAAGGGCCCGTGGTACCACCCTCATGACAGCTTGGCTGCCACTCTCTATGAGATAACGATCATAACCCGGGTCCACCTACTGCTGGTTCGATGACCGGCTCCAGAGTGATCTTCTTCCCAAAGGCCTCCTGCCCGGGCTCCCACCCTCCCCGGATCGCTGTACCAGCCTTCAGGCGTACTGTCTCTTTCATCGCCTGTTGGTTTAAAATTCGTGTCTATTATACACTTCTTATACAGAGAGGTCAACTGGAAAAGGAGCGGGCCGCTTCAAACATCACGATTCCCCCGGCCACGGCCACGTTCAGGCTTTCGGCCTGGCCGGCCATGGGGATCTTCACCTTCTGGTCCGCAGCGGCGAGGATCTCCGGGGAGACCCCTTCCGCCTCACTGCCCAGTACCAGGGCGGTCTTTGCCGGCCACTGGAGCTTCGTCACGTCTTCCGCCCCTTCCAGGGCCGTAGCCCATAGGGCGTACCCGTTTTTCCTGCACCAGGTTTCCATTTCCCCAGCCTTGACTCCAGTGTACACCGGCAGATGGAACAAGGACCCCATGGTGGACCGGACCACTTTGGGATTGTACAGGTCGGCGGTATCTTCCAGCAACACCACCCCAGCTGCCCCCAGGGCGTCGGCGGTGCGGATCAGGGTCCCCAGGTTCCCCGGGTCCCGGATCTGGTCCAGCACCAGCACAAGCCCCCGCTCCGGGGCAAAGCTGTCCAGATTTTCCTGGCGGATCTCCACCAGGGCTGCCACGCTCTGGGGGTCTTCCGTAGCTGTGATCTTCTGGAGCACCGGCAGGGGCACTTCATACCAGGGCAGAGTGCTTTCCTCCGCCCGGCGTTCCCAGCCTTCCGGCAGCCGAGTAAAGAAGAGGGCCCGGAGGGTCCAGCGGGAAGCAAGGGCTTCTTCCACTGCCCGTTTCCCTTCCAGCAGGAACAGGCCCTCCTTCTGGCGGTATTTTTTCATTTTCAGGGAAGCTGCCCGCTTCACCAGATCATTCTTCAACGATGTCAGGGTGCTGATCATATGCCGTCCTCCAGGGCTTCCACGCTTTTCCGGCTGCCGATGACCACCAGCAGATCCCCTTCCAGGAGGGGCTTGGTGGGTTCCAAGGTCATTTCCGTGGTGCCGTCCGCATGCTTGATGGCCACCACATTCACCTGGTATTTCTTCCGCACATCCAGTTCTGCCAGGCTCTTCCCTACCACTTTCCGGGTCAGGTTCACTTCCATGAGGCAGATGTTGTCAGAGAGTTCCACGAAATCCAAGATGTTGGTATAGGCCAAGTTGTGGCCCACCCGGCGGCCCATGTCCCGTTCCGGATAGATGATCTTGGTGGCCCCCAATTTTTCCAGCATCTTCCCATGGAGGGCATTGGAGGCCTTGGCCACAATGGTCTTCAGCCCCGCTTCCCGGAGCAGCATGGTAGCCAGGAGGCTGGGTTCCAAGGTCCCGATGGCCACGATCCCTACATCGAAATTCCGGATGCCCAGGCTGTTCACGGTCTTTTCGTCGATCACATCGCAGACCACTGCATGGGTCAATTTGTCCGCCATGTTTTCCACTACATCTTCATTGTTGTCGATGCCCAGGACCTCATGGCCCAGGGCCGTCAGGGTCTCTGCCACACTGCTGCCGAAGCGGCCCAGCCCCCAGACGATAAATTGCCGTTTGTCTTTCATGATGACTCCTAACCGATGATGATATTTTCCTTGGGATAATGGATGTGTCCCGAAGGCTTGTTGGCCGCCAAGGCCAGGGCAAAGGTCATGAACCCCACCCGCCCGGCATACATGGACAGGATCAGGATGATCTTGCTGGCGGTACAGATATGCTGGCTGAGCCCGGTGGAAAGCCCCACCGTGGCATAGGCCGAGACCACTTCAAAAGCCGCCGCCAGGAAGGTGGTATCTTCCAGGCAGGTAAGGGCCAGGATGGCGAATACCACCCACAAAAGGGACATGCTGGTGATGGCAAAAGCCTGGAACATGGTCTCGCTGGTGATCCGCCGCCCGAAGATCTCACATTCCCCCCGGCCCCGGACCACCTGCCAGATGTTCAGGAGCAGCAGGGCAAAGGTGGTGGTCTTGATGCCGCCCCCAGTAGATGCCGGTGACGCTCCGATGAACATGAGCAGGATGGTGAAGATCATGGTGGGGACCCGGAGACTGTTCAGGTCCACCGTGTTGAAGCCCGCTGTCCGGGGGCTCACCGACTGCATGAAACTGGCCCAGAAGGCATCGTTCCAAGAAAGTCCGGCCAAGGTTCCCGGATTGTCTTTTTCCAACAAGGCAAATCCCACCATGCCACCCACGATCAAAAGGACCGTACTGGTCAGGACCATCTTGCTGTGGAGCTTCAGTTTCCGGAAATCCCGGTTCTTCACCACATCCCGCATGACTGCGAACCCCAGCCCTCCCAAGATGATGAGGAGGCAGATGGACAAGTTCACCACTGGGTCCCCCACATAGGCCGTCAGGCTCTGGTAGTGGCCGAACAAATCGAAGCCAGCGTTGCAGAAAGCGGAAACCGCATGCCAGTACCCATAGTAAATCCCTCGGATCCCATACTGGGGCCAAAATCGGAGGGCCAATACCGTACCGAAGAAGCCCTCGATCACCGCTGTGTATTTGGCGATCCGCAGGCTCATCCGCACCACCCCATCCAGTTCATCTTGGTTCAGGGAAGCTTGGATGTTGAGCCGGGACTGGAGATCGATCTTTTTCCGCAGGAGCACCGAGAAAAGGGTGGCGAAGAGTACCAGCCCCAGACCTCCCAGCTGGATCAGGGCAATGATCACCAATTGGCCGAAGGTGGAAAAATACGTCCCTGTATCCACCACAATGAGCCCGGTGACGCAGGAGGCGGAAGTAGCGGTGAAAAGGGCGTCCACAAAGGACAGGGAAGACCCTTCTGCACTGGAAAAGGGCAGCATCAGCAAAAGAGCTCCAGCCAGGATCAGCCCGGCAAAAGTCAGGGCGATCAGCTGGGAGGGAGAAAAATGTCTGATCTGGTTCAAGACCCCTCCACCTTATTTCCGGACCATTTCCCTGGTGATTTCTTGGAGAGAAGCGGCCCCGCACATTTCCATGGTGTCTGCCAGCTCAGCCCCCAATTTGGCTGCCAGGAGCCCAGCGCCTTCTTTGCCGCCCCCATAGACCGCATTGACGAAAGGACGGGCGATGAGCACCGCATCGGCCCCCAGGGCCAGGGCTTTGAATACATCAACCCCGCTGCGGATGCCCCCATCCACGAAGATCTTCAGGGTGCCGCCCACCGCCTGAGCGATTTCTTCCAGCACTTCCGCCGTTGCCGGGCTCTGGTCCAGCACCCGGCCCCCGTGGTTTGACACCACGATAGCTGCCGCGCCGGCTTCCCGGGCCTTCAGGGCCCCTTTGACGCTCATGATCCCTTTGATGATGAAGGGCAGACCAGCATCTTTGATGATGGCCTTCATTTCCTCCACGGATTTGCTCCCCGCAGGAGGCACGAAGTTCTTCAGGAAGGGCAGACCGGCTGCATCTACGTCCATGGCCACCGCAAAGGCTCCGGATTTTTTCACCAATTCCATTTTTTCGGCGATCATCTGGGCATTCCAAGGCTTCACCGTAGGTACCCCCACGCCTCCGCAGGCTTTGATGGCGTCCGTGGCTCCCTGCATCACCATGGGATCCATACCGTCACCGGTGAAAGCGGCAATGCCGGCTTCCGCACAGCCGGGCACCAGTTCCGCATTGTAGGTCACATCATTGTATTTGTCGCTGTAATGCATGGCCACAGCCCCCACCGGGCCGGCAAAGATCGGATATTTGAAGGAGCGGCCGAACAGTTCGATAGAAGTATCCACCGGCCGTTTCTCACAGAGGGTATCCATGACGACCCGGACTTCCTGCCATTTGGCATAGTTCCGGATGGCTGTATCCCCCACTCCTTTGGCACCGGGCCCCGGGATGGTATTCCGGCAGGCGACCCCGTTGCACACCGGGCATCCCTTGCATTTTCCCAGACACTTTCTGGCATTTTCCATGACTTCCTTGAAATCCATACCTGTCACTCCCCTGTGTATAAAGAGGCAAAGCCTCTTAGATTCGATTCCTATTATACCACATTGCAGCCCTGGGATTAGTGATTAAGTGGTTTTCTTCCCTCTGCACTCTTCACTTTATCCCTTGCACTTCCCCCAAAAATACGCTATAATACCCATACCAATTGGATAGTCCCTTCCTGCGGATGGCACAGGGGTAGGAAGGATCATGAGGACCTGGCATTGTAAAATGTCCGGTCCTCTTTTTAATGTTCTACCTGGCACATTCTATGATGAGGTGATTGTATGTCAAACGCAAGCAGAGTCTTTCAAGAATTGTTCGCCGGTGTCATCGGCATGGGCGACTGGACCGTCTGGGTCATGCTGGCCATCGGCGCCCTGCTGATCTGGCTGGGGGTCCGCAAGGGATACGAACCGGTCCTGCTGTTCCCCATGGGGGTGGGCTGCATCCTGGCCAATATCCCCGGTCATTTCGCCGTGATGCCCACCAGCGGCGGAGAACCTGGCTTCCTGACCGTCCTGTATCAGATGGGGATCGCCAATGAGCTGTTCCCGGTGCTGATCTTCATCGGGATCGGCGCCATGTGTGACTTCACCCCCCTGCTCCGGGCCCCCTACATGATGCTGTTCGCTGCGGCTGCCCATCTGGGGATCTTCGCCGCTACCCTCTGTGCAGCCCTGGCAGGTTTCCCCTTCAATGAAGCTGCTTCCATCGGCATCATCGGAGCCGCCGACGGCCCCACCACCATCTTCGTGGCCCAGAAATTCGCCACCGAGATGTTGGCGCCCCTGACAGTCACCGCCTTCTGCTATATGTCCCTGGTGCCCATCATCCAGCCTCCCGTAGTAAAGCTGCTGACCACCAAGGAAGAACGGCTGATCCGGATGCCCTATCAGGAAGAAAAGCCCGTCTCCCAGACAGCCCTCTTCCTGTTCCCGCTTATGGTCACCCTGATTGCCGGGATCATCGCCCCCATCTCCGTACCCCTGATCGGAGCCCTGATGTTCGGGAACCTGCTGAAAGTGTCCGGCTGCTGTGACAGCCTGTCCAACTGTGCCCAGAATGAACTGACCAACCTGGTGACCCTGCTCCTGGGGATCACCGTAGGAGCCACCATGACCGCGGAAAACATCCTGACCCTCCAGGTCCTGAAGATCCTGGCCCTGGGTGCGGTGGCTTTCGTATTCGATACGGTGGGAGGCCTCCTGTTCGCCAAACTGGCCAACTTGTTCCTGAAGAAAAAGATCAATCCCATGATCGGGGCCTGCGGCATTTCCGCCTTCCCCATCTCCGGACGGGTCATTTCCAAAATGGCCTTGAAGGAAGATCCCACCAATTTCATCATCCAGCAGGCCATCGGCGTGAATGTGGCCGGTCAGGTAGCCAGCGTGGTTGCCGGCGGCCTGGTCATGGCCCTGATCCCTGTGCTCATGTAAAGGAGGCAAAGAGATGGATTCCGTTACCGCATCTTTGGAACTGCTCATCATCGCTTATCCCCTGGTGTTCGTGGTCATGGCCCTTTTCGCCGGCCTGACCTGGGGCTTGACCAAACTGTTCCCGGCGAAAGAATGAAAAAGGGTGTGCTGCACATTGCGTGCAGCACACCCTTTATTTTTCAGCCCAACAGAGATTTCACCATGGCATTGACCCTCTGGCCGCTTGCTTGGCCTTTGGCTCTGGCCATCACAGTCCCCATGACCTTGCCCATATCCTTCATGGATTTGGCACCGGTCTTGGCAATCGCCTCTTCCACGATGGCTTTCAGTTCGTCATCGCTCAGCTGCTGGGGCAGATACTTTTTCAGCACATCGATTTCCTGCTGATTCTTCTCCACCACATCCGGCCGATTGGCATCCTTGACTTCTTTGATGGTATCTTCTCTTTGTTTGACTTCCTTCATGATGACCGCCAGGACGGCATCATCATTCAGCTCTGTCTTTTCGTCAATTTCCTTATTCCGAATGGCAGCCCAGACCATACGCAAAACGGCCAGCCGAAGCTTGCCGTTTTCCCGGTCTTTCATGGCTTGTTTCATGTCGGTTTGCAGAATCTCTCGTAAAGACATCTTCTACGCCCCCAAATCAAGTCCCTGAAGATTATCTGGATTTGCGTTTTCTAGCAGCTTCAGACTTCTTTTTCCGTCTTACGCTGGGTTTTTCATAATGTTCGCGTTTTCTCACTTCGGACAGAACGCCAGCTTTCTGCGTAGCCCGTTTGAAACGGCGCAGAGCGCTATCCAAAGATTCGGTTTTGCCAACTCTGATCTCAGTCATCTATATCCCTCCCTCCACGATCTCTTTCGGGAAGTGTAATTTAACATTAACACCTAGTCATTATACCTTAGATTTATGGTCTCTGTCAACAGAAAATCCGCAATCTTCAGCAGGGAGGCCAGCCTAGTTCTTTTCCGCCCAGGATGTGGATATGCAGATGGGGCACGGTCTGTCCCCCTTCCACGCCGGTGTTCACCACAATCCGGAAGCCTTTTTCGGCAATGCCCAGTTTCTTCACGATTTCCGGCAGTACCTTCTTCACATGGACCAGGATCTCAGGGGATGCGGTGAGGATATTCTCCGTATGTTCCTTGGGAATCACCAGCACATGGACCGGCGCCCCGGGATTCAGATCGTTGATCACGATCACCTGGTCATCTTCGTAAACCCGTTTGCTGGGGATCTCCCCGGAAACGATTTTGCAGAATACGCAGTCAGTCACAGTCTCACCCCCTGTTCATGGAATATCTTATATTATATCACCCTTCAGCCCGTCCTCAAAGAGCTTTTCTAAGCGAACGGGAGAAATTTTTCCCTTCATGTTTTCCGGACTGTCCGCATACACCCGCACATATCCGGGAGTGAGACCTTCCCACAGGCCGTTCTTCTTGTTCCGGCGCTCCCAGAGTACGGTGCTTTCCCGGCCGATCTGTGCCTGCCGGTAAGCCAGGTTCCCTTCCTTATCCACTTCTTCCAGCCGGTGGACCCGATCCTGTTTTTCCTGGTTGGAGATCTGGTCCGGCATCACCGCCGCCGGAGTCCCCTTCCGCTGGGAATAGGGGAAAATGTGGATCTTGCTGAACCGGCACTGGCGGATAAAGTCCAGGGAGGCCTGGAAGTCCGCTTCCGTCTCGCCAGGAAAGCCCACGATCACGTCGGTGGTAATGGCCACATGGGGCACCAGGTTCCGGATCTTCTCCAGCAGCTGGGCGAATTTGGCCGTGTCATAGGGCCGGTGCATCCGTTCCAGGGTGCTGTCGCAGCCTGCCTGGAGAGGCAGATGGAGATGGGCGCACAGCCGGGGCTCTTGGGCCATCAGTTCCAGCAGGGCATCTTCCACTTCCACGCTTTCCAAGCTTCCCAGCCGCAGCCGGGGCACCTGGGGCTGCGCAGAAAGAGCCGCCTTCACTGCATCGGACAGATGGGGTCCCCCGGGGATTTCCTTCCCGTAGCAGCCCAGATGGATGCCGATCAGGACGATTTCCTTGTACTGCTCCGCCGTCAGTTTGGCCACTTCTTCCCGGATGTTTTCCAGGGACCGGGAGCGGAGATGGCCCCGGGCGTAGGGGATGATGCAGTAGGCGCAGTACTGGTCGCACCCTTCCTGGATCTTCAGGAAGGCCCGGTTCCGGCTGGCATCCACCGCCGCATCCAGTTCTTCGAATTCCCGTCCCACCGGCAGGTCGTGGACCGCATTGATGGGGGCTTCTTCCGGGCTTTCTCCCAGCCGTTCCTGGACCAGTTCCACCACCTTGCTCCGGTCCTGGTTCCCGATGATCAGGTCCACCCCGTCGATGTGGACCACTTCGTCAGGAGAAGTCTGGGGATAGCAGCCGGTGACCACGATGAGAGGCTTGGGGTCCCGCCGGGCCGCCCGGTGGATGATCTTCCGGCTCTTGCTCTGGCCCATGTTGGTCACCACGCAGGTGTTGATGAGACAGATGTCCGCCGGCTCCTCGAAATCCACGATCTCATAGCCCGCATCCCGGAACAGTTTCTCCATGGAAGCGGTATCCGACTGGTTCACCTTGCATCCCAGTGTATAAAAAGCGATTTTCTTCATGCTGTGTTTTTCTTATCCTCCCAAATTCCCTGTTTCGTACATAATGGCCGTAAGGGTGGCCAGAGCCGCCGTTTCCGTCCGCATGATCCGGGGCCCCAGGCTCACCGAATGCCAGCCCAGTTCCTGGGTCAGGGCGAATTCGTCCTTGGAGATGCCCCCTTCCGGACCGATCAGGAAGGCGATGGAGGCTGCTTCCTTATGAGCCGCCAGCACCTCCCGGATCCCCCGGGTGTCTTCCACTTCATAGGCCACGATCTTCAGTTCCGCCGGACACTGGGTCACTATGTCCCGGAACCTGGCCGGCAGGGCCACCTGGGGGATGATGTCCCGCTTGCTCTGCTTGGCCGCCGCTTCGGCGATTTTCTGCCACCGTTCCTGCTTTTTGGCCGCCTTGGCCGGATCCACCTTCACCACCGAATGGTCCATGATGGCCGGGCGGATCTCCGTGACCCCCAGTTCGATGGCCTTCTGGATCACCCATTCCAGCTTGTCCTGTTTGGGCAACCCCTGGATCAGGGTCACTTTCACCGAAGGTTCGTGGCTTTTTTCCAGGGTTTCCACCAGAGCCAGGTCCACCCGGTTTTCCCCGAAGCCGGTGATCTTCATCACTGCCGCCACCTGGTCCAGGCTTACGATCTGGAGCTGTTCCCCCAGCTTCATCCGCAGCACATGGGTGATGTGGTGGGCGTCCTGGCCGTCGATTGACATGGTTTCCCCGAAATCCCGGGGTACAAAGAACCGGTACACGTCAGCCTTCCTTTCCCATGGTCACGGCACACCAGCCTGCCTTCCGTTTCACATCCAGGAAGGTGAAGCCGTTTTCCCCAGCCGCTTTTTCCACATCCGGCAGCCGTTCCTCGATGATGCCGCTGGCCAGGAACCGGCCGTTGTGCCGCAGCTTCACCGCCACTTCCGGGAGCACCAGGATGATGATGTCCGCAATGATGTTGGCAATGATCAGATCCGCCTGGCCCGGGGTGCCGTCCAGCAGGTTCCCCTGGTTCACGGTGATCCGGCTGCTGAGCCCGTTCTGGGCAATGTTCTCTTGGGCCACTTCCACGGCCTTTTCGTCGATGTCCACCGCATGGATGGTCTTGGCCCCCAGAAGAGCCGCCGCCATAGCCAAAATGCCGCTGCCGGTGCCCACATCGAACACTTCACAGTCCGGTGTCACCAGGTCTTCCAACCGTTGGATGCACATGCTGGTGGTGGCATGGGTGCCGGTGCCGAAGGCCATTCCCGGATCCAGGGCGATGACCTTTTCGTCCCCCTGGGGATCATAGGTTTCCCAGGAAGGTTTGATCACGATCTTCTTCCCCACTTTGGTGGTGTGGAAGTACTGTTTCCAGGTGTTGGCCCAGTCCTTTTCGCTGATCTGCCGGAACAGGGTGGGGCCGAAGCGGAATTTCCCGATCCGGCCTTCGATGGCCTGGAGGCCCTGTTCAATGGCGTCCAGTTTCTGCTGGAGCTGGTCGTTTTCCGGGTAGTAGGCAGAAACGGTGACCACTTCCGTATTTTCCTGATGGGGGATGTCGCACAGTTCCCAGGTGGCACTTTCCCGCAGCTGGTTCAGCAGCAGAGGGTCTTCGATTTCCACTCCATTCCGGGCCCCCACCTCCCGGAGCAGATCCGCCACAGCCTCTACGGCCTCATGGGTAACTTTTATGCTAACTTGCAGCCAAGATTCCATATGTAACGCTCCTTTGTACAGATATCGTATTATTATACCATATTACGTTGGTGGGGGGAAGGTGGATAAGTGGAAGACGTCAGATTGCCCGCAATAAGCAGGACGGACCTCCATCCGATTCAAAGAAAGCTGACGTCTGACATCTCAAGGCCTGTCAGGGCCGTATCTGATATCTTTTGATGCATTGACCGCTGACAGGCACAAAAAAGGACTGCCGCAGCAGTCCTTTTTATGTGCAACCTCAATTGAATCTCACATACACCGCCTTCAGGTCTTCCAGCCCCAGGCCCATTTTCTGGAACCCGGTGTGGAGGGCCGCTTCGGACAGTTCCTTGTTCTTCTTCGGATCCCCGGCTTCCAGCAGCTGGAGGGCTGCTGCATCCACAGGATGGATATTGAAGGAGACGCCGTTGTACACCAGCCGGTAGCTCCCTTCCCCGCCCGGCAGGGTCAGGGTGGTGGTGTATTCCCGGTGCTGGGTCTTTGCCTGATCCGGTTCCGGCAGCCGCATGCCGCTGGGAGTGATCTGCACCTTCTCCGGCAGGCTTTCCACGTCGAAGGTGCCGTAGTTGGTCACCTTGCCGTCCAGTACCTTGAAGAAGGGGATGGATTTCTTTTCCCGGTACCAGGTCCGTCCGCCGTCCCGATGTTCCTCTTCGCCCCGGAAATCGTCCATGGAAGGTTCTTCCACTTCTCCTTTCCCTTCGGGCACCGGATTGGGTCTGTCCGGCGTGATATCCGGCTTCACCGGTCTTTCCACCGGGGTGATGGTCACCGTGGCGTCCCCGCCCAGGATGTTGTAGTTCTTCAGGAAGTCCAGATACTGATTGGTGGTTTCCGTAGTGAACTCATACCGTCCCGGAGCGTTGGTGTAGGAATTGTTGTCCAGGTACGCATTGCCGTAGGACCCGTAGTTGAACTTCAGGTCGGATACGTTCTTTGCGTCCCCGTTGGTGAGTCCCGTCACTCCGGATGTGGTGAACTTCACGGTACCAAAAGGCGTGGTCACGTCTTTGGTAGTAACGGTCAGGTCCGCCTTCTTGACGATCACATCCCCGGTAATGGTGACGAGGTAGTTTTTCCGGGCATCGCTGCCATTTTCATGGACGATCCCGCCTCCGTCAGATTCCAGATCATTTTTGTAGATCCCGGCATCCGCCGTAGTCCGGCCGGCCCGGTTGGTTTCATAGGCCCCGCCGGCTTTGGGGGTCATGGTGAGCCCAGCGGTGGAAATGGTATCCCCATTCACCAGAGGCGGCGTAGCGATTTCCTTGAAGGACCGATCCGCCGAACCGTAGGTCTGGATCATCTCGTTATCCACGGTGATGGCCACCGGGGTCAGGGTCATGGTCCCTTCGGACAGTTCCAGATTGTAGTTCTTCAGCGTATCTTTGTCCAGCTGGGTATCGATCCGGTAGCTGTCCAGGCTGCCGTCCGCCTTGTACTTCACGTCATTGGTCCGGGTGTCGCTCAGCAGGGCCTTAGAGGTGTTGTGGATGCCGATTTCAGAAACCAGATCCGCCAAGTCATCCCCGTTCTGTTCCCCGGTGACTTCCGTTTGCTTCAGGTCCGCTCCCACTTTGTCCGCGGCCCCATAAGCTTCGGTGTAGTCCCCCACCTTCAGTTTCAGGGTGGCCTTGTCGATGGAAGCATCGGCTCCGTCGATCTTTACGGTGTAGTTCTTCAGGGTCTTCTCTGTAGTCCCGGTCAGTTGATACCCAGTGCCTGCATCCTGGGTCTTGGCGCCCTTGGCGATCTTATCCGGATCCGTGGCGTCCCCAGTGTTGGTGTAGGTGATATCCCCGTTGGCAATGGCTTTCGTCACTACATCCGTGCTGTCCCCGTTGGCCATCTCCAGCTTACTGGCGTCGTAGCCGTACTTGCCGGTATCGAAAGCCGTACCGTAGGTAGTGGATACGTCGTTGAGCTTCAGATGGATCTCTGCCGGAGTAACAGCGGATGTCCCGTTCACGTAAGAAACTTCATAGTTGTTGGCCGTATCGCCGGCAACCGTGAAGTCCCCGATCAGCTTCCAGTCCCCCACGTCCTGGGTCTTTACCTTGTCGTTATTGGCATCGGTCTTTTCCCCGGTGTTGGTGTAAGTGACGCTGATCTGGTTGTTCTTCAGGGTTTCATCCGTATCTCCGTTGGCGTTGCCGGAAATGGTGTAAGTGTACTTCGTCTTATCGAAGCCCGTACCATAGACCGTGCTCACGTCTCCTACGGTCAGGGTCAGTTTGGCCTTCTTCACCGTAGAAGTCCCCGGGTTCACCACTTTGATGTTGTAGTTGTCCAGGGTCTTGGCAGTGCTGCCGGTAATCTGGTAACTGCCTGCGTTCTGGGTCTTGACATTTTCGTTATTGGGATCAGATTTCGCCCCGCCGTTCACATAAGTGAAATCGCTGTCCTGGAGGACATCGGTGATGGCCGCTGCGGCATCCCCGTTGGTGAGCCCCTGCAGATCCGCCGCATCCTTTTTGTACCCATAGGTGCTGCTGTCGAAGCCCTGCCCATAGGTAGTGGAAACGTCTTTCAGGGTCAGGGTCAAGTCCGCCTTATCCACGGTGGAATCAGCCCCGTCGATGACCACCTTATAATTCTGCAGGGTCTTCTCCGTGGTCCCGGTCAGTTTGTATCCAGTTCCTGCGTTTTGGGTCTTCACATTCTCATTGTGCGGATCCGCAGCGTCCCCGGTGTTGGTGTAGGCGATATCCCCGTTTGTAATGGCTTTCGTCACTACATCCGTGCTGTCCCCGTTGGCCATCACCAGCTTACTGGCGTCGTAGCCGTACTTGCTGGTATCGAAAGCCGTGCCGTAGGTGGTGGATACGTCGTTAAGCTTCAGATGGATCTCTGCTGGGGTGACAGTGGATGTCCCATCCACGTAGGTAACATCATAGTTGTTGGCTGTATCGCCGGCAACCGTGAAATTCCCGATCAGCTTCCAATCTCCCACATCCTGGGTCTTTACCTTGTCGTTATTGGCATCGGTCTTTTCCCCGGTGTTGGTGTAGGTGACGCTGATCTGGTTGTTCTTCAGGGTTTCATCCGTGTCTCCGTTGGCGTTCCCAGAGATGGTATAAGTGTACTGATTCTTGTCAAAATCGGACCCATAGACCGTGCTCACGTCCCCTACGGTCAGTGTCAGTTTGGCCTTTTCCACCGTGGATTTCCCATTGGTGATATGGACGGTATAGTCAGAGAGTTCCTTGCTGGCAGCCCCCTGGAGTGCATAGGTCCCGGCGTTCTGGGTCAGGGCCCCATTGGCAATCTTGACCGGATTGGTGGCATCCCCGGTGTTGGTGTAATTCAGGAACTTTTCTCCCAAAACAGCATCCTGGGTATCCCCGTTCACCAGTCCGCCTTTTGCCGTATCAATGGTGTAGGTATACTTGTCCGTGTCGAAGGCCGTCCCATAAGTGGTGGACACATCCCCCACCGTCAGGTAGAGATCCGCCGGGTTCACCGTGAGGGTACCGCTGCCGGTGACCTCATAGTTGGCCGAAGCATCGCTGCCGTCGCTGGCCTTTATCTCTGCACTGGAAGTCAAGTATTGCTTATCATAACTGCCTACGTGGGCCGTATCGTTGCTGCCCTTGCTGTCCGCATAGCTGCCGTCGGTGGCAATGGTATATTGGATATCGCCCAGCGTATCTCCGTTCACCAGCTGGGTTTTGTCGTAAGAAGGCGTCCCATTGGTCACCGCAGTATTGCCATAGGTCTGGGTGCCATCGGTGCTGATGGTCAAGGTCTTCCGGAGAATTTCGATATCCCCATTGACCGTTTTCAGGTCATACCCGTTCAGCGCCTTGGCCCCATTTTCATCCACATGGAATACATAGAAGGCCTTTTTCCCATCAGAAGCCGTCTTGTCTTCGTCCCCCTGGGTCCGGGTGGCTCCTGCCGCTGCCCCATCACTGGAAACAGCCACAGCATCCGTCCCGGTTTTTGTCCCATCAGAACTGGTCACGTAGGTCAGATAGTCGGCTTCCTTGAAATTGCTGAACTGGGTCACATCGATATCTCTGCCGTTGGAATCCTTATAGGTGGCCGAGGTGCTCAGCAGATCCCGCAGCTGGTCATCGTTAAGGGTATCTCCGTAGGTTTTCTGTTGGCTGCCCCCGGAAATGGTGATCACCGGAGTCACCTGGAAGATGAACTTGTTGCTGCTGGTATCCGTATAGTCCGTAAGGGTATTGCCGGAACTGTTGCCGAGTACCGTGCTGTTGGCATCGGATTTGGCCGTCCACTGGGCATTGGTGCCGCTGATCAGATTGCTGCCCAGGCTGGTACCGTAGTCGCTGGGGGAATTCACATAGATCTGCCAAGTGCCTCCGGTGCCGGTGGTGATGGCAGATGTGCCGGTGGTGCTGTTCACCAGGGACTCCTGGCTGCCCTGGGCATCCACCACCACGGCTCCTTCTGCAGTGCTGGCTGCGGCCAGAGTACCTTCCGTGGCTTCTCCCTTGTAGTCCACCCCGGTGCCCAAAGTGATCCGTCCCTTATCTCCGGTGGAAGTGAGGCTGATCTTCCCGCCGTTCAGGGTGTTATTGCTGTCGGTATACCCGTTAGATTCCACCCCGTGGACTGTCAGATCACCGGCCGCTTGGATGGTCACACTGTCCAGCTGGAAGGCAGTGTTCTGATACCCATCGGTACGGGTGGCGATGTCGCTGGCAGAAGAAGTGGTATCCGTGGTGCCGGAATGGATTTCCCCGCCTACCGATACGGTGCCCCCGGAAAGGTAGACCCCATGGTCCGCATAGATGGTGCCGTATTTGTAGTTAGTGGCTGTATTCTTTTCATTCCCGATGGTCACAGCCCCGGTGCTTTCGATATTCACCGTATCCAGGGCCTTGCCCTTCCCGATATCCCCTTCCAGGCTGACAGTGCCAGTGCCGGCTTTGATGTTCAGGCTGGAATTGGCCAGGTTGGTTTCCTTGATGAAGCCCACGGTAGTATCCCCGCCCATGGCCGCATCGTCCCATTTGCCGGTGGTGCCATACCCTACGGTCAGGAAAGGTGCACTGTTGTCCGGCTGGGAACGGGTCTTGTTCCCGTCTTTATAGGTATCCCAGTTCACATACCCATAAACGGTTTCCCCATAATTCCCCGTCTTCCAGTTTGAATTGGCATTGCTGTAGAACTGGGTCCCCTTTCCATTGTTGGCTTCCCCTTCGGGACCGGTGACCCAGTACATCCCATCCTGATAGGTAGGATCATCGGGCATGCCGTAATAGGAATAGGGGTAGGCCTTGTCGTTGTTGGTAGAACCGGTTTTGTTCAGTACGCCGGATCCCCGGCCACCGGCCCAGAGGATCTGCTGTCCGTTGGGCGTGGTCAGGGAGTTTTCCAGGATGGTGGTGATGGTGGCCAGGTAGGAATCCCCTACGGCGGAACCCCCTTTGGTATCTCCCTGGGCCAGTTCTTTGGATGCGAACCAGTTGGTGGCCAAGAGATGGCTGATGTCATCCTTCAGGTTGTTGTAGACCGTCTCTCCATTGAGCATCTTGGTGGTATCGGTGCTGGCCGTATCACTCTGGAGATTGGAAAGAGCCGTGGCCAGGTAGGTCTTGAACTGGGCTGCGGTCACATTCGAACCATCGGCATTGCGCACATACGTATTGGTCTTATTGCCCACCGTTTCGGTCACGATTTTGACCCCGCTGTCCTGGCTGATATACCGATTGGCAAAGTTGGCCGTGTTATAGGTGAGCTGGTAGTTCAGCCATTGTTCCAAGGTCATGCTGCCCTTGGTGATGACGACGGAAGCATAGCCCTTCCCCTTATCCACGCTGACGCTGGTAGAACTCCCATCCCCCAGCCAGCGGACATTCTGGGTATCGGCTTCAGAGAAGGTGTAATGGGGCTGTCCGGCAGCATATTCCTGGGCATCAGTGGTGTACTCATAGGTCCCATCTGCTTTCTTCACATAATTGCCGTTGGCGTCTTTTACATAGTTGACGCCCTGATAATGATAGGCCGGGACCGTGCCGCTTTTCAGGTAGTTTTCCACGGTCTTTTCCACCAGGGTATCCCAGGTGTCCGTCCCGTATACATAGGCCCCATAGCTGTTCCCGGAGTTGATGATCCCGGTGGCCGTCACATCTCCTCCCCCGGAATCCAAGGTCAGAGTTCCCCCGTTGAGGCCGATGGCGATTTCCCCGTTAAGGGTGATCTTCCCGCCGCTGGTCTTGATCAGCCGGTCATCCTTTGCCCCATCCGCTGTGCCGCTGCTGTCCACATGGCCAAAATAGGTACCGACCGTATGGCCCGTAGGATCTGCCTTGCCCGTAAGGGTCCCTTTCCCATACCCTTTGGTATTGGCAGAATCACTGGCATATTTCACCGTCCCGCCGGTAGCGGAGGTGAAATCTCCCCCATTGGTATCGATGTTCGCATTGATGATCACGGCACCGATCTGGTCCCCGTTGCTGTCCGCATTCAGGACAACATTCAATTTGTTGGACGTGGAAGAGATATTGCCATTGATGGTGATATTCCGCATGGCATCCAGGGTAAAGGTGGCATCTTTTCCTGCTGTCTTTTCGATATCATTTTTGACGATGATATTGGCGGATCCGTTGGTGGCTGCTGCCTGGATGGTCACATTGGTGCCCGCATTCAGCATTTTTTCCACCATATCGGTAGAGATCCAGGTCACGGCGCTGTTCACGGAAGAGGCATTGGCGGTGGTGGCATCGGGGTCGTTGTAGCCGATGGAGGCACTGCCACTAGTGAAATCAGGATCTGCAGCAGTTTTCTTTTCCGCGTTGTCATAGTTGCTGGTGGTGGTAGGATCACTGTCGGCAATGATCACATCCAAGGGATCCAGCAGCCATTCCCCGGCCTTGCCCTGGGTCCCTTTGGCGTCGATGGTCAGCCCATTTCCCAGGCTCAGCACGTCCCCGGAAGTTTCGATCTTGCCCCCGTCCACATTGCCTTTAGCCAGCAGGTTGGTGTTGTCGTGGACCACGGTCTTCTGACCGATGACTTTGATGCTGCCGGCGCTCTGGCCTTCGTCTGTGCCGGATGCGTCCAGGGTTCCGCTCACTTCCACTTGGCCGCTTTGGCCCCCGTCCAGGAGGATCTGGCCTTTTTCATCCTGCCGCAGGGTCTTGGCTTCGATGGTACCGGTATTGTTCACTACGGTGCCTAGCACATCGTCGGCACTTTTGGCGGTCATTACCACATAGCCCCCGTCGGCCTGGATCCTGCCGCTGTTGAGGGCTTTAGCCTGGGCCAGTTCTCCGTCCACGGCATAATTCAGCTTCCCGTCGCTGTCCGGGGAAAGGGTCAGCTGTTTGGCGGCGGCCAGGGCTACGGTGCCCCCCGGATTGCTGATGGTACCGGTATTTTCCACCTGGGCCGCATGGAGGGCCACCAGGCCGCCCTGGGCCGTGATGGCGCCCTCATTCAGGATGGCGCTGCTGTTCCCGTCCCCGATGGTCAGGTTCAGATTGGCGGTGCTGCTGGCAAAATTCTTCATAAAGGTGTCGCTGATCTGGGCGGTGGAAGCCACCAAGCTCCCTACTTCAATGCTGGACGTCTTGCCGAACACCACCCCGTTGGGGTTCACCAGAAACAGGTTCCCGTTGGCGGACAGAGCCCCGTCAATGACGGATTTCTGGCCTCCAGTGATCCGGTTCAGGGCCACCGCGTCCCGGCCGGGCTGGGCGAATTTCACCGCTTCATCCCGGGCGATGTTGAACTGGGTCCAGTCCACCGCCATTTTCCCGCTCTGCTGGGTGACAGTCATGTTCTTCCCGTTCTGGGCAATGGTGCCCTGGCCGGACTGGATCTGGCCGCCAGTGGGCATAGCATAGGCCGTTCCCCCCAGGGACAGGGCCAACAGCACTCCCGCCGACAGTTTCCGTTTCCATTTCTTCGTATATTTCAAATGTTTATCCATAGTTCTGTTCCTCCAGTGAACCTTCATCTCTTAGAAGTACACGCCGCCGATCAGCCAGAAATGACCGTTCTTATGGCTGGTGTCGCTGACCGGTTCCTCGGCTCCCAATCTCCAGGCATAATCTGCCCGGACGAACCAGTCCTGATACCGGGACCAGATCAGCCCGATGCCCACATCCTGCAGGTTCCGATGGTTCTTTTCTCCCGCCGGGGTCAGGCTGCTGTCATGATTCATCCATACGCCCCCGTGTTCCAGGTAGAAGGCCAGGTGGAGCTGCTGTTCCTGCTTCTTGAGCGGCAGCAGCCAGCGGAGTTCCGCCCTTGTGAGATATCCAGTATCCCCGGAGCCTTCACTGGTGGGGTACGCCCGGAGGCCGTAAGGCCCGCCCAGATAGAAATGTTCAGAGGAATCCAGGTTGGAGAAGGCGTACTGGCCCCGGGCGGTCAGCAGCAGGTACGTCCGGCTGTCCAGGTTCTGCCGCCGCTGGATGTAGCCGGTGGCCTTGTGGTAGGTGCCGTTGGTCCGCGGGCTGCCGGCCAGCCACTGGGTGTAGATATCGGGAGAATAGAAAGCATCATTGGTGATGTTCCCCCATTTGTATTCCAACCGCCAATCAGTGGACCCCAGGGTATCTTCGTCGTCCCCATAGAGGGACAGGATCCCTGCATCCCCGTTCTTGTCTCCGTAGGTGGAATTCCAGATCCGGCGGTATTCATCTTTGATGTCGCTGTGTTCGTAGCGGACCCCGGCGTACAGGTTGTGCTTCCGGCTCCGGCGGATGGCATAATCCAGCCCCAGGGAAGCCACTTTGGAATGGCCGACCCCGTCATACTGGGCGAATTCATCTCCCAGATCGTAACTGAGCACGTTGTATCCAGCGGAGAAACGCCATCCGTCCCGGATCACCGGCAGGGTGTAGTTCAGGCCCCAGTCGAACATCTTCCGGCCGGAAGTGGAGACATTGCCCATCAGATGATCCCCTTCGTGGGCCAGGTTCAGGAAGTCGTAATTCACGGAATACTGGTTGTACCCCATGGACCGGCTGCCGTAGTTGCTGGCCGTGAAGAGCCCCTGTTTGCCTTTGTATTCATCCACATCCAGCACCACATGGACGCTGCCGGGCTTGGAGCCTTTCTGCAGCGTAGCCTTGGCATCAGCCCCTGCCAGGTCGGTCAGGAGCCATACCGCCCGTTCCAGGCTGTCCCGGGTGAGATATTTTTCTTTCTTCAGGAAGTTGGTTTCCCGTTCCAGGGCCCCCAGATGGATCTTGGTGTGGTTGTTCAGGGTGAAGCCGTCCAAGGTCCCTACGGTGACAGCGTATTCCACGATCCCGTCATTGATCTTCTGCACCGGCAGGTAGGCATGGGCCACCAGATACCCTTTGCCCCGGAAGTACCGAGTCAGGGTGTCAGCCCCGTCCTGGAGGTCTTTAAAAGAAAGCAGCTGGCCTTTTTTATCCTCCAGCAGGGCTTGGAGCTCCACTTCCGGGATCACATCCTGGCCGGTGATCTTGAATCCGTTCACTTGGACCTTCAGGGTATCCGGCAGTTCCAGTTTGGGCCGTTCTGTCTCTTCGATGGCGATCTGACCGGCGGCAGAGGCGGCCCGCTGGGCTTCCGCCCGGGCCCGGTTCCGTGCCTCGTTCTGGAGCATGGTAGCATCACTCTGCCGTTCCCGGACAGTCCGAAGGGCTGCTGCGTCTTCCTGACTGGGTGCGGCTCCTGCTACAGCAGTGGGCAGCACGCCCAAGCTCAGGGCAATGGCGGCCCCGATCAATGGATTTAACTGTTTTTTCATTATGATTGTCTCCCCTTAAGCTGTCCTGTAAAAGCAATTGTAAATAATTGTTTTCTTTTAGTATACTTTCGTATCTATTCTGCGTTCTTCTATTATATACGAATCATTATTGAATATCCACTATTCTTATCCGATTTTTTGTTTGGATATCTGATGTTCACAAATTCTTTCCAACTGATTGTTTTTTGTCTATACTGAAATTTGGTACATACAAAAAAAGGGTTGTTGCACGTTTGTGATTTTCACACGTGCAACAACCCTTTATCTGTTTACTCCAACCTGACCTTACTTGAACAGGTCTTTGATCTTGTTCAGGAAGCTCTTTTCTTCCGGATTGATGCTGCCTCCTCCGGCTTCGCCGAATTTCCGCAGTGCATCTTTCTGGGCATCGCTGAGCCCGGTAGGGATCACCACTTTGATCCGGACCATCTGGTCTCCCTTTTGGCCCGTCCGCAGGGATACGATCCCTTTCCCTTTCAGGCGCAGGATCTTATTGGGCTGGGTCCCTTCCGGGATCTTTACCTTCACCTTGCCATAGAGGGTGGGCACCTCGATTTCCGCCCCCAAAGTCGCCTGGACGATATTGATGGGCACTTCACAGGTGACCGTGGTGCCTTCCCGTTCAAAGAACTTGTGAGGTTTCACATACAGGTACACATACAGGTCCCCAGGGCGTCCGCCCCGGATCCCAGCTTCCCCTTCTCCAGCCACCCGCAGACGGGAGCCGTTGTCCACCCCGGCAGGGATCTTCACTGTCAGGATTCTCCGCTTCTTCACCCGGCCTGTACCGTGGCAGCTCTTGCAGGGATTGGTGACGATTTTCCCGGTCCCATGGCATTTGGGGCAGGTCCGTACATTGACCACCTGGCCAAAGAGAGAATTCTGGGTGACCCGGATTTCCCCGGTGCCATGGCATTCCGGACAGGTTTCCGGCGTACTGCCGGGGGCTGCTCCGGAACCGTGGCAAGCCTCGCATTCCTCTTCCCGGTTCAAGGGCACCTTCTTTTCCGTACCAAAGGCAGCTTCCTCAAAGGTGATCTGGGTATCCATCCGCAGGTCGGACCCCTGCCGGGGACCGTTGTCAGCCCGCCGGCCGGCACCTCCAAAGAACATATTGAAGATGTCGTCCATGCCTTCGCCGCTGAAGCCGCCGAACCCTTGGAATCCGCCGCCGAAGGGATTGCCGGCACCTGCGCCGGGCCCTCCCCCGTTCTGGAAAGCGGCATGGCCGTACTGGTCATAGGCCGCTCTCTTCTGGGGATCGCTGAGGACACTGTAGGCTTCGTTGGCCTCTTTGAACTTATCCGCTGCTTCCGGATTGTCTTTGTTCAGGTCAGGGTGATACTTCCGGGCCAGTTTGTGGTAAGCCTTTTTCAGCTCGTCGGCTGTAGCATTCTTGGAAACGCCCAGCACTTCATAGTAGTCTCTCTTCTCTGCCATCCGTATCTCCCTCTAGGAAAGCTTATTTCTTGTCGTCGTCCACGACTTCAGCATCCACTACATCGTCGTCGGCTTTCTTGCTTTCATTTCCTGCACTGGCACCTGCACCGGTATTGGCGTTGGCACCGGCAGCACCCTGGGCTGCACCCTGGTTCTGCTTATACAGTTCAGCACTCAGTTCATACAGAGGTTTCTGCAGGGCTTCGGTATCGGCTTTGATCTTGTCGGTATCGTCGCCTTTCATGGTTTCTTTCAAGGTGGCGATGGCGTCCTGGACCTTCTTGATCAGGTCGTCATGACCCTTGCCGCTCATGTCTTTGATGGTCTTTTCAGCTTGGTAGATCAGGGTATCGGCCTGGTTCTTGGCTTCTACCGCTTCCTTCCGCTTCTTGTCAGCGGCTTCGTTGGCCTGGGCTTCCTTGACCATCTTATCCACTTCTTCCTTGCTCAGGCTGCCGGAAGAAGTAATGGTGATCTTCTGTTCCTTACCAGTGCCCAGATCTTTGGCGCTGACGTTCACGATGCCGTTGGCATCGATGTCGAAAGCCACTTCGATCTGAGGGATTCCCCGAGGAGCAGCCGGGATGCCGGACAGTTCAAAACGGCCCAGGGTCTTGTTATCCGCAGCCATTTCCCGTTCGCCCTGGAGGACGTGGATATCCACAGAGGGCTGGTTGTCGGTAGCCGTGGAGAATACCTGTTTCTTAGAGGTCGGAATGGTGGTGTTCCGGTCAATGATCTTGGTCATCACACCGCCCATGGTTTCGATACCCAGGGACAGCGGCGTCACATCCAGCAGCAGGACGTCTTTCACATCCCCAGCCAGTACACCGGCCTGGATGGCAGCACCCATGGCCACACATTCATCCGGGTTCACCCCATGGGCCGGTTCCTGTCCCATGGTCCGTTTGATGGCTTCCTGCACCGCAGGGATACGGGAAGAACCGCCTACCAGCAGGACCTTATTGATGTCTTTCGGGGTCATGTTGGCATCGCTCAGGGCCTTGTTGACACAGACGATGGTCCGGTCTACCAGGTCGCTGGTCATTTCGTCGAATTTGGCCCGGGTCAGATCCAGGTCCATATGGAGCGGGCCGTTGGGGCCTGCAGAAATGAAGGGCAGGTTGATATTGGTGGTCAGCATATTGGACAGTTCGATCTTGGCTTTTTCAGCCGCTTCCCGGATCCGCTGCATGGCCATCTTGTCTCCGGTCAGGTCGATGCCGTTTTGTTTCTTGAACTCATCGCACATCCAGTCCATGATGCGCTTATCGAAGTCATCGCCGCCCAGATGGGTATCCCCATTGGTGGATTTCACTTCGAATACGCCGTCGCCCAGTTCCAGGATGGATACATCGAAGGTGCCGCCGCCCAGGTCATAGACCAGGATGGTATGGTCGTCGGATTTGTCGATGCCGTAAGCCAAAGCTGCAGCCGTCGGTTCATTGATGATCCGCTTTACATCCAGCCCGGCGATCCGGCCTGCATCCTTGGTGGCCTGCCGTTGGCTGTCGTTGAAGTAAGCCGGTACGGTGATGACGGCTTCGGTGACTTTTTCACCCAGATACCGTTCTGCATCGCCCTTCATCTTTTCCAGGATCATGGCAGAAATCTGTTCCGGCGTATAATCCTTGCCGTCAATGGTCACAGTGTATTTGGTGCCCATATGCCGTTTGATGGAGCTGATGGTCCGTTCCGGGTTGGATACAGCCTGGCGTTTGGCCAATTGGCCTACCAGTCTTTCCCCGTTTTTCGTAAAGCCCACCACGGAAGGAGTCAGCCGGCCGCCTTCCTGGGTGGTGATAACCGTAGGTTCGCCGCCTTCCATCACAGCGACTACGGAGTTGGTGGTCCCCAAGTCAATACCAATAATCTTAGACATAATGAATTCCTCCTGTCAAATCTGGAATTATCAATCGTTCAACACGTCGTTTTCAATCGTTACGGACAACCCGCACTTTGGAATGGCGGATCACGTCGTCACCGATCTTGTAGCCCTTTTCCAGGACCAGGTCGATGCTTTCATCCGGCAGATCCGGATTGCTGCCCTGCATGACGGCTTCGTGGATCTGGGGATCGAAGGGTTTGCCTTCCGCCGGGATTTCTTCGATATGCAGGGTCTGGAGTGCCTTTTCGAACTGCTTGTGGATCATCCCCATGCCTTTCTTCAGGGCGTCTCCGTCTTTGCTGGCTTCCAGGCTGGCTTCTGCCCGCTCGAAATTGTCCAGCACCTTCAAAAATTCCCGGGCTACCTGTCCGGTGACATACCGGCCCAGCCGTTCCCGTTCTTCATTGTTCCGTTTCCGGAAGTTGTCGAAATCGGCCTGCAGCCGCAGGAGCCTGTTCTGCAGTTCAGCGATCTGCTTTTCCTGCTGGGCGATCTTTTCGTCCCTGGGATCGGGTTCCGCTGCTTTTTCGTCTTTCACGTCAGCCGCTCCAGCTCCTGCCGTCTTGGCCTGTTCCGCGGTTTCTTCCGCCGCCGTCTGGGCTTGGGCCGTTTCTGCCTTCACGGTTTCCGGATTCTTCTGCTGCTCCTCTTTCATTGGTCCTCCCCTACTTTTCATCCATTTTATTCATGACCACCCGCAGGTAGTTGTGGAGGTAATCCATCACGGAAATCACCTTCCGGTATTCCATACGGGTCGGTCCCAGGACAGCCAGGGTCCCCACCACCTGTCCGTTGAGCCGGTAGGTGGCCTGGATCATGCTGCAGTCCTGGATGCCGGAAAATTTGTTTTCACTGCCGATGGTCACCTTGAGACCGGAGTCTTTGTCGGCCATCAGCATATCCTTCAGCATCTGCTCTTCCTCCAGCACACTCAGCAGCTCTCGGATCCTTTCCGGATCCTTGAATTCCGGCTGGCTGAGCAGCTGTTTGGTACCGCCCAGGTACATCTTGTTCTCCTGCTGGCCGCTCCGCATCTGTCTGACCACTTGGATCAGAGAAGCATACAGGGCTTTGTCCCCAGCCAGAGCATCCCGGACGTCTTTCAGGATCTGGTCCGTGATATCGTCCAGTTTCATCCCATGGAGCTTGTTGGTGACCCGCTGGGCCAGGTTGTCCATTTCCAGGCGGCTCATGCCAGCCGGGATCTGGATCACACTGTTGTCCATCCGCCCATCATTGGCCACGATGCACAAGATGGCCTGGTGCTCGTTGAGAGGCAGGAAGCGCAAGTAGGAAAAGACGCTTTCACTGTCCTTGTTGGCCAGCACCACGGACACATTCTTGCTCATCCGTGACAGGATCTTAGCGGTGGACTGGAAGATATCGTCGATGCTGTGGACCCGTTCCCGGAACCAGCTGTTGATCAGCGCCACGTCATTGGGCGCCAAGGCATCCGGTTTGGCAAGGGAATCCACATAGTACCGATAGGCAGCCGCTGACGGGACACGTCCTGCCGAAGTGTGCGGCTGTTCCAGATAACCCAGCAGTTCCAAGTCGGACATCTCGTTCCGGATGGTTGCCGGGCTGATCCCCAGATTGTATTTCCTGGCGATGCTGCGAGATCCTACAGGCTCAGCCGTTTCAATATAATCTTCAATGATCAGTTGAAGGATTTTTTTCTTGCGGTCACTTAGCACTGTAATCATCTCTCTTCTTGATTGTTAGCACTCTAATGATTGGAGTGCTAACATCTAAGTGTAAAGATACACCTCTTTAGTCAAATTGTCAATAGATTTGCAGAAAATATTTTTCTTTTTACAGAAATTCCTCAAAGGCCAGATTGCCGTACTGCATTCCCCGTTCCGTCAGATGGATCCGGTCTCCTTCCCGGGCGATCCAGCCCCTTTCAGCACAGGCAGCAAAAGCGTCTTTATATAATGGAAAGAAACTGCTGCCGGTGCGCTGGCGGAATTCAGCAAGGGAGAGTCCCTTGGTAGTGCGCAGGCTCATGAATACCAGCTCTTCCCGGCGAATCTCCGGAGACAGCTCCTCCCGTTCCGGGGCCTCTCCCCGGAGATAGGCCGTCAGGTTCCGGGGATTGGTTTCCCGGCAGATGCCGTCGAACCGGCAGGCTGCCGCCCCGAAGGCCAGATAAGGATCGTAATGCCAGTACACCTGGTTGTGCCGGGATGCCTGGCCGGGCCGGGCGAAGTTGGAGATCTCATACCGCTGGTAGCCGGCTTGGGGCAGGGCTTCCATAAGGAAATCATACATGGCTCCCGTCTCGTCTTCTGGGGGCAGGGCTGCTGTTCCCTCCCGGACCTGTTTGGCCAGGAGCGTCCCTTCCTCCACGGTGAGGCCATAGACGGACACATGGTCCACCCCAGTTTGCAGCAGCCGTTCCAGAGAATCCTGGACGCTTGCCGCCGTCTGGCCTGGATACCCGTAGATCAGATCCCCGCTGATCCGCTGGAACCCGGCTTCCCGGGCCAGGGCGATGGCCGCTTCCGCATCTTCTGCCGTATGGACCCGTCCCATGGATGCCAGTTCGGCCGGCTGGAAGGACTGGATGCCCAGGCTCAGCCGGTCGAAGCCCAGCTGCCGGTAAAATTGGAGCTTGTCCAAGTCCACCGTCCCCGGATTGGCCTCCAAGGTGGCTTCTGCTGGCTGCTGCCAGAATCCCCGCTCCTTCAGGGCCGTGACCACCGCCTCCATAGCATCCAGAGGCAGTACACTGGGAGTCCCTCCACCGAAATACACCGTAGCATGGGGAGAAACCGGCAAAGCCGGCGTACAGGCGGAGATTTCCTCCGCCAAACGCCGGGCATAGTCGCTCATGATATGTTCATTGTAAATCTGATAGGAAGCGAAATCGCAGTAGGCACATTTATGGACACAGAATGGGATGTGGACATAGACCGCCTGATAAGATTCCCAGGGCTTTGCCATGCTGTTCCCCCCTGCCTTCACGCCATCCCGATGGTGGCTGCCGTATCCTTCAGGATCTGGGCGGAACGGGCCAGGGCTTTCTGTTCACCCTCGCTAAGGGAAATGGGGACGATCTTTTCAATGCCGTCTTTCCCTACGATGGCCGGCAGGCTCAAGGTCGCCCCTGTCAGTCCGAATTCCCCATTCAGATAGATGGAAACCGGCAGGATGCTTTTTTCATCCCGGACGATGGCGCTGCAGATCCGCTGGACTCCCATGGCAATGCCGTAATAGGTAGCCTTTTTCTTTTCGATGATTTCATAGGCGCTGTTCTTCACGCTGTCGGCGATCTGTTCCATGGCCTTTTCATGGTTATAGAATCCCCGCATCTCGCAGAAGTCGTGGATGGATACACCTCCTACGCTGGCGCTGCTCCACACCGGGATTTCGCTGTCCCCATGTTCTCCGATGATATAGGCTTCGATGTTCCGGTTGTCCACATCCAGATGCCGGCCCAAGAGGAATTTCAGCCGGGCAGTATCCAGCACGGTCCCGGACCCGAATACCCGATTCCGGGGCAGCCCGGACATCTTCTGGGCCACATGGGTGAGGATATCCACCGGATTGGCCACGATCAGTAGGATCCCTTCATAGTCCCTTTTGGCAATTTCCGGGATGATACTGCGCAGGATGCCTGCATTCTTTTTCACCAGATCCAGCCGTGTCTCTCCCGGTTTCTGGCCGGCTCCGGCAGTGACCACAATGATGGCCGCATCAGTTACGTCATCGTAACTGCCTGCATAGATATCCATGGGAGCGGCAAAAGTCATGCCATGGTTGATATCCATGGCCTCCCCTTCTGCCCGATTCCGGTCCACATCCACCAGGACCATTTCCGAAAACAGCCCGTGCTGCATCAGGGTGTAAGCGGTGGCGGCACCAACCATGCCGCAGCCGACAATGGCGACTTTTCTGCTGTTGATCATCGATTGGGACTCCTTTCTGTCTGGTCCCTGAAATTCCCAGGAAACCGATATGTATATATTTTAAATACATTTCTATTATAACAGAAAAAAAGAAAATGCGAAACCTAGAGCTGCGCCAGCAGCACTGCCACGAACACCAGCACGCAGCCGATGATTTCCCGGAAGTCCATCACTTCCCCCAGGAACAGCCAGCCGGAGAGCACAGCGAACACGGATTCCAGGCTCATGATCAGGGTGGCAGTAGTGGGTTCGGTGTATTTCTGGCCGATGATCTGGAGGGTATAGGCCACCCCGCTGGAGAGCACCGAAGTGTATAGCAGAGGCCACCGGGCCCCCCACAGGGCACTGCCCAAGCCTCCTGCCGGCACCCTTTCCCACACTAGGGCCCCCAGGGCGGACAAAAGGCAGGTCATGGCGAACTGGATCCAGGCCACCCGTACCCCGCTGGCCCCTTTCCGGAGGAAATGGTCCACAAAAAGGATGTGGAGGGCGAAGAACACCGCACAGCAGAACACCAGGAAATCCCCGAAAGAAACGGTAAAGTCCCCCTTCACGCACAACAGATAGAACCCCACCAGGGACATGGGCACGCACAGAAGCAGGATCTTCCGCACTGTCCGCCCCAAAAAGCGTCCCAGGATGGGCACCAGGATGATGTACAGGGCCGTGACGAAGCCGGCCTTCCCGGCAGTGGTCATGGAAAGCCCCACCTGCTGGAGGTTGCTGGCGATCCCCATGATCAGTCCGCAGCAAAGGCCTCCTTTCACCGTTACCCCATCCGGCTTCAGCCGCTGCCACAGATTGCCCCGGTGTTTTCCCCCAAAAGCCAGTACCACCGGCACCAGGACTCCGGTGGCCAAAAGGTTCCGGGCGGCGTTGAAGGTAAAAGGCCCCACATAGTCCATGCCCACGCTCTGGGCCACAAAAGCGCTGCCCCAGATCAAAGCCGTAAGCAGCAGCATCAGATTTCCTTTCACTTGCTCCATAGTATTCCCCTTTTCGTCAGTCATAGGAAAAGGATACCATAAAAAGGGGCTGTTGCCTAGGCAACAGCCCCCTTCTCCTTATTTAATGAACCGAACGTGGGGAATGATTTCCTCGTACACTTCTTCAGCCCGTTTCTTATAGGTCTTCTTGTTTTCTTCGAACAGGTTGCCGCCTTTGGTATCAACAGCCACGATCAGGGGCCCCAGTTCTTCCACTTCACTGGTCCACAGGGTTTCCGGCATCCCCAGATCTTTCCACTGGGCATCGATGATCTTCTTGAAATGGACAGCGGAGACCACGGCACAGCCGGCGGGGAACACACAGAAGATGGTCTTGTACTTCTGGCAGGCATCCATGGTATCCTGGCCCATGCCCCCTTTGCCTACGATCAGCTTCACGCCGGTCTGGGGAATGAAATCCTTTTCGAATTTTTCCATCCGCATGGAAGTGGTAGGTCCAATGGAAACCATTTCATAGGCATTTTCCTGGCCTTCGATAGGACGGACGATAGGGCCAGCATGGAAAATGGCGCCCCCTTCCAGGTCCACCGGCAGCTTCCGGCCTTCTTCGATGAGGCGGCGGTGAGCCACATCCCGGCAGGTGGTGATTTTGCCGGTCAGATAGACGATATCTCCGATTTTCAGGTTCTCGATATCTTCGGATTTAATGGGTGTATGCAGCACGACTTTGTTAGCCATTATAATTCAGCCCCCTTATGAGAAGTGATGGTGTAATGCAGGTCTTTGTCGAAAATGATGTGGCCCCGGCGATGGTTCCAGCATCCGATGTTCACAGCCACCCCGATGGCAGACGGATGACGGGCGGTGTTTTCGATGTGGACGCCCAGGACGGAAGCACTGCCGGTCATACCCTGAGGCCCCAGGCCCATCTTATTGATGCCTTCTTCCAGGAGTTTTTCCATTTCTGCAGCCCGGGGATTGGGGTTGTGGGATCCCAGAGGACGCATCAGGGCTTTTTTAGAAAGGAGAGCGGCAGTTTCCACAGAAGTGGCCACCCCGACCCCTACCAGGAAAGGCGGGCAGGCATTGGGGCCGTAGGTGTACATACGTTCCAGGACGAACTTGGTGACTCCTTCATACCCTTCACCGGGCATCAGTACCATGGCATGGCCCGGCAGGGTGCAGCCGCCCCCAGCCATATAGGTGTCGATTTCGCAGGTATCGGAATCCGGGACGATTTCCCAGAACACGGTGGGAGTCCCCTTCCCTACGTTCTTGCCAGTGTTGTATTCATCGAAGGTCTCCACGCTGTTGTGGCGAAGGGGGGTGGCGAAGGTGGCCTGGACGGTGGCTTCCTTCAGCAGGCCTTCCAGTTCCCCAATCAGCGGGAAGTTGGTGCCGCATTTCACGAAATACTGGAGCACTCCCGTATCCTGGCAGGACGGACGGTTCAGTTCCTTAGCCAGCTTCTGGTTCTTGGCGTAGGTTTCGTACAGCAGCTTGGCAATGGGCACCGTTTCCTTTTCGGCCAATTCCTTCAGTTTGGCGGCCACATCATCGGGCAGTACTTTGGCCGTATAGCCGACGAACTTGGCCATGATGTCGGTCATCTGTTTGACTTGGGCTTCTTTAGACATTTGCAGTTCCTCCTTATACTTGAACACACAGGTTGTTTTCTATTCATCGATTCCGGTTCCATCAGGGATAGAAGGGGAACAGAATGGGCAGCAGGATCAGGGAGACGATGTAGCCAATGATCACCATGGGCAGGCCGGCTTTCACGTAATCGTTGAAATTGTAGCCCCCGGGAGCGAATACCATCATATTGGCCGGCATCCCGATGGGAGTGGCGAAAGCCAGAGAAGCTCCGATGACCGTTGCGACGATCACCGCTTTGGGGTCCGCCCCCATGGCTTCGGAAATGTTCACGCTGATGGGGATCAAAAGGGCCGCCGTGCCGAAGTTGCTCATGAAGTTGGTCATCACGCAGCTGAGCAGCAGGATCACTGCCAAAAGCAGCAGCGGGGAAGCATTGGATCCCAACAGGCTGATCACCGTATCGGCCACGGCCTTGCCGGCACCGGTCTTGGCCAGGGCTTTGGCCAGAGCCAGGGTGCCGCCGTACACGAACAGGGTCTGGAGGTCGATGGACTGGTAAGCCTGCTTTTCACTGATGACGCCCAGGGTCACCAGTACCAGAGCTCCGATGCAGCCGGACAGGTAGAATTTGATGCCGATCTGTTTTTCGAAGATCATGGCGATGATGGTGAGGACCATGACGATCAGGGAGACTTTCTGTTTCCAGGGAGCCACCTGGGAGAAATCCGGAGCTTTGTCGTAGATGCTCTCCCCCGTCTTGCCCTGGTGGTCCGGCAGGAACCGGTAGCCCACGGTGGCAAAGAACAGGGTGCCAATCAGCAGGATGGGCAGTCCCACATAGCCGTATTCAAAGAATCCGATATCCTGGCCCACCGCTTCCAGGGCGCTTTTCCCTAACAGGTTCCCAGGAGCCCCGATGATGGACAGGTTGCCGCCCATAGCCGCTGCGAAGATGAGCGGCAGCAGGAGCCGGGACCGGGCAAAACCGGATTTGGAAGCGATGCCGATGACTACAGGGATCAGGATGGCGGCGGTGCCCGTATTGGACAGGAAACCGCTCATGATGCCGGTGACCAGCATGACAGAAACGATCAGCTGCCGTTCAGTCTTGGCAAACCGGGTCACGATGCCCCCTACCTTGTTGGCCATGCCCGTTTCAAAAAAGGCACCGCCGATGACGAACATAGCCACGAACAGGATCAGGTTGTTGTCCACGAACCCAGCAAAGGCATCCTTGGGGCTCAGGACCCCAGTGAGGACCAGTACCATCAGGGCAATCATGGACGTAACCGCCAGGGGCAGCTTTTCGGTGACAAACAGGATGATGACAAGGACCAGTAACGTTAAAGTTATGGCAATGGGTGACATTATGGTTTCTCCTCCTTTGTTCTCCATCAATCCTGCGCGCTGGATTTAATTTTGATATTTGATAATGTATCCATTTCTTGATGATACTATAACCCCATTGGCAGAAAGAGTCAATGGGGATTTGGAATTATCTGATTTTTGGCTACAAATTGGATAGAATATCATAAATACAAATTAGCTGCTGCCGAAGCAACAGCTAATTTTTGGGTCTCGAGTCTCGAGCTATGAGTCTCGAGACTCGAGACCGAGCCGCTGTGCGGCTCTACTGCTAAGGGCGGGGGCGCTCACGCACCCCCGCCCTTTCCCACCTGTTCCCGATAGTTGGTGAGGATGTTCTCCATGCTCCGTTTCATGTGTTCATCCATGAGTTTCCGGGCCTGTTCCGGGTCGTGGTCCCGGAGGGCTTCCATCAGCTGCTCGTGTTCAAAGAAGGAAATCTTGGCATAGTCAGTTTCCGTCACCAGGAACCCTAAGGAAAGGCCGTTCCACAGGCTTGCCAGGATCTGGGTCAGCTTGGGATTGTCCGCCGCCTCCCACAGGGCCATGTGGAAACTCTCGTTATAATGCTTATAATCCCCATACCGGTGTTCTTCCATACATTTGACCATACCGGCATAGACCCGTTCCACTTCTTTGAGGTCGCTGCCAGGCCGGGCAGCCAGGGCTGCTGCTTCTCCCTCCAGCAGTTCCCGGACGGCAAAATGGTCCCGGATGGATTTTTCATCGATGCCCAGTACCACGGCTCCCTTGTTGGGACGCAGCCGGACCAGCCCCTGGCTGGCCAGCAGCTGCAGAGCTTCCCGCACCGGGGTAGCAGAGACTCCCATATGCCGGGCTGTCTCTTCCAAAGTCAGGATACTCCCTTCCGGGATCTCCCGACGAAGAATGGCCTTCCGCAGATAGGAGGCCACCTGTTCCCGGGCCGGCAGGAGATGGATCTTCCCCACCTGTTTTGCAGAGATTTCCGTTTCCACCCGGGGATAGTCCGGAGAAGGCTTACCGGACCCGGCCCGGGAAGAGGTTTTCCCCGTCAGTGCCGCTTCTCCAGCCATCTCCTTCCGATTCTCCAAAAGCTCCCGGGCGTGGGAGGAAACCACCATATGCCGGTTGCTGAGCCGAGTCACCAGTCCTTCCAGCTGCAGGCTCTGGAGGGCCTCCCGGATGGGCATCCGGGATACGCCGTAGGTTTTGGCCAGCTCCACCTGTTTCAGTTCCGTACCCGCTTCCAGATCACCGGAGGCCATCCGTCCCCGAAGGGACTGGCAGATCAGTTCTTGGGTGGATTTCTGCAGGGTCACCATGGGACCAGCTCCTTTCCCTCCATCATTTGTCATCCATTTTCAAGATGGCCATAAAGGCTTCCTGGGGCAGTTCCACGCTTCCCACCTGCTTCATGCGCTTTTTCCCGGCCTTCTGCTTTTCCAGCAGCTTCCTTTTCCGGGTGATATCTCCCCCATAGCACTTGGCCAGCACATCCTTCCGCAGGGCACTGACATTTTCCCGAGCGATGATCTTGCTGCCGATGGCTGCCTGGATGGGAATCTCAAAGAGCTGACGGGGAATCAATTTCCGCAGCTTTTCCACCAGGGCACGGCCCCAGTACTGGGCCCGGTCCCGATGAACGATGGCACTGAGGGCATCCACCGGATCTCCGTTCAAAAGGATATCTACTTTCACCATATCGGAAGCCCGGTAGCCGCTGAGTTCATAGTCCAAGGACGCATACCCTCGGGAAACGCTTTTCAGCCGGTCGAAGTAATCGAAGATGATTTCCGACAAAGGCAGGGCATAGTGGATCATCACTCGGTTTTCGTCCAGATAGGTCATATTCTGGTACTCTCCCCGTTTTTCCTGGGACAGTTCCATGATGGGCCCTACGAAATCCTTGGGCACGATGATGGTGGCATTCACGAAAGGTTCTTCCACATGCTCGATCACCGTGGGATTGGGGAACTGGGAAGGATTGTCCACCATTTCGATTTCCCCATTGGTCTTCACCACTTCATAGATGACGTTGGGAGCGGTGGTGATCAGGGTCAAGTTATATTCCCGTTCCAGCCGTTCCTTGATCACGTCCATATGGAGCAGCCCCAAAAAGCCGCAGCGGAATCCGAAGCCCAGGGCGGTGGAAGTTTCCGGTTCAAAGGTCAGGGAAGCGTCGTTGAGCTGGAGTTTTTCCAGGGCATCCCGGAGATTGTCATAATCAGAATTTTCCACAGGGTACAGGCCGCAGTACACCATGGGGGTGGCTTTCCGATAACCAGGGAGAGGTTCCTTGGCCGGACGATTGTTGTCGGTGATGGTGTCCCCCACCCGAGCATCCTTCACGGTCTTGATGGAAGCGGCCAAAAAGCCCACCTGGCCTTCTCCCAGTTCCGGTACATTGACCATGGCCGGTTTAAAGACCCCCACTTCCGTCACTTCATAGACTTTGCCGGTGGCCATGAGCCGGATGGACATGCCTTTCTTCAGGCAGCCGTTCACCACCCGCACATACAGCATGACCCCTTTGTAGGCATCGAATTTGGAATCGAAGATCAGGGCCTGGAGAGGTGCTGCCGGATCCCCTTTGGGCGGAGGCACCCGTTTCACCACCGCTTCCAGCACCTGGTCCACCCCCAGGCCGGTCTTGGCGCTGCAGAGCACACAGTCGCTTTTGTCGATGCCCAGCACATCTTCGATTTCCTTTTCTACCAGGGGCACATCGGCACTGGGCAGATCGATTTTGTTGATCACCGGGATGATCTCCAGGTCATGGTCCATGGCCAGATACACATTGGCCAAAGTCTGGGCCTCGATGCCCTGGGTGGCGTCGATGACCAGGAGGGCCCCTTCACAGGCTGCCAAGGCCCGGGAGACTTCATAGGAGAAGTCCACATGCCCCGGGGTATCGATCAGGTTCAGGATATAGTCATTCCCGTCCTTGGCCTTGTAGTCCAGCTGGACGGCCTGATCCTTGATGGTGATGCCCCGTTCCCGTTCCAGGCTCATGGAGTCCAGGATCTGGTCCTCCATTTCCCGTTTGGACAGGGTCCCGGTCATTTCAATGAGCCGGTCGGCCAGGGTGGATTTCCCGTGGTCGATATGGGCGATGATGGAAAAATTACGGATATGATCACGTTTTGCCATGGGTTCTCTCACTTTCTATGATTCACCTGCAGTGCAGGCTGGAATTTCAATATTTTATTATATCATGCTTTTTGATGGATTGTCGAAACTCCTTTTCCATACAACAAAAAAGGCCGGCAACCAATGTTGTCAGCCTTCCTGCTGTTCAGCCTTATTTTACTGCATTGACTTTCTTAGCTAAACGGGATTTTTTGCGAGCTGCGGCTTTTTTGTTCACCGTGCCCTTCCGAGCAGCTTTATCTAATAAGCTCGCTGCTACTTTCAAAGTGGCCTGGGCCTCTTCTTTGGATCCTGCAGCAGCAAAAGCTTCAACCTTGCGTGCGGTGCTGCGGATTTCAGCTTTCACCGGGCCATTGGCAGCGCGCCGTTCGGCATCAGTCTTGACACTACGAATGGAAGACTTAATATTCGGCATGTTCTCACCTCCACCAATAAGCTTTACCAAAATATAATATCATGGATGGACCCTTTGTGCAAGGGATTTTTCCATTTATTTCTTGTCCCGGGTTCCCTCTCCTTCCTGGGCCAGCAAAAGTCCCTGGGCCATCCGGGCATCTTCCTTCAGCTGTTCCTGGAGCTTTTCCAGGGAAGAGAACTTCTGTTCTCCCCGTAGCCGCATCAGTAGCTGCACCCGGAGCTCTTTTCCATACAGATTGTCATGGTAATGGAAGAGATGGGCCTCCAGCCGGGTTTCCTGATTGGCAAAGGTGGGATTATCCCCCACATTCACCATGGCCCCGTACCAGGCAGCATCCACCAGCACCCTGCCTGCATAGACCCCGAAGGCTGGGATGGCGAAATGCTGTCCCAGGAGCCGGAGATTGGCGGTGGGGAACCCCAGCAGCCGTCCCCGCTGATCCCCCGGCACCACTTGGCCCCGGATCTCATAGGGACGGCCCAGCATCGCAGCAGCCAGTTCCACCCGTCCGGCCGCAATGGCTTTCCGGATGTTGGTGCTGCTCACCACCAGCCCGTCTTTTTTCAAGAGAGGACGGGACAGGATGGTGAGGCCGAAACGGGTATGCTCCGTTTTCAGGAGCCGTACATTGCCCTTTCCCCCTGCGCCAAAGCTGAAGTTGTCCCCGATTCCCACGGCCCGGACCCCGCAGCGGACCAACATTTCCAGGAAAGCATCGGCGCTCATGGCCGCCAATTCCCGGGTAAAGGGGATGTTCACCAGGATGTCCACCCCCAGTTCCACCATCAGCTTCACTTTGGTAGCGTTGTCCAAGAGCCGGGGCGGTTCCAGTTCCGGCTTCAGGCTGGCCAGGGGATGGGTACTGAAGGTAAAGACCATCAGCTGCAGGTTGTGCTGCCGAGCGTAGGTCCGGGTGGTCCCGATGACTTCCTGGTGTCCCAGATGGACCCCGTCAAAGGTCCCCAGGGCTGCTGCAGAAGGCAGGAGATGGGCTTTATGCAGTTCGTCCAGTGATGTGATCAGTTTCATGGTTCCTTCCCTGTCCTATCCTCCGCTTCCGGGATATGGATGATCTTGTGGGCCCGGAGACGCCCGTCCACTGCCCGGGCCAGCCCCACCAGGAGTCCCTCTCGGGTCCAGAGCTGGTAAAGGATCCCTTCCTGGATCCCTGGCAGGGTGGTAGCTACCCCCTGGGCGATCCGCCGTCCTTGGAGGCTGTTCACTGTAAGCCTGGGAAAAGCCGCCAGGATGGGTTCGATGCCCTCACAGCAGCTGGCAGGATCCGCTGCGATTTCCTGGAGAGTATGGGCGTCTTCCAGCCGGAACACCCCAGCTTTCCGCCGGAGCAAGAAACTCATGGTCCCTGCCATCCCCAGTTTGGCTGCCAGGTCCTCGCACAGGGTCCGGATGAAGGTACCCTTGGAACAGGTCACGTCGAACACCAGGGTCTTTCCGGTATAGTCCACCAGCTCCAATGCATAGAGGGTGATGGGCCGGGGTTCCCTCTTGACTTCGATGCCCTGCCGGGCCAATTTGTACAGCTTGGTCCCTTTCACGCTGATGGCAGAATACATGGGCGGGATCTGGGTCCCCTCTCCCCGGAAGGAAGCCAGGGTCCCTTCGATTTCCTTCTCAGTCAGATGCCTCACCGGACTCTGGGCAATGACCTGCCCTTCCGTATCTCCGGTATCCGTCCGGATCCCGAAAGTCAATTCGGCCCGATAGCTCTTTTCCTCATGGGCTGCATACTCCAGGAAACGGGTGGCAGTGCCGGTAAAGACCGGCAGCACACCGGCAGCCAGGGGATCCAATGTCCCCCCGTAGCCGATTTTCTTCATATTGAGGATTTTCCGCAGGGCCCCTACCACATCATGGCTGGTCATGCCCGGTGGTTTGAGTACGTTGAAAATCCCATCCATCACAATGCCTCCAATGCCTTTTCCAGGGCCTCCAAGAGAGCCTTCTTGGCCTCTTCCAAAGGCAGGCCGATGGTACAGCCCGCTGCCTTGGGATGGCCTCCTCCGTTGAAGGCCACGGCCACTTTGCTCACATCCACCTGTTTGGAGCGCATGCTCACCCGGGTGGATTTGGGTTCCACCTGCTTGAAGAGCACGGCCACATCTACCCCGGCAATGTAGCGGGGGTGGTAGATGAAGCTTTCCGTGGAAATGGTCTTGTCATAGAGGGCAAAAGGCACTTCCAGGGTAGCGATCCTGCCCCCTGCATAAAAGTGCAGGCTGGGCAGCACCTTGGCCAAAAGCTCCACCGAGTTCCGGGCCTTCAGCTCCAGCTGGTCGGAGATCTCATCCGGCCGGACGCCCCGTTCCAAAAGGTCCGCCGCCACCCGCATGCACCGAGGGGTGGTGTTGGCGTACTTGAAATAGCCGCAGTCGGTGACGATGGCCGTATACAGGTCCGTGGCCAGTTCCTGGTCCACGGGCACCCTGTTGGCTTCCAGCATCAGGTACATGATTTCCCCGGTGGCCGCTGCCTTTTCATCCAGCAGCAGATAATCCGCATACCGGGTGTTGGACACATGGTGGTCGATGTTCAGGATGGGCGCGGATAGGCATTTCTCTGCCTCCCCCATCCGGTCTTTGGAAGACGCATCCACCACCACCGTCAAATCGCAGGGGATCTTTTCCCCCGCTTTGGGCTGTTCATAGGCTTCCAGCCCCGGGAGGAACTGGTACACGGCCGGCAGGATGTCATCCACCAGCAGCCGCACCCGTTTTCCGGCCAGCTTCAAGGCACGGGCCAGGCCCAGGGTGGACCCCAGGGTATCCCCGTCCGGACCCACATGGCTCACCAATACCAGGCTCTGGGCCCCCATGAGCAGCTGCCAGGCCTCTCTCAGGTCCACCTCTTTACTCATGGTTCTCTTCTTTCTTCAGTTCATGGAGGATGGATTCGATATGGGCGCTGTATTCCATGGACGTATCCTTGTGGAAGCTGAGCACCGGAGCCACCCGCAGCTCGATGCGCCGGGCAATTTCCCGCCGGAAGAAGCCCAGGGCGGACTGGAGGCCCTTCCAAGCCTCCGCCTGCTGTTCTTCACTGCCATAGAGGCTCACATAGATCTTGGCATAGCTCAGGTCGTTGCTGACTTCCACACCGGTAACGGTCACAAACTTCACCCGGGGATCCTTCACATCCCGGATCAGCATGTTGCTCATTTCCTGCTTGATCAGCGCCTGCAGTTTTTCCGCACGAAGTTTCGACATAGTATCTCCTTATTCTGCGGCCACTTCTTCCATCACGTAGACTTCCAGCTGGTCGCCTTCCTTGATGTCCCGGTAGTCGGCCAGGGTCAGCCCGCATTCGAAGTTGGCTGCCACTTCCTTCACATCGTCCTTGAACCGGCGCAGGGAATCCAGTTCCCCTTCGTGGATCACGATGCCGTCCCGGACCAGCCGCACCTTAGCGGACCGGGTGATCTTCCCGTCTTTCACATAGGCCCCGGCAATGAGGATCTTGTTGATGGGGATCACTTTCCGGATCTCCACATGGCCAATGATCTTTTCCTTGAACTTGGGGGCCAGCATCCCTTTGATGGCGGCTTCCACATCGTTCAGGGCATCGTAGATGACCCGGTAGGTCCGGATATCCACTTTTTCCGCTTCGGCGGTCTTCCGGGCATTGGCATCCGGACGGACGTTGAAGCCGATGATCAGGGCGTTGGCTGCGGAAGCCAGCATCACGTCGGATTCATTGATGGCGCCCACGCCGGAATGGACGATGACCACTTTCACCTCATCGTTCTTGATCTTGGTGAGGGCCTGTTCCAGGGCCTGGATGGTGCCCTGCACATCGGCTTTCACCACGATGTTCAGATCCTTCAGTTCCCCTTCTTGGATCCGGTTGAAGATATCGTCCAGGGAAACCTTGGCCTTCTTCTGTTCTTCCATCTTCTGCTTGGCCAGGCGTTTTTCCGCCACGGACCGGGCTACATGTTCTTCGCAGGCATCCAGGATATCCCCGGCTTCCGGCACGTCGTTGAGCCCAAGGACTTCTACAGGAGTGGAAGGCAGGGCCTTTTTCACCTTTTCGCCCCGGTCATTGACCATGGCCCGGACTTTGCCGTAGCAGGTGCCGGCCAGGATGGAATCCCCGATATGCAGGGTGCCCCGGTCGATGAGTACAGAAGCTACAGGGCCTCTGCCCTTATCCAGCTTGGCTTCGATGATGGTGCCGTGGGCCGGCAGGTTGGGGTTGGCTTTCAGTTCCAACATATCCGCCACCAGAAGGATCATTTCCAAGAGGTCGGAAATGCCGGTCTTCTGCCGAGCAGATACCGGGACCATGATGGTTTCGCCGCCCCAGGCTTCCGGGATCAGTCCGTGTTCCGACAGCTGCTGCATGACGAAATCCGGATTGGCCCCTTCCTTGTCAATCTTGTTGATGGCCACGATGATGGGGACCTTGGCCGCTTTGGCATGGTTGATGGCTTCGATGGTCTGGGGCATCACCCCGTCATCAGCGGCCACCACCAACACGGCGATATCCGTCACCTGGGCCCCCCGGGCACGCATGGCCGTAAAGGCTTCGTGGCCCGGCGTATCCAAGAACACAATGGGCTTGCCCTGGCAGACGACCCGGTAGGCCCCGATGTGCTGGGTGATCCCGCCGGCTTCCCGGGCGGTCACATTGGTCTTCCGGATGGCATCCAGGAGAGAGGTCTTGCCATGGTCCACGTGGCCCATGACCGTCACCACAGGGGGACGGGGCACCCGCAGGGCCGGGTCATCCTCCACTTCCGGCACTTCCGTAGGATCTGCTTCAGGGGGCGGTTCTTTGATTTCGCAGTTGAAATCCATGCCCACCAGTTCCGCGGTCTCATGGTCGATTTCCTGGTTGATGGTGACCATCTTGCCCAGCATGAACAATTTCTTGATCACTTCATTCACGTCCCGGCACAGGAGCTTGGCAAAATCCTTGACACTGATGCTCTCGCCCACTTCGATGCTGGAAGGACGCACCGTTTCCACCTTCTTGGCCGGAGCGGTATGGGTATTGGTGTTGTTGTTCCGATGTTTGTGATTCTTCATCATATGATCTGCACTGCGGGTAGGACGGTCCTCCCGGGTAGCGTAAGAGCCCTTGATCTTCTCCCGTTTTTCCTGATGGTTATGGCCGCCGCTGCGTTTGCCCATTTCTTTGCCGGCATGGGCGCTGTTCATGTTCACAGGGGCTGCTGGTTTGGTACCCCGTCCGTTCTGGGGTTTGTTCCGGTTATTGCCGCTGCGGCCGTTCTGGCTACCGCCACTGCGGTCGTTGTGGCTGAACCGGTTCCCGCCATTTCCGTTCCGGCTGTTCTGGCCGTTCTGGGGACGGTCGCCCCGCCGGCCGCCATCCCGGTTCTGGTTCTGGCTGTTCTGGGGACGGTCGCTGCGCCGGCCATTGTCCCGGTTCTGGCCGTTCCGTTCCCGGTTCCGGTCATTGTTCCGATCATTGCTCCGCAGCTCTCCCCGGCTGTCGCCCCGCCGGTCATTCCGGTTTTCCTGGGCCGTCCGTTCCCCGCTGCGGGCCTGTTCCTTCTGCTGGGCATGATGGGCCTGGATGGCCGCTTTGCCCACCGCCACGTCACTCTTCACCTGGGCCACTTTTTCCATGACAGGCTTCACCACTTGGGCCGCTTTATCCTGGGCCTTCTGGGCAGCCGCCTTCACCGTCCCCTGGTTGTTCTTCAGCCCCTTCACGATCATATCCCGCACGCTGGTCTCCACCGTGCTCATATGATTCTTCACGTTGATCTTATGGTCAGCCAGAAAGCCCAGGACTTTCTTGTTGTCCAGATTCAGTTCTTTGGCAATTTCATAGATTCTATATTTTGTCATCCGCACACCTCCATAGTTACAAGCCCATCATCTTTCGAAAATTGTCGTCCAGGAGAATGACAGCAGCCCGGGGAGCTTTCCCGAGGGCGGCCCCCATCCGTGCCCGGTCCAACCGTTTTCCGTAAGGGACCTGGTTGGCGTCGCACCAGCGCTGGATCTTTTCCACCGTGCGCTGGGAGGCATCTGCAGCAATCAGCACATAGCGGGCACGCCCTTTTTTCAGCGTGTCCCATATGCCCTGATCGCCGGATGCCACTTTTCCGGCTCTCTGTGCCAGGCCCAGGGCGAAGCAGAGTTCCTCATCGGTTTTCATGAGACAGCTCCGCCAGCAATGCTTCCTTGGTTTCCGGAGGAACCTTCACCTGCAGGGCTTTTTCCAGGCTTTTGCTCTGGAAAGCCTTTTCGATGCAGGCAGGGTTGGGGCACACATAGGCGCCCCGGCCCGGTTTCTTGCCGGAACGGTCCAGGCTCACTTCCCCTTCCGGGGAACGGACGATCCGGACCATTTCTTTCTTATTGTGGGTCTCCCCGCAGCCGATGCAGGTGCGCTGGGGGATTTTCTTCACTTTCATGCGTCCTCACCACTTTCCTCAGGAGCCTCCTGGGCTTCCTGGGCCTGGACCGCTTCTGCTTCTACTTCTGCTGCCGCAGCCTGGCTTTCGCTCTTGATGTCGATCTTCCAGCCGGTGAGTTTGGCAGCCAGGCGGGCATTCTGCCCTTCCTTGCCAATGGCCAGGGACAGCTGGTAATCAGGCACCACCACCCGGCAGATCTTTTCTTCTTTGCTGGCCCGGGCGGAGACCACTTTGGAAGGAGACAGTGCGTTAGCCACGTACTCTTCCGGGTCCTCGCTGTATTTCACGATGTCGATCTTTTCGCCCCGGAGTTCATCCACGATGGCCCGGACCCGCATGCCCTTCGGGCCCACACAGGCCCCCACCGGATCCACACTGGGATTGGTGCTGTGGACAGCGATCTTGCTGCGCATCCCCGGTTCCCGGGCCACACTGTCGATGACCACGGTGCCGTCCTGGATTTCAGAGACTTCCAGTTCGAACAGCCGTTTCAAGAGGCCGGGATGGGTCCGGGACAGGATGATCTGGGGCCCCTTGGTGGTCTTTTTCACTTCCACCACATAGCACTTCAGGCGCTGATGGTAATCATACGTCTCATGAGGGATCTGTTCATTGGGCAGCAGCAGGCCTTCTGCCGTCCCCAGGTCGATGAACACGTTGTGTCCTTCGATCCGCTGGACAGTCCCGGTGACGATGTCATTTTCCCGGTCGGAATACCGTTCATACACCATGCCCCGTTCTGCCTCCCGGATCCGCTGGACAATCACCTGCTTGGCATTCTGGGCAGCGATCCGGCCAAAGTTCTTGGGGGTCACTTCCGTTTCCAGGATATCCCCGGCCTGATAATGGGCATTGAGCTTCTGGGCGTCTGCCAGGCTGATTTCCGTCGTCGGATCCGTGACTTCTTCTACAATGTTCTTCCGGGCATAGACATGGATCTCCCCGGTCTCTTTATGCATGGAAACCCGCACATTCTGGGCAGAGCCGTAATTCTTTTTATAGGCGGTGATCAGGGCTTCCTCCACTGCACTGTACAGTACATCCGGAGAAATCCCCTTCTCCTTGGCCAAGAGCGCAATGGCTTTCACGAAATCCGCATTCACTTCAAAACTCCTCCTTAATATAATTATAAATTAAAAATCGATATGGGGCCGGACAGAAGCAATGAGCTTCCGTTCAATGGTCCGTTCCTGCTGCTTGCCATCTTCCACCACCAGATGGTCTGCATCATGGCTCTTCAGCACGGCGGTCAGCTGCTTTTTCCCTTCATAGGGGGCGAAAAAGGCCAGATCCACCTTGGTTCCATAGTGGGCCGCCAGGTCCTTATCTTTTTTCAGGGGCCGGTCGATGCCGGGAGACGAAACTTCCAAATAATACTTTTCTTTAATGAAGTCTTCCTCATCCAGCTTTTTGGCCAGGGCATTGCTCACCGCCGAGCAGTCATCGATATCGATGCCGCCCTCCTTGTCGATGAACACCCGCAGGAACCAATCCCGTTCCCGCACATACTCCACATCCACCAGTTCAAGGCCGGCTGTTTCCACAATGGGAGACACCAATTCCGTCACTCGCTCCGTGATTTTCTTTTTGTCCATTCAGACACCTCTGCTTCTTCCTTCCTAGTAAACGAAAGAGCGGGTATAAAATACCCACTCTCTAAGGTCTGCCTCAGTTTTCTAAGTCATTATAACACTGCCGGAAGAAAATGGCAACCTAAAGCCTTTCCTCTTCTAAACAGGGAGTTATACAACTAACAAGCCAAATGTGGTATAATATCCTGTAACTTATGTTCTCAATCTCTATTTTTATCTATTATAGGAGCTGACGTGATGACAAGCAACAAAAACAAGAACTGGAGGATGCCCTTCGGTTCCCCTTCCCCCCACAAACGCAAGAAACTGGGCGGGACGATTTTTTCAGCGATCATGGCCCTGATCCTGGTAGGTTTCCTGTCGGTTGCCGCCTTCTTCGCCGTGGCCAAATTCACCACAGCCAAGATCCTCACCAAGGACATGGCCCCCATGGCTTCTTCTCAGTTTTTTGATGCCAAGGGCAATCTGATCACCACCGTAGATTCTGAGGAAGACCGGATCCCGGTGACCATCGACAAGGTGCCCAAGAACCTGCAGCACGCTTTCCTGGCAGCGGAAGACATCCGTTTCTATGAACACGGCGGCATCGATTTCCGGGGCATCGGCCGTGCCATCTACACCTACATCCGGTGGGGCGAGGTCCAGGGCGGCAGCACCATTACCCAGCAGCTGGCCAAGAACTACTTCCTGACCCAGGAACAGACCCTGAGCCGGAAGCTCCATGAAGCCTTCATCGCTCTCCAAATCGAGCAGAAATACACCAAGAAGGAAATCCTGGAAATGTACATGAACCAGATCTACTTCGGCCAGGGTGCTTATGGGGTGGAAACCGCCTCCAACACCTATTTCGGCAAACATGTGGAAGATCTGGACCTGGCCCAGAGTGCCATGATTGCCGGGATCCCCAAGAGCCCCAACTACTATTCCCCCCTGTCCAATCCCAAAGCCGCCAAGGCCCGGCAGAAGACAGTGCTGGAACAGATGACCAAATACGGGTTCATCACCAAGGAACAGGCGGATGAAGCCTATGCGGAACCCCTGACCTACAAGAGCCTCAATGAATCCCCGGGCTCCAAGAAATATTTCATCGATTACTGCATCCAGCTGCTGGTGGATAAATTCGGTCCTGATGCCGTATACAAACAGGGGCTGAAGGTCTACACCACCCTGGATCCGGATATGCAGAAAGCCGCTGAAAAAGCGGCGGCCCTGACGCCTACATATTATACGGACAGCAGCAAGCTGAAACAGCCCCAGAGCGCTATTGTAGCCGTAGATCCCAAGACCGGCTACATCAAGGCCATGATCGGAGGCCGGGGCACGGACCAGTTCAACCGTGCCGTGATGGCGGAACGGCAGCCTGGTTCTTCCTTTAAGCCTTTCGTTTACATGAACGCCCTGGAACAGGGTGCCACTCCCAGCGATACCGTCCAGGACTCCCCCATCCCGGGAGACTGGAACCCCCAGAACTATGACCGGAGCTTCCATGGCACCGTGTCCTACCGGACGGCACTCACCTATTCCTACAACGTGCCTGCCGTCAAGGTGGCCATGAAGTACGGAACGGAAAAGACCCTGAAACTGGCCAAACGGCTGGGGATCACCACCCTGGTGGATGATGACGACAACGCAGCCATGGCCCTAGGGGGTCTGACCCACGGGGTGACGCCTCTGGAAATGGCCGGTGCCTATGCGGGCATCGCCAATATGGGGAAATTCAACAAACCCACTCCCATTGTGAAGATCCTGGACCGGAACGGCAAAGTGCTCTATGAACACAAAACCAATCCCACCCAGGCTGTGAAACCGGAAACCGCCTACATGATGATTTCCATGATGGAAGACGTTATGACCCGGGGTACTGGCCGGGGGGCCGCCATCAACCGTCCCTGCGCCGGGAAATCCGGGACCACTGACACTTACCATGATGCCTGGTTCGTGGGCTTTACGCCCAACCTGGCCTGTGCCGTATGGATCGGGGATGACAACAACGAATCCCTGGGCGGCATGACAGGTGGCGGTGAGCCGGCCACTCTGTGGCGGACCTTCATGAGCGGTGCCTTGGACGGCATCCCTGCAGAAGACTTCGAAAAGCCGGACGGCTTCAAGATGCCTGCACCGAAATATGAAGCCCCCAAAGCCCAGCCTAAGAAAGACACCGCCAAGAAACAGGATACCAAGAAACAGAACAGCAAGAAGGAAGATTCCCTGCCGGGAGGCGGGAACGTCCCTCAGCCGCCCCGGTCAGGAAAGAGCTCCACGCCCCCGCCGGTACGGCCGCCGAAACAGTGAGTATAGAAGAAAAAAATCCCTGCCGCAGTTGCGGCGGGGATTTTTTTGTCAATGTTCAATGGCCGATGGAAAGCAAATGCGAACCGCATTTGCCGTTGAATAGAGCGGCCCCCTCCGATCCCAACGTTGCCTTTACTTCCCCTTCATATATCGTTTCAATTCTTCATAAAAATTTTCCCGAGTTCCAGCCATGATCACCACAATGATAGCATCGCCTTCCACAATCACTGTATAGGCCAATTCGTAATTGGTTTTATTGTAATAAACATCATAACTGCGGATACCTGCCAAATCCCCTGTTTTTTCCTGACCAAGGGTGGGATCCTGTGCCAAATTTTCCAAAGCCTTCCGAAACAATCCTTTCAGCTTATTATCCTTTATTTTTTTCAGGAACCTGGCTGCCGGCTTCATAAAGCGGATTTCTGCCATCGGTCAATCCTCCGCCGAAAACACGTCATCCATGGTCTCATATTCCTTTTGCCCTTTGGCCACTTTCCTGGCATCGGACAGCATGGCCTTCACAGCAGGGCCCACCTGAGCCTGCTTTTCCCGGAAGGCTTCCAAGAGTTCCTGGCCGGACAGACCCTGTGCGATCAGGTCCGCCAAAATGGATTCTGCCAGTTCTCCGCCCTGGTTGGCTGCAATAGGACGGATGATGATGGCATCTCGGGTCAGGAGGCATTCTGCTTCTTTCCCAAAACCCACCTGGGTAAAATATTTTTGAGGAATGGTAAATTGTCTCTTGGAAGTTATGGTCACCCGTTTCTGATCCAGGACCGGTTCTTTCAGCACCGCATTTGTCATAGTGATTTTCTCCTTTATAAAAAGATGGTAAGATTTCCTTGTTTCAAGGAAATCTTACCATCTTTCGCATCGAAAAACAAGAGTATGCTAGAAATAGCATGCCCCCTGGGCGGCCGGGAAGGTCTCCCCTGCGGCGATCCCCTACACCGTCTCTGGCGATCGTTCGAGAACAACGGGTTGCTCCGACAGTCCCTACAGATCCACATGGGGCTGAACTCCGTCATCGTCCTTACGCTGCACTCTGCACTGTTCTTCTCCCATAAAAAAGAACCCGTCCCAAAAGGGCGGGTCCTTTCCATCGGCCACTGACTTCTGACAGCTGACCGGCTGCTGCCTCTGCAGCAGCCTTCTTACCGATTGTTCTTGAAGAAGGCCAGGGCCACTTCGGGGAACAGTGCGTAGGACAGCACGTCTTCCACGGAGGCGTTGGGATAGCCTTTGGCGGCCAGGTCGGCTTTCATCTTGTCCATTTGCGGCGGAATGTCGTCGGCCGGTCTGTGGGTGATGGGAGCGATCGTGGTCTTGCCGGTCTTCTTGACGATCCAGCGGCGCACCACTTTCTTCAGATCTTCGCTGATAGGCCCCGGAGTCTTGCCGTATTTGCCCAAAACAATGTCCTGGATTTCTTTGGGGATCATCTTGTACCGTCCCATCATTACGTTCATGGTAGCCATGGTGCCAACGATCTGGCTGGAAGGAGTCACCAGGGGAGGATACCCCAGGTCGGCCCGGACTCTGGGCACTTCCTTCAGCACTTCTTCGTACTTGTCGGCCATACCCATCTGGGTCAGCTGGTTCAGCATGTTGGACAGCATACCGCCGGGGATCTGGAAGCTCAGGACCTTGGGGTTGATGCTGATGTTGCTGGGCAGGTTGAAGGTCTTCACCAGGTCAGCACGGACTTTCTTGAAGTGGTCCGCAATGGGCCCCAGTTTGTCCATGTCGATGCCCGTATCTCTGGAAGTCCCTTTCAGGGTGTAAACCAGAGATTCGGTGCAGGGATGGCTGGTGGTTTCCGCAAAGGGAGACAGAGCCGTATCCACAATGTCCGCACCGGCTTCAATGCCCTTCAGCAGAGCCATGGAAGCCATACCGCTGGTGCAGTGGGAATGTACATCGATAGGAATATTGATTTCTTTCTTCAGGGCTTCCACCAGGGAAGAACAGGCATAGGGAGCCAAGAGGCCGGACATATCTTTGATGCAGATGGAGTCAGCCCCCATTTCCACCAGTTCCTTGGCCAGCTTCAGATAGTCGCTGTCTTTATGGTACGGGCTGATGGTATACACCAGGGTACCCTGGGCATGGGCGCCGGCAGCTTTGGTGGCCTTCATGGCCGTTTCCAGGTTCCGGGTATCGTTGAAAGCATCGAAGATACGGATGATGTCGATACCGTTGTCCACGCTCCGTTTTACGAATTCCGTCACCACATCATCTGCATAGTGGTTGTAGCCCAGGATGTTCTGGCCACGGAGCAGCATCTGCAGTTTGGTTTTTTTCACATGTTTCCGGATGGTACGCAGCCGTTCCCAGGGATCTTCGTTCAGGAAACGCAGGCAGGAATCGAAAGTGGCGCCGCCCCAGGCTTCCAGGGCGTAGAAACCGCAGTCATCCAGGGCTTCCAGTACGGGCAGCATGTCGCTGGTGCGCATACGGGTAGCGCAGAGGGACTGATGGCCATCTCTCAGAACCGTTTCCACGATTTTAACGGGGTTCGGATTGTTCATTGCTCAACCTCCTATAGTTAAGAACAGCCTAATGGTTTTATACAATATCCATTATAACATACAACTGTTCCAGGTGGTAATACAATGTATTTTATTTTAATTATTAGAATGTTCTTATTGCACCCTGGAAAGGGGCATCGTTTTCAGCAGCTGTACCGCCGGTACCATGCCAGATATTCCTGTTCCACTTCTGCAAAAGGCCGCACCTGATAATCCACCGGCAGCACCAGGGTCCCTTCCTGTTCTCGATTTTCTGGATGATCCATGAGATGATGCAGATCGCTGAACATGAGCGCCCGATCGATCTGCTTCAATTCCGCCGTCTCTTCCGGCGTCAGCGGTCCCCCCAGGAACCGAGCGAATACCGCCTGGAGGAGGCTTTCCTCCAATTCCCGATAACGGGGCATATTGACCTTGTAGGGATGGGGCACATCGGACAAGTAGCATTCCGTGGCATCATGGAGCAGGGCGCCTAAGATCACCCGGCGGCTGTCCCCCCGGGCTTCCGCCTCTTGGGCCGCAGCCATACAGTGCTGCCCTACGGAATAAAAGGTCTTTACATGGCCATTGCCCCGGCACAGAAAGCTCAAGGCATGGGCAATGTCTTCGATCCGGATCTTCTCCGGATCCGGATGGAGGGGATCGAACTGGATCCCCGTATAAGTTGTGATTTCACCTGCAGTCATAACAGCGGGCAGGCCCTCCTTTCCGTCGTCCATCGTAGGTTTAAGGAGCCAGACCGGCCCTTCAGGCCTTTCAGTTGGGATGATTCTGCCTCCTACCATTTTTCCATTAAACCATAAAACGAGAGAATAGAAAAGGGGGTGCTGCACGTAACATGCACCGCCCCCTCCTCTTCACGCCCCCACCGGCCGATACCGTTCCTGCCCCAGCACTTCCAGCATGAAGGCCATGGGGTCCAGGTTCCCTTCCCGGATCATCTGGAAGATCTGGGGGCTGCAGCCGGAGACCAGCACCGCTCCCTGCTGGTTCTGGGTCACTGGCTGCTGGCGGGTCCGGCTGTCCACATTCCAGAAAATCACCTGGGGCAGTTCGTATCCCTGGGCCCGGAACTTTTCCCGGGCCCGCTGGAAGTTGGTCCCTTCTCCCCGGCAGCAGGCCGCGTCGAATTCCATGTCCGAGATCACATACAGCCGCTGAGGCAGCTCTTCCTGGGTCATCCGTTTCCGGACGGCTTCCCGGAGGAGCAGATCGAATACCCCTTGGAGATCCGTATTGGCCACTTCATTGAAAGACATGGTGTACTGGATCTTTTCGGCGATATCCCGTCCCTTGATCTCCACCAACCGGGGATGTTCGCTGAAAGTGATGAAACGGTTCCGGAAAGGCCCCCGGTTCCGTTCGGCAAAATACACCGCCAGGGACTGGGCCACCGCCGCCGGCAGGGGATGGGACCCGCCGTACATGGAACCGGATCCATCCGCCACTACCAGGGCGTTCTCTCCCCGGGTGAAATCTTCTTGGGCCTTCCAGGTCACATCCAGGGAACGCCGTTGCTCCTCCGTAAGAGGCTGGGCCGGCCGTCCCCAGAATCCGTTGTTTTCCACCAAAGGAGCGACGATATCGTAGGGAGCCAGGGTGCCGGTGTGGAGCTTCTTCTCTCCCTTTTCCACCTGGTCCAGGAAGGCCTGGTACCGTTCGCCATCATTCCGCCAGAAGGCCTGCCGGTATTTGAACAGGGCTTTGGAAGGCTGCCGGTCATAGGCAAAGGTGTAATCCCGGTTCCGGAGATGGTTCTCCAGGAGATGGATTTCCCGCCGCAGCCCGGTGAGAAGCTGCCGGTACTCCCGTTCCGTCAGATGGAACTGCCGGGCCAGGTGACGGGCCTGGTTCACCGTCCGGGTGCAGGAAGCGTTCACCGAGGGCAGCCATTTGGCCAAAAGGGAAACCGGCTGGCCTTCTTTTGCGGATCGTTCGTCCGCTTCCAGCTGCTGCTGGAAGAAAGAAACTGCCTGTTTTTCACAAGGAGTGCCCAACAATTCCAACAAATCATCATACCGGCCATAGTCCGGCACCAGGGGCAGATTTTTCTCGGCTGCTTCCGGGGCAAAAAGGGCCAGCCAATGGAAGATGATCCGGAACACCCGCCGTTCGCCCAAGCCTCCCCGGATATCCCGGGCAAAGAACAGGGTCTTCAGGGCCAGGTCCCGGTTTTCCCCATAGGCCGCCTGGAAAAGCCGGAGGATTTCCCTTTTGGGACTGTGGCGCAGAGCCCCGATAGAAGCAAACAGATCCAGGCACGGAGAGCCTGTGCTGGTATAAGTCAGGGCCCCGTTCTCCGTCCGGGTCCAATTGGTTTCTTCCTGCAGCAGTCCTGCCATGATGATTCTCCTTTCCATCCCTGCCAAGGTACCCTTCCACCCGGAGAAGGGCTGCCGGAGCAGCTCTCCTCGCCGGGCAGACTTTCGGCTATCGCAGTTTCTGAAATAGAAAAGCGCTGTAGGTACCTTTCAAGACACGTTTTCCATAATGATCTTGGAAATGTTGGCTGTCCGTGTCTTCCAAAGCATCAAAAGGTTCAGGATCCCTCCCGCAGACACTTGAAAAGTGCCCAAACCCATTTTCATACTTGTTTTTGCTGTAGATGCTTTCGATGGTTCCATTCTACCGGGAAAAGCCTTTTCCATCATGGAAAAAAAGGTACGAACGATGTTCGCTACCGTTCGTACCTTTGCTGTCTCTCCAGCCGCTCTTTGATTTTCTGCACCAGTCCCGGCGGATCCACCGCCTTCAGGAAAGGACCGAAGGCCAGGATCCGGATCAGCAGTTCTGTCTCATCCGGTTTGTAGTAAAAAAGGGTCAGCCGGTAATGGTCCTCATCCAGCTGCACCGTTTCCTTTTCCAGATCAGAAAAATGCAGGAGCGCCCGTTCCAGGGCTTTCCGCCGGTCCACCAGTTCCAGCACAGCCCGGTCCTTCCAGCGTTTCCGGTCCCGCTGGCGGGCTGATCCCGGCCCCTTCAAATGGATTGCCTGGAGGGAGGATACCCGGAGGGTATAAAGGGTTCCCCGGTCCGAATGGGCCAGGAACCGGAACTTATCGTCCAATCCGGAATATTCCAGACCGTCCGGATCCGCCTCCAGGGATTGGATCCCTTTCCGGCCCTGGAACTGGACCTGAAGCTTCCGTTTTTCCCGAAGCGCCGTCAGCAGCTGGCGGAAATGGGCTTGATAGACCGGATCCCCATAAGGATCCCCATCCTGGTACCGGTCATAATAGACGAAGAATTCCCGGGAAAACAGCGGCTCCCCCAAAGAAAAAGGAAGTGCCGGTGGCTGGAACAACTGCATCCGGGGATCCTGGAGGACTGCTGCCAGCCAGCGTTTCTCCAAGACGGTCAGAGGGCAGTCCGGGACACTGGCCAGGGGCGTCTTCCCTTCCCGGGTGAGGAGATGGCTTTCTGCCAGGATCCGGGGCAGTTCTAAGGTGCTTTCCCCGAAGGACCCTTCCTGGATCAGCTGGTAGAGCTTTTCCCGGGTCAGCGTTCCCCGGCAGGCTTCCCGGAGTACTTTTGCCAGCACCTGGTAATACCGGCCGTAGATCTCATGGAACAGCATGGTCACCCCTCCTCATACAGGGCCCGGAGCCGGTCCAGATCCTTCCAGAAACGCCGAGTCACCCGCGGGTCGGAACATTCCAGCCGAAGGATCCGGCCGAGGAAAGTCCGGAGCCAGGGCAGCATTTCCCGGGCATCGTACACATCGATGGAAAAACGCCATACCGTTGGGCTCACCTGGACCACTTTCCCCTGCCGCTTTTCCCGCAGGAGCCGTTCCGGGATATAGGACTCTTCCGGACCTGCATAAAGATCCAGTTCCACATGATCCAGCCGGGATTTTTTCCCGGAGCCGGCTCCGATGCCCCACAGATACCGGATAAACTGCTTTCCCTCTTTTTCCCGTTCCGCCCACTCTGGGTCCATTTCCCCTGGTGCTGCTTTTTCCATCCGGTCCAGGCGGAACAGCTGGGGCCGTTTTCCCTTTCCCCGGCCGGCCAGCAGATAATTCCGCCCCGTAGCCGTGCTGCAGTAGACTTTCAGCGGATAGACCTCCAAGGTCTCTCCAGCTTTTCCTTCCTTTTTCTGGAATTCCAGCCGGACCTTCCGTTTTTCTTCATGAGCAGCTGCCAGCTGGCAGAGGATTTCTTGATCCAACGCCCCGGAAAGGTAATGGTGTTTGAAGGAAAGGAAGGCCTCCTGCTCCGGGCACCGGTCCAAGAGATAGGCTCCCACGATCCCCAGGGGCAGCGCCTCTGAGGCAAAGCACAGGGCAGCGGACCAGTCGGCTGGATTCCAAGCTGCATCTGCCAGACGGTAATACAGGCTCTTCCCCACTTTCCGGCTGCAGAAGATGCCCAATTCCACCCCTTCCTTCAGTTTGTTCCGGATGGTGGACGCATCGGGCAGCGGACAGTCCGGATTGGCCTGGAGAAGGGCCCCGCAGACCTGGTCCGCCACGGCTGCAAAGGAAAGTTCTCCCTGCCGATGAAAAAGATCCAGCAGCAGGAAGTGGAGGGCCGCATCCCAGGGGGTGAAGCTTTTGGCCCGGAAAGCCTCGTACAAGGGATTATGCCGGACGGTCCGGCAGTCCACCGTCAGGAACACCACTTTCCCTTCCGGTTCTTGGCGGAAACCCATGGCATCCCGGAGCCAGCTTTCCACCCGGCGCCTTTCATTGTCATAGCTCCGGAGGCTCTTGAGCCGGAAATCCTGCCGGGTATGGAAGCCCTGCACATAGAAATCCCGCAGGACGGAACGGGTGGTGTTGAAATCTTTGATCAATTCCTGATAAGCCATGGTACATCCTTACCTCCCAATCCCTCTACACTCTTCACTCTTGCCTCTCCACTCTGCCCTGTTTCCGCTCCAGATCCCGCATCACCCACTGCCAGGCCAACCAGGCAAAAAGGCCGGCCACCAGCCAGGCCATGGGGTCGCAGGCGGCAGAGATGGCGTAGCTGTGGGTCCGCATCCCCAGAAGAGCCGTAAGGCCCCGGGCCGCCAGTTCGAACACGCCGCACAAGGTGGGTGCCAGGGCGTACCCCACCCCCTGCATGGCGTTCCGGTAGATGAAGATGCTGCTGAGCGGCAGGTAGAACCACATGGCGATATCCCCGTAAGTCTGGGCCCAGGGCAAAAGGGCCGTCGGGTCCGCCTCTCCGGAAAAGAAGAAGCCCACCAGGAAGGGCAGCAAAAAGTGGAGCACCACCGCCGCCAAGACCGAATAAAGGACCATCACCCGGAGGGCCTTCTTCACCCCTTTCCGGATCCGTCCCAGGTCCGCCTTTCCGAAGTTCTGCCCTGCATAGGTGGCCATGGTCTGACCCATGGAAAGGCACCCCTGGGTCAGCAGCATGGAGACCTTGGAGGCCGCCGTATAAGCCGCTACCGCCGTGGATCCGAACAGGTTGATGGCAGCCTGGGCGATCATGACCCCGGAGGCAGTGATGGAAAACTGCAGGGCCATAGGGACGCCCATCCGGAGCTGTTCCTTGGTTTCATACCGGTACAGGCCCCAATCCTGGGCTTTGGGCACCAATACCGGCACTTTCTTGAAGATGTAGACTACGCACAGGAGCACGGAGATTCCCTGGCTCAGCACCGTAGCCAAGGCCGCTCCGGCCACCCCCATGCCGAACTGGATGATGCACAATAGGTCCAGCCCCACATTGAGACAGGCGGAAAACACCAGGAAAAACAGCGGTGCCTTGCTGTTCCCCACGGACCGGAGGAACACAGAGGCCATGTTGTAGAACACGTTGGTGAAGAGCCCTTGGAAAATGATGGTGATGTAGGTCCGGGCATCGGTCCAGATGTCCGCCGGGGTGTTCATCAGGTCCAGGAGCCAGGGCACGGCGGCAGTGCTGAGAAGAGTCATAGCAAGGGACAGGAGCACCGCCAAAAGGGTGCCGTTGGCCACGCTCCGCCGGACCCCGGCCTCATCTTTGGCCCCGAACCGCTGGGAGGTGAGGATGCCGAACCCGGCAGTGATTCCCAGGGCAAAGCCCAGGACCAGGAACATCAAGGTGCCCGTGGACCCCACCGCCGCCAGGGCTCCGGCCCCCACATACCGGCCCACGATGATCATATCCGCCATGTTGTACAGCTGCTGGAACACGTTGCCGATGAACATGGGGAAAAGGAATTGAAGGATCAGGGGAAGGATCGGTCCCCGGGTCATGTCTTTTTGCATGGTTGTCACACCTCATAGAAAAAAGGGCTGTTGCTCACGCAACAGCCCCTTTTTTATCAGCACAATTTCGCGCCGGCGGGAATGTGGGGATCCAGCATCAGGAGATGGAGTTTCCGTTCTTCCCCTTCCATATGTTCCGCGCTGAGCAGCATCCCGCAGGATTCGATGCCCATCATCTTCCGAGGCGGCAGATTCACGATGGCCACGCAGGTCTTGCCGATCAGGTCTTCCGGATCGTAGTAGGCCTTGATCCCGCTGAGAATGGTCCGGTCGGTGCCGGTGCCGTCATCCAAAGTGAATTGGAGCAGCTTCTTGCTCTTGGGCACGGCGAAGCAGTCCTTCACCTTCACCACCCGGAAATCGCAGTCCGCAAACTTGTCGAAGTCCACATAGTCGGTGAAGAGCGGTTCGATGGTCACGTTGGAGAAGTCGATCTTCTCCGGTGCCGCCGTTTCAAAAGCTGGTGCGGCAACAGCCGTTTCTGCAGCCGCAGGAGCGGCAGTGGCGGCAGGAGCGGCGGCTTTGGCGGCTTCGTTCTTGCCCCCGTCCAAAGGTTTCATGGTAGGGAACAGCAGCACGTCGCGGATGGATACAGCGCCCGTCAGGAACATCACCAAACGGTCGATGCCGATGCCCAAGCCCCCTGTGGGAGGCAGTCCGTGCATCAGGGCATTGATGAAGTCTTCGTCCATCATCCCGGCTTCGTCATCCCCGGCAGCCCGTTCTTCCACCTGCTTTTCGAACCGTTCCTTCTGGTCCAGGGGATCGTTCAGTTCGGTGAAGCCGTTGCACAGTTCCCGGCCGAAGATATACCCTTCGAAACGGTCGGTGATCTCCGGATCCGCCACGCTGCTCTTGGCCAGCGGGGAGATTTCCTTAGGATGGCCGGTGATGAAGATGGGCTGGATCAGGTTCTTTTCCACGAATTCATCGAAGAAGGCGTTGATGATCTTGCCCACGCCCCAGGCGGGTTCCACAGCAACCCCGGCTTCTTTGGCCATCTGCCGGGCCGTTTCCACGTCCTTGACACCGGTGAAGTCCTTGCCGCTGTATTTCTTCACAGCGTCGATCATGGTCATCCGGGGCCAGGGACCAGTTAGATCGATTTCCGTGCCTTCATACTGGATCTTCAGGGTCCCCAGGACCTTTTCCGCACAGGTGGTGACGATCTTTTCCGTCAGGTCCATCATGGTGTTGAAGTCCCCGAAGGCTTCATAGCATTCCAGGGTGGTGAATTCCGGGTTGTGTTTGATGTCCATCCCTTCGTTCCGGAATACCCGGCCCAATTCGTACACCCGTTCCAGACCGCCCACCACCAGACGCTTCAAATTCAGTTCCGTAGCGATCCGGAGATACAGGTCGATGTCCAGGGCATTGTGATGGGTGATGAAGGGCCGTGCAGTGGCGCCCCCGGAGATGGTGTTCAGCACAGGGGTCTCCACTTCCAGGTAGCCCTGGTCGTCCAGCACCTGCCGGATGCATTTGATGATCTGGGTCCGTTTCACGAACACGTCCCGGACTTCCGGGTTCACGATCAGATCCACATACCGCTGGCGGTAGCGGATTTCCTTATCTTTCAATCCATGCCATTTTTCCGGCAGGGGTTTCAGTGCCTTGGAGAGAAATTCTAGTTTCTGGACACGGATGGAGGGTTCCCCCATATGGGTCTTGAACACAGTGCCTTCCACTCCCACGATATCCCCGATATCCAGCAGCTTCACCACACTGTAGGCCTCTTCGCCCATTTCGTCCTTCCGGACGTACAGCTGGATCTTGCCGGTCTTGTCCTGGAGATCCATGAAACAGGTCTTGCCGTGGCCCCGGATAGCCAGGAGACGGCCGGCCACTTTCACCACGGTGCCTGCTGCTTCCATGGCTTCCACCTGGTCGTGGACTTCCTTGGTGTGGTGGGTCCACTGGTAGGCATGGCCAAAGGGCAGGATACCCTTTTCTTCTAATTTATGCATTTTGTCCAGACGGACCTGCATCTGTTCACTGACGTCTTCGTCCGCCAGTGCTTCTTTTTCTACGTCCGGTTGGTTCTTCTTTGCGTCGGACATGAAACCCCTCCTGCTTCTTTCTTTTTCTTCCCGTCTTTATTTTACAGCCTTGTCCGCAGCCTTCTTCTTGGTGCCGGGCCGGCTCACAGATACGATCTTATAATCCAGTTCCCCGATGGGAGTGGTGACCTTCACCACAGCGCCCACCTTTTGCCCCAGGATGGCTTTGCCCACCGGAGATTCATTGGAGATCCGGGGCGGTTCCGCCATGGGGTCCGCTTCCGTGGTCCCTACGACCGTATATTCTTCCTGATCATGGGTCTCCATGTCTTCGATTTTAACTTTGCAGCCCAAGGAAACCGCATTCTTTGTGATTTCAGAATCCTTGATGACCTTGGCATTGCGGATCATGTTTTCCAGAGTCAGGATCCGGCCTTCCACAAAGGCCTGTTCATTCTTGGCATCATCATATTCGGAGTTTTCGCTGATATCACCATAGGAAATGGCGACCTTCAGCCGTTCGGCAACCTGCTGCCGTTTTTCAGAACGGAGATAATCCAGTTCATCTTCTAATTTTTTGAGACCTTCTTCGGTCAGGATTGTTTGCTCAGCCATGTTTCACGACTCCTTTATAGGCTTATTGGCTTCTGCCATATCTTGTAAATTATAGATTTTTACGGGGGTTTTGTCAATGGGAAAGGCCTGCCGGGGCGGGGCCGTCAATGGTCAATTGTCAATGGCCGGAGGAGGCCAAACGCGGACGGCGTTTGGCATTTGAACATTGTGGCCCCCTGGGCGGCCGGGTTGGGCTCGCCTTCGGCGAGCCCTTACGGCGTTGGGGTCTGGGGATCTCCATGGAAATGTGGGAACGGGGTTGTCGGGAAATCCGTTTCTCGGGCCGTTGTGATCGACATCCGATCCCAGCCAGGCGACCCTTCGATGAAACCCGTTATTTTCCCACCCTCCGACCCTGACGTGGCCTCCGATTTTCCCATTCAAAACCCTTTGCCCCCGGCAAAGGGTCTCCTTTGGCGTGAGCCGTTTTTCCCATAAAAAGAACCCGCCCCCAAAAGGCGGGTTCTTTCCTTTGGCTGCCGGCTAGTGACTAGTGACTGTTGGCTGTTCTTACAGCATCCCCTTTACTGCTGCCAGCACGCCGTCGAAGTCGATAGCGTGGGTCACTTCGGGGACGTATTCCACGTAGGTCACCTGGTCGTTTTTATCGATGACCACCACACCCCGGGCTTCCAGGCGCAGGCCGTCCATCAGAAAACCATAGTTTTTCCCGAAGGAGGCGTCCCGGTGATCGGACAGGGTCACTACGTTTTCCACCCCGGCGGCGCCACACCAGCGGGCCTGGGCAAAAGGCAGGTCCATGGATACCGTCAGCACCACCACATCTGGAGAGAGTCCGGTCACATCCTGGTTGAACCACCGGGTCTGGGCATCGCAGACTCCGGTATCCAAGGAGGGCACCACAGAGATGACTTTGATCTTCCCTGCATAATCCTTCAGGGTCTTTTCGGCCAGTTGGTTATCGATGAGTTTGAAATCGGGAGCCTGCTGGCCCACTTTCACTTCCGGCCCCACCAGGGCCACAGGGTTGCCGGCAAAAGTAACGGTACGTTTTTCCATTGTATATTCCTCCTCTATCTGAACAAATGAAATTTTCTTGGTATGTTTATAGTATATCATTTTAATAATAATTCGTAAATAGGTTTTTTTGTAAAGACATCAGAGATGGAAGAAACCAGAACAGCCCCCTGGGCGGCCGGGTTGGGCTTGCCTGCGGCAATCCCCTACGGCGTTGAGGTCTGGGAATCTCCACGGAAACATGTGAACGGACTTGTCAAAGAATCCGTTTCTCTGACCGTTGTTGTGAACCTCCGACCCTGACGCCGAAGGGCGTGCCGCAGGCTCGCCCTTCCGTGGCCTCCGGTTTTCACGTTCAAAACCATTTGCCCCCGGCAAAGGGTCTCCTTTGGCGTGAGACGTGAGGCGCCCGGCGTGAGACGCAAAAAATCCCCTTGGTTTCCCAAGGGGATTTTTAAACCCTTACAGTCTGATCTTACATCATCCCGGGCATCCCGCCGCCCATGGCAGGGGCAGGGGCTGCACCTTTCTCAGCCGGTTTGTCAGCTACGACGGCTTCCGTAGTCAGGATCATGGAAGCGATGGAAGCAGCATTCTGGAGAGCACTGCGGGTCACTTTGCAGGGATCCACGATACCTGCTTTGATCATATCCACATATTCTTCCGTAGCAGCGTTAAAGCCGGTGCCTTTTGCAGCCTTCTTCACGGCTTCTACGATCACAGCACCTTCCAGGCCGGCGTTGTTGGCGATTTGCCGTACCGGTGCTTCGATGGCGCGTCTTACGATATCGATACCGGTCTTTTCGTCCCCTTCAGCCTTGGCTTCCAGTTCGTCCAGTACCGGCTGTACCTGCAGCAGAGCAGTGCCGCCGCCGGCTACGATGCCTTCAGCCACAGCAGCACGGGTAGCGTTCAGAGCATCTTCGATACGCAGTTTCTTATCCTTCAGTTCGGTTTCGGTAGCAGCGCCAACCTTGATGACAGCTACGCCGCCGGACAGTTTAGCCAGGCGTTCCTGGAGTTTTTCCTTATCGAACTGAGAAGTGGTTTCAGGGATCTGGGCGCGGATGGAAGCGATCCGGTCAGCCACAGCCTGTTTGTCACCGCCGCCGTCCACAATGGTGGTCAGGTCCTTGGTCACCCGAACCTGGCCGCAGGTGCCCAGATCTTCCAGGGTAGCGCTGTCCAGTTTCCGGCCTACTTCTTCACTGATCACGGTAGCACCGGTGAGGGTGGCGATATCCTGCAGCATGGCTTTCCGACGGTCGCCGAAGCCAGGAGCCTTCACAGCCACAGCCTTGAAGGTGCCCCGCAGACGGTTCACTACCAAAGTGGCCAGGGCTTCGCCTTCCACGTCCTCAGCAATGATCAGCAGTTCACGCCCTTGCTGCACCACTTTTTCCAGTACAGGCATAATGTCGTTGATCAGAGTGATCTTCCGGTCCGTAATGAATACGTACGGATTGCTCATGACGGCTTCCATCTTGTCAGGATCCGTTACCATGTAAGGGGAGATATACCCACGGTCGAACTGCATGCCTTTTACGGTTTCCAGAGAAGTATCCATGGTCTTGGATTCTTCTACGGTGATTACGCCGTCATTCCCTACCTTTTCCATGGCATCGGCAATCAGGCCGCCGATTTCTTCGTCGCCAGCGGAAATGGAAGCAACCTGTGCTTTTTCTTCCTTGGTGCTGACGGTCTTAGCGCTCTTCTGGAGTTCATCCACCAGTGCATCGGTGGCTTTCTTGATCCCTTTCTTCAGGACCATGGGGTTGGCACCGGCCACTACGTTCTTCATCCCTTCATGGACGATGGACTGGGCCAGGACCGTAGCCGTGGTGGTCCCATCACCGGCGATGTCGTTGGTCTTGGTAGCTACTTCGCGGACCAGGGCAGCACCCATGTTTTCGAACGGATCTTCCAGTTCGATATCTTTGGCAATGGTCACCCCATCATTGGTGATGGTGGGAGAACCGAATTTCTTTTCCAGGACAACGTTCCGGCCTTTAGGCCCCAGGGTTACCTTTACAGCATCAGCCAGGGCATTGACCCCGCGTTCCAGGCCGCGGCGGGCATCTTCATCAAATTTAATCAGTTTAGCCATTCTAATCGACTCCTTAATTCCAGATAATATACGGTGTGGTATTCTCTACCAGATACGGGACTTCGGAAAGCTTTCAGTCTTCCACGACAGCCAGGATATCGCTGTCTCTGAGGATGATGTAATCTTTCCCATCCAGGGTCACTTCACTGCCGGAGTATTTGGCGAATACCACAACATCTCCCGCCTTCACTTCGGAAGGGACCCGGGTGCCGTTGTCCAACAGACGGCCGGTGCCTACAGCAATGACTTTCCCAGTCTGGGGTTTATCCTTATGAGCCGTATCCGGCAGATAAATCCCGCTGCTGGTCTTTTCTTCTTGTACAATCGGTTCAACTACAACATGGTCATCCAAAGGTTTTAACATTTTACGTATCCCCTTTCATTCTATGAGCAATGGGTTATTTTTGTTTTTATTAGCACTCATTTCACTGGAGTGCTAACTACAGTATCTATAATAGCATGTTTCAAAAAAAAATCAAGCCTTTTGACTATTTTTTGTCAAAAGGCCTGAAAACTTTTTTCTGTAAGGTCTGGATCACCCAATCGTAGTTGTCCGGATCATGGGGCAAAAGGCAGCGGCTGCAGTCCTTGTTCCCATCTGCCAGCCGGGTAAACTCTCCTCCGCAGTCCGGGATCAGGTACAAGGGACAGAAGCAGAAAAGACAGCTGAACCGGTCCGAATCCGCTCCTTGGTGGCAGGGAAAGAATTCGCACCGCCGGTGGGCAAAGAACTTATACCGGTAGCTCATGGTTCCAGGAGCTGCCCATAGGCCACGGCCAGATTTCCGAATTCTTCCATGGAAAGAGATTCCCCTCTCCGTTTGCCGTCAATCCCCCCAGCAGCCAGCAGCTGTTCCACCTGTTCCCCATTGAGGCCCAGGGTCTTCAGGCAGTTGCTGAGCATTTTCCGCCGCTGGGAAAAGGCCGCCTTCACCACTCGGAAGAACAGTTTCGCCGGTACGTCCACCGCCGGATGCTCCCGTTTGTCACAGACCACCACCATGGAATCCACCTTGGGAGCGGGCATAAAATCCCGGGCCGGCACCGGGATGGCCAGCCTCGGCTGGGAATAATACTGCAGGGCCAAGGACAGCGGGCCGTAGTCCTTCCCTCCCGGAGGGGCGATCATCCGCTCCGCCACTTCCTTCTGGACCATCACCACCAGCCTTTGGAGGGGCAGATCCTCTTCCAAAAGGGCAAAGATGATGGGAGTGGTGATGTAATAGGGCAGGTTGGCAGCCACCGTAAAGGGCCGGTGTTCCGTCACTTCCCCCAGATCCACCTTCAGCACATCCCCAGAGACGATTTCCACATTGTCATACCCTTCCAGGGTCTTGGCCAGCACCGGCAGCAGGTTCCGGTCGATTTCCACGCTCTTGACCTGGGCGCCGGTTTCTGCCAGGGCCTGGGTCAGGGTCCCGATCCCCGGTCCGATTTCCAGTACCAAATCTCCGGGACCCACCTGGGCTTCCCGGGCAATCCCCCGGACCACCTGTTCATTGATGAGGAAATTCTGGCCGAATTTCTTTTTGGCCCGGAGCCCAAAGGTATCGAGGATGTACCGGGTCACTTCCCGGCTGGCGATCACTGGATGCAGCATAGTCATTTCCCTTCCCTTGCGATTTCCTCCAGAGCAGCCTGGAATTCCTCCCGGGTCACTCCATAATTGTTCAGCCGATGGACCATCTGTTTGGCATTCCCATAGCCGATGCCCAGGATGGCGCCCAGCCGGTCCCTTCTGGCTACCGCTTCTGACGACCCTGACAGCCCGGAAACAAATAAGTCCCGAGAGGAAAATTCCTTTCGGGGCTCCATTTCCTGGAAACGCACTTTGGACAGGGCTTTCCGGATGGCCTCCGGCTGGGCCTGTTCGATGCCCACATCATGATGGGCCAGAGCCTCTGCCTTGGGCACAAAAGCCTGTCCGGCTTTGGGGAAGCGCTCCGTCAGGAATTTCCGGATCCGCTCTCCCGCGCCGTCGGGGTCCGTCAAAATGATGATTCCCCGTTTCCTATAGGCTGCTTCGATCAGGGCCAGGGTATGGGGCGCCAGGGTGAACCCGCCGGTCTCGATGGTTTCAGCATCCACTGCCTTCTTCACCGCCACGGTATCCATCTTGCCTTCTACTACCAGCACTTCTTTCAGCACGATTTTCTCCTGTCTGTCATTCCAAGAAATAAATGGTTACGTCCCGCCGGCCCCAGGAGATGGCATCGCCATAATCTTCCATATAAAGATCGATGGTGTTGCCGTTGATGGCGCCGCCGCAGTCCGCTGCCACTGCAAAACCGTAGCCGGGGATATACATCCGGGTCCCGTAAGGGATCACATCCGGATCCACGGCCACCACCCCATGATAGGGGACTACACCCGTAGAAGTAAGCCCTGTACCGCTGCCTTCTGCCAAGGTGTAGGCAGATGCTTCCACCGTCCGGGCAGAGCGGTAACGGACGAAACCACGGGAGGTTTCGATCATATTCAGGTTGTTTCCCGTACCCACTTCCACAATTTCCGAAACAGGCTCCGTTACGACCTCCGCATGGAGTTCCTGTCTCACAGTCTCACTGCCCACTTTGATTTCCCGATAGGTGACCTTTTCCACCCCATTCTTGCCGGCAGAGATCACATTCTGTCTGCCCCGGGGCAGGTTGTCATTGTTCCGCATCTCCACTTCATAGGGGATCTCCCGGGTTTCCGTGGCCAGTTTGTTGGTGGGAGAAATGATATGGATGGTCATATCAGGGGTCACTTCCGTATCCAGCCCCGGATAGACCTGGAATCCGCTGTAATCCACTCCCACAGCATTCAGTACATCTCGCACAGTTTTGCGTCCGATGGTATATTCGGTGGTCCTTCCAGCCTTCCACACCTTCACAGGCATTGCGCGCACAACTTCAATAGTGGCTCCGTCGCTGAATTTTTCATCGCCGACTACATCGTAACCGTCGGCCTTCTGAAGAACTACACCGGCTTCTTCCAGGGCACCCTGAACCGTCAGGGCTCTGGTTTTCAGGTTGATCGTCTGTCCGTCCACCTGGATGCTGACGTTTTTCGGCTGAGATGCAAATCCCAGGAAGTTCACGCTGGCAGCCAGCAGCAGAGAAACGACGACCCACTTATAGGGACGCTTAAAAGGTTGTGATTTTCGCAAAGTTTCGCCTCCTTAAAGTGCTTGCATCATACCATAAGGAGGCGGATCCTGTCAAAAATGAATTAGTACCAAGTACTAATTTTGAACATTTTCATTTGGGAAATTTGTGACGTTTTTGTAGACTATACACCTGTTTTATAGGGTTTTTACCCTGAAAAACAGCTTTTTCACATTATTTGATGAACTTTCCATGATTTTTTCCGGCGTGGTCCCCCGAAGTGCTGCAGCCCGCTCTGCCACAATGGCGGTATAGAGAGGATTGTTCCGCTTTCCCCGGTAGGGTACGGGGGCCATGTAAGGGGAATCGGTCTCGAAAAGGATCCGATCTTCGGGCACCCGGGCCAGGATGGATCTTACCCCCCGGTCGTTCTTAAAGGTACTGGTGCCTCCAAAGCCCAGGTACCAACCCAAAGACAGTGCCTCTTCCGCCATGGCCCAGTCGCCGGAAAAGCAGTGGAGCACCCCCCGGACGCCTTTTCCTTCTTCCCGGATGATCCGGAGCACGTCTTCATGGGAATCCCGGTCGTGGATGATCACCGGCAGACCGGTTTTCCGGGCCAGGTCCAGCTGGCGGATCAAAAATTCCTGCTGCTGGTCATGGGGAGAGTGTTCATCGTTGTAGTAATCCAGGCCGATTTCCCCGATGGCCACCACCCGAGGATCGGCGCACCAGGCTTCAATCTGTTCCAAGTCTTCCAAGGAGCTGTGGCTGATTTCTTCCGGATGGATCCCTACTGCCGCCCACACGAAGGGATACTGATGGGCCAGATCCAAAGCCATTTGGGAGCTGGGAATATCACAGCCGGGATCGATGATCCCGGCCATGTTTTCTCCAATTGAACGGAGCAGCTCTTCCCTGTCTGTATCGAAATCCTCCACGTCCAGATGGGCATGGGAGTCGAACAAAGGAAGTTTCTTCATTTTATTTCACCTTGCTGCCAGAAGCGATCCCCGGCACTTCCGCCAGCTTCAGGTTCCCCTTTCCGTCAGAGGCGGCCAGCAGCATCCCCCGAGATTCTACGCCCCGGAGTTTGGCCGGCTTCAGGTTGGCGATGACGATTACGTTCTTGCCAGTCAGTTCTTCTTCCTTGTAATAGGGAGCGATGCCGGAAACGATGGTCCGGACTTCGTCCCCCACCTTCACCTCAATCTTCAGCAGCTTGTCCGCGTTGGGCATTTTTTCCGCCTTCTGGATGGTGCCCACCCGCAGGTCCAACTTGCCGAAATCCTCGATGGTGCACTGGTCCGGAGTCACCACACCGGCAGCTTTTTTGTCGGCTTTCTTTTCCTTTTTGGCCGGTTGGGCTTCCTTTTTGGCTTCTGCCGCCTTGCCTTCCTCTTCTTCCTCGATCCGGGGGAAGATGGGCTGGCCCTTGGCCACTTTGGTACCGTCAGGGAAGTTGCCCCAAGCCACGTCATCCAGGTCGAACTGTTCCGGCGTTTCCAGGCCCAGCTGAGCGAAGATCTTGGGCGCGGTGAAGGGCATCATGGAAGAAATCAGGATGGCGATGTTCCGGACCGCGTCCGCCAGGTTGTACATCACCGCTTCCAGCCGTTTGGCCTGGGCGGGATCTTTGGCCAGGATCCAGGGGGTGGTTTCGTCGATGTACTTGTTGGCGGCCCCTACATAGGCCCAGATGGCCTTGATTCCGTCGTTCAGAGCGTACTTATCCATGGCAGCCCGGTAGTTTTTCAGGGTTTCCGCGGCCAGGCTGCGGAACTTCTCATCGGTTTCGTTATCCACCACCGTCTTGTGGACGATGCCTCCATGGTATTTGTCGATCATGGAAACGGTCCGGTATTGGAGGTTCCCCAGGTCGTTGGCCAAATCGGAGTTGAACCGCTTGATCAGGCCTTTCCGGGAATAGTTCCCGTCACTGCCCAAGTTGATTTCTCGGAGCAGGAAATACCGGACGGCGTCGGCACCGAATTCCTTGATGGGTTCCACCGGATCCACCACATTGCCCTTGGACTTGGACATTTTGTCCCCGTCCACCACCAGCCAGCCGTGGCCGTACACTTCTTTGGGCAGGTCGAAGCCCATGGCCATCAGCATGGCCGGCCAGATAATGGTATGGAACCGGACGATTTCCTTCCCCACCAGGTGAAGATCCGCCGGCCAGAACCGGTCGAACTTATCCATGTCCTGACCGAAGCCGATGCCAGTGAAGTAGGCCAAGAGGGCATCGAACCACACGTACACCACGTGTTTGGGGTCGAAGGGCACCTGGATGCCCCAGTCGAAGCTGCTCCGGCTGATGCATAGGTCCTCCAGTCCCTGTTTGATGAAGTTGATCATTTCGTTCCGACGGGATACGGGCTGGATGAAATCCGGATGGGCCTCGATGTATTCCAGGATCCGGTCCGCATATTTGGACATGCGGAAGAAATAGCTGCTTTCCTTCATCTTTTCTACAGGACGGCCGCAGTCCGGGCAAACGCCTCCGGCTTCTTCCACCTGGTGTTCGGTCCAGAAGGATTCGCAGGGTACACAGTACAGCCCTTCATAATCCTTCTTGTAGATGTCCCCCTGCTCCCAGACTTTTTGGAGCAGGGTCTGGACGGTCTTTTCGTGTTCCGGGCTGGAAGTACGGACGAAGGAAGTATAGCTGACCCCCAGCATCTCCCACAATTTCTTGAAATCAGCTACAATCTTATCAGTGTATTCGATGGGCTTCACCCCGAAGGATTCCGCTTTCCGCTGGATCTTCAGGCCGTGTTCGTCACTGCCGGTGATGAACTGGACATCAAAGCCGTTGGCCCGTTTGTACCGGGCAATGGTGTCGGCAATGGTGGTGCAGTAGGCATGTCCGATATGCAGGTCGGCGCTGGGATAGTAAATGGGCGTCGTAATATAAAAAGCAGGTTTCGTCATGGTCATTCCCCTTTAACAAAAAAAATAATTCACTGACTATCTATGATATCACAAAAAAGCCAGAGATGCACGGAAAAGGGTCTTTTGGGTGTGTGTCAAGATAAGCAGATCGGACCTGCTGCTTAACCGAACAAAAGCTGACGTCTGACGTCTCGAGGCCCATCAGGGCCGTATCTGACTTCTTGCCAGTCCCCGCCCCCTTACAACTCTCTGACCTGAATCATTTTGTAAACAAAGGAGGAATGCTCACATGGCAGCAACGAAAGACCTGACTGCAGTGACCCTGCAGCTGGAAGTGAAGAATGGGGGAGACAAGAATGACCAGCCCAAATTCAAGGACATCAGCTACGACAACTTGGACACCAAGGCCACAGCGGACCAGCTGACGAAAACGCCGAGGGCTGACCATGGACGACCTGACCCTGCTGGCCGGCTAGGCTGCTCAGTACGGCTTCCCCATGGTCATCGCCTGGTACCTGTTGGTACGGATGGAAGAGAAACTAGAGAACCTGACCCAGAGCATCGAACGGCTGCGCATGGCAGTGAAGATGGAATAGAGATAAGCACAGTCCTGTATTTTATTCGAAAGAACCCGTCAGCCACGGGTTCTTTCCATCGGCCAGTGACCAGTGACCAAAAAGGTGCTGTGAAAAAATGATTCATCGTTTTTTCACAGCACCTTTTTCATTCCCTCACCAAGCGATTGTACAATTCCCGTTTGGGCACTTTATACGCCTTGGCCACCTGGGCCAAGGCTTCTTTTTTGTCCATACCCTGTTCCAGCAGGGCTTTCACCGCATCCAGGGGATCCCCCTGGGGCTCCTGTTTCTCCTCTTTTCCCTGTTCCACCACCAGGACGAATTCCCCCCGGGGCGGATTTTCCAGCAGATGCTGCCGGCAGGTGGAAATGGTCCCCCGGAAGAACTCTTCATGGAGCTTGGTCAGTTCCCGGCCCAGGGTCATTTTCCGGTCCCCCCACACTTCTTCCATATCCTGGAGCACATCCAGGATCCGGTGGGGAGCTTCGTAGAGGACCAGGGTGGCCGGGATGTTTTTCCATTCTTCCAGCTTCTCCTTCCGGTTCTTCCGGCTCTTGGGCAGGAAAGCCCCGAAGAAGAAGGGCGTACTGGGCAGGCCGGAAGCCACTAGGGCCGTAAGGCAGGCATTGGCCCCCGGCACAGGGACAACCTGGAACCCAGCGGCAATGGCTTGTTGGGCGATCATTTCCCCTGGGTCCGATATCCCCGGAAAACCTGCATCCGTCACCAGGGCAATGTCTTTCCCGGCGGCCAGGGCTTCCAGCAGCACCGGCCCCTGTTTTTCTTTATTGTGTTCATGGTAGCTGAGCAGCTGTCCGTGGATCCCGAAATGAGTCAGCAGCTGTCGGGTATGCCGGGTATCTTCGGCCGCGATCAGGTCTGCTTCCTGGAGCACCCGTACCGCCCGGGGCGTCATATCTTCCAGGTTCCCGATGGGCGTAGCGCACAGATACAGGGTCCCTTTTTCATTTTCCATGGGCTGTATCCCCTTTCAACGCATAATATTCCAATGTCTGCCGGCTGAAGGAACCGTCTTTTTCATACATGCACAGAGGCGGCAGTACCTCCAGTCCCGGCTTCCCTCCCTTGACGAATTCCGCCAGGAAGATCCAGGCCGGCCGGTCCACATAGGCGTGGACCCATTGGAGCCGCTTCAGTTCCAGCTGGTACTGGAGCCCCAATTTCACCGCATCGGTGAACCGCTCCGGCAGCTGGACCAGGGCGAACCGGCCCCGGGTCTTCAGGGCAAAGGAGGCGGCGGCAAAGAAATCTTCCAGAGAGGTCCCCACTTCATGGCAGGCTGCCTGTCCGATCTGCCGTTTCCTTCCCCCGATCCGATAGGGCGGATTGGCAGCCACCAGGTCCATAGCATCACAGGGCAGTGCCTGCCGATAGTCCCGCAGGTCTGCCACACGGGCTGCTACCCGTCCTTCCATTCCATTGTCCCGGATGCTCCGCTGGAACAGGTCCACCACATGGGGATTGATATCCACTCCCAGGACCTGTTCCGCTCCCCGGTTGGCCAGGAGGAGGCTCACTGCCCCGGTCCCGCAGCCCAATTCCAGTACGCAGGCCTTCCGTACCAAATGGGGAAAAGCAGCCAAGAACACCGCATCCGTGGTGAAACAGAATTCCCGGGAATCCTGCCAGATCTTGGTGATCCCGTCAGGCAGGCAGTCCAGCCGTTCCGTCCCTCCCGTCATTTCTCGGCTCGGGAAGATTCCACGATTTCATCCCAGGAAACCACGATCCGGTTCCCAGGAGACAGTTCCACCGTCACCGTCTGTTCCCGCCGGCTGATGTTCATGACCATCCCTTCGCCTCCCGGCGTCACCACTTTCATGCCGGGGCGGGGAACCATACCATGTTCCTTTTTCTTTTCCCGCTTTTTGCAGCAGCTGCCGCAGTACAAGTCGCTTTCATATTTCAAGCAGCACAGGAGCCGCCCGCAGATTCCCGAAATCTTTGTGGGATTCAGGGAAAGATTCTGTTCCTTGGCCATTTTGATGGAAACTGGCTCGAAATCCCCCAAAAAGGTGGCACAGCACAGAGGACGTCCGCAGCATCCGATGCCTCCCAGCATCTTGGCTTCATCCCGTACCCCGATCTGCCGCAGTTCGATCCTGGTACGGAACACCGCTGCCAGATCCTTCACCAGTTCCCGGAAGTCGATCCGTCCGTCCGCCGTGAAATAGAAGATGATTTTTCCTACATCAAAGGTATATTCTACATTGACCAGATGCATGTCCAGCTTCCGAGCTGCGATTTTCTTTTCACAGATAACAAAGGCTTCTTTTTCTTTTCGGTGGTTTTCTTCCACCTTCCGGGTATCCGCTTCCGTAGCTTTGCGGATCACCGTCTTCAGAGGAGAGACGATTTTCCCCTCCTCCACTTCCTGCCGGGGAATCACCACTTCCCCGTATTCAATGCCCCGGGCCGTTTCCACAATGGCATGGTCGCCTTTTGCCAGATCGTATTCTCCCGGAGAAAAATAATAGATTTTGCCGGCCCGTTTGAACCGGATTCCTACAATGGTAACCAATTTCATATCTCCTTATCCAATTGATGGATTTCCATAAATAATGCTTCTATGGCCATCCGGCGGACCACAAAGGAATTAAGGCCCCGCCGGCATTTTTCGATCAGTTCCATGGCCTGCCGGATCTTCTTTTCCGACCAGTCGGCGAAGCACAGGCCCAGCCGGTCCCGCAGGTCTTCATTATACAGAGGCTGAGGCAGCCGGCTCTGGAGGATCAGCCCGTCCCGCAGCAGCAAAAGGAGCAGTTCCATCATCACCAGGCTTTCCTCCCGGTCATTCCGGAGCAGCCAGGGCAGCCCGGCCGTATAGACCAGCAGATCTTCCCGGCCCGATTGTTCCAAAAGGTCCAGGATCTCTTCCCGGAGCTCCAGTGCATCCATCCGGAACCATTCCAGGGCTTTTCCCGCCGACCCTCCTGCCAGATGAGCCAGGATGGGCAGTTCCCGCTGCCATTTGGCCTCCGCCTGGGAAAGATCCGCTTCAGCCAAACTTTCCGGCCGGTCGTTTTCTCCCAGCCGGATGGACGCCAAGACCTGTTCCGTTTCTCCTTCTGTGAGAGGATCGAACCGCAGGCCGATGACCCGGGAACGGATGGTGGGCAGCAGCTGTTCCACCTGATCGGCCACCAGGAGGAACAGCCAATACTCGGGCGGTTCCTCCAACAGCTTCAGCAGGCTGTTCTGGGCTTCTTCCCGGAGGGTATGGGCCTTGTCGATGAGACAGACTTTGTAGGGGGACAGCACCGGTCCGAAAGCGGCTTTGGCGATCAGTTCGTGGATGGCATCCACCCCGATGGTCCGGCTCTTTCCCCCCGGCTCCACTTCGATGAAGTCCGGGTGGCTGTCGTTTTCCATGGCCTGGCAGCTCCGGCAGGTACAGGGGACCAGGGGATTTTCCAGACACAGGAAACTCTGGGCAAAGGCCCGTGCCATTTTCCGTTTTCCGATGCCTTCCGGTCCGTAAAAAAGCAGAGAAGGCGTCTTCCGTTGGCCTGTCAGCATATTCCGCAAAAATACTTTCTCGGCCTCATGGCCGATGATGGTATCCCACATGTCCCTTCCTCCTGCTGCTCAGATCCATTTCTCCAGTTTCTTGATGATCTCTTCCGTGACCACTTCCGGCCCCGCCAGGGCATCCACTACCAAGATCCGCTCCGGCTCCCCTTGGGCCAGCTGCAGATAGCCGGCCCGTACCCGATCCTGGAAGGCCAGTCCCTGGAGCTCGAACTTGTCCACGATGCCTCGGTCATTCCGCCGCTTCAGCAGTTCCCGAGGATCTCCGTCCAGGAGCAGGGTCACATCGGGACGCAGGCCCCGGGTGGCGAAATCGTTGAGTTTCCGCAGCTGGTCCAGGTCCATATCCCGAAGGATGCCCTGATAGACCAAGGTAGAATCGCTGAACCGGTCGCAGAGGACCACTTTTCCCTCTTCCAAAGCTGGACGGATCACTTGGCTCACGTGGTCGGCCCTGGCTGCCAGCTGCAGCAGGCTTTCCGTTTCCGGAGACAGCTGCAGGGCCGGGTCCAGGACCAGTTCCCGGATGCTTTCCGCCGTTTCCGTCCCTCCCGGTTCCCGGGTAATCAGCACTTCCCGGCCATAGAGCCGGAACCAGCTGGCCAGCTTCTGGGCTTGGGTGGTCTTGCCTCCCCCATCCGGACCTTCTAAGGTAATGAACAACCCTTTTCTTTTTTTCATCGCAATACCTCGATTTGCTGGAGAGAGCTGTCCCGAGGACCGCTGACCAGCAATTTCTTTTTCTGCATTTCCCGGCAGTACCGGATCAGTTCTTCCGTGATCCGCTCTCCCGGCATCACAAGGGGAATCCCCGGCGGGTAAAAGCTGATGGTCTCTCCGGCAATTTTTCCGGCCGCTTCTTCAAAAGCCACCGGCCCATGGCTGGCAAAAAACGCCTCCCGGGGAGTGACCACCATTTCCGGCAGATCAGCCGCCGGAGGCACCGGCCCAAGTTTCTGTTCCGGTTTACGGATCTCTTCCAGCACCCGGCAGAGGGTTTCTCCCACTTTTTCCAGTTCCGGTCCTTCGTCAGCGTAAGTCACCAGCAGCAGCACATGGTCTTCATCCACCAGTTCCACGGCAATCCCCGCCTGGCGGAAGGCCTCCGCCGCTTCTGGACCGGTGACCCCCAGGGCACTCACCTGAAGGGTGATTTTCCCCGGGTCCAGGGCCGTGACGCCCCCTTTGCCCACCAGTTCCTGTTCCAGGACAGGAAGGCCCGGCACCTGATGGAGCCGGCGCCGCAGGGTTTCCGCAGCCCGCACAGAAGCTTCGGCCATGGCTTTTCCCCGCTCTGCCAGCTGGGCCTGGGCCGCATCCAGGGCCCCCATTAGGAGATAATTGGGGCTGGTGGTGGTCACCAGGCTCATGGCTGCTTCCATGGTTTCCGGACGGATCCTGCCATAGCGGACTTGGAGCAGGCTGCACTGGGTCATGGCTCCCAGGATCTTGTGGGTGCTCTGGGCCGCTGCATCGGCGCCGGAAGCCATGGCACTGGGAGGCAGCTGGCTGGAAAAGCCCAGATGGGGCCCGTGGGCTTCATCCACCAGCAGCACAGCCCCGTGCCGATGAGCGATTTCCGCGATTTTCCGAGTATCCGCTGCCAATCCGAAATAATTGGGGGTGGTCAGGAACACGGCCCGGATCTCCGGATCCTGTTCCAAAGCCGCCTCCACCTGTTCCGGGCTCACTTGGAGAGTCAGACGCCACTGAGGATCATAAGCCGGCTGTACATACACCGGCCGCAGCCCACCCAGGATCAGTCCTCCCAGCACGCTCCGGTGGCTGTTCCGGGGCACCAGGATCTTCTCTCCCGGCCCCATGGCTCCCAGCAGCATACCATGGATCACCCCTGTGGTCCCGTTGACTCCCAAGAAGCAACGATCTGCCCCATAAAGCCGGGCAGCCAGTTCTTCCGTTTCCCGGATGCAGCCCTCGGGAGCGTGGATGTCATCCAGTTCGGCCATCAGGGATACATCGCTGGCAAGGGCCACGTCCCCCACCAGATGGCGCAGGGACGGATCCGCTCCCCGGCCTCCCTTGTGGCCGGGGGTATGGAGAGGATATACATGCTGAAGACGGTAGTTTTCCACTGCCGTCAATAAAGGTCGTTTTGCATTCATGGTTTCACTCCTTGTAACGTCTTATTGTACCATATGGATGAATTTGCCTGCAAATTTTACCAGAATTTAACAGGTCCTTTGCACAATTCCCTTGTAAATTTTTCAGGATAAGGGCATAATGTAACACAGAGATTGATTTTTTGGCAACAAGGAGGATCTTATGCGGGATTTGAATATCATCCGAGAGAAAAAAGGCTTCATCAGCGATATGGATGGAGTCATCTACCATGGCAGCACTCTGCTGCCGGGCGTCAAGGAATTCGTGGCCTGGCTCCAGAAAGAAAAGAAACAGTTCCTGTTCCTGACCAACTCCAGTGAACGTTCTCCCCTGGAACTGCGGAAGAAGCTCCAGGCTATGGGGCTGGATATCGAGGAAAACCATTTTTACACCAGCGCCCTGGCTACGGCCCATTTTCTGAAGACCCAGGCACCGGGCTGTTCGGCCTACATCATCGGGGCCCATGGGCTGATGAATGCCCTCTATGATGCCGGCATCACCTATAATGATGTGAACCCGGAATATGTGGTGGTAGGCGAAACCACCGGCTACAATTATGAGATGATCATCAAGGCCACCGAACTGATCCATAAAGGAGCCAAGCTCATCGGCACCAACAGTGACATGACCGGCCCCAGCGACCGGGGGATCATCCCCGCCTGCCGGGCGCTCATCGCTCCCATCGAACTGGCCACTGGGAAAAAAGCCTATTTCATCGGCAAACCCAACCCCCTGATGATGCGGACCGGCCTGAAACGGCTGGGGGTCCATTCGGAAGATGCGGTCATGATCGGAGACCGGATGGATACGGACGTAATCGGAGGTGTGGAATCCGGCATGGAAACCGTCCTGGTCCTCACCGGCGTCTCCACCCGGGAAAACATCAAACGGTTCTCCTACCAGCCCCATTACATCCTCAACGGCATTGGGGATCTGGTACCTGCTAAATAGCTAGAAAGGCTGTTGCATGACGCAACAGCCCTTTTCGATTCACGCACAAAAAAAACCTGCCCATAGGCAGGTCCTGATTTTGAATGGCGGAGTGGGAGAGATTCGAACTCTCGCGGGGTTTAACCCCCCTAACGATTTAGCAAACCGTCCTCTTCAGCCACTTGAGTACCACTCCGTTTAAATCGGCTGACTCGTTTATAATACAGCATTTTATGACTTCTGTCAACACTTTTTTTGAGGGGCTGTTACCTATGCAATAGCCCCCCTTCTTTTACTTAAACCACTTATCATAGATCTTCTGGTATTCCCCGCTTTTTTTCAGGTCATTCAGGGCCTTGTTCAGCTTGTCGCACAGGTCCTTGTTCTTCTTGGCGGTGGCAATGCCGTACATATCCCCCTTCTTGGGTTCCCCTACGGCCTTGGCATAAGCGCTGCCCCCCTGCTTCAGGAAATACTGGAGCACCGGCAGGTCACTGATCACGGCATCGGCTCCTCCGTTCTTCAATTCCAGGCAGGCTGTATCCGAAGTATCGAAGGTCTTGACTTTGGCTCCCTCGATCTTGCTGGCAGCTTCAGCTCCTGTGGTCCCCAGCTGGACGGCAATGGTCTTGCCCTTCAGGTCATCCAGGCTCTTGATGGTGGTGTTGTCCTTCCCCACAATGGCCATCAATCCAGATTCATAATAGGGGTCGGTGAAATTCACTTTCTGTTTCCGGGCGTCGGTGATACTCATGCCGGCAATGGCTGCATCGATATTCCCCGCATCCAGAGCAGGGATCAAGGCATCGAACCCCATTCCTTTCACCGTCACCTTGTCATATCCGGCCTTCTTCCCAATGGCCTTGATCAGATCCAGGTCGAAGCCAGTCAGTTCCCCGCTCTTTTTATCGGGGAATTCAAAAGGAGCAAAGGAAGGTTCCGTCCCTACGATCAATTCCTTCTTTTCGGCAGGCTTGCTTCCTGCGTTCTGGCTGCTGCCGCATCCCAAGGTCCCCATCAGTGCCGCGAAAAGGCAAATCGCTGCTAGAATCTTTTTCATAATAATTCCTCCCTCATTCAGCCCTATCCGTATTGTATGGCTTTGATTGGGATTTATTATACGACTCATTGTATTATTATGCAATATATTTTAAATAAAAATACAAAAAAACAACTCAGCTGACCTGGTTTTCGCCCCCACACCCGCCTGCTGGAAGGTTCGCTCCTAAGCCTCATGCTCCCCACTACTGCTTCTCTCGCTTTTCGCGGCAGGACTTACTTCTAAGCTGCACCGTGCTCACAATGGCTTTTCATTGCTTACGTGGATCGTTTTGCCTGCAACTGGCATCGACTTGCAACCACAGACCTGAGTTGTTTGTTCCATTATAAAAGCCCAGCAAAACTTTGGCAACGGGAAATTCACAAAGTCAGAAAATTATAGTATACTGGATAAAGCAAATCTTACCTTAGAAGCAAAGGTCGATGTCCTATGATCACCATTCCCCAATTCCTGGATTTCCCCACGGATACAGATACCAAGGAAATCGTCCAGGGGTTCCTGAAACTGTTGGAGCTGAAGAGCCATGGCTTGTTCCTCCACAGCCAGCAGGTAGCCAATTACGCAGCGGCCACAGCCATCAAAATGGGGCTCCCCCTGAACGAAGTGGGCTGCATCAAGACAGCAGCCCTCCTCCATGACATAGGGCAGCTTTCCATCCCCAATACCATCCTGGCCAAATATCCCTATTTCAATGTCCGGGAACGGGCCGCTTACCGGCGGCATTGCCAGGCTGGGGCCAGCATGCTGGAAAACATCCCTGCTTTTGCCCATATCATGAAAATCATCCTCCACCATCATGAGAACTGGGATGGCAGCGGCTATCCCAAACGGCTGAAAGGCGTAAACATCCCCATCGGCAGCCGGATCATTGCCGTCTGCAATTACTATGACCGGAAATGCAACCCCTGTACCCGCCAGTGGCAGATCGCCGGCTGCAAGAGCCCCCAAGTGATCCGGGACCTGGCCGGGATCCAGTTCGATCCCGATGTGGTCCAGGCTTTCTTTGCTTCCATTTCCAATCCTGCTTGAGAAAGCACAACCGGTTTCTCGGTTTGCCCATAAATCATTTTGAGGAGTATGTGCTTATGAAAAACTATACTGTAAAGACCCAGGGAACCTGCGCCCGTCAGATCGAATTCGGCCTGGAGGACGGCAAGCTCCACCATATCCATTTCCAGGGAGGCTGCCCGGGGAACCTTTCCGCCATCAGCAAACTGCTGGAAGGAGCCGATGCCCGCCATGCTGTCGAACTGCTGAAAGGCAACACCTGCGGGGACAAAGCCACCTCCTGTGCCGATCAGCTGGCCAGAGGGGTGGAAGAAGCGCTGAAGGAAGAGTGAGAGAAAGAAGTCAGACCGGCCCTGACTGGCCTTGAGACGTCATAACGAGAAGTCAGAAACGGCCCCAAAGGGGCCTTGAGGCGTCAGACGTCAGCTTTTGTTCGGCTTAGATGCAGGTCCGTCCTGCTTATCGCCAACAAACTTATGTCTGACATCTGAAAGGCCCGCAAGGGCCGGTCTGACTTCTTGTCATGTGCTCCGCTCTTCCCTCTCTTTTTTTTTGCTCCGAATTTATAGTAAAATAGTAATATTACATATTTTTTGAGGGGGAAGTTGTATGCCAATCGGAGTTTTGCTGAACGTAGCTGCGGTGGTGCTGGGAGGGATCCTGGGGAATTTCCTGGGGCCGCGGCTTTCGGAAGATTTTAAGGAAAAATTGACCACGGTGTTTGGTTCCTGCGCTCTTTTGATGGGAGTCATCTCCATTACTTTCATGAAGAACCTGCCAGCGGTGGTATTCGCCGTAATCGCCGGCACCATCGTAGGCCTAGGGATCCGCCTGGGGGACCGGATCGTCCAAGGATCCCGGAACCTGGAGAAACTGATCAGCCGAGTGCTCCCCGCTTCTTCTGGGGACAGCCTGATTCCCCGAGAGGAATATGAAAGCCGGCTGATCACCATCATCGTCCTGTTCTGTGCCAGCGGGACGGGCATCTATGGCAGCATGGTGTCCGGCATGGCTGGGGACCACAGCATCCTTATCGCCAAGTCCATCATGGACCTGCCCACTGCGGCGCTCTTTGCCTGCGAATTGGGGATCATCGTCAGTTTCATCGCTCTGCCCCAGCTGGTGATTTTCCTGTGCCTGTTCTTCCTGGCCAATGCCCTGCTGCCCTTCTGCACTCCGGACATGATCGGAGATTTCAAAGCCTGCGGAGGCACCCTGCTCCTGGCCACTGGGTTCCGCATGCTCCAGCTGAAAGATTTCCCCATCGCCGACATGATCCCGGCGATGGCCTTGGTGATGCCGCTGTCAGCGGTGTGGGCCAATGTGGTGGTGCCGCTGTTGTAAAAAAAGGGTGCTGCACGTTGCGTGCAACACCCTTTTTTCACATCCTCAGCATCAATTCCTTTTCCACTACTTTCCCATTTTCCAGGTACACCCGGGGCACCCGCTTGCTGATGTTGCAGGTGATTTCATACGGGATGGTGCCAGCCAAGGCGGCCAAGTCGTCCAGGGACTGGCGGTTCCCGAACAGTTCCAGTTCACTGCCCACATCCACCTTGGGCTTGCCGGTCAGATCCACCATGCACATATCCATGCAGATCCGTCCCCGCTGGGGCGCCATCCCTTCTTCCGTCACGAAACTGCACCGGTTGGACAGACAGCGCATGAACCCGTCTGCATAGCCGATGGGAGCCACCCCCATGCGGGTGACCTTGTCACAGGTATAGATGCCCCCATAACTGATCTTCGTCCCTTCCGGGTAGATCTTGATGGTGCTGATGGTGGTCTTCACGGCCATCACCGGCTTCAGTCCCAGCATCCGGGCATGCTCCCCGTATCCGTAGAGCAGCAGCCCCGGCCGCACCATGTCCAAATAGGTCTTGGGGAACAAGGCAGTGGCGCCGGTATTGGCACAGTGACGGAGCTTGAACTTCTTCCCGGTCCGTTTCTCCACCTCATCACAGACCCTCTTGAACAATTCGAACTGATGCCGGGTATAGGCCAGGGCCTCTTCTCCCGGCTCATCGGCCACCGCGAAATGGGTGAAGATCCCTTCCGGTTCCAATCCCGGCAGGCTGCAGGCATGGATGATGCCCGCCACCCCATGTTCGAAATAGTCTCCCTCGCAGATGTAGCCCAGCCGAGACATCCCCGTATCCACTTTCACATGGATTTTCAGGGTGCCGCCGTATTTCACAGCTTCTTCGCTGTATTCCAGGGCTTTGGCCTCACAGGTCACCGCCTGGGTGATGTTGAAGCAGATCAGCCGGTCCACCTGTTCCCGAGGGGTATGGCCCAGGATCAGGATGGGCATGGTGATGCCGTTGAACCGGAGTTCCATGGCCTCATCGATGCTGCTCACCGCCAGATAGTTGGCGCCTAGGGCCTGCAGCTTCTTGCCCACCTGGACGGCTCCGTGCCCATAGGCATCTGCCTTCACCACCCCAAGGAATTTCACTTGAGGTCCGATATGTTCCCGGATCTTATGATAATTGAATGCCAGGGCGTCCAGATCGATTTCCGCCCAGGTGCGACGCAGTGTAGATTTCATATTCCCCATGCTCCTTTGCCTGTTTTCTCCCGTCTCAGAACCTGACAGGCGCTTTTTTTATGATACCACATTTTCCGCCATCCATCACGGTTTTACCGGGAGAAAGCCTTTTCCAAGGCTCTCCACTGGTACCGGGGATTCACCCCCAGCACCCCATGGACCAATCTCCCCTGGGGATCTTCCTGGAGCTGTCCATTTTTGTCCACGGTGATCCGTTTGTCCTCCACGGCAAATTGGCTGGGATCCAGCTGGTACAATATCGGAAAGATGGCTGGCAGCACCGCAGCCGGTTCTTCGCCCGCCTTTTCATGAGCTGCCTGGTTGGCTCGGATCAATTCCAAGAATTCCGGCCACTTTCCGCTGCGGCCCAGGTTCTGGATCTCCTGTTCTCCGATATACTGGGTCCCGGTAAGCTCCCGGGGAAACAAGGTCAGATCCAGCCCGCTTTCCATCACCGCCTTCACGGCCTTGGGATCCTGGGCAAAATTGGTTTCTGCTACCTGCCCGGGTTCCGTTTCCGTCAGGGAACCCCCCACCAGATACACCCGGTCGATCCGGCTCTTCACCTCCGGATCCTGGAGCAGTCCTGCCAAGGTGGACAGAGGGCCTGTGACGATGTAGGTGATGTGCCGACATTTTTTCAGCTGCTTCTGAGCCTCTTCCAAATCGCCTGGCTGGAGCGTTTTCCGGTCCCGTCCCTGGCTCTTTTCCTTCAGCACGCTGGCAAGACCCAGCAGTCCGTCTTTCCCGTTGAAACCGGGCTCCTTGAATTTCAGCTTCCTGCCTTTCCAGGGACGGTCGGCGCCCTGGTAGATGGGCAGATCCATCGCAAGAGCCCCGGTTACCAGCACCATATTGCTGCTCATCTGTTTTTCCGGTCCATTTCCATAGGTGGCAAAGGCCAGATCCGGCACCAGGCTGTTCTGTTTCAGCAGGAACAGCGCCAGGGCATCGTCACTGCCGGGATCGCCGTCATAAACCAGCGCGGGGATCCCCGTTTTCCCAGCTTCTTTTTCAGCTGCAGCCAGCACGGTCCCCCAAGCCATCTGCCAGGCACAGCAAAAGCCCAGGACCAGAGCCAGCACTTTTTTCTTCACGTTTTCCAAGACATCATCCCTCCCTGCCTGCAGCCCACTGCAAAAAGTTTCCTGGAATAGTATAGTACGGACGTCCTTCTCTGACAAGGCTTTCCCCCTGCCTTCCCAAGGAAGAATATGGTATAATCGGAAGGAACACAAGAATCTCATCCCAAAGGAGAGGTATCCATGGTAGAATCCAATCCCCTGCAGGGGCAGCCTGCAGAAAATGAACAGGAAGAAAAAAGTAATGCCCTGACGGCTGGGACCGAAACGGCTCCGGCTGTGGGAGCCCAGCCCCAGGAAGGAAGCACCCAGGAGCAGCCGGAAGACGCCGGTCTTTCCTCGGTGGCAGAAGCAGCCCGAGCAGCGGAAGCCCTGGCGGGAGGGACGGACCCGGAAAGCCAGGGAGAAGGCGGTCCGGAGCAGCCCCAGGAGGTGCAGGAAGTCCCCAAAGGCCGTGCCGACCGTTCCCTGATGTACTTTTTCTGGCCCTTGGTGGTCACGCTCCTCTATGTCCCTGTGGGCCTGATCTGGCTGGCCTACCGTTTCCTGGAGTACAAGACCCAGCTCCTTCTTTTGACCAACAAACGGCTGGTCCTGTTCAAGGGAATCATCAAAAAGAAGCAGTACATGATTCCCCTGGAGATGGCCGCCCAGATGACCATCGAACAAGGATTCCTGGGCCGGAAAGCCGGTTATGGGACCCTGGTCATCGGCCAGGGAAAAGAAGCCATCCGGTACAATTACGTACGGGATCCGGAAAAATTCCGCCTGCTCTGCCGGACGGAAGCGTGAAAAAGGGGGCTGTGAAGAAATGAGGATTCATTTCTTCACAGCCCCCTTTTTTCACTTCCTCACCCACACCCGTTCCTTCACGTCCAGCTTTTCGATGGGTTTCGGGTCAGCGGTGGGTTCCCCGAAAGGCATCTGAGCCACCAGGGTCCAGCTGTCCGGCACCTCAAAAGCCGCTTTGACGGCCTGGTCGATGAGGGGATTGTAGTGCTGGATATTTACGCCCAATCCCAAGTCCGTAAGAGCGGTCCACAGGGCGAACTGGAGCATCCCATTCCCTTGGCTGGCCCACACCGGGAAATTGGCTGCATAGCCGGGGAACTGTCCTTGGAGTTTTTTCACCGTATCCGTTTCCTCAAAATAGAGCAGGGTCCCATAAGCAGCGGCGAAACCTTTCACCTTGGCTTCCGTAGGGGCGAATTTGTCCGCCGGGACGATTTTCCGGAGGGTTTCCATCACGATGTCCCATACCTTGTCATGGTATTTCCCCAAGGCCACGATCACCCGGCCGCTCTGCATATTGAAAGCGGAAGGGACCTCCCGGGTCACCTTTTCCACCGTGTCGATGATTTTTTCTTCTGTCACCGGGACATTCCGTCCCAGGGCATAGTTGGTCCGCCGATGGGCCACCGCTTCATAAAAATTCCGTTCCGTCATGGTATTCATCCCCCTTAACTGTTATTTCATAAAATACATTTGATAGGGATAGTATAGCATATAGGTGGGAAAAAAGGAAGAGGTCAGACCGGCCCTGCCGGACCTTTCAGATGTCAGACGTCAGCTTGTTGGCGATGAGCAAATCGGACCTGCTGCTATGCCAAACAAAGCTGACATCTCAAGGCCCGTCAGGGCCGTGTCTGACGTCTTATCCTGCCCCTACTCCGCCAGCACTCCCCGGATGCCCTTTTCTTTCAATATATCCCGGTACATCCCCAGTTCCTGATGGATCAGAGTATCGATGGTGCGCATCCCCAACAGTTCCACCGGAGCCCGGTCATCGGTCAGCCGGTAAGGGCCCGGGTGATAGGGTGCCAGCCGCTGTTCCGTCTGCTCCATCAGCTGCCGCAGTTCCAGATCCTTTTCCCGTTTCCCCTGCAGCCTCAGATTCTCCGCCAGATCATCTTCCATCCCAGCGAACAGTTCCCGATTGGTGGCCTGGGGCACATCCGCCATATATACAGCAGGGAAAACGGAAGCCACGGTGTCCGCCAGATAATCGTTGAGGCTCCCCGGGACACTACCTTTCATATTCATGTTCAGCACCATGACTCCGCCCGGCCGCAGATGCTCCCGGACACTTTGGAAAAATTCCACGCTGGACATGGAAAAGGGAATGGTGATGTCCTGGTAGGCATCCACCATGATCAGGTCATATTTTTTCCGGTCCCCGCTGAGATACGCCCGCCCATCATATGCCGTGACGGGAATATCCGGGGGCAGACCGAAATAGGTCCGGGCCAGGGCGGTGATCTGGGGGTCGATTTCCACCCCGGTGATCTTGAGCTCCGGAAAATACCGGCGGCACTGATGGGCATAGGTTCCCGTCCCCATCCCCAGGATCAGCAGTTCCGGATCTTTCTTTTCCCGGATCCGGGCCATATAGGGAGCTGCCAGGGCCACGTCGTAATACATCCCGGTAAGCCTTTCCTGTTTCATTTTGATGGACTGGACCCCGAAGAGCACATTGGTAGACAGGACGATGCTGTCCGGCTCCTCCCGCACTTGGAGGTAATTGTAGGTGGACTCTCCCTCATATTTGATTTTCTCCGGATCTTCCCAAAAGGCAAAAGAAGTACTGTGCCCCAGCACACAGGCAGCAAGGAAGATCACCGCTCCCAGGGCCATTTTTTTCCGGGTGCCGCCGCCAGCGGCAAAATACACCAGGGAAAGCAGCAGCAGGATCCCGGCAAACAGCAGGAAGGTCAGACTGGTCCCCAGGGCGGGAATGGTCAAAAAGGTGGGCAGGAAGGTCCCCAGGATGCTGCCGATGGTATTGGCCGCTCCCAGGCGCCCCACGATGCCTCCGGTCTCTTCCTTTTTCTCCACGCAGTACCGAGCCAGGGAAGGGGTCACCGTGCCCAAAAGGAACAGGGGAAAGACAAAGACCGCCAAGCAGGTCACCAGGGCCGCCAGCACCAGGAAATGGGTATCGATAGCAAGGATCAGGAGGCCGGAGATCCCGATGATCAAGTATTTCCCTACCGCCGGGATCAGTGCCAGCCACAGGGAAGCCAGGAAGATCCGGTCGTACAGTCGGTCGGGGTTGGGATCCTTGTCCGCCCTGCGGCCGCCGTACAGATTGCCCAGGGCCATGGCGATCATGATGGTGCCGATGATGATGGTCCAGACGATCTGGGAAGAGGAAAAATAGGGAGAAATCAGCCGCTGGGCTCCGATTTCCACGGCCATCAGCGCCATTCCTGCAAAGAATTCCGTCAGATACAGATACAGATGGCTTTCCAGCAGTTTGTTCTTTCCTGGCATAAAAAATCCCTCCCTTTCAGTTCCTGAAAAAAGTATGGAAGGAAAGGGAGAGTTTGTCAATAGAAAGACGTCAGGGACGAAAGAAGTCAGACCGGCCCTGACTTCTTATCCTACTCCATCTTCCCTGCCAGTTCCTTCAGATACTCCCGGAAGGCCGGCCCCAGATCATTGCGCCGGAGGGCGAACTCCACAGTGGCTTTCAGATAGCCCAGCTTGTCCCCGGTATCGTACCGCTTTCCGTCGAAATTATAGGCATAGACGGATTCTTGATGGGCCATGACCCGCAGGGCATCGGTGAGCTGGATCTCTCCTCCCTTGCCGGGCTTGGTCTGTTCCAAGATGTCGAATACATCGGGAGTGATCACATACCGTCCCAGGGCAGCAAACCGGCTGGGAGCCTCTTCCACGCTGGGCTTTTCCACCATATCCCGCACTTTCAGCAGGTTGTGGTCATCGGTTTCCGCTCCATCGATGATCCCGTAGGCGGAAACCTGTTCCGGCCGGACCACCTGACAGCCGATGATGGTGCCGCCGGTCTTGTCATACTGATCCACCAGCTGCTTCAGGGCCGGTTCCCGGTCTCCGGTATAGACCACATCATCCCCCAAGATGACCCCGAAAGGTTCTCCGTCGATGAAATCCTTGGCGCAGAGGATGGCGTCCCCCAGGCCCCGTTGGTATTTCTGCCGGACATAGTGGATCCGGATATCGGAAATTTTCCGGATCTGTTTCAAAAGGGCGATCTTGCCCGTTTCGTAGAGATGTCCTTCCAGTTCCGGGGAAGAATCGAAATGGTCCTCGATGGCCCGTTTGGCATGGCCGGAGATAATCAGGATCTGTTCGATCCCACTCTGGAGGATTTCTTCCACAATGTACTGGATGGTGGGTTTATCCACGATGGGCAGCATTTCTTTGGGCATGGCTTTGGTTTCCGGCAGGAACCGGGTGCCGAACCCGGCGGCCGGGATCACTGCTTTACGGACTTTCATCATTGGGCATTCTCCTTTGTTTCTTCACTGGTGGGTGCAGCCGGTTCCGTGACCGGTTTCTTGGGAGCCTTTTTGTTGAACTTCTGCATCAGCTCACCTACATCCGCTCCGGCCATCCAGGCTTCCACCGCATCGGCAGCCTGACTGACGGCTTCCTGGATTTTCTCCTTGTCCGCTCCCCGGAAGGGATGGAGCACATGGCTGATCACCGCCTGTTCCTGATGGACGGGATGGCCGATTCCTACCTTGATCCGGGGATAGGCCTGGCTCCCCAGGGCCCGTTCAATGGATTTCAGGCCATTGTGCCCTCCGGAAGAACCTTTCCGGCGGATCCGCAGGGTCCCCACCGGCAAGTCCATATCGTCCTGGATCACCAGCACTTCTTCCGGCGGGATGTGGTAGAAATTGGCGAAATCCGCCACTGCCGCCCCGCTGTTGTTCATATAGGTGGTGGGTTTGATCAGCCAGCATTTTTCCGGCATGCGCCGTTCTAGGTATGCTGCATTGTCCGCCTTCCGCCAGGCGTTCTCCTCCCCCCACCGCTGGGCCAAGAGGTCCGCAGTCATGAATCCGATATTGTGCCGGGTCCCGGCATATTCCTGCCCGATATTCCCCAGGGCAACGACGAGTTTCATTGGTTTTCTCTCTCCTGTAAACGAAAAAAGGGTGCTGCACCGCAGCACCCTTGCGCCCTTTAAATCTCAAACAATTGGCTGATGGACAGCTGGTTGTAAATCCGCAGGATGGTCTCTGCCAGGATCGGAGCCACAGAAAGCTGCGTAATCTTCGGATGCTTTTTGTTGGGCGGCAGAGGGATCGTGTTGGTCACGATCAGTTCCTTGATTTCGGACTGGGCGATACGGCTCAGTGCCGGATCCGTCAGGATAGGATGGGTCACGCAGGCATAGATATCCTTGGCGCCGAATTTCTTCAGAGCCTTAGCCCCTTCGCACAGGGATCCTGCCGTATCCACGATATCGTCCACCATGACGCAAATCTTGCCTTCCACATTCCCGATCAAGTTCATGACTTCTGCCACACCGGGTTCCGGCCGTCTCTTGTCGATGATGGCCAAGCCGCATTCCAGCCGGCTGGCAATGTTCCGGGCACGGCTGACGCCACCCAGGTCCGGAGAGATCACTACCATGTCTTCCGGAGCGAAGCCCTTTTCCTTCACATAATCCGCCAGGATGGGACCGCCGGGCATATGATCCACAGGGATATCAAAGAAGCCCTGGATCTGGGCAGCATGGAGATCCACCGTCACCAGACGGGTGATCCCAGAAACCGTCATCAGGTCTGCCATCAATTTGGCAGTGATGGGTTCCCGGCCCCGGGCTTTTCTGTCCTGCCGGGCATAGCCGTAGAAAGGAACCACTGCCGTGATGTGGCGTGCACTGGCTCTCTTGAAGGCATCGCACATGATCAGCAGTTCCATGACGTTGTCATTGACAGCCGGTCCGCAGGTCGGTTGGATGACGAATACATCCTTGCCACGGACACTTTCATTGATCATGACCTGGACTTCTCCGTTGTTGAAGCGGTTGATCACCGCATCGCCAACCGTCGTCCCCAGATAGGCTGCGATTTCACGCGCCAGATCAGGATTGGCATTTCCGGAGAAAATAGCCATGTCTTCGCCTGTTTTATCACCCAACATACAAATTATACCCCCACTGCTTTATAATTTAAATCTATTAAAATAGTATACAACTCATTAAGGTTTGTGGCAACCCCTTTACTTCCTGTTCCGATACTTCTCTGCCCAGCCAGGTATATTCACCTGTTTTCCCCGGGCTACCCCCAGGGCATTTTCCGGCACATCTTTGGTGATGGTGGAGCCCGCGGCGATGTAGCTGCCCTTGCCGATGGTCACGGGAGCTACCAGGTTGCTGTTGCAGCCTACGAAGGCATCGTCCTCGATCACGGTCCGGTGCTTCACCTTCCCGTCGTAGTTCACGGTGATGGTGCCGCAGCCCATGTTCACCCCGCTGCCGATGTCACTGTCCCCGATGTACTGGAGATGGGGCAGTTTGGTGCCCACCCCTACATTGGAGTTCTTCACTTCTACGAAATTCCCCATCTTCACCTTGTCTCCGATCACCGTATTGGGCCGCAGATGGTCGAAGGGACCCATGTGGACCCCATTGCCCACCTGGCAGTCATGGGCGTAGACGAACTGGATATGGGTGTCGCTGCCCACTTTGACATTGGTGAACCGGACCTGGGGTCCCACTTCACAGTCTTCCCCGATTTCCGTTTCCCCTTCCAGCCAGGTGAAAGGATAGAGTACCGTATCCCGGCCCACCTTCACGCCTTTTTCCACAAAGGTGCTATCCGGATCCATGACGGTGACCCCCTCATCCATGAGTTTCCCCACAATCCGGGCGTTCATCACTTTCTGGGCCACAGCCAGCTGCCGCCGGGAGTTGATCCCCATCACCATGTCGAAATCCCCGGTCTTGATGCCGGCTACTTTCCGGCCCCGTTCCAGGCATTCTGCCAGGATATCCGTCAAGTAGTATTCCCCCTGGGCATTGTCGTTCTTCAGGTTCACCAGCAGGTCGAACAAAAGGGGCATTTCCACACAGTAGATACCGGTATTGATTTCGGTGATCTTCCGCTGTTCCGGGGTGGCATCTTTTTCTTCCACAATCCCGGTCACCTGGCCCGCTTCATCCCGGAGGATCCGCCCGTAGCCGAAGGGATCCGGGGCTTCCGCCGTGAGCACGCTGACCCCAGCACCGCTCTTCAGGTGGGTCTCATAGAATTTCTTCAGTTCGGCTCCCTCCAAAAGCGGCGTATCTCCGCAGAGGATCAGAGCCGTACCTTGGGTATCCCCCAAAAGGTCCCGGGCTTGGAGCACCGCATGGCCGGTTCCCAGCTGTTCACCCTGGACAGCCACCCGAGCCCGGGTCCCCAGGAATTCCGTCACCTTTTCAGAGCCAAAGCCCACGATGACGATCTTGTCATCGGCACCGGCTTCATCCGCCGCCTCCAGCACATGTTCCAGCATGGGCTTCCCACTGAGTTTATGCAGCACCTTCGGGAGTTTGGATTTCATCCGGGTCCCCTTCCCCGCTGCCAGGATAATTGCCGCCAATTCAGACATGATTCCTTGCCTCCTAAATATTTATCGCATTTCGATCTTGTAGCCGGCTTTGCGCAGGGTATCGGCCACTTCCTTGGCATGCTGCGCATTCCGGGTCTCCAGATCCAGCTCCACACGGGTCACGCCCAGAGGAACGGAACGGTCCGCCCGGTCGTGGTTGATGTAGAGGATGTTGATCTTCATTTCTTCCAGATAGCTGACGAACTTCAGCAGTTCACCAGGGCGGTCCATCATCCAGGTCACCAATTTCACCCGGCGTCCGGTCCGCACCAGCCCCCGTTCGATGATCTGGGAAATGGTGTTCACGTCGATGTTCCCGCCGCTGACCACCGCAGCCGCCCGGTCGCTGCCCGGTACGATATGGTGGAGCAGGGCTGCCAGAGGCGCGGCTCCGGCTCCTTCCACCACCATCTTCCCCCGTTCCAGCATCAGCAGCATGGCGGCGCAGATGTCTTCTTCATTGACCAGGAGCATGTCATCCACATATTGGCTGATCAGTTTCCAGGTCAGTTTTCCAGGCATGCCCACAGCGATTCCATCGGCGATGGTCCTGCCCACCCCGTGGCTCACCCACTTGTTCTCTTTCTTGCACAGATACATGGCCGGAGCCTGTTCCGTCTGGACCCCGTATACCTTCACCTTGGGATTCACCTGTTTGACCGCAGCCGCGATCCCCGCCAAAAGGCCGCCGCCACCCACCGGCACCACGATGCTTTCGATATAGGGATTCTGTTCCAGGATCTCCAGGCCGATGGTCCCCTGTCCGGCGATCACAGCTGGGTCATCATAGGGATGGACAAAATAAGCCCCAGTTTCCTGCTGGATTTCCTGGGCTTTGGCCAAGGACTCGTCAAAAGTCTTCCCGTAAAGCACCACTTCCGCCCCATAGCCCTTGGTGGCTTCCGCTTTGGCCAGAGGAGCCCCTTCCGGCATGACCACAGTGGACTTGCAGTGGGCCATCCGGCTGCCCAGGGCCACACCCTGGGCATGGTTCCCGGCAGAAGCCGCAATGATGCCCCTAGCCTTCTGTTCTTCGCTGAGGGTCATGATGCAATTGGACGCCCCCCGGACTTTAAAAGATCCGGTCCGCTGGAGATTTTCCAGCTTCAGGTACACCTCCCGTCCACTGATCTGGCTGAAAGTATGGTTGCTTTCCAGCGGCGTTTTATGGACCAGCTTTTCCAGCCGTTCCTGGGCGGCCCGGATCGTATCCAGGGGGATCATTTCTGTCATTTCGTCATCTCTCTCCTTTATTGGGCATTTGCCCTGTGCTGTTTTTTCCCTTATAACAGTTCCGGTACGATATCGATGGCCTTGGTGGCATCGTCCACGCCCCGCAGGGTCATCAGGGAGGCATAATCCGTCACGATCTTCTTTTCCGGCATCCGGCTGGCAATGAAGAGATAGGTCCCCACCACTTCAGCGCCCACTTCTTCCGCCAGTTCCTGCATCCCCCGGGCCGTACCGCCGGCCCGCATGAAGTCATCTACCACCAGCACCCGTGCTTTGGCCGGCAGTGCCTTCCGAGGCAGGGACATGGTCTGGATCTTCTTGCTGGATCCGCTCACATAGCTGATGGAAACGGCCGGCCCTTCCGTAATCCGAGCTTCCTTCCGGGCCATGACCATGGGGATGTTGAAAGCCCGTGCCGTGGAAAGGGCCAAGGAAATCCCTTTGGCTTCCACGGTCATGATGTAATCCGGCCGCAGTTCCAGGGTCCGCTGCATGATGATTTCCCCCAGACGGGCCGAAATCTGGGGGCTGAACAGCAGATCGTTCATGTAGATCATGCCCCCGGGCAGCAGCCGGGAGGGGTCATTCAGTTTCTTGGCCAGGGTCCAGAGGAATTCGTTGTCAGATTCCGGGGAATGGTAGGGAATGAAGCGCACCCCACCGCTGGCTCCCGCAACGGTCTCGATGATTCCCAGGTCATAGGCGGCCAGCCCGTTGCGTACCGTCTGGACATCTTCACTGAGGGTGGATTTGGCCACCGTGAATTTTTCACAGAAATAAGAAAATGGGAATAATTGGAAAGGGTGGTCGTTCAGTTCCTTCGTAAGTGCTACAATGCGTTCCAAGCGTTTGATTCTTGCCATTATGCTTTCCCTTCTTTCTTGTCTTTCGCAGACTGTTCTTCCTTGGTCTCAATGACCTTCAGCAAGGTCCGTTCTGCATTTTCCATGTGGATCCGCACCGCTCTCTGGGCTTTTTCCACATTCCGCTCTGCCAGGGCATCGATGATGTTCTGGTGTTCTTTGATCATGTCCACCAGACGTCCGGGATAGGGCATGGAGCGTCCCCGGATGGCCGTGATCTGTTCCCGCAGATTGCTGATGATGTTCATGCACCGCCGGTTCCGGCTGGCCCGGTAGATTACATCATGGAAAGCGGTATCGTTTTCGATGATCTTCGGGTAATTCCGGGCATCGATCAGAGGGATGTCCGCGTCCAACAGGACCTGCATCTCTTTGACTTCTTCATCACTGATCCGTTCTGCAGCCAGTCCAGCCGCCAGCACATCCAGAGCCGTCCGGATCTGGTAGACTTCGTTGATGTCTTGGATGGAAATATCCGCCACATAAGCGCCCCGGCAGGGGATCATGACCACCAGCCCTTCCAGCTCCATTTTCCGGATGGCTTCCCGGACGGGGGTCCGGCTTACGCCCATTTCTTCCGCCAGCTGCAGTTCCATCAGCCGCATCCCGGCCGGGAACTGGCCGCTGACGATGGCCTGTCGGATATTGTCCACCACCACATCCCGCAAAGGTCTGTAACTGTCCAAAGGAATCTTGTTCAAATGCTGCACCATGATACTTTTACTCCTCCTGCACCGTGTGTGCCAATTCGATTTGTATATCCAGATGATTTTCCTGCAGCTCCGCTCCAGCCCCAGCTGCTCTTTCCCGGTCCGGGAAGATGCCGAACAGCGTGGGGCCGCTTCCGCTCATCATGACTTTTTCTGCGCCCAGCCGGGAAAGTTCTCCGGCAAGAGCCTGGAGCCGGGGATACCGGGCAAGGGTGACCTGTTCCAAGTCATTGGCCATGCTCTCCAAAAGGGCTTCCCGGCTTCCCTGGCGGATGGCCCGTTCCACTCGGTCGATATCAGCAGTCTCCCGCCGGTCCACCCGGTCGATTTCGCCGTAGACCCAGGCCGTAGAAACCCCCAGGTCCCGGGGTTTCACCAGGACCAGATCCAGCCAGGGAGCCGGCGGCAGGACGGTCATCTCTTCACCCCGCCCTCTGGCCCGCTGGGTCCCTCCCCGTATACAGAAAGGGATATCGCTGCCCAAGGCTGCTCCCAATGTTTCCAGCTCCTCCTGCTCCAGGGGACAGCCGCTCAAGGCATTAAGGCCTCGGAGGACCGCCGCTGCATCCGTACTGCCTCCTGCCAGCCCCGCCGCCAAGAAGATCCGTTTGATGCAGATCAGGTGGTACGGGACCGGCTGACCGGTCCGCTCTGCAAAAGCCCGGGCCGCCTTCACCATTAGATTGCTGCCGTCGCAGGGCAGCTGGGGATTGTCCGTCTCCACCCCGAAAGTTTCCGCTGGTACAAAGGTGATGCTGTCTGCCAGAGAAATGGACTGCATGATCATATCCACCTGGTGGTAGCCATCCGAGCGCTTGCCCAGGACGCTGAGTCCCAGATTGATTTTTCCATAGGCTGTTTCCTTCATTTTTCACTCCCTCTGTCCGACCGCTTTTATCCTGCTTCTCTGCTGCCAAAGCAAAGCCCCTCGATCAACGGTTCCGCATATGTATCCTGTATCCACTTATTGTATCGTGAAATGGTCCTGCCCGCAATAGTTCACAAGTGTTTTTATGAACATTTTTTCAAACTTTTTTCACGAACGTTCTTTATTTATAATTTTCTGCCTTCCTTTGCCGAAAAATGATACAATAGAGGCATATTCCATCGGTGGGAGGAGGTCCCGTCTGTGAAAAAACTGATCATCCGCTATTTTATGACGGCTCTGGGCTGTCTCATCATGGCCCTGTCCATCAACTGCTTCTTCATCCAGCACCGTTTCCTGTCCGGCGGGATATCCGGTGTCTCCATGATCCTTTACTATCTGACTGGCTGGCCCCCTGGCATCACCAGCCTGATCTTCAATATCCCGCTTTTTTATATTGCCTGGAAATACATGAGCCGCCAGTTCTTCATCGACAGCGTCATCGGGACTGTGCTGTTTTCCCTGGCCCTGGACGGCACCGCTTTCGTCCAGGCGTATGTGACTGTCCCGGATAAGCTCCTGTGCTGCATCGCCGGGGGGACCCTCAGCGGACTGGGCGGTGCCCTGGTCTACCGGTCCGAAGCCTCCACAGGAGGGGTGGATATCCTGGGTTTCCTCACCAAGAAATACTACAATATTGCCGTAAGCACCACCAATTTCCTGTTTGATACGGTGGTCATGATGGCCGCTGTGGTATTCCTGGGGCTGACGCCAGTGCTCTACAGTATGGTGATGTTCTTCATCACCTTCAAAGCCACCAACGTGTTCATGGTGGGCTTCGATTACAAGAAACAGGTCATCATCGTCTCCACCCATGCCGATGAGATCGGCCAGCGGATCATGGATGAAGTGAACCGGGGCATCACGGTGCTCCATGGGGAAGGAGGCTACACCCTGCAGCCGCTGCGGATCATCCTGGTGGTGGTGAAGCTCACCCAACTGGCCCACCTGGAAAAGATCATCAAAGAAGTGGATCCTGTGGCCTTCGTGACCATCCAGGACGCCAACAACGTGTTCGGTCGGGGCTTCACCCAGCCCAATCTGGATCTGGAAGAAGAACAGAAGCTGCGCCGGGACTTGTAGGATGCTTTTCTTCGCTGCAAATATAGAAAATCAAAGCTGTCATTCTCCTGCGGAAAGGATCACCTTATGGAAAACCGTGTACTGCTGGCATTCTGCCTGATCCTGTTTCTCTTTATCCTCTTCCAGGGCCCTCTCCTGGGAGCTCTTTTCCTGGGGTTCCTGCTGTTTTCCGGCTACGCCCTCTGCCAAGGCATTCCCCTTCCCCAAGTCCTTGCCATGGCCTGGAAAGGCGTCCAAGGGGTCCGGACCATCTTTCTGGTCTTCCTGCTGATCGGCATGCTCACCGGAGTCTGGCGTTCTTCCGGGACCATCCCTTATCTGGTGGTCCTCTCTTCCCATTTCATCCATCCGGCCTATTTCCTGCTGCTGGCATTCCTGTCCAACTGCCTGATTTCCTTCCTGCTGGGTTCTTCCTTCGCCACGGCAGCCACCATGGGCGTGATCACCATGAAAATCGGCCTGAACCTGGGGATCCCGTCCCTGTATACCGGCGGTGCCATCCTCTCCGGAGTTTATTTCGGAGACCGGATGAGCCCGGTTTCCACCAGTGCCATGCTGATCAGCGTCTTGACGAACACGGATATCTACCGGAACATCCGCAACATGGCCCGTTCGGCCCTCGTTCCTTTTCTGTGCACCTGTGCCGTCTATCTTCTCCTGGGCTTCCGCTCCGCCTCCGGGACGCTGCCGGCAGAAGACGGGCTCCAGTCCCTGGCCGCGCTCTATACTTTCTCTCCCTGGCTGCTCCTGCCGGCGTTTTCCATCCTGCTCTGCAGCTTCTTGCGGATCCCTATCCGGTACAACATGGTCATCAGCATCTGCCTGGCCGCCCTGCTTACCCTCCTGATCCAGAGCATGTCCCCTGGAGAAATGCTGGAGACCATGATTTGGGGCTATCGCTCCCCCCTGCCGGAATTGGGCCCCATGATCAACGGCGGCGGCATGGTCTCCATGCTGCGGGTAGGAGCCATCGTCTGTCTTTCTGCGTCCTATGCAGGGATCTTTGACGGTACAGGACTCCTGGACGGCCTGAAAGAAAAGTTCCTGGAACTGGCACGCCACTGGGGCGAAGCACCGGCCATTACCCTGGCCGCTCTCTTTACCTCCCTCATCGCCTGCAACCAGTCCTTCTCCATCATCCTGACCCATCAGCTCTGTCGGGCATTTCGCCTTTCTCCAGAAAAACTGGCCCTAGCCCTGGAAGATACCACGGTGGTCCTCTCTCCTCTGGTCCCCTGGTCCATCGCCTGTGCTGTGGTCCTGGACTCCACCGGTTCTCCCAAGAGTTCCGTATTCCTGGCCTGCTACCTGTATCTGATTCCTCTCTGGGGTCTGGTCAGAGCAAGGAGAAAAAAATGAAGAAGGGGTTGCTGCACGCAACGTGCAGCAACCCCTTCTTTTTTTATCGATTGATCAAATTGATGAACACCATCAAGATCCCAGAATTGCAGAAGTCGATGAACATGGCTCCCACCAAAGGCACCGCGAAGAATGCCCGGGGGGCCGGACCGTAATTGGACGTGATGGCACTCATGTTGGCCATGGCATTGGGGGTAGCTCCCATCCCGAAGCCGCACACCGCCGAGACTTCCACAGCTGCATCATAATCCTTACCCATGGCATTGAATACCACAAAAGTGGTATAGAGTGCCATGAAAATGGTCTGGGCCACGGCAATGATGAAAAGAGGACCGGCGATATCGAACAGTTCCCAGATCCGCAGGCTCATCATGGCCAGGGACAGGAAGATGTTCAGGCTCACATCCCCCACCGTCCCCAGTTCCTGCATGGGGACCAGCAGGCTCCCGTGGGAATGATCGGAGATATTCCGGATCACCGCGGCCACCAGCATGGATCCGATGTAACCGGGGAAAGTCAGCCCCACACTGGTGAAGAACTTGCTCACCAGGGTCCCCAGCCCCATGGCCACCAAGATTTCCCCATAGGCCAGCATGAATTTTTCAGCCGTCATGACCAGAGGGGCATTCTCTTCCATGCTCCGGGCTTTTTCCAAAGATTCATCCTCATCTTCCTGGGTGCTGTGGAGATGATATTTCTCCAGCAGCCGGTGAGCCACCGGGCCGCCCATCAGGGATCCAGAGATCAGGCCGAAAGTAGCCATGGCAATGGCCACCGTGGTCGCCCGCTCCGCTCCCATTTTTTCCAGCATGGGCCCAAAAGCCCCGGAAGTACCGTGCCCGCCCACCAGAGGGATGGACCCGGCACACAGTCCCAGAAGGGGATGGAGGCCGGTGATCTTGGCCAAGGCCACCCCCAGGATATCCTGGAAAGTGATCAGGACAGCACAGACAACAGTCAGGACCAGGACGTCCCGGCCCCCCTTTTTCAGCAGTACATAGCTGGCGCTGAACCCTACGCTGGTAAAGAACATATTCATGAAAAAGCTCTGCTGGACCGTATCCAGCTTGATGGCTCCAACTCCGGATTCAAACAGAGCCAAGTTGAGCAGGGCGAAGAGCACGCCTCCGATGACCGGGTTAGGGATACAGTACGTCTGGAGGAACCGGATGTTCTTTTTCAGCAGCTTCCCCAGATAGTACAGTAAAATCCCCACCGCAAGGGTTTGATATGAATTCAATGCAAGCATCTTTGTGCTTTTCCTCCTTCTTTATCTTTGACTGATCAGAGCGATCAACACTTCCTCGAGCCGCGTCCAGGTACGTCCTCCCTGACGGGATTCCGCAGCCAGCCTGGCAAGCCGGACCATGCATGTTTGTAAGGATTCAACAGAAAAAAGATGGCTGTGCTGCATGGCCAGTTTCACCCCATAAGGATGCATTTTCAGAGCAGACGCGACTGCCTCTTGCTGAGCACCTTTCCCCATCATTTCCTTTACCTGGAGCAGGCGCCGGAGGGAAGCAAAAAGACGCAGGATCAGGGCCGATAGGCCTTCACTGCCGTTTTTCTTTTTTTCTTCCTGTAAAAGAGTCAGGACTTTGTCCATTTTCTTTTCTTCCACCGCATTGCCCAGGGCAAAGCCGGAAATTTCCGGCAGCTGGGAAAACATCTGCGTCACATCGTCTGCCTGCCACAGTTTTCGTTTCCCTGCATACAGGGCGATTTTTCCGATTTCCTGCTGCAAAAACAACAAGGGGACCGGGTCGGCAGCCGACACGTATTCCTGGATCAGGTTGATGGCCTCCGGGGTGAACCGGGCGCCATAGGAATCCGCCTGGGTCCGAAGCCAGGGCTGCAGCTGATAGGGGCGAAGAGGGGAACATTCTACCACCGGGGCCTGTTTGCTCATGGTTTTATAGAAAGCTTGTCTTTTGTCAAGTTTTCCGCATATACAATAAACAAAGGCATAATCCGGCACATCCGTCAACAGCTGGATCAGCTCATCGACGGAAGTGGAACCCTTCTTTTTACCCTTCACACCTGCCCTGCGGCTTCCCGTTTTTTCTTTCTCAGCCAAAATCTTGGGGTCTTCCAGGACCACCCAGTTCTGGCCGCCGAAAAAAGGGACGCTGTTGATGGCTTCTCTCAGTGCTTCAAGCTCAAAGTCCCGTTGAAAGATCCATTCGGTGGGTTCCTCCCCGGAAGCGAACGCTTTTTCCCGGAAGGCCTTCCCGATGGCTTTCTTGAAATACTCCTCCTCTCCCCAGGCGATGACAACGTGGGGACACGCTGGATTTTTCCGCAGATTTTCCAGAAACACATCTGCTGTTGTATTCACATCTGATTCACTCCTAGAAACAATCTTGTTGCCAGCGATAACTATACCATACTGGACCCCATTCGTCAAAAATCACTTTGATGGCACCTTCCTGATCCGTCCGTGCCAAGGGGATCCCGAATTGTTCCAATCTGTCCAGGGTTTCCGGGTGGGGATGGCCGAACCGGTTCCTTCTGCCGGCGGAAATCACTGCCAAACGGGGAGCCGCTGCAGTCAGGAATTCAGCTTCTGAAGAAGTCTTTGAACCATGGTGGGCTACTTTGAGCACATCGCTCCGGATGGGCTTTTGGGCCGCGGCCAGTTCGGTTCCTGCCGGAGCATCTCCGGTAAACAGGATGCTGCGGCCTTGGCAGCTCACTCGGACGATGGCAGAGTTTTCGTTCTCCTCACCTCCCTCGTTCTGTGTTTTAGGTGCTTCCACGATTTCTAGTATACTCTTTTTTCTCCGTATTTTCTAGTTTGTTTGTATTTTGTATACAATTTTAATGTTTTCTCGCAATTTTCTATCGTATAATACATTTTTCACGTATTTACTGCCTTTTTCCTGTGTAATCATCAGTTCATTCACAGGTAACCACCGTACCAATCCGGCCAGTCCTCCGGCGTGATCCTGGTGTCCATGGCTTAAAAGGACCAAATCCACTTTTTCAGCTCCCAAATAGCGGAGGAAGGGGACCAAGATCCGTTCCCCCGGATCGAATTTCCCATTCAATCCCCCCGTATCCACCAAGATGATTTCCCGCTCCGGTGTGACCAGGACGGCGCAGTCCCCCTGCCCCACATCCAGGAAATAGGCCGTAAAAGGCTGCTGCCGGAAGCGAGGAAGCAGCATTTCCAGGCAAAGAGCCGTGCCGGCAGCAGCCAGGGTCCAGCGGCGGAGTCTTTCCCGTCGGGGCAGGAACCAGCCTTTTCCCAGGAGACCCAGGACCAGCAGGAGATACAAAGGCCAAAGCCAAGGGCTGGGCGATCCGGTGACCAGTTGGGTCCCAGGCAGCTGGGCGATCCATTTCCCGGCCCAAAGGGCAAACCGCAAGAGACAGGAGACCCCTGCCAGCACAGGCCTTGACAGGAAATCCAGGCCGGCCATCCCTAGGAGCGCTCCGACTGTACTGCCGGTCAGGCAAAAAGACAGCAGGGGGACCAGGAGCAGGTTGGCCAGCAGGGAAACCAAAGAAAGCATATGGAAATGGTGTACCAGAAAAGGCAGGCTGAGCAGCTGGGCACTGATGGGGACGGCCAGTCCCCGTGTCAGGAGGCCGGGAAGGAAATGCTCCAAGCCTTCTGCTGCTGGCTGCCGCAGTGTCATCAGCCCCAGGGCTGCGGAAAAAGACAGCTGGAACCCCGGATCCAAGATCCACCAAGGATGCCAGGACAGCAGCAGGATCCCGGCCAGACCCAGGAAAGCCGTGCTTTCTGCCCTGCGTCGGCCGGCCTTTCCCCATAAAGTGCCCAGGCCCAGGATGACGGCCCGGCAAACAGAGGCCCGCAGGCCGCACAGGACCCCGTATCCGGCCAGGATCAGCCCCAAAAAGGGCAGAGCCGCTTTTCGGGGGATCCGGAGAAAAGAAGCTGTCCCGGTCAAAAGGCCCAGCAGCAAAGCCACATGGCTCCCAGATACGGAAAGGAGATGGCTGAGGCCGCAGCGCTGGAACAGCCGCAGGACTTCAGGGGAAATCTGGCCGCTGCCCCCCAGCAGCATGCCCTCCAACAAGGCACTTTCTTCCGGAACCATGGACTGCCGCAGTGGTCTCCGGAACGCTTCTCCCCACAGCCAGATCCGATCCTGCCAGGAAGGCACAGCCGTGAGGATCTGGAAATGATTCCCGTCACTTTGGAGTTTTCCCCCTTCCCCTTGGATGGCAGCCCGTTCTTCCGGCCGCTGGCAGCCTGGATTGTAGAAGCCTTCTGGAGGCAGGAATGATCCGGTCACCTGGACCCTGCCCACCTGCAGGGGGAAAGAGGCTTTTTGCAGGAACACCCGGACCCGGCCCCGTTCTTCGTCTAGCAAGAAAGCCATCCCTCCCTGCCGGGTACGGACAACGGAACCGGGAACCACCCGGCCGGTCATAGCGACAGTCCGTCCCTGGAGGGGAGCCATCCGTCGGGCAGCAGGGACCCGCAGCCCAGCCTGCAGCCCTCCGGCGCAGAACAAACAGCCTAGGAAGGCCAGCTGGAGGAGGACCTTTCCTTTCCGGCGGTCCCAAGCCCCTGCTGCCAGAAGGAAAAAGCCCAGAAGGCCCAAACTCCAGTACTGCCAAGGACTGGCAAGGGTCAAACCGGCCCAAGTCCCGGCAGCGTACCCCAGACTTCCTTGAAGGACCAGATTCATGTCACACCTCCACCCATTCCCGGAGCTTCTGGAATTTGGCTGGCCCGATGCCGGAAACCTGCTGGAGGTCTTCCGCCTTCCGGAAAGGCTGCGTCTTCCGGTATTCCACGATCCGCCGGGCTAGAGCCGGACCGATGCCAGGCAGTTCCGTCAGTTCTTCGACCCCCGCCTGGTTCAGATTGATCCTCCGGGCTGCGCCCTGGCCTGGACCATTCCCTGCCCCGGCAGAGGGGACAGCTTCCCGGCTGCTGGGAGCTGTCCCAGCCTTTTGGGCTTTTTTCTTTAGGAAAGGCACATTGATCTGGCAGCCATCCTTGCACTTCCTGGCCAGGTTGACTCGAGTCAGGTCCGCTTCTTCCGTCACACCCCCCGCTTCTGCCAGTGCCTCCTGGAAGCGGATGCCGGGCGGCACCTGGTAGAGCCCCGGTTCCTGGACCGCCCCGCTGATGTAGATGGTGATCCGGGGGGGCTTTTCTTTGGTTGCCTTTTCCTGCTGCACCACAGCTTGGGGTTCCGGCCCCTCCGGCAGAGCCTTTCTTTCCTGCCAGATACTGCCTCCCACACAGACAAAGACAAGGGCCAGAACCACCAGCCATTTCTTCTTTTCCCATGGATCCATCGAGAATCCCTCCTTTTGCAATGATTCATAAGGATGCCTTTCGACATCCGAAGAGGAACTCCTTCCTAGGTGGAAAAAGAGCGGCAGTAAGTGGAAAAAGATGCAGTAAAGGGGGCTGTTGCGTATGCAACAACCCCCTTTGTCTTACTTCGCTACGATATTCACCAGCCGGCCGGGAACGGCGATGACTTTCATCACTTTTTTATCCCCGATAGCGGCCTTTACTTCGGCCTGTTCCAGGGCCAGGTTCCCCAGGTCCTCTTTGCTGATTTCCGGAGCAGTCATGATCCGAGCCTTGGGCTTCCCATTTACCTGGATCAATACTTCCACCTCTTCCACCTTGATGGCTTCCGGATCGTAGGTGGGCCAGGTTTCCTTATGGATGCTGGTCTCGCTGCCCATGGCGTCATGCCACAGTTCCTCGGTGATGTGAGGAGTGAAAGGAGCCAGCATCAGCAGCAGTTTGGAAATGGCTTCGTACACCAGCCCGGCGTTCACCGGTTCCGCCTTTTCCCGGTACGCATACAGGGCATTCACCAGTTCCATCAGGGTGGAAATGGCGGTGTTGAAATTGAACCGCTTGTCGATGTCCTCGGTGACCTTCTTGATGCTCACATGGAGGATGTGGCGCAGTTCTTCGTCTGCTTCGTTCAGATTGGCCGTATCATAGGAAGTGACCTTCTGGGCCAGTACATCCTTGAAGTAGTACACGATCCGCCATACCCTGTTCAGGAACCGGAAGGACCCTTCCACACCCTGGTCACTCCATTCCAGTTCCCGTTCCACAGGAGCGGCGAACATGATGAAGAGGCGGGCGGTATCGGCCCCGAACTTCCCGACGATTTCTTCCGGAGAGACCACATTCCCCAGGGATTTGGACATCTTGGCCCCATCTTTGATCACCATGCCCTGGGTCAGCAGGTTGGTGAAGGGTTCGTCCGCTTCCACCAGGCCGGCGTCGTGGAGCACCTTCATGAAGAACCGGGAGTACAGCAGGTGCAGGATAGCATGTTCGATGCCCCCGATGTACTGATCCACCGGCATCCAATGATTCACAGCCTCTTTGCTGAAGGGAGCCTTGTCATTGTGGGGATCCGCATAGCGCATGTAGTACCAGGAAGAGCACAGGAAGGTATCCATGGTGTCCAGTTCCCGTTTGGCCGGGCCGCCGCATTTGGGGCAAGTGCAGTTGACGAACTGTTCACTGGTAGCCAGAGGAGACTTGGCCCCAGCATCGAATTTCACATCCAGGGGCAGCTTCACCGGCAGATCCTTTTCCGGCACCAGCACTTCCCCGCAGTGCGGGCAGTAGACCACCGGGATGGGGCAGCCCCAATACCGCTGCCGGCTGATCAGCCAATCCCGGAGACGGTAGTTGATCCGCCGTTTCCCCAGGCCCTTTTCTTCCATATAATCGATGATGGCCTTCATGGCCTTGTGCATTTCCATGCCCGTGAAGGGACCGGCATTCACCAGGACTCCGTCCTTTTCCTCATAGGCATCGGTCATTTCTTCCAGCTTCAGTTCCTTGTCCTTGGGCTGCAGGGTCAGGATCTTCTTGATGCCGTATTTAGTAGCAAACAGCCAGTCACGATGATCCCCGGTAGGTACGCCCATGACGGCGCCGGTGCCGTAATCCACCAGTACATAGTTGGTAATCCAGATTTGGACCTTTTCCCCAGTCAGTGGATGGATGCAGTCCACCCCGGTGTACATGCCCAGCTTTTCCGATTCGCTGGAAGTCCGTTCAATATCGGAGGTATTCTTCACTTTGTCGCAGAAGGCTTCCAATTCCGCCTTCCGGGGATTGTCCTTCAGAAGTTCTTCCACCATGGGATGTTCCGGAGGGATCACCACGAAAGTGACCCCATAGATGGTGTCCGGACGGGTGGTATACACGTTCAGTTTCTTGTGGAGGCTGGGAACTTCAAAGCCGAATTCCAGGCCTTCGCTGCGGCCGATCCAGTTCTTCTGCATGGTCTTGACCCGTTCCGGCCAGCCCGGCAGTTTTTCCAGGTCATCCAGCAGCTGCTCCGCATAGTCGGTGATCTTGAAGAACCACTGGCTCAGCTGCTTTTTTTCCACCGGCTGGTGGCAGCGCCAGCATTTGCCGTCTTCCACCTGTTCGTTGGCCAGCACCGTGCCGCAGGTGTCGCACCAGTTGACGGAAGCTTCCTTCTTCACCGCCAGTCCCCGTTTGTACATCAGCTCGAAGAACCATTGGGTCCATTTGTAGTAATCTTCTTTGCAGGTGATTACCTTCCGGTCCCAGTCATAGGACAGCCCCAGTTCCTTCAGCTGCCGAGTCATGTTGGCGATGTTCTCCATGGTCCATTTCGCAGGTGGGATATTGTGTTTGATGGCGGCATTTTCCGCAGGCATGCCGAAAGAGTCGAAGCCCATGGGATGGAGCACATTGAAGCCCCGCATGGTCCGGAACCGAGCCACTACATCACCGATGGAATAGTTCCGTACATGGCCCATGTGCAGGTTGCCGGAGGGATACGGGAACATTTCCAATACATAAGATTTGGGCCGAGGATCCTCATTGCTGACCTTATAAGTCTGGTTCTCTTCCCAATACTTTTGCCACCGAGCCTCGATCTCATGTGGTTCGTACTTTTCCTTAAACATGAACATACCTCCTAAAAAGAAAACCCCTCTGAAACACCTTGCATAAGTTCCCTGGATTCAGTAACATATGAGTATTACAGTGGTTTTTATCATGTGCAATAGATTCATTATATATTTCGCGTCTCATAAAGTCAACGCAGGAAGGAGTGGGAACTATGGCGATCTATGCCATGGGAGATTTGCATTTTTCCGGAGAACCGCCCACCAAACCCATGGAAGTGTTTGGACCCCAGTGGCTGGGCCACCGGGAAAAAGTCATCCAATATTGGAAAGGAACCGTCAAAGAGGGGGATACCGTCCTCCTGGTGGGAGATACCTCCTGGTCCATGGACCTGCCGGATGCGGTGGAAAAGGACCTAGGTGTCCTGGCCGCCTTGCCGGGAGATCTGGTGATCCTCAAAGGGAACCATGACTATTGGTGGTCTTCCCTCACCAAGATGCAGCAGGCTCTCCCCCCCAAGGTCCATTTTCTCCACAACACTTTTTATTTGAAAGGAGATGTGGCCCTATGCGGAACCCGGGGCTGGAATCTGCCCAGCATGCCCGGTTTCGGAGACCATGACTGGCTGATCTACCAGCGGGAATGCCAGCGCCTGGAACGGAGCCTGGCAGGAGCCCGGGAAGCCGGAGCCAAACATCTCATCGCCGCCCTCCACTACCCGCCTTTGTACAAACCAGATGAAGTCACAGGCTTTACGGAACTGTGCCGGGAATATCAGGTAGAACAGTGTATCTACGGCCATGTCCACGGGGACGCCGCCCATTTCCTGAACCTGTTCCAAGGCGTCCGGGATGGCACCCGCTACCGGCTGGTGGCAGCAGATTACGTGAAATTCCACCTGGTGAAGATCTTATAGACAGAAAGGAACCATCGTGCATCAGTATCTTTTTTTCATTGGAAATTTTCCCATCCGCATGTACGGCCTCATGCTCTGCACCGCCATTTTCATGGCCACGGCCACGGCTTATTTCCTGGCCTGGCGGGACGGCCGGGGCTGGGAAAAGTACCTGCCGGACATCGGTATCTACGGCGGCTTCTGCGGGCTCATCGGCGCCCGGCTCTGGGATGTGTTCTTCTTTGACTGGGGATACTACAGTGATCATCTGCTGGAAATCCCCTACGTATGGCAGGGAGGCATGGCCATCCAGGGAGGCATCCTGGGAGGCGTCCTGGGAGGAGCCGTCTACTGCTGGCGGCACAAGGTGGACTGGATCGATATGCTGGACGTGATCTGCCCCTCTCTTTTCATCGGCCAGAGCATCGGCCGGATGGCCAATCTGCTGAACGGAGATGCCTTCGGGGCCCCTACGGGAGGTGATTTCGGCATCCTGTACCCGGCTGGCACCCTGGCCCGGAACACCTACGGGGCGATGCCCCTTTGGCCGGCAGAAGTCTGGGAAGGACAGATCGACGTGATCCTTTTTGCCCTGCTGCTGCTGTTCCAGACTACCCGGCCAAAAAAAGGTCAGCCCTGCTGCCTGTATGTAATGCTTTACAGCCTGCTCCGCTTCTTCCTGGAATTTCTCCGGGGAGACTATGTGGAGCCCATGCTGTGGGGACTCAAAAGCGCCCAGGTCACTGCCCTGGTGTCCTTTTGCATAGCCCTGCTCCTCTTTGTGTGGGCGGGGATGAGAAAAAAAACGGCAGCCTGACAGGCAGCCGTTTTTTCTCAGTATGACGTCAGACCGGCCCTCCGGGCCTTTCAGACACGGCCCAAGAGGCCTTCAGCCATCAGCTTAGTACGACTAAGATACACGTCCGATCTTTTTATCACCAAACAAGCTGACATCTGACTTCTGAAAGGCCCGCAAGGGCCGGTCTGATATCTTTTATTTCACTTCACTGCCTGAATCATCTCCGGCAGATAGAACTTCCTGCCTTCTTCCAGGATCTGTTCCGGGATACCGAAGAAGGGTTCGGCGATGCTGCCGGCAATGGCTGCCAGGGTATCCGTATCCCCTCCCAGGGACACAGCGTTCCGGATGGTATCTTCGAAATCTTTGGCTTCCAGGAAGCTCTCCAGCGCCTGGGGCACAGAACCGCTGCAGGTGGCGTCCCCCTGATAGCTGTCCCGGATTTCCTCCAGCCGGAAATCCAGGGGATAGTACGGGCGGAGATAGGTACGGATCTGGTCTTGGGTCCTGTGCTGCCGGGCCAGGAACACCGCTCCCGCCACGGCCTGGGCAGCCCGATAGGAATCCGGATGGTTGTGGGTCACCTGGCAGGACAGGACAGCCAGCTGCCGGGCTTCTTCCAGAGTGGAAGCGAACCAGCCAGCCGGGGAGACCCGCATGGCCGCCCCATTGCCGAAACTGCCGTAAGCCCCCATTTCCGGGTGGAAGAGCCAATAACGGAATTTGCCGCCGAACCCAGCGTCGGGATATTTCTGCCCGATGCGCCGCATTTCCCGAGCCAGGAGTGGCAGCACGGTATCCGCTTCCAGCAGTTTCCCGGCCTGTTGGGCCTCCTGGAAGGCCCTGGCCACGGCCAGTGTCATCAGGGAGTCATCCGTCGCCCGGCAGCCGGGAGCAAACAGCGGAAATCTTTTCCCCTTATGGTCCTTCCACTCATACACCGATCCCACAATATCTCCGATAAATGCCCCTTCCATGTTCCGGGCCTCCTATTTCCAGTCCAATTCCACCGGGCAGTGATCGCTGCCCAGCACTTCATTGTGGATGATCACATCCTGGATCCGTTCCTTTCCATTGGCAGACACCAGGAAGTAGTCGATCCGCCACCCGGCATTCCGTTCCCGGGCCTTGAACATGTAGGACCACCAGGTGTAAGCCCCGGTTTTGTCCGGATACAGGCTCCGGAAGGAATCTACGAACCCATGGTCCAAGAACTGTTGGAACTTGGCCCGTTCCTCGTCGGAGAACCCGGCGTTCTTGTGGTTGCTGTCCGGGTTCTTCAAGTCGATGGGCTGGGCAGCCACATTCATGTCCCCGCAGACGATCACCGGCTTCTGTTCCGCCAGACCGGTGCAGTAGTCCTGGAAAACATCTTCCCATTCCATCCGATAGTCCAGCCGGGTGAGCCCCCGCTGGGAATTGGGGGTGTACACGTTCACCAGGATGAAATCCGGGTATTCAGCGGTGATCACCCGTCCCTCCTGGTCGTGTTCCGCCAGGCCCAAGCCATAGGTCACCTTCACCGGTTCCTTTTTAGAAAAGATGGCAGTACCGGAATACCCCTTCTTCACCGCACTGTTCCAATACTCATGGTAGCCGGGGAAAGCGAAGGAAGCTTGTTCCCTCTGCATCTTGGTTTCCTGGATGCAGAAGATATCCGCATCCGCTTCTTTCATGAAATCTCCAAAGCCTTTGTTCATACAAGCCCGGAGGCCGTTTACATTCCAGGTGATCAGTTTCATAGGTATACCTCATTCATCGTTCATCGTTGGTCGTTCATCGTTCATCGTATCTGACGTCTGATGTCTCAAGGCCCATCAGGGCCGTGTCTGACTTCTTGTCCCATCCCGTCCTTCACTCTTCACTGGCTCCTCCCCAGCTCCGGGAAGATCCAATTCAGCACACCCAGCCAAGCAGCCCACAGAATTGGATACACCGGCTCTGGCAGGACGAATGCAAAGGCCGTCAGACAGCTCCAGAACGCCGCCGTGAGCAGCAGCAGCCCGCCGTTGAACAGCATCCTGTGCTGGTAATGGGCCCCGCAGCGGCAGTATTCCAGTCCCAAGGCCAGATAGAACAGCTGCTGGAGGAAGGCGGCCCCCAAGGCTCCCCGATCCGGATCCGCAACGGCCCAACAGCCTCCCAAGGTCAACAGTACCGGCCAAATTGTCCACAAAATCCCCCGAGGCTGGCACATCTTCCGCCGGCCGAAAAAGTGCCAGACACTGTACCAAGTGCAGGGCACCGTCACCAAGAACCAAAGCTCCAGCAGGGGGTATTCCACCTTCAAGGGCCAGGCAGCCGGGAACAGATACAGGCTGCCCAGTACCAGAGCCAGAAAGGCCAGATGCCAGGCCCGTTCCCGTTTCTTCAGCCGTTCGATGACGGGCAAGGCCAGCCAGACACCGGACCCCACCCAGAACAAGAGGACCAGTTTCAGGGGAAAATACCAGTCCACCGCCGGCGTAGCAAAGGTGGTCAACGTGTTGAACACCAGCACCAGCCAGAAAATCAGGTCTTTCCGCTGGCGCAGGATCAGTTTGCCCAGCTGCCGGTTATCCATGATTCTGTTTCTCCATCTTCGCCAAAAATTCCAGGCTCCGCAGAGGCCGATCCGTCTGGTAGAGGATGAATTGGTAGAGGATTTTTTCCAAAGCCATCAGTTCCCTGCCCCGGACCGTGAAATCAGGAGGCGCCGCCAGATCCAGATGGAGCAGCTGGCCCATCAGGTCCCGGGTGGGCACTGTGAAGGGCAGTTCATCTCCCATGGCACATTTTTTGCACAGGAAGCCCCCCTGGACCAGGCTGAAATAGCCGTCTTCCTCCACCGGTTCCCCGCAACTGGTGCACTGGTCCAGGATGGGGTTCAGGCCGCACAGGGCCAGGAGCTTCAGCAGGGTGCTGTCGGTGACCAGCCGCCGGTTCCGTTTCCCCAGCAGCCGGAACGCTTCCAAGAGAAGTTGGAACACTTCCTCCTGGGGTTCTCCTTCCCCCAGGAGATTTTCCGCCGCCTCCCCGATGATGGCCCCGTAGGCTAGGTTCTCCCAATCCATGGGAAGAGGCATTTCCAGGCTCTCACAGCTCCGGAGAGAAGCCACTTTCCGGCCGGGATTCAGCGTCACCTGGAGATGGGCAAAAGGCTGGACCAGCCTCCCGCTCTGGCTCCGGGGATAGGCCGCCCCGTAAGCCACAAAAGGGATCTTTCCATGTCCACGACAAAAGCAGACTGCGTACTTATCCGCAGTCTGCCAGTTTTTGACTCGGAGGATCACTGCTTCGTCTTGGAACACTTCACTGCTCATGGACAGCCGCTTCCTTCTTATCTTTTTTCAGAGGGATCACCCGCACCCGGAGGACCCGGAACCCGGTAGAATCCAGCACTTCGAATTTATAGCCGTTTTCCTCTACGCTGTCCCCTACCACCGGCTGCCGTCCGATGAGGCCGAACACATACCCTCCGATCGTGTCCTCTTCCGGATCGTCGAACTGGATCCCCATGATCTCCGAAACTTCATCCAGGAGTACCAGCCCATCGAACACATAGGATCCATCGGGCATCTTGTTGATTTCCGGCATATCCGCATCATGTTCGTCCTGGATATCCCCTACGATTTCTTCCAGCAGGTCCTCCATGGTCACCAGCCCTGCCGTACCCCCGTATTCATCTGCCACGGCGGCCATCTGCACATGCTTGTGCTGCATCAGCTGGAGGATCTTGGCGATGGACATGCTTTCCGGCACCACATCGATTTCCCGCATGATGGACCGGAGATCGAAGCCCGGCTGCTTATAGTCCGCATTCATGAACTCCCGGATATGGATCATCCCCAGGATATGGTCCCGATCCTCTTCACAAAGGGGATAGCGGGTATGCCCCGATTCCCGGATGACTTTCATATTTTCCTCGATGGGATCATCCACGAACAGGCAAACCATATCCTGCCGCGGCACCATCACCTCCCGGGCTACCCGGTCAGCAAAATCGAACACATTGTCGATGAGCCGGCTTTCCACCGGATCGATGCTGCCGCCTTTTTCACTGGCACTGACCATTTTCCGGATATCATCCTCCGAATGGCTGGTTCCCCGGTGGATCGGTTCTTCCCCCATGAAATGGTACAGGGCTTCCCCCACATGCCAGAACAGAAAAGCAAAAGGATATATGATTGGTTTCAATATGCGCCCAAGCGCAGGTCCCGCGTCTATAGGACATCTCTCCTTTGATCAGTTTGCTGGGAACTTCCCAGACAGTTACACTTTAAAATTATACACTTTTCTCCCGTACCCGGTCAATATGGATCAATACTGGGGACGCTCTCCGGCCAGTCCCAGCCGTTTCAGGTCCCCTTCTTTTTCCCGCCACTTGGGCCGCACCTTCACCCACAGTTCCAAGTACACCCGGCAGCCTAGGAAAGCTTCCATATCCGTCCGGGCCCGCTGGCTGATTTCTTTCAGCATCTTCCCTTTGGCTCCGATCAAGATGGCCTTCTGGGAATCCCGTTCCACGAAGATTTCTGCCCGCACATACACCAGGCCGTTGGGCCGGTCCTTCATCTCCTGCACCTGGACAGCTACCGCATGGGGAACTTCATCCCGGGTCAGCTGGAGGACTTTTTCCCGGATGATTTCTGCGGCCATGACCCGTTCCGTCTGATCCGTATACATATCTTCCGGATAGAAGCTGGGCCCCGCCGGCAGGCAATGGATGATTTCCTGGAGCAGAGGGGTGAAATCCTGGTCTTCCAGTGCCGAAAGGGTCAGTACGCTGTGGAAGGGATATTCCTTCCGGAACTTGTCGATCAATGGCAGCAGTACCGCTTTATCCGTCAGCTGGTCGATTTTATTCAGGACCAGGATGACCGGGACTTTGCATTCCCCTTTCAGCCGGTCCAGGATCACCTGTTCTCCCTTTCCTCGTTTTTCCGAAGCATCCACCACAAAAAGCACCACATCCACTTCTTTGATGGCGTTGATGGCCGCCTGGACCATATGTTCTCCCAATTTATCCTGGGGTTTGTGGAGACCAGGGGTGTCCAGGAATACGATCTGGGCCTCTGGGGTACTCAGGATGCTCAGGATCCGGTTCCGTGTAGTCTGGGGCCGGTCAGAAATGATGGCCACTTTTTCCCCCACCAGTTGGTTCACCAGGGTGGATTTCCCGGCGTTGGGGCGTCCCACAATGGCCACAAATCCAGAGCGATGCTGTTTGCTCTTCTGTTCTTCCATGATTTCCTCTTCTCTTATAATTCAAAAGCGTAGGGCAGCAGTTCCGCTGCCGTCATTTCTTTGCAGGCTCCCTGGAGATTGGTCAAAAAGATCCGGGGGATGGCAAATTCCGCCATCACCTGCCGGCAGGCCCCGCAGGGAGAAACCGGTCCCGGCGTATCGGCCGTGACGCAAAGAGCCGTGAATTCCCGTACTCCTTCTTTCACCCCGGCAAAGATAGCACACCGTTCCGCGCACAGGCTCAGGCCATAGGAAGCATTTTCGATGTTGCAGCCGGTAAAGATCCGGCCGTCCGCCGCCCGGACGGCCGCTCCCACTGCAAAATGGGAATAGGGTGCATAGGCCTTCTCACGGGCTTGGCAGGCCGCTTCATACAGTTCCCGGTCCAGTTCAGCCTCCATAGTTTTCCTCCGCCAGGTCCAGTTCCCGGAGAATTTCCTCTTCCCGGGCCCGCATCACCCGTTTGTCCGCTTCTTCCATATGGTCATAGCCCAATAGATGGAGCATGCCGTGGACTGCCAGATAGGTCATTTCCCGGGTCAGTCCGTGGCCGAATTCTTCTCCCTGTTCCACCGCCCGTGGCGCAGAGATGATCACATCCCCCAGCAGGTGTTCCGCTTCCCCGTCCTCTACTTCCGGTTCTTCATCCCCTTCGTCCAGGGCAAAGGAAAGCACATCCGTGGGCCGGTCGATACCCCGGTACTCCCGGTTCAGGGTATGGATCTCTGCATTGTCCACAATGGTGATGTCCACTTCCGTATTGGGTCCCAAGGCTTCCTTCTTGGCCACGATTTCCATGGCCTTTTTCAGCGTTTCTTCCAGTTCTTCCGGAATGGCGATTTCCGTCTGGTTGTTTTCTAAAGTAACGATCATTTTCCTGCTCCTTTGTCCTTTCCCTCAGCCGCCGGCCGGTGTTCTTTCTTGGCCCGGTCGTATTTCTCATAGGCTTTGATGATGGCCCCAACGATTTCATGGCGGACCACATCGTGTTCTGAAAAAGAAACGATTCCGATCCCCGGCACGTCCCGGAGCACCTGGGCCGCATTCACCAGGCCGGACTGGCGTCCGCTGGGCAGATCCACCTGGGTAGCATCCCCGGTGACCACCAGCTTGGACCCGAACCCGAACCGGGTCAGGGCCATCCGCATCTGCTCTGCCGTGGTATTCTGGGCCTCGTCCAGGATGATGAAGGCATCGTTCAAGGTACGGCCCCGCATGTAAGCCAGAGGAGCCACTTCGATGATCCCCCGCTGGAGGTTCTTCTGGAACGCTTCCATCCCCAGCATCTCGTAAAGGGCATCGTACAGGGGCCGGAGATAGGGATCCACCTTTTCCTGCAGGTCCCCGGGCAGAAAACCCAGCTTTTCCCCGGCTTCCACTGCCGGACGGGTCAGGATGATCCGCTCCACTTCCTTGTTCTTCAGCGCTTTCACCGCCATAGCTACAGCCAGATACGTTTTCCCGGTCCCGGCCGGACCGATGGCAATGGTGATGTCGTTTTGGGCGATGGTCTTCAGATAGCGCATTTGGCCCAAAGTCTTGGCCTTGACCTGCCGTCCCCGCACCGTTGTCAGCACCGTATCGGTAAAAAGCCGGTGCAGCTGCTCTTCCTGTCCTTCCAGCACCAGTTTCAGGCTGTATTTCACGTCATGGGCCGTTACCGGCAAGCCCTGCCTATACAGGTAGAGCAGTTCCTGGATCAGCTTCCCGGCCAGTTCCACATCCTGTTCCTTTCCCTGGGCGATCAGTTCGTTGCCCCGGGGGATCAGCTGGCAGCCCAGGCTCCTTTGCATCTGTCTCAGGTATTCATCCGTTTCTCCCAGCACCGCCACCATTTCCCGGGCGTCCTGGAAGACAAACCGTTTTTCCGTCACTTCAGACAAACTCCATTCCTCCTACTTCTCCAAGGATTGATTGACTGTCCTCTCCATTATATCGTTTCCCTGAAAAAAAAGAAACAGGAAACCCTATTGACAAAATGGCTCCTATCGTTTAGAATAGCATTGTTGCTTATGGAACTATAGCTCAGATGGTTAGAGTATCACGTTGACATCGTGGGGGTCACTGGTTCGAATCCAGTTAGTTCCACCATTTAAAAAGCGAAGAGGCACTGGCTCAGAGATGGGCAGTGCCTCTTTTTTGTCAAAGGACAGTCCAGGCAGCTTCTCATGATTCCATAATTCCTGCAGCAAAAAAGGCTGCGGATCCGCCCGGCATTCCTGCCGGCAGCTTCCGCAGCCCTTTTGTATCGATTTCTTTATTTCTTTTCTTCCCCATCCCCTGCATTCAGCTGATGGTCTGCATCATAGGAGGATTTCAGGGCATTCCCATTGTCCTTTACGGCGCTCAGGGTCTTGGTCAGGTTCTCTTCCAGATAATTGAACACATCCATAGCGTACTGCATGGATTCGCTGTGGAGCTTCTCTGCATAGGCATCCGCAGCAGCCCGCATATCCCGGTCGTACTGCTGGGTGGTGGCGATGATGCCGTTGGCCTTTTCCTCGGCCGCCTTCACCACTTCTTCCTGCCGGACCAGACGGTCCGCTTCTGCCTTGGCCAAATCCACGATCCGTCCGCCTTCTGCATGGGCCTGTTCTACGATATGGTCTGCTTCTGCCCGGGATTTATCGATGATGTTCTTCTGTTCTTCCAACAGGTCATGGGCCCGTTTCACTTCCAGGGGCACAGCCGCTCTCAGCTTGTCCATCACCATGGTGATTTCGTTCTCGTCGATTACCACTTTGTTGACAAGCGGGATTCTCCAACCATCCGACAGAATGCTTTCCATTTCGTCCAAGATCTTATCTAATTCCATGACCATCTATCCTTCCTTTTTGTATTCAGTCTTCCTGTTCGAGGGTTTCCCCCGTTGCATGACCTCCGCCCGGATACAGTCCGGGACGAATCCAGTGATATCACCGCCAAAATAGACCATTTCCCGTACTCCGGAAGAACTGAGATAGGAATACTTGGCATTGGTCATGATGAACACCGTTTCCAGCCGTTCATCGATTTCCTTCATGAGCAGGGCCCGCTGGAATTCATATTCGAAATCCGTGAAAGCCCGCAGCCCCCGTACGATGAATTTTGCGCCCTCCTGTTCACAGAATTCATTCAGCAGACCGGAAAAACAGGTTACCCGTACATTGGGAATATGAGCCGTTGCCTTTCGGATCATGGCGACCCTTTCCTCCATGGAAAACATGGCCTTGTCTTTCGTCGGATTCACAAAGACGCTGATGATCAGTTCATCGAACATCCTGCTGGCCCGTTCAAAAATATCCAGATGTCCCATGGTAACCGGGTCGAAGCTGCCCGGACATACAGCTTTGCGCACGTTGTACCTCCAAAAGAAGCAGATTTGCTAAGTACCATTATAACAAAAACAATTCAGCTTTTCCACACTATTAAGGAGATTTTCGTATCTCCGTACTTTTCCTGCCGGAATTCCGTCCCTTCCGGCAGATAGCTTCCCGGATCCTCTCCCAGGGAATGTTCCAGCACCAGGAGCCCTCCCGGCTTCAATACCGGCCATTTTTCCAAAGCCTCCACCACTTTCTGGTTCAGCCCCTTATCATAGGGAGGGTCTGAAAAGATCACATCGAACTGTTTCCCCTGCTGCTCCATCATGGCCAATCCGTTCACCGCATCCGTGTGGATCAGTGTCACCGCTTCCCCGGCCCTTGCCTTCTCCACATTGGCCCGGACCAATTTCAGGCTCTCCCGGCTTTTGTCGAAATAGACGATCTGTTCCGCTCCCCGGCTCCAGGCCTCCAGCCCCAGATTCCCAGTGCCCGCAAAAGCATCCAGCACCTGGCTTCCAGGGATCCTGGCCTGGATAATGTTGAACAGGGCTTCTTTGACCCGATCCGCTGTAGGACGCACCAGATAATTTTTCGGTGTCACCAGTTTCAGTCCCCTGGCTTTTCCCGTAATGATCCGCATACACAAAACCTCTTCCGTAGGATATAATAGTATTTATCATTTTATGAAAGGAGTCCCCTGCTGTGAAGAAGAAACCCCTCCTGGCTTTCGCCCTGGGCTGCATCGCTGCTGCAGGTGTATTGTACCATACTCTGGCACCCAGAGGGGTTGTTTTTTCTCCCGGACAAGTACCTGCGGCGGAGAATTGGGCCCTTCTGCCCCTGGACAATCGGCCTCCCTGCCGGGATTTCACTGAGGAACTGGGAGCCCTGGGAGGCATCCATTTCACCGCACCTCCCAATGAGATCATGGACTGGTATGACGAACCGGCCCGTGTGCCGGAGCTGAAGAGTTGGCTGGCCAGCATCCTGCCTCAGCAGCAGGGAGCTTTGCTTTCCACCGATCTCCTGATTTTCGGCGGCCTCCTCCATTCCCGGATGGAACCTCTTACGGACCAAAAAGCCGGAGACTTCTTCACCTATTTGGAAGAGCTGAAGGAAAACAGCCCGGATAAGCAATTCTACCTGTATTCCATCATCCCCCGGCTCCTGATCAGCGATCACGTGCTGCCCGACCGGTGGTACCAATGGCATCTCATGACCTGGACCATCAATATGGACAAAAAGATCCGGGGACTGCCCTACGACAAAGAGAACTACGAAGAAGTGAAGGCCCTGATCCCTATGGACCTGAAATGGAAATACATCACCCTGTACCGGGACAATGACCGGTTCAACCAGGAACTGGTCCAGTTCGTCACAGAAGAGAATTTGACGGATCTGGTGATCGGCCAGGACGATGCCCATCCCTACGGCCTGCCCAACTACAACCGGCTGAACGCTGGTGCCTACCCCCAGGCCTACGACCTGCACCTGCCCATCTACACCTCCCAGGGAGCGGACGAACTGGGAGCCCTGGCCGCCGCCCGGATCTACAGCCAGCGCACCGGCTACCGGCCGAAGATCAAAGTCCTTTACGGGTCGGAGAAGATGAAGGACTACACCCTCCATTTCGTTCCCCTGACCCTGGGCCAGATCGCCGCCGAAAAGATCCAGCTGGCCAACGGCACCGCCACAGACTCCCTGAAAGACGCAGATTTCGTCCTGTATATCCACTGCGGCAGCGAAGAGCCGGAAGCCTATACGGCCATCGCCCAGGAGATCAAAAGACTGATGGACCGGAAGCCGGTGGCCCTGGTAGACCTGTCCACCCGTTTTTCCGCTGGGGACTGCATCCTGCCCCACCTGATGGCCAACGGGACGCCGCTCCCCCAGCTGCTGGCCTATTCCGGCTGGAATACCGCTTCCAACGCCATCGGTACGGCGGTGGCCCAAGGGACCATCGTATCCGGCCAGGCCCGAATACTGCCTAAGGACCAGCTTCCGGCCTTGTACAGTGCCAATTTCCGGTTCAACTATGCCCGTTTCCTGGATGACTGGGCCTACCAGAAGCTGATCCGTCCCCACATGGCCGAGCTCCAGGAGCTGAACGGAGTGGACCCGGAAAAAGGCGGAGACTACCCCAACGCCGCCACCTGCTACCTGTCCCGGGAACTGGGGATCTATCACCAGGTTTTCCTGTGGTACTGCCGGCAGTTCCCCTATTACCAGGACGGTCGGAATGCCTATTGGTTCCGGGATGCCCAGTTCGCCGTGAACCTGCCCTGGGAACGTCCTTTCGAGATCCGGCTGAAGATTTTCCCGGAATTTGGCAAAGAACAGTTGACAAAAGCCAACTGAACCTCTATAATCTATTTGTGTTGTCGGGGCGTAGCGCAGTTTGGTAGCGCGCTTGGTTCGGGACTAAGAGGCCGCAGGTTCGAATCCTGTCGCCCCGACCATATTTTAAAAAGGACAGCCGTCACCTTCGGGTGGCGGCTTTTTGTATAGAAAGACAACCAGATGTCAGACCCGGCCCTTCGGGCCTGTCAGAAGTCAGATGCCAGCTTGTTGGCGATAAGCAGAAGGTCCCTGCTGCTACGCCGAACAAAGCTGACATCTGACGTCTCAAGGCCCATCAGGGCCGTTTCTGATTTCTTACCATACCCCCTGAATGGCCGTACATTGATTGATTCAAGCACAAAGAAATATGATACAATACACCCAATAGAACTTTGTTATGGGGGATGGACATGGAAGATCAGAAACGACAAGCAGCTAAGGATTTTGCAGAATATTGGCAAGATAAAGGCTATGAAAAGGGAGAAAGTCAAAAGTTCTGGCTTTCTCTCCTTCGTGACGTCTATGGGGTATCCCACCCGGAACGGTATATCAGCTTTGAAGACCAGGTCCACCTGGACCATACCAGCTTCATCGATGGGATGATTCCCTCTACCCATGTGATGATTGAACAGAAAGGCCGGAACAAGAACCTGAAAGCAGCCATCAAGCAATCGGATGGTTCCCTGCTGAACCCGTTCCAACAGGCCAAACGGTACATTACCGAACTCCCGGTCAGCATGCACCCCAAATACGTGATTACCTGCAACTTCCAGGAGTTCCTGATTTACGACATGGACAACCCCCAGGGAGAACCGGAACAGCTCCTGCTGAAGAACCTGCCCAAGGAATACTACCGCCTGAATTTCCTGGTCAATGAAAAGAGTAAAGTGCTGAAACAGGAAGAAGAAATTTCCGTGAAGGCCGGGGATTTGGTGGGGAAAATGTACGATGCTCTCCGGAAACAGTACCTGGATCCGGATTCTGACCACGCCCAGAAGAGCCTGAACATCCTGTGCGTCCGGCTGGTATTCTGCCTTTATGCAGAAGATGCCGGTGTTTTCGGCAGTCACAGCCAGTTCCATGACTACCTGGAAACCTACCGGACCCGGAACCTTCGGGATGCTCTGATTAAACTGTTCCGTATCCTGGACCAGAAACCAGAAGACCGTGATCCTTATGAGGCCCCTGAACTTCTGGCCTTCCCCTATGTGAACGGTGGCCTTTTTGCCGATGAAAACATTGAAATTCCCCGGATGGATGAAGAAATTGCTGAACTGCTGATTAAAGAGTGCAGCGAGCAGTTCGACTGGTCCGAAATCAGTCCCACCATCTTCGGTGCCGTGTTTGAAAGCACCTTGAACCCGGAAACCCGGCGCAAAGGCGGGATGCACTATACCAGCATCGAGAACATCCATAAGGTCATTGATCCCCTGTTCCTGGATGATTTGAAAAAAGAACTGGAAGAGATCAAGAGCATCCAGGTGGAAAATACACGGAAGAAGCGTCTGGTGGCCTACCAGGAGAAGCTGGCTTCCCTGAAATTCCTGGACCCGGCCTGTGGCAGCGGAAACTTTCTGACAGAAACCTATCTGTCCTTGCGGAAGCTGGAAAATGAAGCCGTTTCCTGCTACTACGAGGGTCAGATGGTGCTGGGAGATTTTGTAGACCCCATCAAAGTATCCATCAGTCAGTTCTACGGCATCGAAATCAACGATTTTGCCGTAACCGTAGCAAAGACGGCCCTGTGGATTGCCGAAAGCCAGATGATCCAGGAAACACAGAAGATTGTCCACATGGACATTGATTTCCTGCCCCTGACCACCAATGCCTTCATCCATGAAGGAAATGCTCTGCGGATGGATTGGAACAATGTATTACCCCGTGGGGCTTGTTCTTATATCATGGGTAATCCTCCATTTCGTGGTGCGAGAATTATGGATAAAATCCAAAAAGAAGACGTACAAAAAATTTTTTCAGGATGGAAAGACGTTGGGAACTTAGACTATGTAAGCTGCTGGTTCAAGCGTGCATCTGATTTTATGAATAACACCAGTATAAGATGTGCATTTGTTTCTACAAATTCGATCTGTCAAGGTGAGCAGGTTGCTCCTTTATGGAAGCCATTGTTTGCTGCTGGAATTAAAATTAATTTTGCATACAAAACTTTTATATGGAATAGTGAAAGCAATCAAAAGGCTCATGTTCACTGCGTAATCATTGGTTTTAGTTATAAAAGCTCAGAAAGTTGCTCTCTTTTCGATGGCAATCAGCTTAAAAAGGTTGATTTCATCAACGCTTATTTAAACAATGCGCCTTCGGTCTTTATTGAAAATCGAAGTCATCCTCTTTGTAACGTACCTGAAGCAAGAAGTGGAAACAAGCCCATTGATAATGGAAATTACTTATTTTCAAAAGAAGAAATGCTTGAATTTATAAAAGAAGAACCTGGTTCGAAAAAATATTTTCATCCATGGTATGGATCTGTAGAATTTATCCATAGAAAGCCAAGATATTGCCTATATTTAGGGAATTGTCCTATAGGTGAGCTTTTGAAAATGCCTTATTGTTTAAAACGAGTAGAGGCTGTCCGGGAATACAGGTTAAATAGTACAAGCCCTGGGACTAAAAAATTGGCCGATAAACCTACTCATTTTCATGTTGAAACCATATTAACCAAAGATTTTCTCATTTTACCTCTCACATCCTCGCAAAACAGAAGATATGTACCAATTGGCTTTATGGATAAAAACACATTAGCGAGTAATTCGGTGATCGTTGTTCCCAATGCAAGTTTGTATCATTTTGGAGTTTTAACATCCAATGTCTTTATGGCATGGATGCGCAGTGTTTGTGGAAGATTGAAAAGCGACTACAGAATTACAAAAAATAACGTCTATAATAATTTTCCATGGCCCCAATCCAACACCGAACAACAAGAAAAAATAATTCAAACTGCAAAAATGATTATGGAAGCAAGGAATGAATATCCTAATATACCTTATTCTGAATTATATGGAGAAAAAATGTATCTGTTTCCAAACTTATTAAAAGCCCATCAGGAAAATGACAAGGCCGTCATGGAAGCCTATGGGTGGAATTGGCGTGGAATGACCGAAAGTGACTGTGTGGCCGAACTGATGAAGCTTTATCAGAAGCTGGTCAATGCAGAAAAGAAACAGTGACAGATTGAGTATGTGAAGGAGGGAAACGGAAATGAATCTCCAACAAACCCTGCAACAGACCAATCTGCCCCGCCTGGCAGCCTGTGCAGCTCATCGCCATGTGGCTTCACAGGCTGGGCGAGAAATGGTGGACACGTTTCTCCGTTACCTTTGTGAGCTGGAGCCTGTCCTGCCGAATGATAAAGAAATCCTGATTCCTGGAAGCTGGTATGATGCAGGAGAAAAGCACCTGACCGCCGACCTGTATCGGACCGCTGACCTGGAAAGGGCCCGGAAGGATTGGAAGCTGAAACGCTTCTACAGCCGGAAAGAACTGGCTTCCATGGAACCGGATGTACGGAAAGCGCTGTACAACAGCCTGTCCCAGAACAGCCCTGAGGCCATGGATTACACAGCTGCTCCGTGGGCGGAAACCCTGGCAGCGGAAGTCCGGATGCCGGACAGCTTCACCCTGGAAGAACGGCTGGATTTTCTGGCAGCTGCCGTGCTAGAAATGGCGTATTACGGTTTTACGCCCAATGACCATGCCCGGAATGTGGAACGGCTGGAAGCTGCCGTCCGGGAATTGGACAAGGATAATACCACTGCTCCCTGGGAAACGGAAGGTTCTACCAACAAAACCTCCATGGAAACAGATCCGGATGAATGGATATACAGCATCCTCCAGCTCCAGGATACCGTTAGGATGCTCCAGACGCTCTTCTGACGAGAGATAAAACGAAATACGAATCCGTGGTACCATTAAAAAGAAAGCCCGTCAGAACGCCTCGAAAATGGGCTTTTGACGGGCTTTTTGAACCTATGAAAGGAAACCCATCATGATTTATCTCACAGGAGACATCCACGGCCCTCTGGATTTTGACCGAATCCGGCCGGAAGATCTGATTCTCCGGGGCGTGGACTGCCAGCCGGAGGACATACTGCTTGTTTGTGGGGATTTCGGGATACCCTGGACGGACCCGGCCCAGGGCCCGGACCGGGAAATGCTGGAGGAAATCGCCCGGTGGCCCTATACGGTGGCCTTTGTGGACGGGAACCATGAGAACTTTGCCTTGCTCAATCAGTACCCGGTGGTAGCATGGAAAGGCGGACATGCCCACCAGCTGCTGCCCAACCTGTTCCATCTGATGCGTGGGGAGCTGTTCACCCTGGAAGGCCATACCTTCTTCACCATGGGCGGAGCCATGAGCACGGACCGTTGGATGCGGAGAGAAGGGATTTCCTGGTGGCCGGAAGAAATACCTTCCGAAGCGGAATGGCAGCACGCCTGGGACACCCTGGACCGGGCTGGATGGAAGGTGGACTACGTGGTGACCCACACAGTCCCCACCCGCTGGAAAATCCAGGGCGGTATGCGGATGGTAGCCCACCTGGGAGACAAATGCCCGGTGGCCCTGAAGCTGGAAGAGCTGGAAAGCCACCTCACCTATCGCCGCTGGTTCTTCGGCCATCTCCATGACGACCGGATTACCCAGGACGGGAAAGCCGTTTGGCTGTATGAGAAAGTGGTGGACCTGGAAGGGAACAGCAAATTCAAAGGGAATCTTTGGAAAAAGTTCCTGGAAGGCTCTTATACCTATCCCATGATCTGCCGACCTGGGCCAGAAAGAAAAGGTATGGCTCAACCGTTGCTGGCCCGATTTCCAGACTTTCCGGAGGGAAAAGAAACAGCAGTGGACCGGTTTGCGCCCGGTGTTGCAGGGAGTAAGACTTTGATACAGCTGATTTTAAAGACCATGGGATATGGAAAGCCCCTTCCCTGTCCGGCATCTATCGAATCCCTGAAACAGCAAATGACATCAAACGAAGAACTCTGGATGGTAACGGTGCAGCATGGCGTGTTTTGGCGGGAGAAAAAAATCTGATAGTAGCCTGATTACTTCAGCCTTGCAAACGTAGGGAACTATGATACAATGAAAAAAGAGCTGTCCATTTGGTCAGCCCCGTTGTTAGAAGGTTTTAGAAAACCCGCCTATCGTTTGGTGCCGACGGCGGGTTTTCTTATGCCCACCTCCATACCTCTCTTGCAATCCCTTGTAACTGTGTTATAATGAAAATACAAATGGTGCTGTCTGGTGACGGTCAGCCCCATAGTTAGATCAGAATTAACCGCCTAGCCTGGAAGCATGGGGCGGTTAATTTCTTTTTTGCAAAAGAAGTACCAGGACGATTAACAAAAATAAAGTTAGATTTGTTTCGTTCATGGCGGTACCCCATCTCTGGGGCAAGATTTGACCGCCTACCGTATAGACAACACCGTGTACAGTATAACATATTGGCATGGGATCCGGCAACGGAAGCCCATCTACAAAAATCCCCTGTCAAAGCGCCTTTTATCACAGTTTTTGACAGGGGATCCGGAGCAGGTGCAGCGTCTGGCACCTGCTTTTTTCACAATCTATGGGAATTTCATTGCACAGGGGGTGCAGCCATTTGCGCCCATGGTGCGCCCATGGGATTTTCAGGAGCCGGAAACCACGGTAAATCGTGGTTTTCCCGACCATATTGAAAAAGGACAGCCGTCACCTTCGGGTGGCGGCTTTTTTTGCGAATGTATCGTTCATCGTGGGTCGTTCATCGTTTGTCGTGGTTCGTTTGTCGTTCATCGTTTTGGAGGCCAGATGCCAGCATCTGGCTTTGAACGTATTGGCCCTCAGGGCGGCCGGGACGGGTTTGCCTTCGGCGAACCCCTCGTATAATAGAGTTGTACCAGATATTCTCTACGCCGTCGTTGTCCATGGACCGATAACAACGTAATACTCCGGAGGGTCCTGGTTTTTGCAGGGTGCGGCCAATCGATGAAATACGTTGTTATCGGTTTGTCAGACCCTGACGCCGTAGACCAACTATATAAAGTCAAGCCAATTTTAAAA